>Ga0105096_10000259_pt1 | contig 16715 bp, 11 predicted proteins | sample PPLLak3cmMay2015_FD_87036 | JGI IMG/M metagenome (GOLD analysis project Ga0105096, IMG submission 87036) | Freshwater sediment microbial communities from Prairie Pothole Lake near Jamestown, North Dakota, USA - PPLs Lake P7 Core (1) Depth... | ecosystem: Environmental > Aquatic > Freshwater >... | reverse complement strand
TGGCACTGTTAGCCGCAGGGTTACGGTGAGGAAGTAAAATACGGAGCATATTAGTTTTGTTAAGCCCGCCTCGGTTATCCGGGGCGGGCTTTTTATCTACAGGAACTATTTGATTATTTTACGTGACACCAATAAGTATTTTAGTTTGCTATATTCATCCCGAAATTGATAAACACGAAAAAATGAAAAGAAGATTACAGTTGATTGCAGGGCTAATGCTTGTTAGTTTAATGAGTTTGATGGCCCAAACAACCTTAAACTCTACCGTTGGCAGCACCGGCTATACAGGCTCAAATGGCTGCGGTACAGGAACGGGAGGCGCATGTTACATTACTTTTGTTGTTGAGAACTCCTCAGGAGCACCAATTTTGCTTACTAATGTTGGCCAATGGACTAGTACTGCAAATAACGGCAACACGATAGATTTGTATTATAGCGCAACTTCTCTTGGTGGCGCACCTGGTGGATCCTTCAATACCACAACCCCGCCAACAGGCTGGAGCGTTGCGGCTAGCGGCACCATTTCGGGTATTACGGCTACGCAAGTAAACACCGTTTTATCAAATATGACGTTTACTATACCGGCTGGCACAACCTATCGATTTGCGGTTGTTCCATCAGGCACGGTTTCGTATAGCGGAACTGGTGTTGGTACTGCTTCTCCCAATACATTTTCGAGCGGTGGTGTGCACCTTCGCACGGGTGATTATCAGATTAATAGTGCCAATGTTGGCTATGGCGGGCCAAATAATCCGCGTTTTTTCACGGGGTCAATAACCTTTGCGCCAGCTGGTCCTTGTACAGACCCTCCAGTACCGGGTACTACGACTACCAATAAAAGCATTACGTGTTCTGGCGAAACCTTTAACCTTGGGCTTACTGGCTTTAGCAGTGGCACAGGCCAAACGTTTCAATGGCAGATTTCTACGGATAATATTACTTGGACAAACATAACCGGAGCTACTTCTCCCAACTATACCACATCTCAAACCACCTCAAATTATTACCGTTGTAGCTTAACGTGTGGTACAACAACCAACTACTCTGTAAGTGTGCAAGTAACAACTACAGCAGTTGCCTTACCTGGTGGCACATATACCATTAATGGTGGCCTCGCTACCGGAGGTTCAAACTTCAACAGCTTTACAGATTTTAGGCAGGCCATAGTTTGTGGCGGTATATCTGGGCCTGTGGTTGTTAATGTTATAAACAAAGGCTCTGATTATGCAGAGCAACTCAATTTGGGCTCAATAGGCGGTACCAGTGCAATCAATACGATTACTATAAATGGTAATAACCAAACCATAACCTCTGCAGGGGGTGCGCAGTATGGCACGGTGTTGTTAAATGGGGCATCGTTCATAACCATTAAAAAGCTAAAAATTGCAGGTACGGCAACCGCCAACAACTTTGGCTTGCACATAACCGGAGGTGCATCAAACATCGTAATAGATAGTTGCGAGATTAGCATCAACCCGGCCTCGACTTCAATACTTACGGTGCCTTTGGCCATCAGCGGCTCGTTAACATCGGCCACGCTAGCGGGTATAAGCGGCACAAATATTACGGTTAAAAATTCTGTGATTTCAGGTGGTTACTATTGTGTAACCATGACCGGCCCTGCGGGTGTTACAACATCTACAAATAATGTGTTAGAGAATAATATTGTTAAGGATTATTATTTGTACGGAGGTTTTTTTATAAACCAACCCGGCACCCAATTTAAGGGTAACGATTTCAACCGCGCCAACCGTACAGGACTCATTACCACGTTTTACGGCATGTACTTTAACGGTGCCATGAACGGCACACAAGTAGTGGGCAACCGCGTGCATAGCCCAGCCAATCAGAACCCAACGGCAAGTTTTACCTCCTACCCAATTTTTATGAGCGCAGCCAATGCCTTGGTTGGGCAGCCTATGAACGTGGCCAATAACGCGGTTTACAACATCAATGGCATCGGTTTAACGTATGGCATTTATTTGGCGTCAGGTGCGTTTATTGATTTGTATCATAACACAGTAAGTTTAGATAATACACAGGCAACTACTTCTACGGGAGTGCAGCGGGCGTTGTTTGTGGGTGCTACAACAAGTACATTCAACATCAAGAACAACCTGTTTAGCATAACTCATGGTGGCACTGGTGCCAAACACCTTACGTACTTTAGCAGTACAGCGCCCACCTTTAACATCAACAATAACCAATACTACTTAGGCAGCTCTGCCGGTACTAGCAACTTTTTTAGCTATTGGAGTGCAGCCAACGTGGCAACTTTTACAGCTTGGAAGGCCGTGAATAGTTCCGCATTTGACCAACAGGGTGTGGAAGGTGACCCTGTATTTAACACTACGGGATTTGTTCCTCAAAGTGCACCGGGTAATGGTGCAGGCGCTAACTTGCTTTTAGAAGTGCCTACAGATATTTTTGGGGTTGCCCGTACAGCTACTCCGGACATTGGCGCGGCAGAGTATACACCGCTTCCATGCTTGCAACCTTATGGTATTAGTGGTACAGCAACTTTAAGTAGCGTAACGTTAACCTGGACGAATGTAGCGGGAGCAGATAGTGTACGCATAGAGTACGGAGGTGCAGGCTTTGTTCAGGGTACAGGCACTGTGCTTTTCGTAACTGGCGACTCAACCGTTATATCGGGCCTCTCTTCGCAAACCTGCTACGATTTTTATATGACTACCTATTGTGGTGGAGCGGTTGGTAATGGTGTAGCATTATATACCATTTGCACACCATGTGGCAACCAAACTATGCCCTATGTACAACCCTTTACCACTTGGGCTCCACAGTGTTTCGATTTATTTGGCACGAGCACTTGGAACTGGCAACATAATATTACGGGCTACGCTATGGCACCTTTCTGGAGTTTTAGCACAGGCCAGGCAACAATGAGAACTGCAACGGTGGCAGTAACGCAAGCTGCACAAGTAAAATTTAAATGGGCTCATGCTTATAACACATCATATCCGGATGATCGTTTAGTGGTTCGCGCGCAAAAAATTGGCACTACCGTTTGGGATACGCTCGCGGATTTTATTGGCCCAACCTTTAACAGCCCAAATTCAGGAACCACCACTCCACCAGCTAACGCTAGTGATTTTGTAACCCATACTTCATATTTAAACCCGAGTTACGTTGGTGGTGCAGTTGTGGTAGAGTTTATCGGGCTTACTGACTTTGGCCCAAATGTGTTTATTGATGATTTTGAAGTTAGTCAAGTACCACCTTGCACACCACCTATTGGCGTTGCAGCGGCTAACATTACAGCCAGCTCAGCCCAAATTAGCTGGTCAACCATAAGTGGTAATTGCTTCAAAGTTGAGTATGGCCCACAAGGGTTTGTACAAGGTACAGGCGTTGGCGGGGTTATCATTAATAATGCAACATCACCCACCACGCTAAGCAATTTAAGCCCGAATACATTTTATGATGTATATGTGCAAGACTGCTGCAACCCAGGCGTTTGGGTGGGCCCCATTACTTTTAAAACGGCATGTTTAGCGCAGCTAAGCGGCATTTACACGGTAGGTGGCACCGCAGGCCCAACCAACTTTGCAACCTTAGATAGTGCCATTGCAGTACTTACTGGTTGCGGTGTTAGCGGCCCTGTAACGTTTAACCTTCAAGGAGCAGCTACCAAAAATATAGGTAGCAAAACCTTTGGAGCAATTGCTGGTGCAAGCGCAACCAATACCATAACTTTTAATGGTCGTGGTGTGAGTGCAGATACCGTAAATTTTGCCGGAGGCTCTTCTGTCGGATTTACGTTTAATGGTACCAAGTATGTCAAGTTCCAAAATATGACGATTAATGGTGCAGCAACTTCGATTACAGTGCGCATGCATAACAATGCTCAGTTTTTAACTTTCGAAAACTGTCATATTTGGAATAGCCCAACCACAATCACATTTAGTACTGCGGTAATTGCAGCCTCTAATTCTGCAACTTCTGCCACAACGGCTGGTGATAATGCAAGCAACATTACCATAAAGAACTGTAAACTGGTGGGTGGCTATTATGGTATTTCTATTTACGGCCCGAGCTCAACTACGTTTGTAAACAACTTTACGTTTGAAGACAATGAGTTTGTAGATCAGTACTATTATGGCATTAGCATGTATTATGCAGCAAATATTACTGTTTTACGCAACAACGTTTCTGGTTTAAGAAACACATTTAGCTACGGTTACTACGGCTTCTATAATACCAACGTAAGCATTAAACAGAGCGAGTTTTTTGCAACTGCCTATGGCATTTACCTCAGCCAGTTAAATACCGTGAATGTGCCTACCACAAACTCAGAAATTACAAACAACTTTGTAGGTGGCAACACCTATGGTTTGTATTTCTCTACCTACGGTAAGGTTAATATTCACCATAATTCAATGCTTGGCGGCAACTCTGGTTATTATGCTTTTACCCCAAATGCTGATGTTAATATCCGCAATAACATATTTGTGGGCGGTACAAGCTATGCGTTTTATAACAGCGCAGCAACCAGTACGAACTATGTTGTTGATTATAATCTGTATCATACTTCAAGCGCAACGGCCTTCGCCTTTAACGGAGTTGTATTTGCATCCCTAGCAGCTTGGAAAACTGCTCAACCATTGCTTAACATAAATTCAATATCAGGTGACCCCGGATTCTTGTCGAACACCGATTTGCACATCGTGGGCACCTTGCCTAACAACGTTGGGTTAAATGGTTTGGCGGTTATTGATATAGATGGCGATGTGCGCCCTGGCCCGGGTGGTACGGTTGACATGGGTGCCGATGAGTTTACCCCGCTAAACTGGGATGCCTCATTAGAGAATTTGATTGTTGACTTAGGAGGTTGTGGCAATGCAGCTTCGCCAATAGCTGTAGAAGTTAAAAATTTTGGTTTAAATACCATAACATCGTTGCCGATAACGGTTGCCATCACCGGAGGTATTACTGCTACAGTTAATACAACTGCCACAGTAAACATACCCCAAGGAGGCACAGCCATTGTGCCGGTTGGTACGTTTAACTCATACAACGGTGCGGCAGGTGTAAACTTTAGTGCAACACTAGCTCTTGTTGGTGATCAAAAAGCCACTAACGATACCAAATCCAGAGGTCCAGGTAATTATATTCCTTTTGAGCCACCAACCTCAGGCGTTGTAGATACTGTTTGCCCCAATGGCGCGATGGTAGATCTTTGGGCGCTTTCAATTCCTGGCACTACCTACGCGTGGTTTAATACACTTACAGGCGGTACAAAAATAGCCAGTGGCGATACCATAAGCGTACCGGCAAACGGCCCAACAACATATTACGTGCAGTATGATAGTGCTACGGCAAACCCGCAAGTTGGAACAGGAACATTGGTTTCTACAAGCACGAATATCACGCCTTATAAAACCTTTTTTATGGATGGCCGCTCGCAATACCTTATTTTGGCTTCAGAAATGGCAGCTTTGGGTGTTGTTGGTGGTGGCGAGATAAACTCGTTAGCATTTGATGTGGTTACTGTAGGATCTCCGGCAATGACTGACTTTGCTATCAAGTTAGGTGGCACAACAGTATCTGCCATGACAGCTACATTCCAGCCCACTACAGGTATGACAACTGTGTTTAACTCCCCGAGTTTCTCTCCAGTAGCTGGGTGGAACGTGCACACTTTTACCACACCATTTATGTGGAACGGTACCGACAATATATTGATAGAGGTTTGTTACAATAACAGTGCGTGGACTACAAACTCTTCTGTCAGGTACACCACAACGCCATTCCCAAGTATTACGGATGGTTTTACAGATAATGCTACTGCATCAGGATGTACGCCTGGAGTGGTTACCCCAACCGTTGCAAGCAACCGCCCTAACATGCAAATGAATTTAAAAACCATTGCTTGTTCTAACATTCGCAAGCCGGTAAGTTTTGCGCTTAACCCCGCCTCAGCCGTTGCAGACTATAGCTTTACAGTGCAAGCCAATGGTGCTGATGTAAACTTTAATGCAAGTGCTTCAATCGGCCAAATTTTTGACTGGACGTTTGGCGATGGCGGCACCGCAAGTGGCGTAACCGTTTCGCATACCTACACAGTTGGAAACACGTACAATGCGTGCTTGATTGTTACAGACACCGTTTGTAACTCGTCAGACACCATCTGCAAAAGCGTACTGGTAACCGTTGGTTTAGACGAAGGCCTAATTGGTCAAAGCCTAAACCTATACCCCAACCCAAACAGCGGCAAGTTCCGCGTAGAGTTTCAGGTTGAAGGCTTGAAAAATGTAGAATTGCGTGTAATGAGCCTTTTAGGTCAAACCTTGCACAGCAGCAAGCCAGGCAATATTTCAGGCACCTATCGCGAAGAGATAGACTTGAGCAGCCAAGCTGCAGGCGTTTACATTTTGCAGATTATTTCTGAAGATGGTACCGTTAGCCGAAGGGTTACGGTGAGGAAGTAGTCCTTCAGTTAAAATTGAAAATCAGAACCGCCCTGGTAATTCCGGGGCGGTTTTTATTTGTTCCGATTTTGGATTTAGAATTAGGCAGGGAATTAAATCTGCGAAAAGATTCAACCTGAAAATTGATAACAAAAGGAGAAAAGAAAGGGAAGAAGAAATGTTGCTTAGGCTAGCAACTGCGGCAATCAGTTTTAAAGCTGCCGAACCGTGCCCATACATTTAGATTACCTAAGAAAGATTATTTAGCCGCTGGTCTGCTCAAAATAGAATAAAGCAACCCGCTTGTGGTCAAACTAAGTACAAAAGCTGCCGGCACAATAATGCTTGGGTTACTAATCAAAACATCTAATTCTGAGGCCAAACTGGCTTGAAGGCGCAGTTGGTCTGTCGCAACTATTACGGGTTCTAAATCCGCTTGAATAAAAATTCGTTGAACGCCAAAATAGACCAATGAGGCCATGCTAGCCACGCTAACTTGCATGATAAAACGGGGTGTGCTTTTTAACTTTTTATTGCCTAAAAGGTAGGCGTGCCATAAGTTGATACCAAAAATAACCAACCACCAGCAGGCAACTAAAAGCGGAAGAAGTGATGGCTTTGCTGCAATAAACCAAGATAAATTTACGAGTGCAAGCAAAATCCCGGCAACGGTGCCGAATAAGATGGCTTGCATAAAACTTTTGGTCAAAGTCACGGTAGTAGGTAAGTCGTTTTGTAAAAACGATTGGCCGGCAAATATATTATCAGCCAGCCAATCTATTATGATTTTTATTAAATAGTTGCTGCCTGCACGTGCATCCAATCAAAATTACGGGCACGGCCTAGGCTAACCCAACCTTCGGCTTCCCAAATGCGCCACCAGGCATCATATTCCGGTAGGGCAAAAGTGGCTTTGTCTCGGCCCCATTTTAATTGATTGCGGCTTGGGTCAAAATCAAACGCAATGCCCCAACTGTGCATGCTGGGTTTGGTACCCCCGCGTATGCTACGATCGTTATAGCATCCTCCAAAATAATCAAGCTTAAGCGCACTAATTTTTTCTTGGCCATAATGTTTCATTACTTCGTGAAACACGCGTGAGGCACTATCAGCAACCTTTTTATGGCAGCGGGTGCTCGTTACTTTTTGGCTGGTATTCCAAGCAACTTTCATGGGATAGGGAAATGCAAGTTTTACCAAATTGCTTTCTCCCTTTGGCCCATAAAACGCATCAAAAGCTGGCGTATATGCCTTGGGCCAAACATCAGTAACGGTGGGTGCTATATCTTCAGGGCGCCAAAGCGGTGGGGTTGTTTTGTTTTCTTTTATAAAAAGATATTGCTCTACGGCAGTGTTGGTGCCTGGCCCCCAATACCCATCAATAGTGCCGGGGTTTAAACCAACGCTTTTGCAGGCTAGCTGCAAGCACGCTACAATTCTTCTTTCTAAACTCCAAGTGGGGTTAATTCCTGGGTATTTGGCCAGCGAGGCTTGGCTTTTTGCGCCAAAATCGCCATCAACTTTTCCATTGTAAAGGCCTGCATCTTTTAAAATTTGCTGGGCGAGATGTGCTCGTGATGTCATTGTTATTTAGTGATTAGCGATTAGTTTATCTACAATTTCGTCAAGTTGCTTTTTGTAATGCACTACCGAAGCAAGGCCATCTTCGTGCAACGCATTCAGGTTGTCCAAATCCGCGTTATCCATAGCGCTATCGCCATTTTGAAGGAGGGGCTGAATACGGTAATAATCGTTGTTGTTTGGTGCATCAAGGGTGTCATAAATCTTCCGCAATTGGTAATCAACGGTTTCTGAGTTCCCGCTCATCATAATATCAATCAATGGTTGCAACCACTTTATCATACCGGCATCTTTATAATCTTTATAGTGGTATGGCTTTTTAATTGAGCCGGTGCCAACGGATACAATTAGCATTTGGCTAGCTGAAGGTTTGCTTGGCTTTTCTTTGTTATTAAGCACTTTGCCAAAATCTGTTGTGCGGGCCTCTGCATAAGCACAAAGTGTGGGGTTGTTGGCAAAAACGCCACCATCAATAAGTGCATGCGGGGTGCCAAATATGGAAAGCACGCGGGCAGGCTCAAAATAGGTGGGTGCAGCAGAGGTAGCTCGCGCCACAGATTTAAAGTAGTAATCAAACATCGGCTCTGTAGCATCAGCACTCGTAAAAAAGTGCGCTTTGCGGTTGCGGATGTCGTAGCTTGTTATCAGGCAAGGTTTTAGGGCTTGGCTAAGTTGGGTGTTTCCAAAATACGTTTCAAGGGCTTCTTCAATTTCGGTGGCGCTATATTTTTCATCACGAATACCGCCCAAGCTTTTGATTTTATGAGCCAGCGATACATCAAAAATTTCATCGCCTTGGTCAAGGTATAAATCAACTGCCTGCTTGGCGCTGAATTTATAGCCCCCTTTGTCGTCAGGGCATATATAAATCAAACTTAAAATACCACCGGTGCTGGTGCCGGCAACAAAATCAAAATACTGCCCAACGGTAGCTTTTGGGTTTTTGGTTTTCTTCTTGATTTGTTCTTCGATGTAGGTTAAAATGGTGCCGGGCAAGATTCCGCGGATGCCGCCACCGTCAATGGATAGGATGCGTACTTTTTTCATGTGTACTGTTTTATGGTTAGATTATAGCCACAATGTAAAAAGATTATTGATTCATTGTAAGGCTCCTAATCATGCCAGCCTAAAACTTTTACCTTTCCCGCTCAAAATGAAATTACCCCATGAGCCAAACCGAGTTTTACGCCCACGAAACCGCCATAATTGATGAAGGATGCACCATTGGTGCAGGCACAAAAATTTGGCACTTTAGCCATATTATGACCAACAGCCGCATGGGTATGCGTTGCAACATTGGCCAAAATGTGGTTATTTCTCCAGAAGTTGTGTTGGGCGATAATGTGAAAATCCAAAACAACGTATCCATTTATACGGGCGTAACATGCGAGGATGACGTTTTTTTAGGGCCAAGCTGCGTTTTTACCAATGTTACAAATCCGCGCAGCGGGGTAAATAGAAGAGGCGAATACGCCAAAACATTGGTTAAAAAAGGAGCCAGTATTGGGGCCAATGCCACTATAGTTTGTGGCCACGATATTGGCCGCTTCGCGTTTATTGGTGCCGGTGCCGTGGTTACCAAAACAGTTGCAGATTATGCCCTGGTGGTGGGCAACCCTGCAAAACAAGTAGGCTGGATGAGCGAATTTGGCCATCGCCTAAAATTTGATTCGGAAGGAATTGCCACATGCCCTGAAAGCAACCAGCGGTACCAACTGGCTGATGGCAAAGTGGTGCGTTTGGCGTAGGTACACATAATGCCTAAGCAATGGCGTCAATCCATAGTAACGAAAAGAGCTATAAATAATACAAGGCTGAAATTATAATCACGCACTATTCATTAGGACTTTGCTTGTAATTACTCTTAAGATTTGCGGCACTTTTGCGCGTTATCAAAATCTTAAAACAGTTCGGTGCGTATTATCTGTTGATCCGTTAATCAGTAGTGATGCCACTTTTTTTTTAAAAAAATCTTCCTTAATAAAGCTTTCTTGCTCTTAAGTAATTTTTTATTTCAAGTATCTAGCTTTTAAAGCAGGCGGGGTTGCATCGAAGCTAATAAAGGAGGATAGCGACATTAGCATTTGTCTTCAGAGTTGTAATAAACAGTTTGTTTCTTAAAACGAAAATGAACCAGAGCGAAGTCAGAAGACAAGAATTCAGAAGCATCTAACCACTATGGCACAATAAGCTATCAGCGGCCAAAATAGTGCTTTACAATTTTTAAGCGTGCGACTTCTGGACAAACAGTGTCAAGATTGTAATCTTTATACATAAAATATTTAGGGTAAGGCTACGCGCTAAACTCCTATTTGCCTCCAGAATAAAGCCATTTAGGGTAACAAACGCACATTTCTGCAAGCTTTTTGGCCAAGCCTAAGCACCCAATATAAACCACGAAAGTGCATTTGCTTGATTGCTACAATCGGTCAGATAGCTATGATTTTCACAACTTAATTTCCACCCAAATAACGCGCAGCTTGGGTATGGCAAGAAGCAGTTGCTTAAGTAAACCGCAGCGCAACCAACAAGGCGTTGGGCTTTTTTAGTTATCGCGTTCAGGATGAATCTGAGAATCTTGTAACATCTAACCTCAATCGTGTAATGCCACCGCCCAGGGGTTAATCACATTTGTAGAATAATAATTAGTGCAGTTACAAACACTTCAAATCAAAATAAAAATGGAGCAGATTAAAAAGCAAACCAACGAAACCATGCCTACAGATCGTAGCATGTTAACCGGAATGTTTCGTGACCGTGAGAGCACGGAGAGGGCCTATAACACCATGCAAGAACGGGGTTATTCTAAAGACGACATCAATCTTGTAATGAGTGATGACACGCGTAAAAAGCACTTTTCTGGTGATGTAAAAGAAACTGAAATAGGCACAAAAGCCGCAGAAGGTGCCGGAAAAGGTTCTGCCATTGGTAGCACGGTTGGCGCCATTGTTGGTGTTGTTGCCGCAATTGGCACCAGCTTGGTTATACCCGGGCTTGGCCTTGTTGTAGCCGGCCCCATTGCCGCTGGCTTAGCCGGTGCAGGTGCAGGTGGCATTACAGGCGGTGTAATTGGTGGGCTTGTTGGTGCAGGCATACCTGAAGAGCGTGCAAAATTGTACGAATCTGGCATTAAAGGCGGGAACATTGTGATGGGCGTAAGTCCGCGTAACGATGAAGATGCCAAGTACTTTGAAGATAACTGGCGTAACAACCAAGGCGAAGAAATTCACAACTAGATTTCTCGTGTAGCAAAAAGTGGAATGGCATTTCGTGTCATTCTACTTTTTAACCACTTAGTAAACAATTATTTAACACGTAATAAAAATTGATATGAAAATGATCACCACACTTAAAAAGTCTTTCCCGCTAGCAACTTTTATGGCTGCTATTTTACTTACCACGGCTTGCGATGACAACAAAATGCAAGAGGATAGCAAAGAGGTTGCCGAAGAACGCAACGATGCCGTATTAATAGAGAATGAGCAAGAAAAAGACGCGCAGTTTCTTGTTAACGCGGCTGAAATGAACTTGGAAGACATTGAGCTGGCCAAACTAGCACAACAAAAAGGCACCTCAGCTTCAGTTAAACAATTGGGCAAAATGATGGAAGATGCGCACACTAAATCGCAAAACGAATTAACCGCACTTGCCCAAAACAAAGGGATTGCCATACCTAATTCAACTACCAACGATGCGCTGGATGCCTATTCAAAACTTAATGAAAAATCAGGCGAAGATTTTGACAAGGCCTATGCCGATAGAATGGTAAGCGGACACAAAGATGCGATTAGTGCTTTTGAAGATGCAACGACCAAAAGCAACGACCCCGATATTAAAAATTGGGCCATTGCCACCTTGCCTGTTTTGCGCACGCACCTTAACCACGCCATTGAAAGCAAAGATTTGCTTGATAAAAGGTAATCGAGTTGTTGAATTGCCTTGAGCAAGTCTCCAGGCCAGTGATTATTAATATGGATGTGCAATTCCTTTAAAGCGCTAAACAATAGCATCAAAAATCATGGGAAACATACTTTACATCGTTGCCGTAGTTCTGATCATTTTTTGGGCAATTGGGTTTTTTGCTTTCAGCGTTGGGGCCATTATTCACGTGCTTCTCGTACTTGCACTAATCTCTTTTCTGATTAGAGTTTTTTCTCGGAACAAATAGGCATAGTCAGTTTTAACATCAATACATAAACCCGCTCTAAGGCCTTTAAAATTGTAAGGCTGATGGAGCACAATTAGATTTCAATTATGAGTACAGGAAAAGTAGTATTAGGAACATTGGCAGGATTTGCCGTTGGTACAATTGTCGGTATTTTATTCGCTCCTGAAAAAGGTTCAACAACCCGCAGAAACATCATGGATAAAGCCAATGGGTATGCGGATGATTTAAAAGATAAGTTTGACGAGTTGAGCGACTCGCTAACGGAGAAATTAAAAATTGCGAAACACGATGCGCAAGATTTGCTGGACAACGGTAAAGAAAAATACCAAGAGGCAAAAAACGAAGTAAAAAAGAGCTCTGAGTATTTTAAATAGGCTAAAACGGCTAGGTTTAAAATGCAGTGGCAGCAAACTGGCTGCCTTCTTTTTTTTAGAATTTGACTGAGTGATACTCCAGATTGATGTTTGAAGCAGCGTGCTTTTAGCAAAATTCTGGAGTATTATTTTGTATTAAAAATTGTGGCGCATTGGCAAAATGCAAAACAAATAGGCTTAGCACCCATTGAGTTTTATCAACAGAAAAACAAAAGCATAGAACAAAACAAAATGAAAATCTACGTTAAAAATATGGCTTGCGAGAGCTGCAAAATATTTGTTAAAGACACGTTGAAAGAGCTTGGTATTTCCCTCATAAAGGTTGAATTAGGGGAGATTGAAACGAGAGAAGACGTTACTGATGACGAAAAAATAAAGTTAAACAGCAAAATTAAAAAGGCGGGGATGGAGTTGCTGGAAAAAAAGCAAGGTGTGCTCATAGAGAAGATTAGGAAATGCATGATAGACTATGTTGCCCATTTTGACAAGAATCAAAATCTTAAGTTCTCAGTTTTATTAAGCGAAGAACTAAACCACAGCTATACGTATTTGTCCAATTGCTTTTCAGAAGTTGAGGCCACCTCCATTGAGCAATACATTATTGCTTTAAAAATTGAGCGCATCAAGGAGTTAATCATTTTTGATGAATACACTTTTTCAGAAATAGCACATTTACTAAACTATAGCAGTGCTGCGCACCTATCAACCCAGTTTAAAAAGGTTACTGGCCTAACGCCATCGCACTTTAAAGCGCTAAAGGAAAGGAGGAGAATAACTATTCAAAACATTTAATGCTTCTCCCTAAATGTACTTTTTCGTTCCTTTGATTATGTTGTTTAATCAAATGAAAAATCAAGGATGAAAAACATTAAATCGTTTGCAGAATTTCAAACGGAGCTCAATTCGAATGTTGAACTTCAGGAAGAATTTAAAGCTGACCCGGTTAAGGCGCTCAAGCAGTTTCAAACTGAAATACCGGATAATTGGGTGTATCGGATTGTTGTTGGTGCCTTGGGTTCTTCAATTCTTTTGGTTATTCTAGGCATCATTGTTTTGTCTGCCTTAGGCAAAACCGTTGATGCTACCGTAACAACGTTGTTTACCGCCATTGCTTCGGGTGCTGTAGGAGCTTTGGCAGGTTTGCTGGCACCTTCGCCAAAGGGCAGTTAAAATCATTTGTATAATCGTTGATAGAAACTAAAGGCAGCATGCTTATAATAGGGTTGATCTGTGGGTCGACAGCCTTTTGATGCCATACCCTTTTCCATTTAGCTAACCATCTGGCGCCTTCCAAACCTTCCAAAAGTGCCTTAATCTACACCAGCTATTCTTTATGAAAACGTCAATACGCAACTATGGGCTCGCTATTTTCGCCTTGTTAGCCCTATCAAGCCAGCTTTTTGCGGGTGCCTCAGGGCCAAAAAAGGCACTAATCATTGGCATCGGAAAGTATCCGGCCGCATCCGGCTGGAAACCAATTAATGTAGATCAAGATGTAATTTTTATAAAGAAATCGCTGCAGATTTTTGGATTTAACCAGGGTGACATCAATCTTTTGATGGATAGCGCTGCAACCTATAACGGAGTTATTGAAGCGCTGGGGCAATTGTATGATAAGGCGGATTATGGCGATGTAGTTCACATCCATTTATCGGGGCATGGATTGCAAATTTTTGATGCGAACCAGGATGAAGAAGATAAATTAGATGAGGTTTTTGTGCCTTTTGATGGCGATTATAAAAGTTCGGAGAATCTACTAACGGATGATGAACTAAACGTATGGATTGCCAAGTTCAGGTTAAAAGTTGGGCCAGAGGGGCAGGTGGTTTTGAGTATGGATGTGAGTCATTCAGGGCCGGATGAGGTGATTTTGCCAACGAGCAGCACACAGCAATTAGTAACCCGTGGCGGTTTTATTGAAGTAACCAATGGCTACAAGGAAGATGGGAAGACCGCCCCTTTTATTGCATTTGCTACTTGCTTAGCACATCAGATTAGTTTTGAAACCTTAACACAAGAAGGCAAACCGGTTGGGTTATGGTCGTATGCATTTTATGAGGCAACCAAAAAGCTAAGCGCCAAGGCTGAAGAGATTAGCATTTTAACCTTTAGCATGTTGCAAGAATCTGTAGTTGAAATAATTCAAAAAACTCAACCTAGCCAAACCCCGGTATGTGTGGGCGATGTTCAATCCTTTTGCTATCAACCAAAACCAACTACATCCATACCCAGTCCAAAAACTAACCGCGCCATTTTAGCTTCTAATGTTTATGTTTTGAATGTTGGAATATCAACCTATGATGCCAGTTCAGGTTTCTCCTTTAAAAATTGTGATGATGACGCAAAAAGGTTTACTGCGCTGGTAAAGCGGCAGCACCTAATGCATGCGGGTGATTCTAGTCAACTCGTTATCCATGAGCTTTTAAATGAAGCAGCAACCTATGCCAACATTATACAAGCGCTAAATGCAATTATTACTGAGGCAAAGCCAAACGATTACTTTCTATTCAATTTTTCAGGCTTTAGCTGGCCGTTAAAAGACACTTTGGGCAAGCAAGAAATTTGCTTTTTCCCCTACGTAACCTATTCCATAACCGATTGGAATTCTCCCCAATTTAACGCCTTAACTGATAAAATTAGCCTTCATCAGCTTCGCGATTTGCTGGAATTTATCCCCGCACAGCATCAGTTGTTGATAACAGAAGCTGGGCTAACCCCAACTTTTATGAAGGACTTTGCGAAGGCAATGATTGAAACCTCGCCCTCTATCGCGCAGCTCAGCCTGCGAAACCGCGTGCTCATAGTGCCTGAAGAATTTGGTAAGGATTATTTTAGTTGCAACGGAAAAACAATTCAAGGTGGCCCGTTAATGTCGTTTTTAGAAAACATGTGCAATGCACACCAGTTGTTTGATTTGTTTGCTGAAGATGACAAAACACGTAAGAGGGCGGTTTACAGTTTTCAGAAAGAAGAGCTACAATGTGATGAATTTACTTTGCCTTACGCTTCATTTTTCTTTGAACGCGATTTTGTGAAAGACCTGCAATACTATATTGGGGAAGACAAAATGCAAAGTCGCAGCACTGCCGAAGGGGATGAAGCCTTGCCTCCTTTTGAAATGCCCGATGAACTAGGCCGGCAATTTGCCCTCGTTATTGGCACAACCGACTATACAATAGGGGGCTACAGAAAATTGCCAAATGCAGTTGAAGATGCCAAAAGCATGAAGGAAATTTTAGAGACCACCTACGGATATACCGTTGAGTTTTTAATCGACCCACATGCGGACACGATTATTGCAGCTTTAAAACGCTACTCCCACACGCTGCAAGAAAATGATCAATTCATTTTGTTTGTGGCAGGGCATGGCGAATATGATCCGCTATTTTTTAATGATGGATTTTTGATCACCAACAGCTCTCTCTCCCGAAAAGCTGATCCTTATCGCAGAACAAGCTTGCCCTTTTCTCAACTCAGAAATATTATTGACAATTTTAGAAATAAGCAAATACTCTTGTTGGTTGATGTTTGTTTTGGCGGGGCATTTGACGAGAAAATATCTTCGGGCGATACCAGAAGTGATGGCGAGAATCCATATTTGGACATGCCATTGAGGGCCGTAGCATTTGAAAAACTTGAACTAAAAACGCGTATCGTGCTATCCTCTGGTAGTTTAAACAAAGTACCCGATGGCTACGAGGGCAAGCATTCGCCATTTGCCGCCCGAATTTTAACCTGCTTGCAAACCAAAGGTGGCAAAGATGGCTACCTAACATCAATACAACTTTTTAGCTATGTGCAAAAGCTGCCCTCTAAGCCGCTGCTTGGCGAACTTCGGGGTAATGACGGAGGCGGGGAATATTTCTTAATACCCAAGTTACAGCATTAAGATTTTTTTGAGCAAGGTGCGTTAGTCCTTTTATTGAAACTGTTACTTGGTGGCAGCCCTTTTCAATCTATCGTTTATCGCCTTGCCCAAACCCTCATCCGGCAGCCATTCGGCCAGCACAGCATCTACCGGCAGGTGGTTAAATTCACGAAGCATGGTAAAAAAGTTGCGGGCTGCTTCGGCCAAATCGCCCGAAGGGGAAAGGATGCGTTGGTTTTCTTTGGGCACTCCCGAAATAAATTCTCTAAAAGCAAGCGCCCCAATTCGGTTGT
>Ga0105096_10000258_pt1 | contig 16718 bp, 14 predicted proteins | sample PPLLak3cmMay2015_FD_87036 | JGI IMG/M metagenome (GOLD analysis project Ga0105096, IMG submission 87036) | Freshwater sediment microbial communities from Prairie Pothole Lake near Jamestown, North Dakota, USA - PPLs Lake P7 Core (1) Depth... | ecosystem: Environmental > Aquatic > Freshwater >... | reverse complement strand
TCGAGCGCCTCGAGCGCGATGGCGTCCGCTTCAGCTTCCGCCGCTGCCCCGTCCAGCCAATCGCGCTCGCGGCAACCACGAGCGACCAACGAGGCGATGATGGCCGCGGCCGCCACGGGGCCGCCATGACTGTGCACTTCCACATGCTCGTCGCTGAATCGACAGGCGACGACTTCCTCGCAGACGCCCGAAAGCAGTTCCCAACGTCCGAACACAGGCACTCGAGGTTGACGCGCGACGAACGGCTGACCACGGTGTGGCCGCAACAGCAGACTGACCACTTGGACGGCTCCGTCGCCAGTTACCACGACGGTGGCCACCGCGCCACGGCCGGCGGGGGTCGCGAGCGTCACGAAACAGGAAGCATTCGCGGCGAGCTGCGGCGGGGAATCATCCGACCGTTGCGACGAACCTGCGGTTGGATGCGACATGCTCAGGACCTGTAAGACCCCGACAAGCCCCGTGCGATCCGCACGATTCCCTCGAGACACATGTGGGGCACAAACCGCGAGTCGTCGTCGTCGATCAAGACCCCCAACCCTTGAGCATCGCCTCCCGTGACGAACACCGGCGTGGCCGCGCCCAGGTCCGCGCGCATTCGTGCAACGACTTCGCGCACGGCCCCGACCGCGCCCCAATACAGTCCACCTCGAATGGCGGCTTGAGTGTTGCGACCGAACACGTCCGGCGGGCTGATGTTGAGCGACGCATCGACCATCGGCAGCAGATCGGTCCCCTTTTGCAAGGCTTGCGCCGCCAGGCGAAATCCTGGCAGGATCACTCCGCCGAGGAACTCGCTCGCCGCCGATACGGCATGCACCTTTAGTGCGGTTCCGGCGTCGACCACGATCGCCCCCTGCCCAGGATAACGCCAGCCATCCGCGGCGACCGACGTTGCGAGCCGATCAAATCCCACCTGCTCGGGAAAGTCCACGGCGATCTTCAGTGGACAGTCTTCATACGTCAGACGACGGTAGCGATCCGTGGGCCGGAACTCTTCGATCCAAGCTCGCAAGCGCTGCTCGGCCGGTCGATTCACGCTCGATACAAACCACTCCAGATGCAGATCGGCTTCGAGCGCTAAGAGCTTGGCGAGTCGTTGGGGATCGTCCAGAGGCGCGTCGGACAGGTGCTTGAATTCGCGGGACGATGGGTCGGCGTTGGGATCAAACAGCCCGCACTTGGCCACGCTGTTGCCGATGTCGACGATCGCCCACCAGCGGTTCATGACGCGCCCTGCCGAGCCTGTTCTGCGAGCTCCGCCTGTTCGGCCAGCACTCGCGAGATCGCGGCGGTGAGCAGGTTCAGTCCTTGCCCGGTCACGGCCGACAGCAACAGCACTTCCCGATTCAGCTCCGCCGCCAGTTGATCGCGAACTTCGACGGCGCCGGGCAATTCGGCTTTCGAGACCGCCACGATCTCCGGGCGTTCACCCAGCTGTGCATTGTAGCGCACCAGTTCGTCGCGGATCGCGCGGTAGTTTTCGAGCGGCTCGACGCCGTCGAACGGGATCGGCTCCACCAGATGGACGAGAATACCGGCGCGCTCGATATGCCGGAGGAATTCATGTCCCAGGCCGACTCCCTCGTGCGCTCCTTCGATCAAGCCGGGAATGTCCGCCAGCACGAACGAACGATCCTCGTCGACCTGCACTCGCCCCAAGTTCGGGTGCTTGGTGGTGAACGGATACGAGGCGATCTCGGGACGCGCTCGCGACAGACGACTGAGCAGCGTGCTCTTGCCGGCATTCGGCTTGCCGACCAAGCCCACGTCGGCGATCACCTTCAGTTCGAGCAACAGCAAACGCCGTTCCCCTTCTTCGCCAGCGGTGGTCTGCCGAGGCGCTCGATTGGTGGACGACTTGAAGTGGGTGTTTCCCTTGCCGCCGCGGCCGCCGCGCGCGGCGACGAACCGCTCGCCGACGGTGGTCATATCCTTGATCACAAAACCTTCGCGGGCATCGATCACCAAGGTCCCGGGAGGGACCGCGATGATCATGTCCTCGGCGCAGCGACCATAGCAATTGGCCCCTCGACCGCGTTGTCCCGAGTCGGCGCGCCACTGTTTGGCGTGGGCCAGCGCCGACAGGTTGTTGACCCCTTCTTCGACGACCATGATCACACTGCCGCCATTGCCGCCATCGCCCCCGTCGGGTCCGCCATGGGGAATGTATTTCTCTCGGCGGAAACTGAGGCAACCATCCCCGCCACTGCCGGCCTGGACCTCGATCTGCACGCGATCGACAAACATGAGAGGAGCGTCCTTGGGGAAAATTTCACTGCTGCAACCAAAACAAAAACACCCCACCAATGCAGACGCGGCTCACGGATCGCACCATCCGTGAGCCGCGTTTGCATCCGTGGGGTGACCGCTCGACCACTCAAGCTCTGGCGCGGCCAGAGGAATCGTCGAAATACTGTCGCCGTATTGGAAAATGCGTGTCGGAAATGATCGTCTAGTTAGCCGCCGGGACAACGACGTTGATGCGTCGCCCCGAGCGATCGAACTTGACCACGCCGTCCGTCAACGCGAACAACGTATAGTCCTTGCCCATGCCGACATTCGCGCCGGGATGGAACACGGTGCCGACCTGTCGGACCAGGATGTTGCCTGCGTAAACCGCTTCGCCGCCGAATCGCTTAACGCCCCGCCGCTGAGCGTTCGAATCGCGCCCGTTGCGACTGGAGCCTTGACCCTTCTTATGTGCCATCGCCAGAACCCCTTGCCATCAAATGAGGTGAACGTCGGAATTTAGCGGTAAAGCCACAACGAATCAAGGGGTTCCTTCAGTCCGTACAGCGCCAGGATACGGGCTTGTTCGCCTGGATCGCCGTCCAGACGAATGCCAAACCGCATTTCATCCTCGTGCTCGTGCAACGCGTCGCCCGAGCGATGGAAATTCAGCTGCAACGTCTTGTGTGCATACCGCTTGCCCTTGCCGGGCACGTCGCCCTTTTGAGGTCCGCTGGCCGGGTCCTGATAGAGATAGGCATTGGTGAGTCCCTGCACGTAGATCGAAAAGAAGTCGATCCGCGGGTCGAGGTCTTCCCACGTCACGACTCCCCACACGGACTTCGAGTTCGTTTCGTCGCCGACCGGCAGGTCTTCCTTGCCGATATTCACGGAGTTGAACAGGGTCAGCCCAGGCGTTTCGCGTTGTTCAATGGGCCGACGCGCCGCCGGGATCACGCGATCGAGGTATTCCTTGACGACGTACTTGCCGTCGACGAGCACTCGTCCCGCCAGCACGAAGTGGGCATTAAAGTGGAGCGGTTGCTTCGCGGCTCGCTCGCTGCCATACGTCACGTGGCCAAAGGTATCGTCCTTGATCTCGACCGGCCGAATGGTGTTTCCCGCATTTCGCACTCGATACACCATGTAGTAGATGTTCTTTCGCTGCATCTTCCCTGTAGGTTGAGGAACGTCGACCTGAATGCGTCGCAGCGGCTTAAACGCAAACTCGATGTTCCAAATCTCCCGCCGCAGGCCGATCGCTTTGGCCTTCTCGATCAGCGTTTCGCTCTTGGGGTAGAGATGGGGAGTCCAATCCAGGTCGTCGAGCTCCGCGAGGACTTCCTTGAGCGGTACCGGGCTGTGCATGGTCTCCTTTTCCGCCGGAACGGGGGGGATCACGGTGAGCACACCGGGGGCCAAGACTCGCCGAGCGGTTGGTTGCGCCGCCGCTGGCTTGGTCGAAACCAGGCAAGCCGCCAGCAGCAGGAAACTCGTCGGTACGCCAATCCACCAAACCCGATTCATGAAAGCACTCCGCCAGTCGCGATCGACAACTGACCCTGAACGACCACCGCTGCGTTGCAGCTCAACCACCAATGCACGACACTCGTCAACAATATACTTTCCGCAAGATCCGAGGGGCAAGTTTTGCGTTCATTGTGGTCGCCCCCCGACCGCAAGAACCCCTAGGATCGCTAAGCTCCGGTCTGGACGCTAGACGCTTCTTTCGCCAGAATGACGGGCCATCAGCGGATGGCAAACTGGGGACGGGCGGCGGATCGAAGCGCAAAGAGGCACTGAATGGCGAACAACGAGGAAGCATTTGAGGTCAACGGGACCGTGACGCAAGCCCTGGCGAATACTCGCTTTCGAGTGCAGCTGGAGACCGGCGGCGAGATCATGGCCCACGTCGCGGGCAAGATGCGGAAGAACTTCATCCGGATCGTGCCTGGGGACAAAGTGCGTGTCGAGCTCTCGCCCTATGATCTGACCAAGGGGCGAATTGTCTTCCGCGAACGGTAGATTCTTCCCCCTTTGCAGCCCCCAAGATCTTCGATTTAGGGACGACTTTCGCAAGTTTTTCCTGGCGGTGGGGTCCGGGCCTTCCGCATTGTCGGCAAATTCCGTTGAAACCAACCCATTCCGCCGGGGGTATATCCGGCACAGCCCAGTTTCAGCAGCGGACGCTGAATCGCGAACTTGATCCGCCGCAGGACCAAGATTCCTGGTGCGGGCCTGGTCCTCTTGGGACGTCCCCGAAGACCATCCAAATTCTGGTTCACTTGTAAGGAGATTTCTCGTCGTGAAGAGCTTTATCGCAAGATTCCTGACCTGTCTGAGTGCGGTTGGGTTGTCGTTGGCAGCCGTCGCCGATGCCCCCGCCCAACAGGGCGCGAAGCCCGTGATCGTGGTTTCGATTTCGAGCCTGAACGAGATGTTCGGTGATATCGCGGCCATGACCGAGTTGGCCGGACAAGCCGACTTTGGACGCATCGCCGTGGGCATGGGAGGCATTTACACGGGTGGCGTCGACAAGACGCGTCCCGCCGGAGTGGTCGTCTCGCTGGATGGCACGGAACCCAAGGTCGTCGCTTTTGTGCCCGTCACCAATCTGAAACAGTTCCTCGGCACGCACCGCGAAACCATTGGCAATCCCAAGGATGTCGGCAATGGCGTGCTCGAGATCGGTTCCGACCGTCCGCAGCCTGCGTATGTCAAGGAACAGGACGGCTGGGCGTACATCGGACAGTCGCCGACCCAATTCCAGAATCTGCCCAAGGACCCCTCGGTGCTGCTCGGCGGACTGCACAAGCAATACGACATCGCGGTGCAAGTGAACATGGCGAACCTGCCGGCCGAATTGCGTGACCTTGCGGTGACGCAGATGAAGCAGGGCTACAAGGCCGCCATGGAAACTCAGAACCGAAATCTCGATCCCAACGAACGCAAGCAAGCGGAAATGATCGGCGACGCCATGCTGCAGAGCATGACGATGTTCATCGAGGAAACCGAACAGCTGACGCTGGGCTTCGCCATTGATGGCCAGGCGAAGAAGACGTTCTTGGAATTCGGCATGACGGCGCGACCCGGCACGCAACTCGCCAAGGCCATGACTGGCTATGGCACGACCCCTTCGAGCATGCACGGCTTCGTCCTGCCCGGCTCGGCGGCCAGTTTCATCGGCGCGGCGCCCCTTTCGGCCAGCGATATCGAACAGGGAAAAGCGTTGCTCGCGGCCGCTCGCCAACAGGCCATGACCGGCATCGATAACGACGCTGGTTTGCCCAACGCGGAAGCTCGCGATTCCGCGAAGGACATCGTCGGCACGCTCTTCGACGTCCTGGGCGCCACAGTGGCCAAAGGCAAGATGGACCTCGCCGGCAGCGTCAAGCTGGCCAGCAAGAGCCTGACGCTCGTGGGAGGCGTGGGAGTCGCCGATGGTGACAAGATCGAGCCCGCGCTGAAGAAACTGGTGGCCATGGCCGGAAACGGCGCCGACATTCCGGAAGTAAAGTTCAACATCGCGACCTACGCTGGCGTCAATCTTCACAAGGTGGTCGTCTCGCTGAATCAGGGCGAGCAACAAGTCCGTGAAATCTTCGGCGAAAAACTGGAAGTGTTTCTCGGCACGGCCAAGGATGGGCTCTACCTCGCGCTGGGCAAGGACGGCGAAGCGACGCTGCGCGCTTCGCTCGACGCGTCCGCTCAACAGAAAAACAAGCCGGCGCCCTCGGCGGAATTGCAGGTGTCCCTGTCGCCGATTCTCAAGTTCGCGTCGTCCGTCGAGTCCGATCCGCAGCTCGCGCAGGCCGCTGCGACATCGGAGAAGTTCGCCGGGAAAGACCACGTCATCATGAACTCGCGTCCGGTGGATCGAGGATTCATCTATCGGCTCGAAATCGAGGAGGGCATCGTGCAGTTCGTGGGCGAAGCCATCAAGGCGGCTCAAGCCGCTCAGCAGCGATGATCGTCTTGCGGTCTCGTAACGACTCGATCGCCTTGTGTTGATTTCCCCGACGCCGACCTGAATTTCAGGTCGGCGTCGTCGTTTCTGGCTAGGAGAATCACGCATGTCATCCGACGTATCGGGAATCAATCGCCGGGATTTGCTGGCTTGGTTGGGAGTCGTCACTGGGCATACGGCGACGGGACTCAGCTGGACCTCCAGCGCCTTCGCCGCCGACCAACCCGCGACGCCGGCCAGTTCCCCCCAGCCGCTCCCGCCGCTGAATCGCTTTTCGCGGATGGTCCAAGAGCATTTTGTCGCGCAGGTGCGTTCCATCCAGCAGCGCGCGACCGCCGAGCGCGAAGGGCTGCGCACGCGCGAGGACGCCGAGCGCTACGTGCAGTCGGTCCGCGCGAAAATCCGGCAAGCGTTCGGTCCCGAGCCACCCCGCACGCCGCTCAATCCGCAAGTCACGGGAGTGGTCGAACGGCCCGGCTATCGTATCGAAAAGGTGATCTTCGAGAGCCGGCCGCGGTTTCTCGTGACCGCGAACCTCTACGTTCCCACCGATCGCCAGCAACCGCTGCCGGGGGTCGTGGCGTCGTGCGGACACTCGGCCAATGGCAAGGCGGGCGATACGTACCAATCGTTCGCCCAGACGCTCGCCAAGCAAGGATTCCTGGTCTTGATCTTCGATCCGATCGGGCAGGGCGAGCGGCTGCAATACGTCGACGAGCAACTCAAGCCGCAACGAGGCGTGGGAGTCGCCGAACACCTGCACGCGGGCAATCAGCAATTCCTGGTCGGGGAGTTCTTTGGAGCGTGGCGCGCGTGGGACGGAATCCGCGCGCTCGATTATCTGCTGACGCGCCCCGAACTCGATCCGCGACACGTCGGCATCACCGGGAACTCGGGCGGCGGAACGATGACGACCTGGCTGGCCGGGCTCGACTCACGCTGGACGATGGCCGCTCCCGGCTGCTTCGTCACGACCTTCCTGCGCAATCTCGAAAACGAACTTCCGGCCGACACCGAACAGTGTCCGCCCCATGCCCTGGCCCTGGGCCTCGATCACTCCGATTTCCTGGCGGCCCTCGCTCCCAAGCCAGTGATCATCCTGGCGAAGGAACGCGATTTCTTCGACGTGCGCGGCTCGGAAGAAGCATTCGCGCGACTCAAGAAACTTTATGAACTGCTCGGCGCGCCCGACAACGTACGCCTCCACGTCGGACCGACCGAGCATGGCTACTCGCGGGAAAACCGCGAAGCCATGTACGAGTGGTTCCAGCGCGCCTCGGGGATGAAACCGGCGCCGGAGGAGCCGCCGGTGGTCGTCGAGAAGGACGAGACCCTGTGGTGCACGCCGCGCGGCCAGGTCGCGGAACTTAAGTCGCGCACCGTCTTCTCGTTCACGCAGGAACTAGCCCGACAGCAAGCCGCCGCCCGTCAACCGCTCGACGGCCCGGCCTTGATGCGGGAGATTCAGACGTCCTTGGCGATCCCGGTACGCGACAGCCGCCCGCCTGAGTACCGAATACTGCGAGCCATCCCCAACCGCGGTTACCCTCTACCTCACGCGACGACCTACGCCGTCGAAACCGAGCCGAGTGTCTTCGCGCTCGTGACGCGTCTGAGCGACCGACCGCACTACTCGCGGCCGCCGCGTGGCGAGGGACCGGCGATCCTGTATGTCTCGCACCATTCGGCCGACGCGGAATTGCGCGAACATACGTGGCTTCGCGAGTTGATCGCGCGCGAGCCAACGACGCCCTGCTTCGCCTGCGATGTGCGCGGCATCGGCGAATCGCGCCCCGACACGTGCGGCGCCGATCAGTTCACTCGCCCCTATGGCAGTGACTTCTTCTACTCGATCCACGCCCTGATGCTCGATCGCCCGTACGTCGGCCAACGGACCTGGGATCTGCTGCGAGTGCTCGAATGGCTCGCGATCGCCGGGCACTCGAACGTGCACTTGGTCGCTCATCAGTGGGGAACCGTTCCCGCCACCTTCGCGGCCGTGCTCGCCCCCACGGTGAAGCAAGTCACGCTGCACGAGCCGCTCGCATCGTTCGCCAGCCAGGCCGAAGACGAGAACTATACCTGGCCCCTCTCCAGCTTCGCGCCCGGCGTCCTGACTCGCTTCGACCTGCCCGACTGCCATGCGTGGCTTAAGGCACACAAGCGAGTGACGGGGTGAGAAGATGATTGGGTGAGGGGGTGAGACGCGGGTGGTACAGACCGTAGCATGGAGCTCCTGCTCCGTGCGCGCTGTGTTCGATAGGAACATGGGCAGGCGCGAGTGGCGCGCTCGGCGCGGGTCTCCGACCCCGCCGCCCACCGACCGAAGGTCTCGCGCTGTCTAACCAGTGCGGCATTCTCGCACACGCGAACGTAACTTCGTCAGGGTGATCTCCGCATGGAGGCCCAAAGTCAGATTCCCCGTTGACGTGACGGCGGCGCGGTCAGAGCCCCGCGCCGAGCGCGCCCTACGGCGTCCTACCGCGACGCGCTGACCGTCCGGTCGGCCACTCGGCCGGGGGATCCACCCTCGAACGCGCTGAATTCAGCCCAGACGGGCAGGTGATCCGACACTTCGGCGGCCTGTTCGAGCGTGAAGTTGTATTCCCGCAGGAAATCAAAGACCCCCGCGCGCCCCGTGAATTCCTTGGTCGCCCCTTCGTCGAACAACAGGTTGTCGAGCTGCGAACCGCCGCGCACGGTGGTGGGTACTCCGGAAATCGCGGCGACGATCGCCGCCGACTGGCCGATCTGGCCCAAGTGCTGATCGTCGGTGTTGAGATCCCCCAGCAGGATCACGTCGTCCTCCTCGCGTCCGTCGTCGCGCACCGCGCGGAAGACGTCGTCCAGCACGTTCACCTCGCGGCGCACGTCATCCGGATCGACATGAATATTCACCAGCGTGAACGTAAAGGCCTCGTTCGGCGGCGGCCCGCGCACTCGGAACCAGGCCACGAGCGGTTCGCGATGCAGCACGTCGTCGCGATCTTCCACCGTGTAGGTCTGGTTCCGGTCGACCTCGATCGTCGCCCGGTCGAAGACGAACGCGTATTGTTCCTTGGAGGCGGTGCGGCCGAGTCGCGGCCCGATCACGAAGTCGTATTGAGCTCCACCGGCATTGATGGCTTCGACCAGCTTGGGGAGCGTGTCCTGGCTGCGCGAGCGAATCTCCTGCACCGCCACCACGTCATATTGGCGAATCATGCGGGCGATGACTTCCACGACGTGCGGTTTGGCGAGCTTGGCTTCGCCAAACACCTGCAGATTGAACGAGGCAACGCGAATGTTCGCGACGGCGCGCGCCGGAGTTCCCCCGGATCCGCTGGCCGGCCGGAGCGTGTTGGCCGTGACCTTGCGCGGCTCGATGCGCACCGCTTCGAGCCCGGCGAGACGAAAATTCTGCCAGAAAAAATAGCACGCGACGACGGCGCCGGCGGCAAGGAGAAAACTGAAGGAGTTACGCATTGGCCCTTCCATCGGCGATCCCTCGTCGAGTCCTTATTCGTCCTTTGCCAGATAACTACGTTCGCCAAACACGCGTCGGCGATAGATGACCAGGCCGTGAGCGGCGTGGTAGAGCGCTCCGCATTCCAGATCGACTTTACTGGTCCGCTTCAGCAAGTTGCAGACGTACACGACGGCGCGCCGTATCCACGGTTCGTGAAGTTCCTCGTCGGAGACCGACAGGATGATGAACTCCAGTTGATGCCCGGTGGTGCCGAGCGCTTCCTTGAAGTCGGGTGAACTGCCGGGACGTTGAAACCAGTTGCTGGAAAACGATCCGTCGGGATTCTGGTAAGCCTTCGCCGTGGCGACCGACGCGCGCACCTTTTCGTCCGCGGCCTTCCAGGCGCCCTCCAGCTTGCCTCCCGAGGCGACGTGTCGATTCAGGGCCATTACGATTCCCGCCATGCGGTGCGTCCCGCCGCAGGCGCTTTGCCCCAGATCGTGATTGACTTCGATGTCGAGCAGCCGTTCGATCGTCCACTGCTTGCCGTCTCCCGCCGTCCACTCGTGGTTCGTCGGGCGGAAGGCGGTGAGCCCCATGAGGGTCCAGCTATATTCCTGGATCGGGTTGTAGGGGACGTCATGTTCGACTTGCGCGACGATGTCGCCAATCGTGTAGGCCTTGCCGTCCCAGACGATCTGTTCGTCGAGTTGCAAACCGCAGTCGGCCAGGTAGCCCAGCCACTGGTCGGCGTGCCCTTGCCCCGACGAACTGCCAGGCGCCGTGACGGCACGTAATCCACGGCGCGGCGGATCACCGTATTCCACGCCCGGTTCCATGTCCCAGCCGTTCATCCGGCCGCCGGCCAGCACGTGCCCCAGCGACGAGACCATCTTTCCGGAAGAATCCTCCACCGGAAAGTCGCGGCCAAACGCCAACGCCCCATGGACGATCTGCCAGGCGGCGTGATCCTTAAGAGTGAGCCGTCGCTGTTGGCAGGTGATTTCGAGCGATTCATCCAGCAGCTGGCGTAGAGACTCTCCTTCGGGAAGTTTCGAGTCCGGTAACCCCACTGAAACGACGGAGCTGCCGGGCCCCTGGGTGCTGGCGGGCCGGCAGCTAGTCACCGACGGCAGCACGACCGCTGCAACCGCCACCAACGTCATCCGCCGAATCTTTTCGCTCCACGGAACTCGTTCACGCATCATTCGTTCCCTACGTTTGTCGGGGTTCGCGCCGGGGTTCGCCAATGGGCGTGGTGACCCTAGCCCGTTATAACACTTGGACTTGCAGTCGCTGCGAATTGGCACAGGGCGGGCGCGCACGTCCAATGTTCTTCGTTCGGCAAATTCAGGGAGCCGTCCTTGAGAAACTTGTCAATTGCCGTTCATGCGTACAATGGCAAGGACAAGAAGGTCGGAAAACGTTCAGAAAGGGATCAGAAAAGATGATCTTTGATTTTCAGCATTTGCTTTTTATCGCTCCCGCGCTCCTCCTGGCGTTCGTGGCGTCGATGATGGTCCGTTCGGCCTACGCGGCGGGACGGCAACTGCCAGCTCGTTACAGTGGCTATGCGGCCGCGCGCGCCATGCTGGACTCGGCCGGGTTGCACGAGGTGGGAATCGAGGAGATTCCCGGACAATTGAGCGACCATTACGACCCGCGGGACAAGGTGCTGCGGCTTAGTTCCGAGGTCTTCCATGGCAGGACGTTGTCCTCGGTGGGCATCGCGGCCCACGAGGCGGGTCACGCCCTGCAGGACGCTCACCACTACGTACCGCTCGTTGTCCGGAACGCCGCCGTCCCGCTGGCGAATTTCGGGAGCGGGGCCGGATTGTTACTGCTGTTTCTGGGAATCGCGGCGGGGTTCGCCCCCTTAAGCTGGGCCGGCATTTTCCTGTTTGGCGCCGTGGTCTTCTTCCAAGTGGTGAATTTACCGGTCGAGTTTAACGCCAGTTCGCGGGCAAAGGCTCAACTGGTCGACCTGGGAATCGTCGACGTCGACGAAATGCGGGCCGTGCGAAAGGTGCTCAACGCCGCCGCGCTGACCTACGTCGCCGCCACGCTGCAGTCGATTCTCACGCTGCTGTACTACGTGTTGCGTTTCACCGCGTCGCAGCGCCACGACTAGGCGAATTGGTAGGGTGGGCAAAGCCCGTCTCGACGGGCGCCTGCCCACCAAGTCTCGCGATCGCCGATGGTGGGCAGGCCTCGCCGAGGCTCCTGTGCCCACCCTACGACCTACTCAGGTTGTGTTTTGCGGAGACCTGCTATCATAGGCCGCGCAGCGAGGCGGTTGGGGACGGGGGAACTCGAGCCGCCATCGGTCGTCGATCACCTTTACCTGGCGGTTCGCCGCGCGCGGCCTGATGAGAACGTCCGGATGGTTAGTACCGTTGGTGGTTGTGCTCGCCTTGGTGGCGTTCGCGCTCAACGTCTGGGTTCCGGACAGCACCGCGGGTGATCTGCTCTACGTTCTCGTCATCGTCTTGACGCTGGTGCAACCTCGGCGAGGCTTCGTGCTGGCGGCCGCCGGCGCCGTGACGGTCCTCGAAGTCCTCGCGATGTTGCAGCTGGCCTTCCAGGAAGAGAATGTGGGCCTGCTGTTGACGAACCACGTTCTCGCGCTGGTCGCGATCTGGATCGTGGCCTGGCTGGGGACGGCCCACGCGGGACTCGAATCGTCGCTCGAACAGTTCCGCGACCAGGCGCAGCGCGAGGCCCAGCAGCAAGAAGCGGCGCTCGGCCATGCCCAGAGTCAACTGGAACAGGCGGTCGCCGACCACCATCAAGTCGCGCAAGCCTTGCAGTTTTCCGAGGGGCTGTACACGTCGCTCGTCGAAAACCTGCCGGTGCACGTCTTGCGCAAGGATCTGCAGGGGAGGCTGACGTTCGCGAGCCAGTCGTTCTGTCGGCTCCTGGGGCTGAACCTGTCGGAAGTCGAGGGACGAACGGATCACGACCTCTACCCGGCGAGCCTCGCGGACAAGTATCGGCGCGACGACCTGCAAGTGATCGAGTCGGGCGAACCGTTCAAGACGATCGAACAGCACCAGCGGTCGGACGGCAGCGAGATGTTCGTCGAGGTGATGAAGACCGCCGTGCGGGACGTGCAAGGAAACTTGATCGGCGTCCAAGGCATTTTCTGGGACGTGACGGACCGCGAGCGGGCCGAGGTGGAGTTGCGATCGAGCGAAGCCCGCATGCGAGCGATCTTCAACTCGTCGATGGACGCCATGATTTTCGTCGACCAGGACGGGCGCATGGTGGAACTCAACCGAGCGGCGGAGGTGATGTTCTCGTGTCGTCGACGGGATGTCCAGGGGGCCGAATTCGCCGAAGTCTTCTTGTCAGGCGATTCACGCGCTCGACTGCAGGACAGCCTGCTCCGGTATGCGGGGGCGGGTGAACTCGGATCACTGATCGGTCGTCGCCTGGAATTGACGATGATGCGCCGACACGGGGAGGAGTTCTACGGCGAGATTGCGCTGCAGCCGATCCCGCTGCAGCGGGGCGCCGGCTTCGCGATCTTCATTCGCGACGTCACGGAGCGGCGGCGTTACGAAGCGGCGCTGCGCCAGGCCAAGGAAGTGGCCGAGGCGGCCAGCCAGGCCAAGAGCCTGTTCGTGGCGAACATGAGCCACGAGATTCGCACGCCGATGAACGCGATCATCGGCATGACCGACCTGGTGCTGGAAACGCTCCTCAACGACACCCAGCGCACCTATCTGGGAATGGTGCAGGAATCGGCCGAATCACTCCTCTCGATCATCAACGACATTCTCGATTTCTCGAAGATCGAAGCCGGGAAACTCGATCTCGAATGCGTCGACTTCGATCTGGCCGAGCGGCTCGCGGATGCGCTGCGATCGTTGAGCTTTCGCGCCGCGAGCAAAAACCTGGAATTGGCCTGCCACGTCGACGACAACCTGCCGGCACTGGTCCGCGGCGATCCGCACCGCTTGCGGCAAATCATCGTGAACCTGGTGGGCAACGCCATCAAGTTCACTCCGCAGGGCGAAGTGGTCGTCGAAGTGCAGCTCGCTGGCGAGGACGCAGATTCGGTCACGTTGCATTTCGCGGTGACCGACACGGGCATTGGCATTCCCCCCGAGAAGCTCGCGATGATCTTCGATCCATTCGAGCAGGTCGATTCCAGCACGACCCGCCGCTACGGCGGCACGGGACTGGGCTTGTCGATTTCCAAACGGTTGGCCGAAATCCATGGCGGTCGCCTCTGGGTCGAAAGCGCGGTTGGCAAAGGCAGCACGTTTCACTTCACCGTGCGACTGGCGCGCGCCACGACCACGGCCGCTCCCCGCGCCTCGCTTCCCCCGCATCTGCTCGCGGCCCCGGTGCTGATCGTGGACGATAACGCCACGAATCGCCGCATTCTCGAACAGACTTTTCTCCATTGGCAAATGCAGCCCCTCCAAGCGTCCTCGGCGGACGAGGCCTGGCAGTTGCTGCTGCAGCGCACGCCCGACGAACTTGATGTCCGGCTCATCGTCACCGACTGCAACATGCCGGACGTCGATGGGTTCATGTTCGCCGAGCGAGTGCGGGCCGCCGATTCGCCCTTCCGGTCGATCCCGATCGTGATGCTCACCTCCAGCGATCGTCCCGACAACGGCGCGCGCTGCGCGAGCCTGGGGATTGCGGCGCACCTGCTCAAGCCCGTCAAACAGTCCGAATTGCTGACCACTGTCGTTCGCGCCCTCGAGTCCAGCGAAACGTCGTCGACCACGACGACGTTGCCTGTCGCGGCCCCCCCCATGGCCTCGCCGCGACCGCTGCGGATCCTGCTGGCGGAAGACAGTCTCTTCAATCAACAGGTCGCGATTGGAATCCTGGCCAAGCATGGTCACCAATTGGTCGTGGCCAACGACGGCCAGGAGGCGATCGACACCATCGCGGCGGGCGAGTTTGACTTGGCGCTGATCGACGTGCAAATGCCCGAGGTGGATGGCCTCGAGGCGACAGCGCTCATTCGAGCGGCGGAACGTGTCACGGGGCGCCACCTGCCCATCGTCGCCATGACCGCCCACGCGATGAAAGGGGATCGCGAGCGCTGCCTGGAAGCTGGCATGGACGACTACGTGGCCAAGCCGATCCGAGCAGCCGAGCTGTTCGCGGCGATCCAGCGGGCGCTGGCGACGGCTCGGTAGGTCGCCGAGAGGCCTGCCACAGAGGGCACGAAGTTCACGGAGATCTTACCGAGATCTTTGTCGTTAGATTTGGTCGATCGCAAACAAAGTGACCATGTCGCGAATGCAACATCGACACCCGTGGGCGATCGTCCCTGACGTACGTACTCTGAGCTCTCAGTGAACTCTGTGGCTAGGAACTCTGGGCTAACTCACCATGCCGAGGACGGCGAGCGCCAGCAGGGCGGTGGCATACAGAATGACGGCCACGATCAGTCCCGGTCGATTACGCGGCCGGGGATCCGCCATCAGCGTCGCGGAGGGCTCTGGCGCATCACTGGGCGCGGCGGGGCGTCGACGAACCATCGGCTAGTCCTCGATCGAGATACGAAATTCCTGGCGAAAGACTTCGTCGAAATCGTAGACCTCGTTGAAGTCCTCGCGACGATCCCCCTTCGATTTTCGCAGGCATTCGATCCCGATCAGGTTGTAGACGATGTCGCCGAAATCGCTGGTGGTCCGTACGCCCCAACTGTTGAGCACCGATTGCGCGAGGTACCCGTATTGCTCGATCGCCCGCCGCCGCAGCGCCTCGCACAGTTCCTGCCCGGTCAGATGAGGATCGGCGGTCGGCGCCTCGGCTTCCATTTCGCTGGGCCCCGCATCGGTAGGCTGCGGCGTCCCCATTTTCAGCTCTTTTTGCGCGTAGACCAGCGCCTCTTGAACGAACTGATAGGCGTCCCAGCGAAAACGCGGATCGTGTTCGAGCAGGCGACGGAATCGAGGGGGCAGGTAGGCCATGAGTTCAGCTTGACGAGGTCAGCGGCTAGGAAAGGAAAGCGAACTGAGGAGAGGACCTGGAACGGTGGCGGGGAACTCAATCGGGCGTCGTGTTTCCGCGATCTCGGTCGCGCTTGCCGCCGCTCCCCGCGGGCGGCGCATGCAAGACCGTAACAACTTCGCTGGCGTCGATCAACATCCGCCGACTGTCTTCCATCTGCACGAGCAATTGCCGAGCGAGGATCTCGTGATTCAAGATCCGAGCTCGGCCGGCGTTCGTCACGATTTCGGCGCCGATGGGAGGCAAGTCGCGCTGCAACTCTTCGTACGTGTCGAACTCGTACCGCAGGCAGCACTTGAGCCGACCGCAACGCCCCGAAATCTTGGTGGGATCGAGCGTGGCTTTTTGCAGCTTGGCCATCTTCATGGAGACGGGGGGCATTTCGAATAAGTGCGAGTTGCAGCAGACGGGCTTGCCGCAGTCCCCATAGTCGGCCAGCAACTTGGCTTCATCACGCACGCCGATCTGACGCATTTCAATGCGAGTCTGGAATTCACTCGCCAGGCGTTTCACCAGATCGCGAAAATCAATCCGCACCTCGGCCACGTAATACACCACCACCCGCTCGCCACCAAACAGGTGTTCGAGGTCGACGAGCTGCATGTCGAGCCCCAATTCGCGCACGTGGCGTTGGCTGATCTCGAACTCCGTCCCCTCGCGGCCGCGAATGTGATCCCATTCGTTGCGATCGTCGGACGTCATCTCGCGCATGACCTGACCGCCCGGCGGATCGACCATTTGAGCCAACGCCTGCTCGGTCGCTTCGCACAGCACCTCGCCGACCTCCAGGCCGCGATTCGTGCGCGCGATGACGCGCGTCCCCCGTTCATGGCGGTCCGCGCGCGTCGAAAAGACTCCCAACACTCGCATCACGCCGTAGCGCACAACGTATCTGGCCATCAAGAACCTCGGTGAGCCTGGTGAGATCGACTCATCAATATACATACTGTCCGAACCCGTGCCACGGCGAGCGTCGGGAGGGATCAGCTCGTGAACACCCGGTCATAGGCCGCTCGATACTCGGCTGCCTGCCGAGGAAACAGCGACTCGGCGGCCCCAGGTCCGGCGGCGCCATGCTGAAAG
>Ga0105096_10000257_pt1 | contig 16719 bp, 14 predicted proteins | sample PPLLak3cmMay2015_FD_87036 | JGI IMG/M metagenome (GOLD analysis project Ga0105096, IMG submission 87036) | Freshwater sediment microbial communities from Prairie Pothole Lake near Jamestown, North Dakota, USA - PPLs Lake P7 Core (1) Depth... | ecosystem: Environmental > Aquatic > Freshwater >... | reverse complement strand
CTAATGTCCGTCTCAAAAAAATCAAGAGCAACTTTTTCACCCGTATACCTTTTACCTGGGTCAGTTGGTACTATGACATCAGCGATTTTCTGGTTTTCTGATTCGGGTAACATGTTTCTCAAAACTGCTGAGGTAGGATCTTCAAAAGATATCCCCGCTTCCGGAAATCTTAACCCACCAAGCGTTTCTGTTGCCATTCGTCTCCACGAAGGAAGTGTTGCCTCATCCAAAGGCTTCGGAGAAATGGGGGAAGCGTCAAAACGAATTTGCAAAAGATTACCCGTCTGTTCCGTTTGATACCCTACCTTTTCTCTCAACTCTACCGATACGATGATATCTTTCATAGAGGTGGTTTGAATCGGTAAAACTCTGTCAACAGCACTCTCGAAACAGGTTTTAATAAGAGGTCTTTTCTGATTTTCAGGTAAACGGGTATCAAAAAGTTTAACAATTATCTTCCTGTCCGGCTTCTCTTTGATTTCATATCGAACCGGAAGTGTTGTCCCCACAGTAACAACTGATTTGCCCGCCGGTAATTCTAAGAATTCGATTCGATTTACCAGAGCAGGCCTTGTATAAGTAGAATTTTGTTGATCCTTGGACTTCACAGGGCTCCCCTTTAAATTTCCCGCTCCATTTTCCTCTTCCGACAGTTTTGCATCCATCGTAAAGGGGGTGTCAAAAGATTTTTCCAGGTCTGGGGCAGTCAATTTAATTCCGATACAGCCATTTGCCAAAATCACAATTGAAAATAGTGACAACAAAATCGCATGGGGAAAAAACATAGATATGTTTTTGATTTTGCGTTTCATATCAATTTTCTCCGAGAGATTTTTGAATTGTCAATTCTCTTCTTTGGAGGATCAATTTATCTAAAACATCATCGACCTCTTCATCTACAATGACCCGGTCTTTAGATATTTCAACCACCTTGCCACCATTTGTACCCAGGTAGGTTCCCATTGAAATGATATAGCCCTTTCCCGAAGACTCTTCAACCAACCCCTTATATCCGCTGGGCAACTGAATAATGCCGACCAGCTTCAACCGGCTCAGATCAATCCTTTCAAGAGGAGTTCGGGGTATACGTTTTTCTCTTTTTATTTTTTGGAAAATTTCGATCTCTGCTTTAGGCTTTTCCCTGAATAAAGGCATAAACGGGTCAATCTTATTTTCAGGATTATAAAGTTCCAGCCCTGCTGTCGTCGTGACTTCCAAAATCAAATCATTTTCAGACGATATTACACCGGTTGAAATTATAGCATCACCATCTTCTTGTCCGGCATTTTTTTCCTGATCCACTTCCTGAACAGGGCTGGTTTCTGTTGAAATATCATTTTGGGGGGAAACAGGTTTTTCAATTTCTGCAGGATCCATCTGAATTTTCCGGCTTACAATTATACGCTTTGGAAGTTGATCCGTATTATGGTCATTATTTTCACAAGCGACCCAAAAAAATAAACCGACAAGACATAAAAAAATGGGCAACAGTTTTTTAACGACAGGCTGAAGATGCATAATTATAAACTAATTATTTTTTGTTTTTAACAACACCTTTTAAGGTTTTTATTTGGCTTTAGTTTCCAGAAATTGATATGTAACAGCCGTACATTTTGTCATGAGGCTCCCAGGCACGTCAGAGGCTTCGATATCAATATCTTTTATATTTACTATCCTGGAAAGTCTTGAAACTCTATCGAAAAACAATGCCAGATTATGGTACCCCCCCTTAACCTGAATTAAAACCGGTATCTCTGCATAAAAATCGGTTGATTCATCGGAATTGGGTTGAAACAGCAAAAACTCCAGCCCTGAATCCTGCCCGGACTTTGAAATATTGGTCAGAAGGCTAGAAATTTCTTTTGTTTCCGGAAGCGCTTTTGATGCTATTTTAAAGTTGTTTTCAGCTTTCTTCATATCCTGTCTTAATTTTTTCAGCTGACTCGCATTTATTTTTGCCGTTTCAAGTTCACTTTTTAATTTTTCATGTAACGTGTCTAATCTATCGATTTGTTTGAATTTGGGATAATATGAAAAATACACAAAGCCTGAAATCACAATCAAATTAGCAAGGGCACAGATTAAGATTCTCTGAATCTTAGTCAGCTCACCGATTTTATCAAACATCACCGCCACAGAATCTGAAGAAATGGTTGCTTTTTTCATTAGATCACAAATTTAATCCATCAGATTTTAATAACCCTCTAGAGAAATTTCTTTTAACACATTTTTATAAAGCCTGATCTTCCATCCGGTAAGCCTGCATCTTATTTAAATTTATTTCAAACTCCATCAAATTCAAACCTCTATGGGTTGCTTGTCTGAGGGTTTTTAAATTGACATTGGCAAACAGCGGCGAACTTTCCAGAAGGGTCATAAAATCAGCAACTATTTTACTATCTAATGCAACACCTTTGATAATAATATCGACTTCCCTTTTAGGCTTCCGGGCAGGTATATCTTTAGAATCCACCGACTGTACCTGCCTGGCCCTTGTCGGCTCGGATGGGGCTTGAATTTTTTCTGTCAACTTAAAGCTTGTAAACCACATGCTATTTTCAACAATAATTTCGGTCATGGCGCCAAGGATTTCAACCGGCTCTCTGCGTTTTATTTCCAACTCTTCCATGATATTGGTCTTGGTTTGCAATACGTGAAGATTATTTCTTATTTCAGCAATTTCATTTTTGATTTTATGATAGGTTTCCAGCTCTTTTTCCGTGTTTGTGATAAACATTTTCAATCTTTTGGTTGTATTGTTCAAATTAGTATTATACCAAACCAATACTGCCGACAGAAAAAATAAGACCAGGAAAAAAATGGAACCCTGCCTTCGACTATTTTCTTTCTTTCTGGCTGCCCTAAAAGGCAGTAGGTTTATTAGAATCATTTATCGTCTACTCTTCTTGTTGCCAATCCCATACAAATTGCCGCCTGAGGACCAATTTGCTTTATGTATGACGAATCGAAGCTGTTTTTATCCAAATAAAAAGCCTTAAACGGGTTAATCGTCATAACCTTGGCCGTTGTTTCAGTTGCCAGTAGTTGTCTAAATTTCTTGATATTCCCTCCGCCTCCGCTAAGAAATATTGTCTTGATTGGGTCATCCGGATAGGTTGAGTAAAAAAATTCCACGGCTCTTTGAATTTCAGTACACCAATCCGTCACCACTGTTGTGACAATTTCCGTGAGATCTTCAGCAGATATGCGATCCGTATTTTCGGAAAATTTAATCTGTTCCGCCTCGTCGTTGGTACAATCAACAAGATTTACAATCTTTTGATTGATTTGGTCACACCCAAGGGATACATCCCGAATAAACACGGAATCTTTTCCTTTCAAAATATTCAGAGACGTTTTGCTAGCACCGATGTCGATCAAAGCAACATTTTCATTTTTGGATTCATAATTTATTTCAAAAATATTTTGAAGCGCAAAAGCATCTACATCGATAATACAAGGATTCAGGTTTGCCATTTCCAACAGGCTTATATAACCGTCTACCATTTCCTTTTTTGCTGCTACCAAAAGCACATTCATGCAATCGGTATTTTCAATGTTTCCAAGAATCTGAAAATCGAGATTGACATCGTTTATATCAAAAGGAATATATTGTTCCGCATCAAAGTGTATGGTTTTATTAAGCTGTTCTTCGGTCATGGATTGGAGGGTGATTTTTTTAACAATTACGGAATATCCGCCAATGGATACAGCAACATTATGCTCACGGATACCATAAGTTTTAAACAACAGCTTTATGGCATCGACAATTTCTTCAGGTTTTTTAATACTTCCTTCCTCAATGGCTCCCCGAGGAATATCAATGGTACCGAATCTTTTCAAAGTCAACCCGGCATCTTTTTTAAGGCCACGGATTTCAGCAGCTTTTATTGTCCGTGAGCCAATATCCAAACCCACAAGATGATTTTTTTTTGTAAAAAGCATGATGGAAAACCACTTTTCAATTACTATATTTTTGTTCCCACCAACTAACACCTTTATTGTACTCGACAAGCTTTGCAGGTTTTGTGCCAAAAAGATAACTTCCATTTTTTTAAAACTTGGCGTTCCTCTATAAGTTGATGTTATATTTTTTTAATCCATCCAAGCGGAAACCGGCTGTAATCCGAATAGAAAAAATGGAAACTGATGATGTGTCGGTTATGGGGAAAAGTTCATTTTTGGTGATCATCATTACTTGATAAAAATTTTAGTGTCATTATCTGCCTTGATTTTTTTTTGAAAGTCAAGTAGGTATAAGTCTTACAATGGTTTTTTTATCCTAACTTTTATTCAATGAGAGTATTTTCCTTGGACAATTATTTCAACCACCAGACTATTGTGTGGCGTTACAACAAGCAGGAATTTGAGGATCAACAGCTCATTTGCGAAGAACCTCTTTCCGTTCGCATTCAAGGAAAACCCTACTCGGTGGTCATGAGAACCCCCGGCGACGAACATGCTCATGTAGCGGGTTTCTGCCTGGCCGAAGGTATCGTTGATCAACCAGAGGATATTGTATCGCTGGGATTTTGCGACGGGCAAGACACAAATGTGGTAACGGTTACGTTAACACCCGATAGGCAAAAAATTATCAGCAAACAGCTTGACAGAAGAGAGTACATCAGCCAGACTAGTTGCGGCATATGTGGAAAACATCTTGTGGAAGAACTTCGTCAAATACTTTTGCCCGTTGAAAAAAAAATAGCGATAGACGTGAAAAAAGGACTTTACTGTCTTGAAAATCTTAATAAATACCAGCCTCTAAGGTCCAAAACAAGAGCTGCCCATGCAGCCGCTTTATTTGACCGGAATTTCACCATGATTTCCGCTGCAGAGGATGTTGGGCGCCATAATGCTCTGGACAAGGCGATCGGGAGATTGTTTTTAGAAAAAAAACTTGAACAAACAGCATTTTTGGTTCTATCTTCGCGAATCAGTTATGAGCTGGTGCAAAAAGCCGCGCGAGCACGAATTGCAATTATTTTCGCTATGTCCAGACCAACGGCACTGGCAGTCTCCCTGGCCTCCGCCCTAAACATAACATTGGCATCTCGCGCACATGAAAAAGGGCTTTTTATTTACTGCGGAGCAAAACGGCTTCTAATAGAGCCAAATTAAAACAAATTTCCTGAGAGACGAGCTGACTCCGCCCCCTATTTTATCTAAATTTATTGCATAACCGGAACTATTCACACAATTCAAACAAAGCTGCTGCTCCCATTCCACCACCGATACACATGGATTCGATTCCGTATTTTGAATCGGTCTGAATCATATTTGCCAAAAGAGTTGCGCAAAGTTTGGCTCCTGTGCAGCCAAGAGGGTGACCCAGTGCAATGGCACCACCATGAATATTGACTTTGTTTATGTTCAGGCCAAGCTCCTTCGCACAATAAAGCGCCTGGCATGCAAAAGCTTCGTTTATCTCAAAAACACCGATATCCCCAATATCAAGCCCCGCCAGTTTAAGCACCTTTGGAATGGCATATTTGGGACCTACACCCATTTCATCCGGCCTGCACCCTGCAATAGCGTAAGATTTCAGTTTGGCAATCGGTTTCAAACCAAGCTCTTTTACCATTTTTTCACCCATGATAACGGATGCGGCAGCCCCATCGGTTGTCTGAGACGAATTACCCGCGGTAACAGTACCTGTGGCGGAAAATACGGGTTTGAGCATTGCCAAGTTTTCCAGACTGGTTCCTTCCCTTATGCCGTCATCGAAATCCTGCTTAAACATTTCTTTCTTATAAGTTCCATTTTTGCTTAGAACATAACGGACCGCAGGCGTTGGAATCAATTCCGTAAACAAATTTTTTCTGCGTGCCTCCGCCGCTTTCATGTGGGAATGAAATGCAAATTCATCTTGAGCCTCCCTGGAAATTTTAAACTTTCTTGCTACATTTTCCGCTGTAATACCCATAGCAATATATAATTCCGGGTGTGTGCGGGTATATTCGGGATGAGGGCGGGGCATATTGCCTCCTATCGGTACCATGGACATGGATTCAACACCACCGCCAATGGTAACTTCCGCCCATCCTGCCATAACCCTCAAAGCAGCCTGACAGATAGCCTCAAGTCCCGATGAACAAAAACGGTTTACTGTAGCTCCGGTGACTTCCACCGGAAAACCAGCCATCTGCCCCGCAATTCTTCCGATATTAAACCCTTGCTCGGCTTCAGGAAAGCAGCAACCGATCATTATGTCATCCACATCATTTTTTGAAAGGTTTGGTGTTTTTTTTATGGCAGCATTCAAAATAAAAGTAAGAAGGTCTTCCGGTCGTGTATCCCTGAAAGCCCCTTTACCCATTTTACAGCCCGGAGTTCGAACAGATGTGACAATATATGCATCTTTCATGATCTGATCTCCTTAAACGGTTTTTTGATTTTTCCGAATTAATTTCTAAGTGGCTTCCCGGTTTTAAGCATATGCTCAACTCTCGCTTGAGTTTTTGGTTCTTTCCAGAAATCCACAAACGCTTCCCGCTCCAGCTTTAAAATAACCTCTTCATCGATTTCACCATTAACTCTCATATCTCCACCGCTGATCACATAGCCGATTCGCTTGGCCAAAAATGCATCATACTCACTTATAAACCCAGCCGAGAGCATGTTATTAAGTTCCATGTGGATTACGCCCTGGGCAGCATCACCGAATACTCTGATCGGTCGCTTCACAGGAGGTGAATATCCGGCATCAACCATATGCAACACCTCTTTTTTAGCTTCTCCGATGAGATATTCCGTGTTAAAAACAATACGGTCCTCAGGCCCTAAAAAGCCTAAGGATCGGGCATGGGCAGCCGAAGATGATACCTTTGCCATGGTAATATTTCTAAAAACCGGGGCAAAAAATTTTGCAAGATCCAAACCCTGGACATGCTCAGGTATATGGTGAATAAACTTTTTCCAAAGATTTAAGCACCCACCTCCCGCCGGCAATAACCCGACACCTATCTCCACCAATCCCATGTAAAGTTCTGCATGGGCCACCATTTTATCAGCAGCGCCTAAACAAATCTCACACCCGCCTCCAAGCGTTAAACCATAGGGAGCCGCCACCACAGGAAAAGCCGCGTATCTCGATTTTTGCATAACCCTTTGGGCGTTATTAATGAATTGAGCAATTTCATCAAATTTTCCCCGACGGGCCATGTTTCCCATTAACTTAAGATCGCCTCCGGCCGAAAAAGCTCCGGGAATCCCAATTGTCTGGTTTCCAATTACCATCCCCACCCCGTTTTTATCTGTGAAATCCAGGCTCTCCTCCAGAAACTCAACAACCTCTTTGTTAATAGCATTCATCTTTGTATGAAACTCGCAGCAAAACACATTATCACCAAGATCCACAAGGGACGCTGATTTACATGTCTTAACCGTTTTATCCACGGCTTTTAAAGCTGCAATCGAGACAATACTCTCACTGACTTGCTGCTCTTTATATTTATTGGTGTCGAAGTCATAAAAAAATTTTTTACCCTTCTCGATCTTATAAAAGGAACTGTTGTCATCTCGAAGCATTTTGTGAATTTTCTCCGGTACGGAAAATCCTTGTTCTTCCATTTTGTCCACTGACTCCTTAACACCGATGGCATCCCAGGTTTCAAAAGGTCCCAGTTGAAAATTGTATCCCCATTTCATAGAATTATCGATCTCAATTACGGATTCAGCTATTTCCGGAATTCTGCATGCCGCATAGATCAGACTTGCGGCGACAACTTTCCATGCAAACCCGGCTCCTTTGTCTTTTCCATACACCACTTCCTTGATTTTTCCTGATAACGTTTCGGCATTGCCGGCTTTAGCCAGACATTCAAATTCACTTTCCCTCACCTTTTTGTATTCAAACTTATCCAAGTCAATTACTTTTAAAACCTTTTGGCCATCAATCCATTCCCACCTGTAAAATCCGGCCCCGGTCTTATTGCCGAGAAGCTTCTTTTCGATCATCTTATTAAAAAAGGCGGGCAACTTAAAAGTATGTCTTTGTTCGTCGTTTTTAACCAGTTCATAGGTATTATCGGCAACATAAGCCAGAGTATCCAAACCAACCAAATCGCATGTTTTAAACAGTGCCGTTTTAGGCCTTCCGAGTACAGGCCCAAACAGCGAATCCACTTCTGCAACACTGAGCCCTTGCTCCTCCATGACCTGCATAGCCATCACAATTTGTTGAACCCCGATTCTGTTTCCGATAAAATTGGGGGTATCCTTTGCCGATACAATGCCTTTACCAAGAATACGCTCCCCAAAATCACACATAAACTCAATAACTTCATTTAGAGTCTCTTCCCCGGATATAATTTCCAGAAGCCGCATGTAACGAACAGGATTGAAAAAGTGAGTGCCCAGAAAATGTTGTTTGAATTTCTTGCTCAACCCTTCGGATAAGGCTCGAAGAGGCAAACCCGATGTATTGGTGGAAACAATGGCATCTGATTTACGGACCTTTTCAATTCTCTGAAAAAGGTTTTGCTTCACCTCAAGCTTTTCAATCACCACTTCCACGATCCAGTCACATTCGGCAAGTTTTTCAAAATCATCTTCAAGATTTCCCAAAGTGATTAGCTCAGCGTCTTTTCGATTCATCAGCAAAGGAGGTTTCGATTTCAAAATAGCCTCAAAACCGCTAATGACTATTTTATTCCTCTCCGCATGATCATTTTTTTTGTTTTGGGTAAGATCCGGGGTTACAATGTCCAGAAGCAGGGTATTTATGCCGGCGCTTGCCAGGAGTGCGGCAATACCGCCTCCCATGACACCTGCGCCTATGACCGCGGTTTTTCTGATTTTTCTGACCATAAGAAACCTCCTGAGTTTTGATTTTTTTAATGAATGAATATTCATTCATTTAACAGGAAACATCTCATCTTGTCAAGAAAAAGCAATGACTTCAACACACAACTTTTTATATGAAATAACGATATTTTCGAGTTCACGGATCTTAATTTTTGGGTAAAATTTTTACTAAATTTCGGACTTTTTTTCTTCCGGATTTAACAGAATTGACATTTGGGATGATTTCGAGGCGGTTTTCCGCGAAAAGCCGGATACATTCCGGATAGAGTTGCCATTCAATTTCCAGTCCTTTTTTGCGGATGTCATCCAAAGTTTCACCAGGAAAAATTTCAAAAGATTTTTGTCCGATGATGGGGCCGGTGTCTTCGCCATAATCAACAAAATGTACAGTGCATCCCCCGACTTTGCATCCGTATCTATATGTTTCTCCGTATCCATCCGCACCGGGAAATGCCGGAAGTAGTGACGGGTGGATATTCATGATGCGAGGTTTGCCGGAATCAATATTCACCCTGTCGATAAAATAGGGGCTGAGCATGCGCATAAAACCGGCGAGAATCAGAAGATCGAATGAGTATGAGGCCATTTTTTTTAAAAGTCGACTTTCACCAACGGCTCGGATTTCAAAAAATCGTTGAATTTTATCTGGGGGTATTTGCGAAGAAAAAAAAAATTGTTTTGTAAAAATTTCTTGGAAATCGAAATCAGAGGGAATTGACGTGTTCCAACTGTTTTTGTCATAATCACGAAAAATTGCAGGATAATCGACCACAAATACGGGAATTTTATGTTTTTGGGCCCGTTGCAATCCTTTTGCATCGGGGTTATCCGACCCAACAAAACAGATTTGTCCATCAATCTCATTTTTTTCGCATCCGTCGATGATTGCCTGGAGATTGGAACCGCTGCCGGAAATCAATACCCCTATGTTTATTTGTTTTCTCATTTGCTTTAAAATTTTGAATCAATCGCTTTTTTCAATTGATTCCTCGTTTTTTTCATCCTCGTATGGATTTTTACGGGCAAAGATCCGAGCGCCGATTATGCTAATTTCATAAAGAATCATCAAAGGAACAGCCATCATGAACTGGGTGATCACATCAGGCGGAGTTAAAATAGCTCCCACAATAAAAAACAATAAAATTGCATATTTACGGTTTTTCTTTAAAAATTCGACTGAAATCAATCCTAGCCTGGAAAAAAGCGTGATAATCAATGGCATTTCAAACACCACCCCAAATGCGATCAGCAATTTGGATGCAAACGAAAAGTATTCCTTCATGGAAGGGAGCGGTCGAATGAATTCAGTGGCAAAGCCAAGAAAAAATTTAAACCCGAATGGGAAAACGATAAAATAGCCAAAAAGGGCCCCGCCAATGAAAAAGAAAGAACACAAAAACACTACGGGTAATAGTACCATACGTTCTTTTTTATAGAGACCCGGGGCCACAAATTTCCAGAACTCATAAAGAATCACCGGGGATGCAGCCATGACTCCTGCCAGAAATGCCGTTTTCAGGTAAACAAAAAAAGCTTCTGGAAGGTTTGTGAAAATCAGGTTATCACCTTCGCCCATCACATCGGTGAGAGGTTTCATCAGCAGTTCAAAAAGCTTTTCCTTAAAAAAATATGCGATGAAAAAACCAACGCCCACCGCCACAAAACTGACGATCAACCTGCTCCGGAGTTCTTCCAAATGAGCCGTAAAGGGAGCTTTATCTTCCTCTTTCATCTTTGGCTAAACCTTACTCTGGTTGTCGGTCTTTTCATTTTTTTCTTTGTACAATTTTTGCTCCACTTCCTTTTCTAAGGTGACCTCCGGTTCTTCGGTTCTCTTTTGTGTTTTTTCAAGATTGAGTTCAGGTTTTTCCACATATTGCTCTGAAGGAATTTGCTCCTTGGATGCGCTGCCATTTAAAAGGCCTTTTTCATCTGTTGAATTTTGAGATCTGTCTTTATTGAAATCTTTGTTTAAGTTATCAAAGGATCGTTTGACATCTGAAAGCGGCTTGTCGATCTCCAGAGAATCTTTTAATTCGGATGTGGCCTTTTTAAATTCTCCCAAAGCCTTTCCCAAGGCTTTGGCTAAATCCGGAAGTTTTTTCGGACCAATAACAATCAATGCAATTGCCATAATCAATAAAAACTCCTGCATACCAATGCCAAACATGAAAATACTCTCCGCTATGTTTCCATATTTATAATAAGATAGGGCCGAAGCAGAATGATAACAGCTGCTTTTTTAGTACTTGTTTTAATCAAGAGTGTCAACTGCAACCTGACCATGGTAGTTATGCGGTCGTTGATCTTCATCAACCCCTACCTTGCATCGATGGGTACATAATCTCTTTTAATAGGTCCGACATAAATCTGCCTGGGGCGTGCAATACGCCAGTCAGGATCATTAATGCTTTCTCTCCATTGGGAAATCCATCCGGGCAAACGACCAATGGCAAACATGACGGTAAACATATTGGTGGGAATTCCAATGGCCCTCAAAACGATCCCACTGTAAAAATCGATATTAGGATAAAGATGTTTTTCAATGAAATAATCATCATTCAGGGCTATTTCTTCGAGCTCCATGGCAATATCAAGAAGTGGGTCTTCGATTTTATATTTTTTCAACACCTTATGGCACATCTCTTTCATTATTTTGGCCCTAGGATCATAAGTCTTGTATACCCGATGCCCAAAACCCATGAGTCGAAACGGATCTTCTTTGTCCTTGGCCTTTTCCACAATCTTTTTGATGCTCTCACCGTTGGAATGAATCTGCTCCAACATTTCGATCACTTTCTGGTTGGCACCCCCATGGAGAGGTCCCCAAAGCGCGGCAATGCCTGCAGATATTGAAGCATACAGGTTGACTCTTCCACTTCCCACGACCCGGACAGCCGAGGTGGAACAGTTCTGTTCATGATCTGCATGCAAAATCCAAAACACACTTAAAGCCTGTACCAGGTCCTCATCAATTTCATAGGGTCTGACAGGCGTGTCAAACATCATATTCAAGAAGTTGGCGCAATAGGCTAAGTCCGGACGAGGATATACTACCTTGTGGCCAAGGGAGATTTTATAAGACATGGCCGCCATGGTTCTGATTTTGGACAACAATCTTGTTACCATGATATTGATTTCTTCTTCGGCAGTTTGTAACGCAGGATAAAAACTTCTTAAAGCATTAACCATTGACGAGAGAATACCCATTGGATGAGATGCCCTGGGAAAATTCTGGTAAAAAGTTTGCATATCCTCATGCACGAGTGAATGATCATTTAAAAGTACTGAAAAACGATTCAGGTCTTTTCTTGAAGGAAGCTCACCATTGATTAGCAAAAATGCGGTTTCTTTAAAGGTAGAATGTGCAGCCAGCTGCTCAACAGGAATGCCTCTGTAACGAAGTATTCCTTCTTCACCATTCATAAATGTGATGAAGCTGATACAACTTCCTGTGTTGGCAAAGCCGGGATCCATTGTTACATAACCGGTCTTTTGACGCAGTGAAGTAATATCGATGGCTTTTTCACCTTCAGTACCGCAAATAACAGGAAATTCGTATTCTTTTCCTTCAATGATCATCTTAACGTTTTCGGTCATATTTCCTCCATGTTGAAATTATTTTTCTCTAATTCAACCCGCAAATGATTTCATGTGTAAAAAGAAAAGAGATTGCCTGATCAGGACAAAAAAAGGCACCGAAAATTTTGATTCCAGAGGCTTGTCCTTTTCCGATTTTGCGCGGTATAACCCTGATTCTATACCCTAAAAAATCCTTGCGGTCAACTAGGGATTGGGTATATAAATATAATTCAACTTACTGAAAAATAGTGATTTCAAGAAATTAGGAGGAAAATATGTCTTTTAAAGAAAATTTGTTAAAAAAAATCCGGATCGACAAATTGGCCGATCAAATTATTTCTACCATAGGCCCCATTGACAGCGAAAAAAAAGTGGACAAGCAAGCCATGCGAACCCTGATTGAAATGGCGCCCTATGAAATGCGGAAAGAAAGAGATCTGGAGCTTTATATCAAAAAAAACGGCCCGGAAGAAAAAAAACGGATTCTTGTCTTGGATAACGACCTTTCCATTTACCACACCAATATGGAAGATGTGGCTCTTAGAAAAAGTCCCACGGTTAAAGAGATGGTAAGCATCAAAAATATTATTAAAATTTTAAATGACAGTGACGTGGTTAAAAGTAAAAAAGAAGAATCCGTAAACATTATTCAACAGGAGTGTATCCAGCAACTTAATCTTGATTATACGGAATCCGATATAGATCAAATAAAATATGACGGAAAAGCTGCGTTGGATTGGAATGACAAAGATGGTGTAGTAGAATCACTGGAGCTTTTTGCTGAGCTTTTAGATTTTGCACCACCGCCAAAAGTTTTTAGACTAGATAATTTTAAAATGTTTGGGAAAATTTATGAGGGCGAAAAGGGAGAAATATTCTATGGACCGATTATCCTTTACAGCCTTATTAAAAATGAACTCAAACTTGTTGAAAAAAAAATCGGAAGCTATGACAAGCCAGGTATTGAAATGCTTCATCAAATTGCAAAGGGAAATGAAAAGGCAAACAAGGATAAATTCGAGGTGTTCGAGTATCTGAACACAGCGGTTTTGCAAAAATAAGGACGGGCCGCCCATACCATGATCTAATGCGCACTGACAATTGACGATTTGATAGGAAAGTGCAGAGTAAATGTGCTTCCTTTACCGGGTCTGCTTTCGACGGTTACTTTCCCATTGTGAGCCTGAACAATATGTTTTACGATGGCAAGTCCGAGACCAGTCCCTCCTAATTTTCGGCTTCTGGCTTTATCAACTCGGTAAAACCGTTCAAATAACCTTTGCAGATGCTCCTTCTCGATACCAATACCATGGTCACAAATACTAATTAGTACCTCATCATATTTTTTCACCGCATGGATTTCAATGGTGCTGCCAGGTGTACTGTATTTTATTGCATTGTCCAGTAAATTCAGTACAGCCTGCTCGATAAGGGGCGAATCCATATCGGCTGACAAGGAATCATCAAATTTGGACTCAATCCGAATTTTTTTTTCTAAAGCCCTCGTCTCCAGCACCTGGACAGCCGTTCGAATTACATCCCCTATAGGGGCTCGGACCATTACAATTTCTTTTCGCTCACTGTCTCGTTCAATTCGTGAAAGATTGAGCAGGTCGTCAATAATGGCGACCAAACGATGCGCATGCAGGTCGATTATGGATAAAAACCGACGGGTGTTCTCAGGGATCTTGTCGGAATCTTGAAGAATTGTTTCAACAAAACCGAGTATGGCAGTCAAGGGTGTTTTAATTTCATGGGAAACATTAGCCACAAAATCCTGTCTCATATTTTCAAGGCGCCTGAGTCGGGTCACATCATTTAATACAACCAAAATTCCAATACGATCTTCTTTTGCATCCAGCAAAGTAGTGCTGTGGACATTTACAACCCGCTCTTGATCCTGATAAAAAACAATATCGCATTCCAAACCATCGCCGTTTTGCAATGCATTTTTAGTGAATTTTTGCAACTCTGAATTTCTGATGGCCTCCTGTATGCTTCTGTTTTCCATCTCCCAAGGATCTTTGTTAAACATAGCCGCCGCAACCTGATTTATTCTTAAAATACGCTCGTCGAGATCAAAAGCGATAACCCCTTCTTTCATACTTGAAAGTACCGCTTCCAACTCATTTCGATGCTTGATAACGCTTTTTATTCTTTCATCAAGCTGGTTAGCCATTTGGTTCATGGCAACGGCAAGGCTTGCCATTTCCTTTGTCTTCGAAATATATAAACGATGGCTCAATTCTCCTTTTGCATAAAGCTGTGCGCCTTGTGTCATCCTCTCCAATGGTAAACTGAGACGCCGTGACACAAAAAAACTGATTCCGGCAGCCAGAAAAGCAACAAGTACACCAGCCCCTATTATTTTATAAGTTATGGCTTCAAATGTGGTGTCAATTACTGCCAGGGACATGCCGGTTCGAATCACGGCAACGGTCAAACCTTCCTGTTTCACCGGAATAGCCACGTACATCATGCGCTCTTGTAAAGTACTGCTGTGTCGGATTGCATTTCCAACATCACCGTTGAACGCGCTGATAACTTCAGGCCGCCTTCCATGATTTTCCATCTTATCGGGTTCTTCACCCGAGTCCCCCACTACTTTGCCCGATGGGATAATCACGGTAATTCGAAAGCCTGAATGACTACCGATTTTTTTGCAGAACTCATTTATCTCATGGGCCTTTTCAAAGGACATGAAGCTGGTGATTATTTCTTCGAAATTTTTTGCACGGGCTTCCAACTCCTCTGCCTTTTGCCTGAGAAAGAAATCTTTCATGGTAATGGAAAAATACCAACTCACCGCCAGAAGGGCCAAAAGGGTAATAAACAGGTAAGAGGGATAGAGCTGCCATAGAAGTCTTTTCAGCCGTCTTTTCATTCTTTTGATTCAAGACCTCTCTCTAAAACGATAACCAACGCCTCGGACCGTCTCGATAAATTTTCCGGCGTCACCCAATTTTTTCCTGAGCCCTACAATTTGAACATCCACACTCCGGTCGGTAACAGCATAATTATCTCCTTTTGCCGCATCAACAATTTGCGACCGTGTAAAAACCCACCCCGGACGCTTTGCCAGGAAATGAAGCACCTGAAACTCAGTAAAGGTTAATTCCACCGGATTTCCATTAACCGTCACCTCACGGCGTTGAGGATCTATCATAAAGGCATGAACATGAAGGGGGGCGCTATGATCGGAGATTTCATCGGATTTTCTCCGTAAAACCACTCTGATGCGTGCAATTAATATTTTTGGACTGAAGGGTTTCGTTACATAATCATCCGCACCAAGCTCCAGTCCTGAAACAATATCCGACTCATCTCCCTTGGCGGAAACCATGATTATGGGTATTGCTTTTGTGTTCTCCCGGGATTTTAAAACCCTGGCAACTTCAAGACCATCGATTCCAGGAAGCATCAAATCCAAAATAATCATGTCCGGTATTTCAGATTTTGCAATTTTAATTGCTTTCTCACCATTATCCGCCGTAAAGACTCTATATCCTTCACGGGCAAGATTAAATGTCATAAGCTCCAAGATATCTACTTCGTCATCAACAACAAGAATTTTTTCATTGGCCATGGCAGAGCAACCTTTACGGATAGACGGGTAATCATTTATTAAATGATAGAATTTTTTAGGCAACCGTTCATAATTTTCTTTACAGGAATCTTTCTCGAAAGTCAAAGATTGTGAGCTCGTTCGAATAATTTCAAAACATTTCCCTATCATGACTTCTTAGTTGTTAATTGGTAAAACAGGATGATAAGAAGGTTTTCTTCTTGATAAAATTATCGATTTTATATAGATTGTTTTTTATGGGATATGTGTTTGATTTCAATGACGCCTCGATCTGCGAAAAATGGTTTTTAAATTCACAAAACCGGGCTATTGCAGATTCGCGATACCATATGATGCTGAATATGCTGAAAGCACATCAAGGCCAATCCATTCTGGATATAGGGTGCGGGCTCGGCACCGGACTGGCTTTTTGCTATGAAAACGGGCTGCAAGCCACAGGGCTTGATCCGTCACCTTATATGTTGGATATTGCAGAAAAAAATCTCGGACATTGGGTCGAACTTCATCGTGGAAAAGCCGAAGACCTCCCTTTTGATGATAATTCATTTAATTATGCGAGCTTGATAACCTGCCTTGAATTTGTAGATGATCCGCGAAAAGCCTTGGAAGAAGCATGCCGAGTTGCAAAAGACAAAATTTTTATCGGTATTTTCAACCGGTACGCCTTAACAAGAGTTAAAATAGGAATCAAGGGCCTTTTTACCGATACGGTATATAATCATGCACGCTTTTTTAGTATCTGG
>Ga0105096_10000256_pt1 | contig 16727 bp, 15 predicted proteins | sample PPLLak3cmMay2015_FD_87036 | JGI IMG/M metagenome (GOLD analysis project Ga0105096, IMG submission 87036) | Freshwater sediment microbial communities from Prairie Pothole Lake near Jamestown, North Dakota, USA - PPLs Lake P7 Core (1) Depth... | ecosystem: Environmental > Aquatic > Freshwater >... | reverse complement strand
GTACCTCAGGGTCGTGCTTCTCTCGGACGGCGAGACAGTCCACAATGCGTTCTTCGATCGAAGGTTCGTGCCATGAGAATTCGCTACTTCGAAGATACCGATACGTTGCTCATCGAGTTTAGGGAAGCGCCCGTGGCCGAGACGCGCGACCTGGACGAGAACACCGTGCTGGACCTCGACGCAGACAGCAACATCTGCGCCATCACGATTGAGCACGCATCGAAGCGTGCCGGCATCCCACAGTTTTCGTACGAGCAGGTTGCGGCCTGACCAGAACGGTCAGAAGCGCGAACCCGGCTGCTTCAGGAACTCGATCTCCTCGGCCGTCGAGGCGCGGCCGAGCAGCGCGTTGCGGTGCGGATAGCGGCCGAAGCGGACGATGATCTCGTGATGCTTCACGGCCCACTCGAGAAGGTCGGGGTGACCTTCTTCCGCGAGTTCCCCGAACAAACGCAGTGACTCCTGCTGGTCGGCGAGGCTTTCGGAGTGCTCGAACGGCAGGTAGGCGAAGCAGCGCTCGACCGGCAGCAGCCTGCGGTCGCGGCCGTCGCCAACCATGGCCTTGGCCACGGCAAGCGCCGGCGCGTCGCCGGCAAACGCGCGCGAGGTATCGCGGAAGATGTTGCGGGTGAACTGGTCGAGCAGCACGATGAGCGCCAGCGCCTGCCGCGCGTCGCCGCCGGCCCAGGAGTCCAGTTCGCCGCGCAGTGCCGCCCCGACCATGCTGCCGAAGCGGCTGCGGATCGTTTCGTCGGTGGCCTCCGACTTCGAGAACCACAACGCGCGCTTCTGCCCGTGCTCCGGCGAGCCGGGCGCGCCGAACCAGTAGTCGAGCACCTCGGCCGGCGTTGCGTCCATCACCGACTCAGCCTCGCGGCGGCAGCGGCGGCCGCGCCAGGTTGGGCCGGGTGCCGAACTTCGGCGCTGAGTCGGCCTTGGCCACCAGTCCAAGCGCAACTTCGAGCGCACTTTCGAGTTGCCGGTCGCGGCCAGCCATCGCATCCTGCGGCGCGTTATCGACGTCGAGATCCGGATCGGTGCCGTAGTTCTCGACCTGCCAGCCGACGTCGACGAACCAGAACGAGTACTCCGGCTGCGTCGTCTCGGTGCCGTCGACCAGCTTGTGGCGCGGGTTGATGCCGATCACGCCGCCCCAGGTGCGCTTGCCGACCAGCGGGCCGATCTTCATCACCTTGAAGCAGTGCGAGAAGATGTCGCCGTCGGACCCGGCATGTTCGTTGGTGAGCGCGACCACCGGGCCGGCCGCCGACTCGGCCGGATAAGGCGTCGGCAGGCCCCAGCGCTGCAGGTCGTAGCCGATGCGCTTGCGCGCCACCTTCTCCAGCAGCAGTTGCGAAACGTGGCCGCCGCGGTTGTAGCGTAGGTCGACGATCAGCCCGTCGCGGTCGCACTCGGCGAGGAAGTAGCGGTGGAACTCGGCGAAGCCGGCCGACATCATGTCCGGCAGGTGGAGGTAGCCGACGCGGCCGCGCGAGACCTCGTGCACCCAGCGGCGGTTGCGCTCGACCCACTCGCGGTAGCGCGCCGGCACTTCGTCGGCGAGCAGGCTGACGACGACGTCGCGCGTGCCGGCATCGCCGCCCAGCGTCAGCTCGGCGCGGTTGCCAGCCTGGTTCACCAGCAGCGCCTGCGGCGGCAGGTCGACCGACACCGGCTGGCCGTTGACGGCGACGATGCGCTCGCCGGGCTTTGCCAGCACCCCGATCGCATTCAGCGGCGAGTCGGCGCCGGTTTCCCAGGGATCACCGTGGACGATGCGGTCGATGACGAAGCTGCCGTCCTCGGCCATCCTGAGATCGGCGGCAAGCTGGCCCATCGCCATCCCTGGCGGCCGGCGATGGTCGCCGCCCGACTCGTAGGCGTGCGAGGTGCCCAGTTCGCCCTGCATCTCCCAGATGAGATCCGACAGCTCGGCGCGGCTGGCGACGCGCTCGAGCAGCGGCGCGTAGCGGCTGTAGACCTCGACCCAGTCGACGCCGGACAGGTCGGGTACCCAGAACTGGTCGCGCTGCAGCCGCCACACTTCGCGCAGCATCTGCCGCCACTCGGCACGCGGCTCGATCGACACCCGCAGCCGGCCGAGGTCGATCCAGCCGCTGGCGCGCGACGGCGGTTCGTCGCCGCCTTTCGGTTCCGGCTTGTGCGAGGCAGCGAAGGCGCGCAGCCGCTTGCCGTCGCGGATGACGAGCGTCGAGGCACCGGCAGCCAGCCGGAACTCGTCGACGCTTTCGACCCAGGTCTCCAGCCGCAGCGTGTCGAGGTCGAAGGCCTCGAGCCGCGCCGGCCCTTCCTTGTGGCCGCCGCGGCCATGCGCGCCGGGCAGCGGAAAGCTGGTCCACAGCACGTGCCGCGCCGTGGCGGCGATGCTGCCGTAGCGACCCTCGTTGACCGGGAAGGGGGCAATGCGACGCTCGATGCCGTCGAGATCGATCCGCAGCGGCGGCGTCTCCTTCGCTGGCTTGTCGTCGGCGTCGTCAGGCTCGTGCGGCGGCAGCATGCCGCGCGGCAGCGGATCGAACGGCGGCCGCGCATCGGCCCGCAACGCGATCAGGTAGGGCCGCGCCGCGCGCGGGAAACTGAGCTCGAACTGCACGTTGTCGTAGACCGGATCGAAGGTGCGGACCGAGATGAAGTACAGGTAGCGCCCGGAGGGATCGAAGGACGGCGCGCTGTCGCGGAACTCCGGCCGCGTCACGAGCGCGCTCTTCGCGGCGTCGACTTCGTACAGCTTGATCGCGCAGTGCCGGGCGCTGGTCCAGTAGGGATAGGCGATCCAGGCGCCGTCGGGCGACCAGGCCAGCTCGTCGCTGCGGCCGTTGTCGCTGCGGTCGGCGATCACCAGCTGGCCGGTGTCGAGGTCGCCGATCATCACTTCATTGCGATGGTTGGCGATGGCGATGCGGCGCCCCTTCGGCGCCGCGGCCAGCGCGACCACCCGGCCGACATCCCAGTCGTAGCGGCGCGTGCGCTCGCCGTCGACGACTTCGATGCGTTCTTCGCCCGCGGCGTCGTTGACCACCACCTGCGCGCCGTCGGCCAGCCAGCGCGCCAGGCGGTAGCGCACGCCCTGCGGCGTGCCGTGCTGGCGCGCCGCGCCTTCCCACAGCGCAAAGGAGAGGTGCCGGCCGCGCAGGTCGACCGCCAGCGAGTGGCCCTTCGGATGCAGGTCGAATCCTTCGAGGTTCTCCGCCGCCGGCACGAAGCGCCGCGCCGCCTGCGCGCGGTGTGCCGGCACGGCGACCTCGACCCGGCGCGTGGTGTCGCTCAGCGGGTCGAACAGCCAGAGTTCGGCGCCGCACTGGTAGACGATGCGGCTGCCGTCGGTCGAGGCGTGGCGGGCGTAGTAGTGGCTGTGGTCGGTGTGCCGCTTCAGGTCGTGGCCGTCGGGCAGGCAGGAGTAGAGGTTGCCGACGCCTTCGTAGTCGCCGAGGAAATAGAGACGGCTGCCGACCCACATCGGGCTGGTGACGTTGCCGGCGAGTTCGCTCATCCGGCGGAAGCGGTTGTCGCCTTCGGCGTCGACCCACAGGTGGCCGGCGGTGCCGCCGCGGTAGCGCTTCCAGCGTGCCGGGTCGGCAGTGTTGCGGCCGATCACCTTGGCCTTGCCCGGGCCGTAGGACAGGTGGTTGACCTGGCCATACGGCAACAGCATCGGCAGGCCGCCTTCGAGCCCGAGGGTCCATGCACGGTAGTTGCGGAAGAACGGCTGGCCGTAGGTGGTGACGAACAGGATCCGGTCGTCGGGCGTGAAGCCGCGCACCATCACGTCCGGCCCGAGCCAGGTCATGCGCCGCGCCGGCCCGCCCTCGGCCGGCATCAGGTAGACCTCGGGGTGCTGCTCGTCGCGGCTGACATAGGCGAGCCACTGGCCGTCGGCCGACAGCGCCGGCGTCGACGGTTCGCCGAGGCCGGCGGTCAGGCGCCGGGCGACGCCGCCGGCAGCATCGACGCGCCACAGGTCGTCGTCGCAGACGAACACGAGCGCGTCGCCGCGGATCGCAGGCATGCGCAGATAGCCGAGATCGCTCACCTTGGTGGTTCCTTTCCTGCGTGAATCGTCATCGCACCGCCAGCGGATCGCTGGCGAGTTCTATCGGGCGCCCGTGCGGCGTTGCCGCTGCCGCGCGCCGCCAGGCTTCGGCCCGCGACTGCAGCGCGACGGCATCGGTGGCTCCACGGGCGGCGACGAGCTTCTCGAGTGCCGCCACCCAGAGTTCGTAGTAACGGGAGCCGTCGTCGTCGCTGCCCGCAGCGTGGATCTCGGCACCCAGCGCTTCGGCCCATTGGGTCCAGCTGAACAGGCCCTGCGCGTGCAACTGCACGGCGAGCGCAAAGGCCTGCGCCTGCCAGGGTGCGGCGAACACCGGCCCGGCATCGTCGCGCGGCAGCGGCGCCAAGGCGCACAAGGCGGCGTCGAGCTCCGGCAGGCTCACTGGACTACCTTCGCGCTGCGCGCTCTGGGATTCGCCCTTGGGGCGGCCCGGCGGGCTCACTGGACTACCCTACGCGCTGCGCGCTGCGGGATGAGCGCTTCGGAGCGGCCGTGCGCGCTCATGCACGGCCTCCGTCGGTAACCGGTTCGAGCGTGCTCTCCCAGGCGTCGATGCTGACCGTCAAGCCGGGGTCGGCATCGCGGCCCCACAGTTCGCACCCGGCAAAGGCGACCGTGTACAGCCACTGCGGGCATTCGCCCCGGCCATGTGCACTGCTGCCCGGGAACACGTGCACGCCATGCGCGAGCTCGACGACGCCGATCCGGCCGCGCGCATATCGCGGCAGCCGCGTATGACCGGCCGGATGGTCGTTTGCGGTGCGGACGCGATCGCCGACGGCAAAACGTGCCGGCGCCGTGGCCGGCCGTTCGCTCGGCGTGCCGCGGGCCAGTGCGGCCGCCACTTCGGAGGCCTGCAGCAGCTTGTTCGGTCGGCGAACGACCGCCAGCGCGCGACCGAACTGCAGTTCGTCGGCGCCGATGAGACCTTCTGCAAGCAGCAGCTTCTCAAGCGCCTTGATCCAGATCTCGTAGTAGCTCGACGACAGGTAGTCGACCGGGTGCAGGGTCTCGCGCGCGTGGCGGCTGGCGTCGATGCTCCAGTGTCCCATCGCGCCGCAGGCCAGCGTCACCGCCAGCGCCCGCTTCTCCCACCCGGCGTGAAACGTCGGCTCGTCGAGTTCGGGCACGACCGGCCCGAAGCCCATCTGGCCGCCAAGGTCCTGGGCGCCGTTCATGGACCGATCCTCGATGCGAGCGGCAGCCCGGTGCCGATCATGCTGTCGCGGCTGACGAGTTCGGCCAGTTCGTCCTCGCTCATGCCTTCGGTGCCGGGCGGCCGCTGCGGGATCACCAGATAACGCACTTCGGCTGTCGAATCCCAGACGCGGACCCTCTTCGCCGCCGGCAGCTTGACGCCGAAATCGGCGAGCACGCCGCGCGGATCGAGCACCGCCCGCGAGCGATATGGCGCGGACTTGTACCAGACCGGAGGCAGGCCGAGCACCGGCCACGGATAACACGAACAGAGCGTGCAGACGACAAGATGGTGTGTCTCGTCGTCGTTGAAGACGGCGACCATGTGTTCGCCCTGGCGGCCGCTGAAGCCCAGCTCGGCAATCGCCGCGGTGGCATCGTCGCGCAGCCGCTGTGCAAAGGCCGGGTCGCTCCAGGCGCGCGCCACGACGCGGGCGCCGTTGCGCGGCCCGATCTTCGTCTCGTAGGTGTCGACGATTGCGTCGAGCGCGGCCGGATCGACAAAACCCTTCTCGACCAGGATCGACTCCAGCGCCCGCACCCGCGCCTCGATCGGCGTCAGCTCGCTGCCGTGCTCGTGCTCGTGTTCGTGCTCGTGTTCATGCGGATGATCGTGGTCGTGCATCTGCGTTCCCGAGGCAGGTTCAGGCGAATTCCAGCACCACGCGCCGGGTCCGCGCGCTTTTCTTCTCGATTCGGGCCACCCGCAGCGCGCCGATCTCCGCCGTGCTGCGCACGTGCGTGCCGCCGCAGGGCTGCAGGTCGGCCTCGCCCACGCGCACCAGCCGCACGCGGCCGAAGCCGAGCGGCGGGCTGACGCTCATCGACTTGACCAGTTGCGGATTGGCGCGAAGCTCCTCGTCGCTGATCCATTCGGTGCCGACCGGCAGCGCCGCGGCGATCAAGTCGTCGAGCCCGCGCTGCACCGCCTCCTTCTCCAGCGGCGCCGTCATCGCGAAGTCCAGCCGCGCGTAGTCGGCGGTGATGCTGCAGCCGTCGACCAGTTCGCGCACCACGGCACAGAGCAGATGCGTCGCCGTATGGAAGCGCATGTGACGGAAGCGGCGCTCCCAGTCGATCTCGGCGGTGACCGGCGTGCCGACAGCGAGCCTCTCCTGCCAGCCGCCGTCGGGGTCGAGCAGGTGCAGCGTGTCGTCTGGCGTGGCGTCGTCGCGGCGGACCTTGCGCGCATCGCGTACCGGGAACGCAGTGCCGTCGCCGAGGCGCAGCACGCCGGCATCGCCAGCCTGGCCGCCGCCGAGCGGATAGAACACCGTGCGGTCGAGTTCGATGCCGCCGTCGTCGACGCGCGTGACGACCGCCTCGCATTGCCGCGCGTAGGCGTCTTCGCGGTGGATGGCGATCGTGCGCAAGGCTCAGCCGCTTGACTCAACCGCTTCGCGCTGCCGACCGCGCCGCGGCGAACGCCGAACGCTTGCGGCGCGGCGGCAAGGCGAGCGCCGGTCCGGCCGCGGCCGGCGGCTCCGCAGCGGCAGCCCGTTCGGCCTGCCGCGTCGCCGGCGGCTCGCCGTCGGATGCGAGGTGCCCGGCCGCCTGGGCCAGCGATTCGGTGGCCGCCAGCGAACGCGCGGCCACCTGCGGATCGACTTCGTCGTCCCAGGGGGCCAGCAACACGGCGTAGACGAGCTTCTCGAACTCGGGTGCGAAGCGGTCGATGATCTGCTTCGGCTCCGCGCACAGCTTCTTGTCGGTGACCAGCCCGAACTGCACGCCGCCGTCGTAGGACAGGATCGAGATGCCGACCCCGATGTCGCCGGTCTGCGGCACCCAGAACATCATCCGCTGCAGGTGGCTGCCGGCCAGATACAGCGCGTGCTGCGGGCCGGGCACGTTGGTCATCACGGCGGTGGCCTTGGAGGCCAGGAAGTCGAGCGCCTGTTTCTGGATCATCCGCGGCGCCATGCCGGCGGCGCCGAGCAGCGCCAACGCCACCGGCGCGGTGTAGCCGTCCTTCAGGTCGTTCATCCGGCTGCGCACCGTCAGCACGCGCTCGAGCGGATCCTCGATGCCGATCGGCAGCAGCAGCGGCACCAGGCCGAACTTGTTGCCCAGCGAGCGTGGCGGCCCCGAAGGCCGCAGGTTCACGGGCACCATCGCCCGCAGTTCCGCGCCACGCACCGGTTCGCCGCGCTCGACGAGGTAGCCGCGGATCGCGCCGGTGGCGCAGGACAGCAGCACGTCGTTGACCGAGCAGCCGAGCGCCTTGCCGACCGCCTTGACATCGGCCAGCGGCAGCGGCTCGTTCCAGGCCACCGCCTTCGATCCCCCGGGACGGCCCTTCAGGCTGGTCTCGCTGTCGCTTTCCATCAACGCCAGCGCCGCCACGTCACGCGCCACCTGGGTGGCCACCTTCGCCGCGCCGCTGGCCGCCTCGGAGGCGAGGTTCGGATCGCCGATCACCATGCTCGAGGCGGCGAGTACGCGCCCGGCCAGCTCGCCGGTGGCATCGATCGCCGAGACCGCGGCCTCGGTGAACGGGTCGAGCCACTGTTCGACCAGGCCGCCCTTCTTCTCGCCGCGCATCGGCCGCGGCGACGGCCGCGGCGGATCGCGATCCGCGCTGGCGCTGGTCATGCCCATCACCACGCCCATCAGGCCGACGCCGTCGCCGATGCAATGGTGGATGCGCACGATCAGCGCATTGCGGCGGCCAGCTTCGACCAGGTGGAATTGCCAGAGCGGACGCTGAGCATCGAGCGCCTGGCCGGCAAGCTGCGCCACCAGCCGCTGCAGTTCGGGCACGCCGCCCTTGCCGGGCAGGCCGATGCGCACAAGATGGCGGTCGAGGTCGAAGTCCTCGTCCTCCTCCCACCAGGCGCCGGTTGGGTCCTGCACCACCCGGGCGCGGAAGCGGAACCAGCCGAGCAGATGGTCCTGCAGCACCTGGCGCAGGCGTTCCTCGTCGACCACGCCATCGAAGACGATCACGCCGACGATCATCATCAGGTTGCCGGGCGAGTCCATGCGCAGCCACGCGGTATCGACCGGCGACATGCGTACGCGGTGGGGCATCGTCTCCTCCAGGTTGCGGCGACCGGCGCGGTGAGCACCGGCGGGCTTTTTGCCAGCCCAGCAGCGCCGCCCCATAATAGTCGGCGCCAATTCGATGTCCAGAACAAGGAGAGACGCATGGCGGATATGAAAGCGAAGTTCGAGGCTGCGGTGGCGGCATCGAAGAGCCTTCCCGAGCGGCCCGACAACGCCACGCTGCTGAAGATGTACGCGCTGTACAAGCAGGCCACCAGCGGCGACGTCGAAGGCAAGCGGCCCGGCTTCACCGACATGGTCGGCCGCGCCAAGTGGGACGCCTGGAACGAGATCAAGGGCACGGCCGCCACAGACGCGATGACCCAGTACATCGCCCTGATCGACGACCTGAAAGGCTGACCGCTACCGGAACCTGTGCCCGCGGCCCGCGCTTGCGGGCCGTTTCGTTTGCCGGCAGCCGCAGCCCGGCCGTCGAAGCCGATCCGTACGGAGAAGATGATGAAGCGCACTTTCGCCTTTGCAATTGCCCTCGCCCTCGCGGCGCCGGCTACCCTGGCCGGCACCGTCACCGTGATCACCTCGTTCCCGAAGGAACTGACGGCCGCCTACAAGGCCGCCTTCGAGAAGCGCAACCCCGGCATCAAACTCGAGATCCTGAACAAGAGCACGGTGGCGGGCATCGCCTTCGTGCGCGAAACCGCCGACGGCCAGCGCCCTGACGTGTTCTGGGCCAGCGCGCCGGACGCCTTCGAAGTGCTCAAGCGCGACAAGCTGCTGGGCAAGGCGCCCGAGGCCGCCAATCCGAAGGTGCCGGCGAAGATCGGCAGCTATCCGATCAACGATCCCGAGGGCTTCTACTTCGGCCAGGCGCTCGCCGGCTACGGGATCATGGCGAACACCCGATATCTGAAGGCGAACAAGCTGGAGATGCCGAAGGAGTGGACGGATCTGCTGAAACCGCAGTGGTTCGGCCACGTGGCGATGACCGCGCCGTCGCGCTCCGGCACCATGCACCTGACGGTCGAGACCATCCTGCAGGGTGAAGGCTGGGACCGCGGCTGGAGCCAGATCCTGCAGATGTCGGGCAACGCGGCGCAGATCACCGAGCGCTCCTTCGGCGTGCCCGACGGCATCAACAACGGCCAGTTCGGCGCCGGGCCGGTGATCGATTTCTTCGGCCTCGCCGGCAAGTACTCCGGCTTCCCGGTCGAGTTCGTCTATCCGCAGATGACCTCGATCGTGCCGGCCAACATCGCCCTGATCGCCGGCGGCAAGAACACGGCCGAGGCCAAGACCTTCATCCAGTTCGCGCTCAGCCAGGAAGGCCAGGAACTGCTGCTGACGCCGGCGATCTCGCGGCTGCCGGTGCTCGATTACAAGGCCTTCGGCTCCAGGATCCCCGCCGGCTACCCCGACCCGGCGGCGATTGCCAAGCGCAGCAAGGTGCAGTTCAACGCCGATCTCTCGGAGAGCCGCTACTCGCTGGTGCAGTCGATCTTCGACCAGACCATCACCTTCCGGCTGAAGGAACTGCAGGCGGCGACGAAGGCGATCCACGAGGCCGAGGCGAAGAACGCCGCGAAGAAGAATCCGCAGGCCGCGGACCTGATCCGACAGGCGCGCGAACTCGCATTCACGCCGGTGGTCTCGGCGCAGATCGCCGACCAGGCCGACTTCCAGAAGCTCTTCGCCTCGAACAAGAAGGAAGTCGGCGTGGCCAAGAAGATCACCGGCCTTGAAGAGATCTGGAACAGCAAGGCGCGAGCCAACTACGAGAAGGCGGCGGAACTGGCGCGCAAGGCGGCGGCGCTGGCTGGCTGATCCGTCCCGGTCAGTTCAACCCGCGGCCGACAAGAGACCGTCACCCCGGCGCAGGCCGGGGTCCAATTGGGTCCCGGCCTGCGCCGGGACGACGGCGAGACCCGCAAGTACCGCTCGTTCCGGCCGACTCCGCTGCCAATGAGTACGCCGACTGCAGCACCCGCGTCCGTAACCGGAGGCCTCCTGGCGTCGCTGCGCCGCGCCTGGGGCGTCTCGCCCGCGAGCCTCGCCGCCGCCGCGGCGGTGATTGCCTTTCTCGCCGCCTTTCTGCTGGTGCCGGTAGGAACCGTGTTCGCCACCGCCTTCCGCGACGGCGACGGCAGCTTCACGCTGGGGCACTTCGCGTCGTTCTTCACCACCTCGCTGATGCGCGAGTCGTTCGGCAACTCGCTGTACGTGGCGCTGTCGAGCGTGGCGATCGCATCGCTCATCGCCGTGCCGCTGGCTTACCTCACGGTGCGCTTCGAGTTCCGCGGCGCGATCCTGATCCAGACGCTGGGCGTGCTGCCGCTGATCATGCCGCCCTTCGTCGGCGCGGTGGCGATGACGCTGATCTGGGGCCGCTCCGGCACCGTGAACCTGCTGCTCGGCGAGCACCTGGGCTTCACGATCCCGTTCATGCAGGGCTTGAACGGCGTGATCTTCGTCGAGAGCCTGCACTACTTCCCGTTCATCCTGATGAACCTGATCGTCGCGCTGCGCAACATCGACAGCGCGATGGAGGAGGCGGCGCTGAACCTCGGCTGCCGCGGCTGGCGGCTGTTCCGGCGGGTGGTCTTTCCGCTGGCGCTGCCCGGTTATCTCGCGGGCGCGGCGCTGGTGTTCATCAAGGTCTTCGACGACCTCGGCACGCCGCTGGTGCTGGGCCAGACCAACATGCTGGCGCCGCAGGCCTACCTGCGCATCACGCAGGTCGGGCTCGAGGACCCGATGGGCTATGTGATCAGCGTGATCATGATCGCCTTCTCGATCCTGGCGCTGTGGCTGTCGGTGCGGGTGATGAAGGGGCGCGACTTTTCCACCGTGCAGAAAGGCGCCGGCGGGCTCGCACGGCGGCGGCTGTCGCGCGGGGAATCGATCCTCGCCTACGCCGGCATCGTCGCCGTGCTGCTGGTGGTGCTGTCGCCGCATCTCGGCCTGACGATCCTGTCGTTCGCGCAGATCTGGAGCTTTGCGCCGCTGCCGGATGCCTGGACGCTGAAGCACTACGCGACGGTGTTCGCCGACAGCGGCTTCATGATCCGCAACACGCTCCTGTACTGCGGGCTGGCGGCCGGCATCGACGTGATCGTTGGCCCCACCATCGCCTACCTGATCCTGCGCACCCGTCTGCCGGGACGTCAATGGCTCGACTTCGCGGCCAGCGCCGCGATCGCCGTGCCGGGCATCGTGATGGCGATAGGCTACATGCGAACCTTCCAGTCGGTCGAGATCGGCGGCGTGCCGGTCACGCAGACCTGGGTGCTGATCATGATCGCCTACGCAGTGCGGCGGCTGCCCTATGCGCTGCGCTCCTGCATGGCGGCGCTGCAGCAGCTCTCGGTCAGCCTCGAGGAGGCGGCCGAGATGCTCGGCGCCAGCGGCTGGCGCACGGTGCGGCGGATCGTCATTCCGCTGATGGCCGGCGGCATGCTCGCCGGCTTCGTCTCCAGCTTCATCACTGCCGCGGTCGAGCTGTCGGCGACGATCCTGCTGGTGGTGCGCGAATCGCAGGCGCCGATGAGCTACGGCATCTACCTGTACATGCAGTCGGTCGCCGGCCGCGGCCCCGGCGCCGCGCTCGGCGTGCTGGCGGTGGTCCTGGTAGCGCTGGGCACCTATCTGTCGCATCGCGTGGTCGAGCGCGCGCAGATGGCGCATGCACCCGCGCAAGGAACCAGGGGAGCGTGATGAAGAAGGTCGCGGTCGAATGCCGCCACATCGGCCTGTCCTACGGCGCAACCCAGGTGCTGAAGGACGTCAGCCTGAAGATCGAACCGGGCGAATTCTTCGCGCTGCTCGGGCCTTCCGGCTCGGGCAAGTCGACGCTGCTGCGGCTGATCGCCGGCTTCAACCGCCACAACCACGGCGAACTGCTGGTCGACGGCCGCGACATCACCGGCGTCGCCCCGCACGCGCGCAACATCGGCATGGTGTTCCAGAGTTATGCGCTGTGGCCGCACCTGACCGTGTTCGATAACGTCGCCTTCGGCCTGGTCGAGCGGAAACTGCCGCGCGACGAGATCCGCCGCCGCACCGAGGCCGCGCTCGATCTCGTCGGTCTCGCCGATTACGCCGCACGGCGCCCGAACCAGCTCTCCGGCGGCCAGCAGCAGCGGGTGGCGCTGGCGCGCACGATCGTCATCGAACCGCAGGTTCTGCTGCTCGACGAGCCGCTATCGAACCTCGACAAGCAGCTGCGCGTGACGATGCGGCAGGAGCTGCTGGCGCTGCAGCGCAAGCTCGGCATCACCACCATTTTCGTCACCCACGACCAGGAAGAGGCGATGACCACCGCCGACCGGATGGCGGTGCTCGACGCCGGCATCGTGCAGCAGGTCGGCACACCGGAGCAGCTCTACGACTTTCCGGCCAATCGTTTCGTCGCCACCTTCGTTGGCACGATGAATCTGCTGGACGGCGAGCTGCGGCACGAGGGCGAGGTGGCGGTCTTCAACTGCGAGCTAGGCCGGCTCGCTGTGCCGCTGCGCGGCGAGCCCGCCGGGAGGGTGGCGCTCAGCTTCCGCCCGCATGCGGCGCGGCTGCAGGATGAAGCGGCGGCGCGCGAGCCGTCGCTGCTGTGGCTCGACGGCGTCGTGGAAACGGCGGAGTTTCTCGGCGAATCGACCCGTTATCGCGTTCGCGCCGGGCGCGCCGCGCTGACCGCGGATCAGGCCCATCTCGGCGGCACGCCGGCTTTCGGCAGCGGCAGCCGGGTAGCCCTGGGGATCGCGCCGGCGCAGCTGCGCTGCCTGCGCGGCTGACGCCGTCAGGCCTTGCCCGCGGCCTTCTTCTTCGCCGCCGGCGCCTTCGCCGCAGTCTTCGCCGCCCGTTTCGCCGGCGAAGCCAGAAGAGCATCCAGGTTGCGCTCGATGTGATGCTCGAAGGCCGACCGGAACGGCCGCAGCAGGAAGCCGAGCTTCACGGAGAGTTCGATGCGCTCCGTGGTCACGTGCATGGACCCGTCGACACCGCTGCGGCGGAAGTGCAGCGTGTCGCCCTCCCATTCGGAAACGAGGTCGTACTCGCGGCTGAGATCGTCGGCGGCCTTCTGCGCGATCTTCTTGGCCTCCTTCAGCGGCAGGTGGTGGTCGCGCCGGTATCGGATATCAGACATCAAGGCTCCTCGGTTTTCAGCGGCGGTCCTGCCAGACCTCAGGGTTCAGAAGCGACGGCGGCGGCCGCCCGGCCAGTGCCTCGGCCAGGTTGCGTATCGCCAGCCGCGCCATCGCCTCGCGGGTGGCGCGGGTGCTGGAGGCAATGTGCGGCGTCAGCACGACGTTGTCCAGATCCAGGAACCCGGGGTTCAGCTGCGGTTCGCCCTCGAAGACATCGAGGCCGGCGGCGGCGATCCGGCCGCCGCGCAGCGCCCGGATCAGCGCCGCGTCGTCGACGACGCCGCCGCGCGCGAGATTGACCAGCACGGCGGTCGGCTTCATCAGCGCCAGCTCGGCGTCGCCGATCAGGTGATGCGCGGACGGCGAGTACGGCAGCATCAGCAGAACGTGGTCCGACTGGCGCAGCAGATCCGCCTTCGGCAGCCACTCGGTGCCGCCTTCCTGGTCGGCCGGCAGCCGCGTGCGGTTGTGATAGACGACGCGCATCGCGAAGCCCGATGCCCGGCGCGCGATGGCGCGGCCGATCCGGCCCATGCCGATGATGCCCAGCGTGCTGCCGTGCAGGTCGGCGCCGGGAAACATGTCGAAGGTCGAGCGCTTCCAGTGCCCGGCGCGCAGCCAGCGCTCCGATTCGCCGACGCGCCGCGCCGCCGCCAGCAGCAGCGCGAAGCCGTGGTCGGCGGTCGTCTCGTTGAGCACGTCCGGCGTGTTGGTCGCGGCGACGCCGTGCCGCGTGCATGCGGCCAGGTCGAAGTTGTTGTAGCCGACGGCAATGTTGGCAACGACCCTGAGCTTCGGCGCCCGCGCCAGCAGCGCCTCGTCGACGCGTTCGCCGGCCACGATCAGGGCGCCGTCGGCATCCGCAAGACGCTGCGCCAGTTGTTCCGCGGTCAGCGGGACGTCATCCTGGTTGTCGACCACGGCATAGGCGGCCTTCAGCTCATCGACCAGGAAGGGATAGAGGCGGCGGGTGACGATGACGCGGTGCTTGGCAGTGTTCATGGCAGGAAGAAGACGAAGGTCATGACGATGAAGATCGGAATCAGGATTGCGCCCGACCACAGCATGTAGCCGAAGAAGCCCGGCATCTTGACGCCGCGCTCCTCGGCGATGGCCTTGACCATGAAGTTGGGCGCGTTGCCGATGTAGGTGTTGGCCCCCATGAACACGGCGCCGGCGGAGATCGCCAGCAGCGTCGGCGCCAGCGTCGTCATCAGTTCCGCCGGATCGCCGCCGGCAAGGTTGAAGAACACCAGGTAGGTGGGCGCGTTGTCGAGGAACGAGGACAGCGCGCCGGCGAGCCAGAAGTACATGGCGTTGTCCGGCTGCCCGCCGGCATCGGTCACAAGTCGCACCAGCGGCGCGAAGGCGCCGGCGGTGCCGCTCTTGAGCATCAGCAGCACCGGCGCCATCGTCAGGAAGATGCCGAGGAAAAGCTTGGCCACCTCCTCGATCGGTGCCCAGCCGAAGTGGTTGGCCTTGTGCGTCGCCTTGCTGGTCGCCGCCAGCGACGCCGCGGCGATCACCAGCAAGGCGCCGTCGCGCATCAGTCCTTCGAGCGGAAGCGGCTGGCCAAGCACCATCACCTCGATGCCGGTCCGGGCCAGCCCGCTCATCAGCACGGCGCCGATCACCAGCGCCAGCAGCAGGAAGTTGACGCCGCCCTGGATGCGAAGGGCCGAGTCGGGCGTCGGATCGCGCTTGAAGCCGCGCGCGACGTCCTTGCGGTACAGCACCGTGTCGATGACGAAGTAGACGGCGAGCAGGATCGCCAGCGCGAAGAGCATCGGCGCCAGCATGTGCTCCATGGTCCAGAAGAAGCTGACCCCCTTCAGGAAGCCGAGGAACAGCGGCGGATCGCCAAGCGGCGTCAGCGAGCCGCCGATGTTGGCGACGATGAAGATGAAGAAGACGACCGTGTGCACGCGATAGTGGCGGTTGTCGTTGGCGCGAATCAGCGGCCGGATCAGCAGCATCGCCGCGCCTGTGGTGCCCATCAGGCTGGCCAGCACGGCACCGATGGCGAGGATGCCGGTGTTGAGCAGGGGCGAGCCGTGCAGGTTGCCGCGCACATAGATGCCGCCGGCGACGACGTACAGCGTGCCGACGAAGATGATGAAGGGCAGGAACTCGAGCAGCAGCGTATGCAGCGCCAGGTCGACTGCCGAAGGCGGCCCGTAGAGCGCCGCCAGCGGCACCAGGGTCAGCAGGGCCCAGCCGACCGAGATCTTGCCGTAGTGGTGATGCCAGATCCGCAACGCCAGCAGCGGCAGCAGGGCAATCGACAGCAGCATGCCCGCGAACGGGATGGCCCAGGCGAGGCCGAGCCTGGCGCCGTCGAGTTCCGCCGCGGTCGCCAGGGACGGCAGGGCCGCAAGGCAGCCTGCCGCCAATCGAACCGCGCCGGGGCGGCTGGCCGGATCCAGCATCTCTCCTCCATGCCGCGGCAGCGGTGCCGCGGCGCTTGTTTCAGTCTTCTGTCGCCAGCAAGGCGTGCACGGCATTCGGTCCGTGCGCACCGAGCACCACCTTCATCTACTTGCGCGGCGGCTTCGTGTTGGCGCGCACGAAATCGGCGATGCGCGCGACGCCGCGCTCGATCATCGCTTCGCTCGCGGCATAGGAGAAGCGGATGTGCTGGCCTTCGCCTGAGACAGCGGGACCGAAGTGGATGTCCGCCAGCACCGCTACGCCGGCCTCGTGCAGCAGACGGCGGCGCAGTTCCTCGGAGTCGGCGGCGCCGATGAGCGCGCAGGCCTCGGTCACGTTCGGCCAGGCGTAGAAGGCGCCGCCCGGCACGGCGCAGCGAAAGCCGGGAACGCCGTTCAGCAGCCGCACGATCAGGTCGCGGCGGGCAAGGAAGCGGTCGCGCATCGCGCCGGCCTCCTGCTGCGGGCCCGTCAGCGCCTGCAGCGCCGCCCACTGGCTGATCTGCGAGGCGCAGCTCTCGGTATTCGTGATCCAGCGCGTGAACACCGGCGCGAGGGCCGCGTTGGCGGTGAAGCCGATGCGCCAGCCGGTCATCGCATAGGTCTTGGAGGCGCCGTCGGAGATGATGGTCCGCTCGCGCATGCCGGCAAGCGCCGCGATCGACACGAACTCGCCGTCGTAGACCAGCCGGCTGTAGATCTCGTCGGCGTAGATCCAGACCTGCGGATGACGGCGCAGCACCGCCGCGATCGCCTCGAGGTCGGCGCGCTTGAGCAGCCCGCCGGTGGGGTTGTGCGGCGAATTCAGGATCAAGAGCTTCGTCCGCGGCGTGATCCGCGCGGCCAGCTCGTCCGGGTCGAAGGCGAAGCCGCGCGCTTCGC
>Ga0105096_10000255_pt1 | contig 16729 bp, 16 predicted proteins | sample PPLLak3cmMay2015_FD_87036 | JGI IMG/M metagenome (GOLD analysis project Ga0105096, IMG submission 87036) | Freshwater sediment microbial communities from Prairie Pothole Lake near Jamestown, North Dakota, USA - PPLs Lake P7 Core (1) Depth... | ecosystem: Environmental > Aquatic > Freshwater >... | reverse complement strand
GCCGCCGGCAGCGGCGGCAGTTCGTCCAGGCCGGCACGCGACAGCGCCAGCAGCCACTCGACCTCGACGCGGACGCGCGCGCGCATGAAGGCGAACTCGGAGAACACGTCGCGCAGCGCCGCCGTGGCGGCGCCGTAGCGTCCGTCGAGCGGCGAGATGGCGGTGAGTCCGGAAAGTTCGAGCGGGGTCGGCACGGGAGGAATCGCCTCGGCGGAAAGGACTGCAGCCGGCAGCTGCCGCTCCTCCGGTAGATGCAAAAAAGTCTAGCATCGCGGCTCCCGCAACCGCGCCGACTCCATCGCGCGGCCGCTCACGAGTTGCCTTTCCTTGCGTTGATATACTGGCTACAGACTTTCGAATGCAGAAAAACAGAAACGTGTCCCATCGGCTGCGGCTCGTCGGATCGCTCACCAGCCCGTACGTGCGCAAGGTGCGCATCGTGATGGCGGAAAAGCGTATCGAGTGCCAGCTCGAGCTCGATGACGTCTGGTCGCCCGAGTCGAAGATCCAGCAGTCCAATCCGCTCGGCAAGGTGCCCTGCCTGATCATGGAGGACGGCGGCGCGGTGTTCGATTCGCGCGTGATCGTCGAATACCTGGACACGATGACGCCGGTGGCAAAGCTGATTCCCGGAGCCGGCCGCGAGCGGGTCGAAGTCCGCACCTGGGAGGCACTGGCCGACGGCCTGATCGATGCCGCCATTGCCGTCCGGCTGGAGCAGACGCAGCGGCCGCCTGAGCAGCAATCGCAGAAGTGGATCGACCGGCAGATGGGCAAGGTGAACGCCGCGCTCGAAGCGATGGCGAACGGCCTCGATGGCAAGAACTGGTGCCACAACAACGTCTACACGCTCGCCGACATTGCCGTCGGCTGTGCGCTCGGCTATCTCGACTTCCGCTTCCCGCAGATAGACTGGCGCGTCCGGCACCCGAGCCTGGACAAGCTCTACTCCAGGCTGGCGACGCGGCAGAGCTTCATCGATACGGCGCCGCCGACGTAAGCGACCGGTGACCGCTGACTGGGCTTTCCCTCCGCGCTGCGCGCTGCGGGGCTGAGCGCTTCGGAGCGGTCGTGCGCGCTCAAGCAGCCGCCACGACCACCGCGGCCGCAGCCAGGTCCTCCAGGGCGGTGCCCACCGACTTGAAGAGCGTGATCTCGTCGGGCGAGGCGCGTCCGCGCCTTTCGCCGCGTACCAGTTGCGCCAGTTCTGCTTCCACGCGATCCCGCGTGATCGCGCCGCTGGCCAGCGGCGCCAGCAGGTCACCCGCCTCGGCGAGCGCTCCGGCATAGGTGTCGACGAAGAGGCGCGAGCGCGCGACGGCGTCGTCGTCGGTCTCGCGCATCTGCGGCGTGAACGCCCCCACCAGGTCGAGGTGCGTCCCGGGCTCGAGCCACCGGCCGTGGACGACTGGCGCGGTCGCGGTGGTGGCGCAACTGACGATCTGCGCCTCGCGCACGGCAGGTTCGAGATCAGTCGCAGCCCGCGCCGGGACACCCTGGCTCTTCAGCCACTCGACCGCGGCCCGCACTTTCGCAGGATCGCGCGCCCAGAGCGTCACGCGTCGCAACGATGGTCGCAGCGCGCAGTGCGCACAGGCGAGATAGGGGGCAAGCCGGCCGGCACCGACGATCAGCAGGTTCTCGGCGTCGGCGCGTGCCAGGTACCGCGCCGCCAGCGCCGAGGCGGCCGCGGTCCTTCGCAGGGTCAGGGCTTCGCCGTCGAGCAGTGCAAGAGGTTCGCCGCTGGCACGATCGAGCAGTATGTAGATCGCCTGCACGGTGCCGACGCCGCGCGCGCTGTTGCCCGGCATCACCGTCACCAGCTTGACGCCGAGCGCGGCGCTGCTCCACGCCGGCATCAAGAGCAGCGAGTCGGCGGCGCCAAGCCGGTGCACGTGCCGCACCGGCACCTCGGCGCCGGCGCCGAAGGCACCGGCCAGCGCATCGGCGAGCCGCGCATAGTCGAGCGCCGCATGCACCTCGTCGGCTGCATAAAATCGAAGCATGACGACGATTGTAGGAGCGCAAACTTGAACGGCCGCGTGCTGGTCACCGGCGGCGGCGTGGTCGGCACCGCCTGCGCCTACTTTCTCGCTGCAGGCCACGGCATCAAAGCCACTGTGATCGAGCGCGATCCATCGTACCGGCGCGCCTCCAGTGCGCTGTCGGCAAGTTCGATCCGGCAGCAGTTCTCCACCGAAATCAACATTCGGCTGTCGCAGGCGAGCCTCGACTTCTACCGCCGCATCGGCGACCTGCTCGAGACCGCCGGCGAGCGGCCCGAGATCGGCCTCGTCGAGCGCGGCTATCTGTTTCTCGCCACCGCCGCCGGGGTCGACGCCCTGCACGCCAATCACGCCGTTCAGCAGGCCTGCGGCGTGGCGGCGAGCCTGCTGCCGGCCGAGGCGCTCGCAGCGCGGCTGCCCTGGCTGAACGTCGACGGCATCGCCGCCGGTTCACTCGGAGAAGGCGGCGAAGGCTGGTTCGACGGCTACGGCGTGCTGCAGGCCTTCCGGCGCAAGGCGATCTCGCTCGGCGCCGAGTTCGTGCATGGCGATGTCGAGCTCATCGCCATCGAGGGTACGGAGTCGGCCTCGCTGGTCTGCGCCGACGGCCGCCGCTTCGACGGCGATGCGCTGGTGATCGCCGCCGGCGCCTGGTCGGCGCCGCTCGCGGCGCAACTCGGCTTCGAGCTGCCGGTGCGGCCGCGCAAGCGCGACGTCTTCGTATTCAGCTCGCCGGCGCAGTTGCCGCAATGTCCGCTGCTGATCGACCCCGGCGGCGTCTGGTTCCGCCCCGAGGGCCGCGGCTTCATCGCCGGCAGCCCGCCGCGGGGCGACGACATCGACGAGGCGCCGCTGGAAGCAATCGACTATGGCCTGTTCGACGAAGTGATCTGGCCGGCGCTTGCCGAGCGCGTGCCGCAGTTCGCAGCGCTGCGCCTGAACGGCGCCTGGGCCGGCTACTACGAGTACAACAGCTTCGACCAGAACGGCATCGTCGGCCGCGTGCCGGGTTGCGCCAACGCCTTCCTCGGCTGCGGCTTCTCCGGCCACGGCATCCAGCAGGCGCCGGCTATCGCGCGCGGCCTTGCCGAACTCATCGCCGGCGGCGGCTACGAAACGCTCGACCTGGCGCCGCTTTCGCCGCAGCGGATCATCGACGGTCGGCCACTGCGGGAACGCAATGTGATCTGAGTCGGCTAAGCGGGATGCTTCTCGCTGCGCTCGAAGGATTCGCGCTTCGGGACGGCCGTTCCCGCTCAGCCGCCGTCCGCGACGAAGCTGCCGCTCTTGCCGCCGTGTTTTTCCAGCAGGCGCACGCCTTCGATCACCATGGCGCGGTCGGCGCTCTTGACCATGTCGTAGATCGTCAGCAGGCCGACCTGCACGGCTGTCAGTGCCTCCATCTCGACACCGGTCTGGCCGTGCGTTTCGACGCGGGCACGGCATTCGACGCAGTGATCCGCCTCATCGAGCGTGAACTCGACCCCGACCCGCGTCAGCGGCAACGGGTGGCAAAGGGGAATCAGTTCGCTGGTCTTCTTTGCCGCCTGGATCGCGGCGATGCGCGCGACGCCGAGCACGTCGCCCTTGGCGGCGGTGCCGGCACGGATCAAGGCCAGCGTCGGCGGCGACATGCGGATCCGGCCGGCGGCAACGGCAACCCGGTGCGTAGCCGGCTTGTCGCCAACGTCAACCATGTGCGCCTGGCCGGCGGCGTCGAAGTGCGTCAACTGGGTCATGCGCTCGGTAACAGGTCGGAACGAAACGGCAACGCCTGTGGTCAATCCCTGCAACTATCATACAAACAGGGCCCACGGGTCTTCGCCCGTCCCTGATTGCGTGTTCCTCCGCCGACTGATCGTCTCCCTGCTGTCGCTGACGCTTTGCCTGCCGGCAGGTGTCGTTCCAGCACGCGCCCAGGTGCCCGACCTGCCGTCGCTCGGCGACGCTTCTTCGGAGGACCTGTCGCCGCAGAACGAGCGCCGCCTCGGCGAGGCGATCATGAGGCAGGCGCGCCGCGATCCGGCGTTCATGACCGATCCTGACACCACGGACTACCTGAACGCGCTCGGCTACAAGCTCGTCGCCGCCAGCCCGGCGCGCTACATGGACTTCGAGTTCTTCGCAGTGAAGGACCCGATGCTGAATGCCTTCGCGCTGCCGGGCGGCTTCATCGGCGTGCACAGCGGCCTGATCGTCGGCGCCGCGACGGAGTCGGAGCTCGCCTCGGTGCTGGCGCACGAAATCGGCCACGTCGAGCAGCGCCACATCGCCCGCATGCTGGCCAAGCAGCGCGACGGCACGCTGATCGCGATCGGTGCCCTGCTGCTGGCGCTGCTGGCCGCCCGGAGCGGCTCGTCGTCGAGTGGCGACGCGGCGCAGGCGGCAGTAGCCGCCGGCCAGGCGGCAGCAGTGCAGCAGCAGCTTAATTTCTCGCGCGAAGCCGAGCGCGAGGCCGACCGCGTCGGCTACCAGACACTGGTGGCCGCCGGCTTCGACCCGGCCGGCATGGCGAGCTTCTTCGCCCGCATGCAGCAGGGCACACGCGTCTACGAAAGCGCGGCGCCGGAGTACCTGCGCACCCATCCGATGACGGTCGAGCGGATGAGCGACATCCAGAACCGCGTCCGCGAGTCGAAGGTGCGGGCCAGGCCGGACTCGCTCGACTTCCATCTGGTCCGGGCGCGGCTGCGGCTGCTGCAGGACGACAGCAACCAGGCGCTGCGCGACTCGGCGCTGTACTTCCGCACCCAGATCGAAAGCGGCAGCACGTCGTCGATCGCTTCCGCCTACTACGGCCTGGCGCTGGCGCAGCTGGCACTGAACGACTTCGCACCGGCGCTCGAGTCCGCGAAGAAGGCGCGGCGTTCGAGCCAGGCGCCGTCGCCGATGCTCGACAAGCTGCTGGCGCAGGCGCAGTTCTTCGCCGCGCGCAACGAAGCCGAACGCACCGAGGCGATCAGACTGGCCCGGGAAGCGACCAACCGCTATCCGTTGTCGCGGCTGACGGTGCTGAACTACGTCGATCTGCTGCAGCGGAACGAGCAGAACGAGGAGGCGATCGCCTTCCTGCGCGACCAGCTGGCGCTGCCGCGCAGCGAACCGAAGCTGTTCGAGCTGATGGCGCGCAGCTACGAGCGGCTCGGCCGCCGCACGCAGCAGTATCTGGCCACGGCCGAGCTCTACCTGCTGCGCGGCTCGGTGCCGGCGGCGATCGACCAGTTGCAGCAGGCGCGGCGGGCCAACGATGCCGACTTCTACACGATGTCCGAGGTCGATGCGCGGCTGCGGCAGCTGAACCAGCAGATGCGCGAGTACCGCGAGCAGCTCGCCCGCGAGGGCCGCGCGCCGCCCGACGAAAACCGGAGCGGCCGGCGCTGAACACGGCGGCGGCGCCGAGCCGTATGGGCCGCCCCGATTTCGGGGAAAATCCCGGCTCGCCGCAACCGGATCCGTTCATGGATACCTCCACCCGCCAAGTCCCCGAGACGCCGCATGGCGCCGCCCGGCCCGCGCCCATCGAGACCGACGCGCTGATCGTCGGCGCCGGGCCGGTGGGACTGTTCCAGGTCTTCGAGCTCGGCCTGCTCGAAATCAAGGCGCAGGTGATCGACTCGCTCGCCTACGTTGGCGGCCAGTGCGTCGAGCTGTATCCGGACAAGCCTATTTACGACATCCCGGCGGTGCCCGTGTGCACCGGCCAGGAGCTGACCGATTCTCTGATGAAGCAGATCGCGCCTTTCGGCGCGAATTTCCATCTCGGCCAGGAGGTGACGCACCTGACGAAGCAGCCCGACGGCCGCTTCTTCGTGCAGACCTCGCACGGCACGCGCTTCCTGACGAAGACGGTGTTCATCGCCGCCGGCGTCGGCAGCTTCCAGCCGCGTCTGCTGAAGGTCGACGGCATCGAAAAGTTCCACGGCTCGCAGCTGTTCTATCGGGTTCGCGATCCGAAGCCGTTCCACGGCAAGCAGCTGGTGATCTGCGGTGGCGGCGACTCGGCGCTCGACTGGGCGCTGGACTTCGTAGGCCAAGCCGAGAGCGTGATCCTGCTGCACCGGCGCGACGGTTTCCGCGCCGCGCCAGCCTCGGTCGCGAAGATGCGCCAGCTTGCCGAGGCGCACGAGATGCAGTTCATGGTCGGCACGGTCGCCGGCATCGAGGAAAGCGACGGCCGCATGACCGGTATCCGCGTCGCCTCCAGCGACGGTGTCACCCGTCGCGTCCCGCTCGACTACCTGCTGGTGTTCTACGGCCTGTCGCCGAAGCTGGGGCCGATCGCGCACTGGGGGCTGGCGCTGGAACGCAAGCAGATCGTCGTCGACACCGAGAAGTTCGAAACCGACGTGCCCGGCATCTTCGCGGTCGGCGACATCAACACCTACCCCGGCAAGAAGAAGCTGATCCTCTCCGGCTTCCACGAGGCGGCGCTGGCCGCCTTCGGTGCCGCCGGCTACGTTTTCCCCGATAGGAAGATCCACCTGCAGTACACGACCACCAGCCCGAAGCTGCACAAGGTGCTGGGGGTCGAGTCGCCGGTGTTCGACTGACTCAAGGCGCAGGCTCGAAGCCGAAGCGAGCGCCGAGCTGCGCGGCGGCGAGCCGCTGCACCGGAACTTGGCCGCCAGTCAAGCCGAGACTCGCGGCATCCATCGCTGCTTCGGTGGCGGCGCAAAGCCACTGTTCCAGCGCCTCGGCAGCAAGCGGGGCGCCGTCGCAGCCACGCAGTGCCGGCAGGACCGCGGAGCTGTCGCGATCGTCGATCGCGCCCGGCCCGAGCTCGGTCACCGCCACCAGGCGGCCGTCGTCGAGCAGCGCCGCGGCGCGCAGGTCACGCGGCAAGGCTCGCGTGTGCGCAACCAGCCTGCCGCCATCGAGCCGATAGATCCAGGGCGTGAGTTCCAGCGCGACGTAGACCCGCTGCGGCCCGTTCTGGAAGTACCAGCGGCCGCGCGCATCGGCGGCGTAGTTGCGGCCGATGAAGTCGCGGATCGCCGCATTGCCTATCGGTTCGCCGCGCAGCCGCCACTCGCCGCGCGCCGTCAACGCCAGCCAGCCGCGGACCTCCGGCACATCCGGCCACTTCGCGATCGCTGCCAGTACGCTCGCATCCATCACCGCGAGCTTAAGCTCGCGCCTTCACGACGAGGAGGAGATGAGATGAGCACAGCAACGACCCGGGTCGCCGTGGTGACCGGCGCCGGCACCGGCATCGGACGCGCCGTTTCGGTCGCCCTGGCGCGCGCAGGCTACGCCGTCGTGCTTGCCGGCCGGCGGCGCGAGACGCTGGAAGGCACCGCCGCCGCCGCGACCGGGTTGGAAACGCTGGTGCTTCCCTGCGACGTCACCGACGGCGCCGCCGTGGAAAGCCTGTTCGACGCCGCGGTCGCGCGCTACGGCCGCGTCGATCTGCTGTTCAACAACGCCGGCATGGGCGCGCCGCCGCTGCCTATCGACGAACTGCCCGTGGAGCAGTGGCAGGCCGTGGTCGCCGCCAACCTGACCGGTTCGTATCTCTGTGCAAGGCAGGCGGTCAGGCACATGAAGCGGCAGCAGCCGCAAGGCGGTCGCATCATCAACAACGGCTCGATCTCGGCGCACGCGCCGCGGCCGAATTCGACGCCCTACACGGCGACCAAGCACGCGATCACCGGCCTGACCAAGTGCCTGTCGCTCGATGGCCGGCCCTTCAACATCGCCTGCGGCCAGATCGACATCGGCAATGCCGCCACCGAGATGACCGAGCGGATGAAAAACGGCGTGCCGCAGGCCGACGGCCGCATGGCCGTCGAGCCGAGGATGGACGTCGAGCACGTGGCGCAGGCGGTGGTGATGATGGCAGGACTGCCGCTGGAGTCGAACGTGCAATTCATGACCATCATGGCCACCAACATGCCGTTCGTGGGTCGCGGCTGAGGCGCTAGCGCGCACGGCCGCTCCGAAGCGCTCGTCCCGCAGCGCGCAGTGCGGAGGGGAAGCTCACTACCGGCCGCGCTCGAAGAACTCCAGCAGCCGCTGCGGCAGCCAGCCGGGCTCGCCTCGCGGGCTGCCGAAGCCGATGTGCCCGCCGTGCGCGGGCTGCTCGAGCACGACGAAGCGCGAAACCTCCTGCGGCCGCGGCAGGCTCGATGCCGGCACGAACGGATCGTTGCGCGCGTTCAGCACCAGATGCGGCACGGCGACCGCGGCGAGCCACGGCTTGCCGGAGGCGCGCGACCAGTAGTCATCGGTATCGCGAAAGCCGTGCACCGGCGCCGTGTAGGCGTTGTCGAACTCGTACAGGTCGCGGCTGGCGCGCACGGCGTCGGCCGAGGCCGTGCCGGGAAAGCGGGCGATCTTCCCCAGCGCCTTGCGCTTCAGCGTCGACAGGAACATGCGCGTGTAGACCTTGTTGAAGCCGCGCCCCAGCGCCGCGCCGCCTTCGGCGAGGTCGAGCGGCGAGCCGACCGACGCCGCTGCGGTGACGAAGCCGGCCTCCATGCCGCGCTCGCCGAGCCACTTTGCGAGCATGTTGCCGCCGAGCGAGACGCCCACGGCGTACAGAGGCGCCAGTGGCCAGTGCGCGTGCGCGTGGCGCAGGATCCAGTCGCCTTCGTCCGAGTCGCCCGAGTGATAGGCGCGCGGCAACCGGTTCGGCTCACCGGAACAGCCGCGGAAATGCACCACCAGGCCGCGCCAGCCGCGATCTGCGGCCGCGCGCATCAGCGACCGCGCGTAGTGCGAGTCCGAGCTGCCTTCGAGCCCATGGAACAGCACCAGCACGGGCGCCGTCGCAGGGGAAGGTTCCGGAGCGGCAAAGTCGACGTCGATGAAGTCGCCGTCCGGCGTCTCCCAGCGCTCGCGCCGATACCCTACCTGCGGCAACTGCAGCAGCTTCGCCGGCGCGATCGTCTGCAGATGCGCGCCGGGCAGCCACGGCGGCGAGCGATAGGTGGATTCGACTAGGGGCAAGTGACCAGAGACCGGTGACCCGTGCAACTTGGGGCGCGCAGCGCGCGCCGCCCGTGTCAGTTGATAAGCGCGCCGCCGCCCGGCCGCCCGAAGGCGGCGCGCCAAACCTTCTTTTCCGGTCTGGATGCACGTGCGAGCCGAAGGCTCGCGTACATCCAGACCGCCTAGTGCAGCGGCCCGCTCGGCGACTCCACTTCGCTCGCCTGACCTTCGGGCGCCGGCGAGGCGTGGTGCAACACCATCTTCCAGCCGGACGGCGTCTTGACGTAGGCGTTGGTGGCGATCACCTGCACGATCTTCTGCGTCCGGCCCTGGGTGACCAGCACCTCCTCGACCACGTTATGCAGCGCGATCGTCGGCGTCTCGAGCGTCTTCTTGGTCGCCGCGCGCACCCGCAGCGGGCCGTTGGCGAGGATCGCGCGCCAGGAGCCGGTCACCGCGGCATGGCCGAGCAGCCGCGGGCCGTTCGGATGCACGCAGCAGACCTCGGCTTCGTCGAGCCACAGGTCGACGGCGGCGTCGGCGTCGGCGTTCTCGAGAGCCTCGTAGAACGCCTGCTCGCACTCGTCGCTCGAGGCAAAAAGAAGGGGCTTCGCAAGTCGCGACACACCGACCTCGGCCTAGTGGCCAGTGACTTTCTCGCCCGCCTTCAGGCGGTAGCGGGTGCCGCAGTAGGGGCACATCGCCTCGCCGCGGGTGGCGACGTCGAGGAACACGCGCGGATGATGGTTCCACACCGGCATCTGCGGATTGGGGCAGAACGCCGGCAGTTCCTTTGCCCCCAGCTCGACGACCGGCAGTTCGGCTGCCATCGGCATCAGACCCTCGTCAGCCAGCGGCGGTACTTCTCGGCGCGGCCATGGACCGCGTCGAAGAAAGCCGCCTGCAGCTTTTCGGTCAGCGGGCCGCGGCGGCCGGCGCCGATCGCGCGGCCGTCGACTTCGCGGATCGGCGTCACCTCGGCGGCGGTGCCGGTGAAGAAGGCCTCGTCGGCGAGGTAGACGTCGTCGCGCGTCATCGGCCTGGCGGTGACTTCGTAGCCGAGGTCGGCGGCCAGTTCGATGATCGTCGCCCGCGTGATGCCGGTCAGGCCAGAGACCATCTGCGGTTCGAAGATCTTGCCGTCGCGGATCACGAACAGGTTCTCGCCGGCGCCTTCGGCGACGAAGCCCTGCGTATCGAGCAGCAGCGCCTCGTCGTAGCCGTCGTTGATCGCCTCCATGTTGGCGAGGATCGAGTTGACGTAGTGGCCGGCGGTCTTCGAGCGCACCATCGAGACGTTGATGTGGTGCCGCGCGAACGACGAGGTCTTGACGCGGATGCCCTTGTTCAGCCCCTCTTCGCCGAGGTAGGCGCCCCAGGGCCAGGCGGCGATCGCCACCCGCACCTTCGCGCCCCTGGGCGAGACGCCCATCTTTTCCGAGCCGTAGAAGACCAGCGGCCGCAGATAGCAGGATTCGAGCTGGTTGGCGCGCACGACCTCGCGCTGCGCCTCGTTGATCTCTTCGCGCGAGAAGGGGATCTGCATCATGAAGATCTTCGCCGAGTTGAACAGCCGCTCGGTGTGCTCCTGCAGGCGGAAGACCGCGGTGCCGATCTCGGTCTTGTAGGCGCGCACGCCCTCGAACACCGCCAGACCGTAGTGCAGCGAATGCGTCAGCACGTGCGTGTTCGCATCGCGCCACGGCACCAGCTTGCCGTCGTACCAGATCACCCCGTCGCGGTCGGCCATCGACATCGGTCTTCCTCCCAACTCGTAAGCCGCGATTCTAGGGCCTGCTAACGCCTGGCTCGCCCTTGCGGCGCGCCTGCGGCAGGGCCGGCTCTTACAATCCTCCGCCGTGGCTGACGATCCCCTTGCCGCACGACGGCAGATCCTCCTTCTCGTCGCCTGCCAGGCGCTGCTGTACGTCAACAACGTCACGCTGATCGCCGTCAACGGGCTGGTGGGCATGGCGCTGGCGCCGACGCCGCTGCTGGCGACGCTGCCGGTGACGACCTACATCGTCGGCTCGGCGCTGACGACCCTGCCGGCTTCGCTGGCGATGGGCCGCTGGGGCCGGCGCGCCGGCTTCATGTTCGGCACCGCGATGGGTTTCCTGGGAACATCGATCGCCGCCGTAGGCGTGTTCGGCGGCAGCTTCGCGCTGCTGTGCGCCGGCACCTTCGTCGTCGGCTTCTACAACGCCTTCGCGCAGTACCTGCGCTTTGCCGCCGCCGAGGTCGCCGACGCCTACGCACCGGCGCTGAAGGATCAGGCGATCTCCTGGGTGCTCGCCGGCGGCCTGGCCGGCGGCGTGATCGGGCCGCAACTGAGCAAGCTCACGCGCGAGGCGCTGCCCACCGCCTTTGCCGGCACTTACATTGCGATGGCGCTCGTCGCGCTCATCGCCTGCCTGGTGGCCAGCCGGCTGCGGATTCCGCAGCCGCATGCGGCAGCAAGCCGCGGCGAGGCGCGACCGCTGGCGGTGATCGCGCGGCAGCCGGCCTTCATAGTCGCCGTGCTGGTGGGCGCGGTGAGCTACGGCGCGATGAACCTGCTGATGACGGCGACGCCGCTGGCGATGAGCGTTTGCGGCTTCGGCTACCCGCAGGCCGCCGACGTGATCATGTGGCACGTGATCGCCATGTTCGCGCCCGGCTTCTTCACCGGCGCGCTGCTGCGCCGCTTCGGCCGCGAGCGGGTGATGCTGGCCGGCTGCGCGCTGATGTTCGCGACCGTCGCCGTCGCCCACGCGGGCTTGACCTACTGGCACTTCTGGATCGCGCTGTTTGCGCTCGGGCTCGGCTGGAACTTCATGTTCACCGGCGCCACGGCGCTGCTGACCTCGACCTACCACACCGCCGAGAGGGCGCGCGTCCAGGGCGTCAACGACCTGGTTGTGTTCCTGACCATGATCTCGTCGTCGGCCGCGTCCGGCGCGCTGCTGTCGGCCACCGGCTGGCTCGATCTCAACCTGTACTCGCTGCCGGCGATCGTGCTGGCCACCGCAGCCCTGATCTGGCTGCATCGACGCCAGCCGCGTGCTGCTGCCGCCTGACCCGCCGGGCCGCCCCAAGGGTCAAGCCATCGAGCGCAGCGAGAAGAAAGCTCCTGAAACGATGATCGGCCGCGCTCTCTTCGGCAGCCACGGGCCGACGGCGCGCGCCCGCCGCGCCGCCTGGCTCGACGGTCTGCTGGTCGTCGCGCCGGCGCTGGTGGCGCTGGCCGCCTGGGGCCTGGTGACAGGTGTGGCGATGGTGAAGAGCGGCCTGACGCAATGGCAGGCCGCCGGCATGTCGCTGGCGATGTTCGCCGGCAGCGCGCAACTGGCGGCGCTGCCGCTGATCGCCGCCGGCGCGCCGATCTGGGTGGTGCTGCTGACCACCGCCGTGGTCAACCTGCGCTTCGTGATCTTCACCGCCGGGCTGTACCCCTACTTCCGCCACCTGCCGCTGGCCAAGCGGCTGGCGCTCGGCTACGTCACCGGCGACGTCAGCTTCGCGCTCAGCGTCTCTCGCTGGACGGCGCAGAAGTTGCCGCCGCGCGGCGGCACCGAGCAGACCTGGTTCTACGTCGGCATCTGCAGCGGCACCTGGACCGTGTGGCAGGCCTCGTCATTAGCGGGCGTCTTTCTCGGCGGCGGCATCCCTGAAGGCTGGGGACTCGACTTCGTCGCCATCCTGGCGCTGGTGGCGCTGGTGCTGCCGATGATCGCCGGCGCACCGACGATCGCCGGCGCCATGGTCTCGGGCGTCGTCGCCGTGCTCGCCGCCGGCGTGCCGCTGAAGCTGGGGCTGGTGGTGGCGGTGATCGCCGGCATCGCAACCGCGCTGGCGGTCGACGTGCTGCTCGACCGCTTCAAGGGAAGAGTATGAGCGGCGCACGGCCGTTCCGAAGCCGCTCGCTCCCCCCTGGGGGGACAGCGCGCAGCGCGAAGGGGGCACGATGAGCGCAATCGAGATCTGGGCCTGCATCGCCTTGATGACGATCGTCACCATCGCCACGCGCACGGTGATGCTCGCGTTCGGGGACCGCCTGCCGCTGCCGGAGCGCGTGCAGCACGCGATGCGCTTCGCGCCGGCCTGCGCGCTGACGGCGCTGATTGCGCCGGAGTTGCTGACCGATCAGGGCGCATGGGCGATCTCGCTGGCGAACGGGAAACTCGTCGCCGGCGGCATTGCCATCGCCGTGATGCTGGCGACGCGCAGCCTGCTGGCGACGATGGGGGTCGGCATGGCGGCGTATCTGCTGCTCCGATCACTTGGGTGATCGCGGACTGGGGTCCGCGTCGGGGCGCTTCGCCGCCGCATCCGGAAGCGGGGCGACTCTCCGCAAGCAAGCAATCGATGCAGCGACATGCCCTTCCTTCACCCATCAGTAGAGCCGGATCGCCGAGTCGAATCGCCACGTTCGGCGGATTTCGATCACGTCGAACTCGCGGGCCAGCGCCGGCGGGAACGCCGGGTAGTTCTCGTGGCTGCGCACGATGCGCCGTATCGCCTCGTCGACGTCAGGCATGCCACTGGAGTTGACGAGGGTCACCGATTCCACTGAGCCGTTGCTGCGAATGGCCACCGTCACCATCGGCGGGTTGTGGGGCCGCTGCGCCAGTTCGCGGACCGTTTCGAGGGGCGTGTTCAACTGGATCTTCCGTTCCCACGCCTCCGCGTAGCGAACGAGTTCGGCATTGGCGTCGGCGCGCCCCCACAGGCGCGCTCGACGAGCAGTGCTCAACGACAGGGGCAGCGAGGAGGATGGGCGCGCAGCGTTTGCGGCGGCATCACGCTGGGCAGCCTCCTCGTCCAGCTGGCGGCCGATCGCACGGAGCCGCTCTTCTCGTCTTGCCTCCTCCTGTTTCCTGGCCTCGATTCGCGCAGCGTTGTCCCGTGCCGCAGCCTGCCGCGCCGCCTCGGTCCGCGCAGCTTCCTGACGGGCAGCCTCTTGCCGCGCGGCCTCCTGGCGTTCTGACTCACGTCGGCCAGCCTCGACGCGCTCCGCCTCCCTACGGACAGCTTCCTGCCTTGCGGCTTCCTGGCGTCCGACCTCCCGGCGATCACTCTCTTCGCGCTCGGCTTCCCGTCGAGCAGCTTCCTGCTGCGCGGCTTCCCGGCGTTCGGTCTGCAGTCGCTCGACCTCGACGCGCTCTGCTTCTCGACGGGCAGCCTCCTGGCGCTCGGCTCTCTGGCGTTCGGCCTCACGCCGCTCGGCCTCGACGCGCTCCGCCTCCCGTCGAACAGCCTCATGCCGACTTGCTTCCTCGCTTTCGGCCTCCTGGCGCTGGCGCTCCAGGCGCGCCGCCTCCTCACGCACAGTGTCCGGACGAGAAGCTGCCCGCTGCCGTGACTCCGGCGCCGCAGGGGCGGGCTCGGCAGCATCGGGGGTTTGCTCACGCGCCTGCGGATCGGACCGCTTCTGAACGTTGGCGTCATCTCGACTCGCCAGCGTCATGGTCTCCGGGCTCGAAGCGCTCCGCTCCGCCGCGGGGACCGATGTCGGCAGCGATCCGGTCGCGGGCGCGTCCGCAACCGCGGCGTCGGGCGGCTTCACAGCCGCCACCGACGGCTCGGTGAACACGGGTGGCGCCGAATCACGAGGCCCTTCGGCGCGCAACGGCACTTGCACGCGGTCCGCACCGGTGGCGATCTTTCGCGTCGGCTCAGCTTCGGCCGTCGGCCTGGCCTCGGGCAAGATCGCCGCCGCCTTCGCCTCGAAAGGTGGCTTCGGGGCCGCGGGCGGAGTCGGAGCAGGCCCAGCAGCAACAGGCTGCTCGATCGACTCCATCCGCGACTGCGCTGCTACCGGCGCGTTCGCCGGCCCGCCGGCGACAGCTTCCGTTCGAACGCGAACGATGCGCAAGTCAGGCGCTTCGATCTTGCGCTCTCGCCAGGCGAAGTCGAAGCCCGGAATCCCAACTGGCTGGCCACCGAACGTCAGGCTCAGCAGCAGCGCGTGCAGCAGCAGGGACACCAGCAGCACCAGTGCCCTTCGCCCCAGTTCGCCGCTCCTGTATCGACTCAGCGGCCGGCCGGACTCTTCGGGTCGAGGTAGGCGCGCCTGTGACGGGTCGGACGACGGTGTCGGCGCGAGGTCGGAATCGGTGGGACTCAAGCGTGCTCCGTCCTGCAACCGGTCCATTCGGCGTGAACAACGTCAAGCCCGCTGCGCGACCCCTGCCGGATCGACGCGGAAGGAAACATCAAACCGAGTTGGCGCCAAAGACTGCGCGCCAAAGCGCCTTGACCGCCGCAGTTTCGTCCGCCACCGATTCCGCCTCGACCCGCGCAAACTCCGCTCCGTTCAGCCGCAGCGCGTGCTGCAGCTTGCGGAAACGCCGATAGGCATCGCCGGCTGCGGCCGCGAGTCCGACATCGATCAGCCCCAGTTCGCCGGAGATGCGCAGTAGCGCAATGTTGCCGAGGTTGCCGAGCAGGCGCGGCTGGGCGCGGGCATGCGCAAGCACCAGGAACTGCACCAAGAACTCGACGTCGACCATGCCGCCGCGGTCGTGCTTCAGATCGAACAGAGTGCTCTTGTTCGGGTGGCCATCGAGCATGCGGTGGCGCATGGCCAGCACGTCGGCCGCCAGCTTGTCGCGGTCGCGCGGCAGCGACAGCACCTCGTTGCGCAGCCGCTCGAAGCGGCTGCCGATCGCTGCATCACCGGCAACGAAGCGCGCCCGCGTCAGCGCCTGGTGTTCCCAGGTCCATGCTCCCGTGCCGCCTTCCTGTCGCTGGTAGCGCTCAAGCCCGTCGATCGGCGCCACCAGCAGCCCCTTGTCGCCGTCAGGCCGCAGCCGCAGGTCGACGTCGAACAGCACGCCGCTTGAGGTGATCGTGGTCAGCCACAGCACGACACGGCGGCCCAGGCCGATGTAGTTCTGCGCCGCGTCCGGCGACTCGTCGTCGTAGACGTAGACGAGGTCGAGGTCGGAGGCGTAGCCGAGTTCCTTGCCGCCGAGCTTGCCGTAGCCGAGGATCGCGAAGCGTGGCACGTCGACGTGCCGCTTCGGCGTGTGCTGCCAGGCCTGCCGCAGCACCTCGGCGAGCGTGGTGTCGGCCAGCATCGACAGGTGATCGGCCAGCCGCTCGACCGTCAGCCGGCCGTCGAGGTCGGCCACCAGCAGGCGGAACACCTGCGCGTGGTGCTCGTCGCGCACCACGTTCATCTTCGCCTCGACATCGTCGCCGAGCACGTCCAGGTGCGCGCGCAGTTCGGCGGCGTAGGCGCGGAAGTCGACCGGGCTGTCGTTGGAGAGGTCGGTGAGCCGCTCGTCGAGCAGTTCGTCGAGCAGGATCGGCCGCTGCGTCAGGTAGTCGTTGGCCCAGCGGCTGGCCGCGAGCAGCCGCAGCACGCGGTCGAAGGCATGCGGATACTGCGCCAGCAGCGTGACATAGGTGCTGCGGCCGGCAATCGCTTCGAGCAGGCCGGCCAGCCGCGCCAGTACCTCGTCGCCGCTGATGGTGCGCGGCACGCTGGCCAGCCGCGTCACTGCCTGCAGCACCAGCCGCTCGATCGCGGCGCGCGACGCGGCCGTGGCCCCCTGCACGCGGCGCGACTCGTTGAGCGCGCGGATCCGCGTCATGCAGGCGGCGGCGTCATCGACTCCGGCGGCGCGCAGCCGTTCTTCGAGCGTGATCTCCTCGCCCGACTCCTCGTCGGACGACTGCGGCATCGCGAACACTTCATCAAAGGCTGCGGCGACCTCGTCGGTCACGGCATCGAAGCGGCCGCGCAGCGCCGCCGCGGATTCGACGCCGAGCATCGCTGCCACGTTGGCGAGCCGCTCCTC
>Ga0105096_10000254_pt1 | contig 16733 bp, 24 predicted proteins | sample PPLLak3cmMay2015_FD_87036 | JGI IMG/M metagenome (GOLD analysis project Ga0105096, IMG submission 87036) | Freshwater sediment microbial communities from Prairie Pothole Lake near Jamestown, North Dakota, USA - PPLs Lake P7 Core (1) Depth... | ecosystem: Environmental > Aquatic > Freshwater >... | reverse complement strand
TAGTTAGTATAGCATTACAGATCATCGATGCAAGTTTTACATCTCCATCCTTAACTTTTTGTATAAAATCTGCTTCTGACTTAACTTTGTATGTTCTCATCTTAGAAAAGATCTAATGGGTTCCTTTTAAGTTTATAACTCTTCATCTTTTCATTCTGTTCATCCTGCTTTAGCATTTGAGTTGCCATTCGTTCAAGATGTTTTCTTTTCTCTTTCTCTTTGTTCTCTAAAATCTTTTCGTGCTTTATCTTTTTCATAAGCGGCTAATAAAATTATCCTGCTCAGGTTCTTCATCTGCTAGTCCCAACTCTTTCAATCTCTGAAGTTGGTATTCGTCAAGTTCCCAGTTAGGTTCTTCCTGCTTATAAATAGTTACGTGATCTTCAAGTCCTTGGATTTGTTTATTCTCAAACACATCTCCTACTGTTAAGAAAAAGCAATTGTAGCAAAGTAGCTCTAAGTTTTCTGCCCGGTAGTTTTTTTTGTTACCGTCTTTGAAATGCATAAGGAGAGGCATTTTGTAATCGAGAACTCTCCTCTCACTAAAGTGACAATTATAACATTCCTCTACCAGATAGCCTTCAGTAATCATCCTATCTTTTATCTTTGCTGGTGTAAAAGAATGCGGTGAAGCATTACCTTCTACAATATCCAACAAAGACGGTTCGTCTGATTTACCTGTTAAGAACTTTGGAATGCCTGTACCGGATTGGTTTTTATGCTTCTCCCATAGAGACACTCCTGATGCTTCATCTTTATATTGTTTGGCATATTTTTTATAATGCACAAAAGATACCGAAAGATACCGGGCAGCTGCTCGATTTGACCTAGTTCGGCTCATTGCCGATAAGATCATATCCTTAGAAAGAAACTTAGTCTTGGTCATTATCTATCAATTCATCATCCCGAAAGTTTGATGTCGATTGATTTTTCTTCCCAAAAAATTCATTATACTGATCTGCTTCCATGATAACTAAATCGTTGAAAGTATCTTCACCCTCTCCTTTTGTTACTGTAATGGATCTTTTCATCTTAGATGATGAACAACTAACGCATGTAGTAGCACCTGGTAGTGCTTTTAATCGACCTTCTGGGATTGCTCCTTTACATTTAATACATTCTACTGTCATAACTTACTATTTTATTGTACTTTAATATACGAATTTCTTTAGGGAAAAACAAGTTTTACAAATCAAACTTGAAAACAATTAACTCATAAAGATCTCCAGGAGTCTTAAAAAAGTACTCTGTTCCATCTTCATCCTCCCAAGCTATTATATCTCCAGCTGCATTCTTCCTCTCGTAAACATACCACCAAACAATATCAGCAACCTCTTCATTAAAGGCAAAGCTCAACATCTCTTCCATCATAGTCCAATAAGGAGCAACAATAGTCGAAGTATCGATCCCTGTTTGAGTAAATGTTTTATGCTCGTTGGTGACTAGTTTCTCTAAATGGTTAATCATCTTGGTGAATAGTTTCTTCTCTTCTTCCAAGACTCCGTCCTCTGTTATATCAATAACTTTAAACTTAACTCCGAGGGCCTTCTCAAGACCCTTCTTAATACTTTCAAAACCTTCCATAAGATTATCTAAGACGTGACTTTATATTTGTAACTGAGAATATTTCTAAGAATTGTTCTACTTGTAGGCCTTTCATAGCTGCAAAGAATTCAACTGCCTGCTGCATAGTCTCTGCTGCTTGAACCATTATTATCTCCTTGTTAGGATCATTTTTTCTATAGAATCCAAATTTCATATTTTATCAATTAAGTTTTTAATTTCAACACACTTTAAGTAGTCCTCTTCGTGTTGATAAATAGTTAGAATGGTATTTAATAATTTCTTAAACTGCTTCCTTTCAACTGAAAGATCTAATCCGTAGTATACCATTCTGAATAGAACTAATTCATCTTTTCCGTCGTTGATTGCATCAGTAATTCTTTCTAGTATTCTAACCTTAATAACTTCTTTGAACTCAGGAGTTCTTAAAGTTTCAGCAAAGCTTTGTTCAATATCTTCTTCGTCCTCAAAATAAACTTCGAGGTAGATTGGTTCATCTATTTTCTTCATAGTAGTTTTGAATTGTTTATTGGATTGTGTTTAGCATACTCTCCCCACTTGTATTTAAAATACTCATGACAGGCTGCTTCTTTTTCTGCTTTAAATTGTTTTTCTTCTGGAGTAGCTTCTGTACCAATTGAAACGAAATGGTAAAAGTTACATCTATAGCTTCTCATCATCTTCATTCCTGATAGTTCACATTTAAGGAAGAATTCCCAATCTACTACCCATGCTCCGGGATAAGATTCATCCCAGCCTCCAACGCGTAAGTAGTCTGCCTTTGACATAAATATAGGAAGTGTTGATCCTGTCTCTTCTATTCTATCTTCCCTAACTGAAGCTTCGTAATCCCAGTAAGCTTGTAAGTCAAACGTTTTAGGATCTCTACCTAAGTTCTTAATATAGAACTGCCTGAACATTGAAGGGATTGGTTCAATTTGATTTGGAGCTAATACGTATCCGGGTTTGTATTCTTCAAGTAGAACTTGGTCCCATACATCCGGAAAGACATTATCATCATTCACAATCAGAATCTTATCAAATCTAGCATTGTAAACTCCTAAGTTAGTTGCCCGGCAAAGTCCGGCATTCTCTTCTAAAATTAGAATCTCAATAGAGTCTTTATACTTATCAAGAACCTCCTTATTAACCTCATAAAACCCATCTACCACTACTATAATTTGATTACTTAACCTCTGTCCATTAATGGCTGAGTTTAAGCAAACATCAAGCACTTCAGGCTCTTTGTATGTAGGAATGATTACTGAGATCATACTAGGCTCCAATCTGTTAATGGTGATAACCAAGCAGTCTCTCCGTGAGTTGCATACCCGGGAATAGAACTTATTAATAATTCTCCCTGCTCTCTTAAATCTAAGAACATTTTGAAATCTTCTGGATAAGTTCCTTGGGTGTATTTCCGAAGAGTTTTTTCTGCTCTTCTTAAAGCTGGCTCAGTGGTTGCAAAGGTCATAGTCGTTGAGTTTGTTATTTTCCAATGAGTTGATTCTGTTAAATATATTCTAGTATCTTCTGCTCCTCCTTCACAGTAAGGATTACCTCCTTGACTTGGCGGTAAATACTTATCAGGATGATCGTATAAAGATACAAACGAAGATCCTAATTCTAAACCCTCTAGAATAATTTTATCTGAGTTTGGTTTATGTAAATAATCATTCTCTAGGAAGTAAACAACCTGCCAGTCTGGCTCCTGTAATGCCTTATCCAAAGCTAAGTTGAAAGTTCCAGCACCATGACCAACAGAAACATACTCAATAAAGTTTCTAGGGATATGCTTTTGAATCATATTATCAGTCTCTTCTGAGATATTATCTGCCAGGATTGTCCAGTCGTGATCAAACCAAGGGAAGGTCTGAATAGCATTTTTTAAGCAGGCTTCATTGTTTATGTACGCTGGTTTTACTTTACTGTACCCTGAATCAGATATTCTGTAGATTATTTTCATATCTTAAGATAGTAAATTTATTATTTGGTTTGCAACTTCTTTATCGATTAAATAAGGATCTAATACAACATGCGGATCTCCAAAATACTCTCTAGGACCTAGCCTTGGTTGCTTAATCTTTTTTAATACTCCATTCCAGCCGTAAAGTTGTAAGTTAAAGTCACCTGTGATTACTGTCTTAGTTCCTACTCCTGCAGCAATTGTAGCTAACCCTCCATCGGTTCCAATAAATGCATCACAGTATTTCATTATAGAAGCTTCAAACAAGAGTGATTTTTGATCATCATCCGGTAAATGTAAAGTTTGTTGTTGGTTAGCATCTCCAACACCGATTGGGTATAAGGTAAAGTGCTCTTGTAGTTCGTTTACCACATACTGAATGTCCCTATGTGCTCCTCCGTAACCTAGGTTTGGAACGTCTATACCTGCTTCATACTGTTCAGGAGTAAACAGGTAGGTCTTTGGTTGCCAATTAGTCATAAAGGCAAGAACCGGTTTGTTATTTGTCTGTCTCAAGTCACTAACAACTTCTGCAGCAACAGCATCATATTCCGGAGTGGTGTAAACTATGTACTCTGAGGATAACTCTTCAAAGCCGGCTTGCTGTTGGTACTGTTCACAAGGAGTAATTTGGTAATCTAAAGCTCCTAGCTCAATAACCCTACTGTAATTATTCCCAGTACGGGGATGATAAGGTTTAGGGCCTGGTATTTGTGATATAAAGACCTCATCTATAAAAGGATTGTTCTCAACTAATTGAGCTGCTTGCGGAAAGCCGATCAAGTAATCAACTTGAGAGTACCCTTCTCCTTTTAGCTTTTCAGCTAAGGATGTTGCGAAGATAATATCTCCAAAGAAACCAAAAGTTACTACTAAACAATTAGTATTGCTCATAAGATTTTTCTTCTACAAATAACGAACCGGTTAGTAGATTAATTTCTTTCTTAACTTCTGCTCTCTTGTCGTTAGTAACATAAATTTGTCTAGCATAATGAATAAACTCTTCATCAAAGACTTTATTCTTCTCTTTCATTCGGATATTATCTTCCAGATCCCAAAGTGTTTCGTTAACTGTCTTCACTTTCTTATAGAGAATACGAACCTGCTCATCTTCTAAAAGGCTAGCTCCTATGCCGGTTAATTCTGTATACTCTGTTTGTATGTTCTTCAGCTTACTTTCGTCTAAAATCCGTTCTAATTTAATTTCTAGGATGCTAATTTTATCTAGCAACTCTCCGTCTGATATTTCTACTTTCATAAGTTTATTTTATAGTTATTTGATTTAATCCATTTTACATTCTCCAGCTCTGTTGGTATTTCTTCTAATGTATATTCAATGTTGTTATACCCAACATGCCTGTAGTCATATGCCTTCTGATAGAGCATCTTTCCTTCGTAGAAGTCTCTTTGATCCTGTTCTGGTTTCAAATGCATTGCTCCATTATCATCATGGTACAAACAGAAATAAGTACCTTCAGACTGTCTCACTACAGGAATACTAGCCCATCTTAGTCTCTCTCTTAAGTCTTCATCTTCGTTACCCCACCCTTTATATAGAGGATTTAAACCGTTAATAACCTCAAACTGCTCTCTTGACATCATTACAACCCCGCCGTAAAAATTAGGATCGATTGCTTGAGAGAAGCTTCTGTAACCGCCTGGAATGTCATGCTCAGGTCTTAAGCTTGCATTATCCTTATCGAGGAAGAATGCTTTTGCTCCCATCAAGGTAAGAGTTCCGGTGAAGGTATAATCCAAATCGTCAGCAGGGTAGTAATCTACTTGGTGTAGAATAATAACATCCCCGGTTGCTTCTTTGAAGCCAATATTATTTACAATAGCAATCTGGAAGTTATCTTCGTTATCTTGTTCGGAGATTATAATTTCATATTCTTTATCTGCAAACTTATCTTGCAGTCTTGGTAGCAATACCTCCAGATGCTCTTCCCTATTCCGGTAAGGTATAATAATTGAGTATTTCATCTCCGAATCTATCATATTGGTGAATAACTGTGTAGTCTTTTAAAGTATTCAAATCAAACTTAACCACTCCTTCTTTAATAACATGTAGATGAACTGCAAATTTATCTTCTAGACTTGTGAAGGTTGTTTTATGTTTGTAAGAATTTCTTGTAAGATAATTAAAAGAAGTCTGATCGGCAACTTTAAATTTACCACAAGACATTAGGAAGATATCTTTACATAGAGCTTTAACATCCTCTGCTCCGCCTCCAAATACTCCAACATTAAGAACTTCCTCTTCTGCTAATTCAGATCCTAGGAAGCCTAAGTTAACATAAAGATGTTCTAAGTTCCATCTGTGATCTTCATACTTAATAACCTCCCCGGTTGCAATGATGCCTTCTAAAGGTACTCTTGGAAAAGGTGATTGAGTAAACATAACGTCCTTCACATCTGTTATGAATACTTTCTCATACTGCATATCATTAAGGAAGTTAGCAATGTGAAGGAACCGAATATTATGTACTAGGTTGTAAGAGCTTTCCGGGGTTACTCTTCCGGTGTCTGTCAAAAACTCATCCTGTATCGCTCCAAAGAAATTAACCTGTGGAAGGTAAACATCTACATTATTTTCAGCTAAGTATGATACTAAAGGTGAATTTGAATTTCCATTATATAAATACAAGACTCTGTCTGTATCTTCGAACTTAGAAGTTTGCACCCAGTTCTTAATATCAGCAACAGAATAGTTATTACTGATTGCTCCTATGAGTAAATTCTTATTCATTAAAGTTAATATAATTAATTTCTGGGTTAACGAACCAACCAATATTGTCTGAATACTTCTCTTCACCTATCCAATGGTAAGCATCTCCGGTCATTGGTAATTCAATAATTCGTTTCTTATCTAAAGCGGAAGCAATTGAGGATGGTCCTGATAAGTTACCTACATAGAGTGCTGCTGAGTTAATTACTGTAAACCAGTTATGCACATCCCCTATTTGGTAGAACTCACATTGATCTTTGAATGGGAATAAATCATAATCCTTCTGCTCAGTACCGATGAAGACAACCTGTCCCGGATAAGCTTCCATAATACTTTCGTAAGGGAATTCATTATTAATCCTTGAGTGACTGTACCTCCTGTTAATAATAACCTTATCGGTAAAGTATGGATCAATCTCATTGAACTGTATCCACTGATAAGGCTTTTTAATTTCAAAATCAAAAGTTAAGCTAAAGATTTCAGACCAGCAAGTCTTATAGAGGTGAGGAGATCTCATAAAATGCTCTAGGTGCGTAAAGCCTTCCTCTAGCAATTTAGGTTCGTAGACTTCAATAGGCCCACTAATAACATTTGGATTAGTAGGCACTATCTTAAAGTCCTCAAGCATCTGAAAGGAATTAACAAATGGTTGGTTCATTACCAAGTCGCGAAGTTCCTTGTATGCTGTATCAGTTCCTAATTCGAACCCTCCTTCAACATGGTAGAGGTAAATATCTGCCATTGTATTATTCTTCTCACATAGATGCTTCATACCGAACATCATATGCATAAAGTCACCAAGCTTACCGCAGATAGTAAAGTTCTCAGTTCTCATTAAATTCTCTTCTTGAAGCAAGCTGTTAAGATGTTTGGTGACAATGCTTTATCAACTCGAACCTTATCTTCAACATTGCAGTAATTAATCATATCGAACCCTTGCCTGTTCATAAAAGCTTCTAAACTCTTTTCTGTGAAATGGTACAAGTGTTCATCAGGCTTTCTATGCTTCCAGGTTTCAAACCAAGCATCATCTAAGCCATTAACGCACCAAGGTAAGCTGATAACAGCATACTTACATTGAAGGTTCTTAACGAACTCAATATCGCCAAAATGTTCTAAGCTATCAAAGAATGTAATAACGTCAGCGTACTGGTTAGTAATATCATCAACGAAGTTAATTCCCGGGTTCAAAGGATAGGCTGGCTGTATATCGTTACCGTAAAGCTCTCCAATAAATCCTCGGCAAGATTCTAAAAAGTCTCCATTACCGTATCCAACATCCATAAGCGATTTTGGAACCTCTCCAATAGATCCGATAATGTATCCTAATCTTAGATTTAAGATATTACCCCTATCACTAAAGTGAGAATACCTACTATCTGAATAGTCGATGTCGTAGTTGTAAGGTTTGAATTCGGTTTGTTTGATAACACCGTCTTGTGTTAATTCATAGTTGTTTAACATAGTATTATAATATAAGAATTAGTTTAGTAAATAGCAATTTGTTTTAAGAAAAATCTGCATCTGTTGCCCAATAAGCATGACCGCCTCTTTCTGTCTCCATTACATCGTAATGGTATTGATGCATTCCATTTTTAGGCCACTGCAGTTGTATTTTAGGAAAAAGTAAAAATAACTCCTCCATCACTTCCTGGCTTGTAGTTAAAGCTTCTGATACTTTTGGTGCTTTATCTTTTAGGTATGTATCAGCATCTGTGAGGTGTTTAGCTGCTTCTTTGTTATATTTAGCAACGTAAGGAGTAGTTAAGTAAACTTCTGATCTTGTGTAAAGCTCTTCATAAGGTCTGTTTAATGCTGCTTCATCATACCAAGACATATCGTACTCAATTCCAAATAAGGTAAGTAGATCTTCTCTTCTGCCCCAGAATATATGATCGATTGGATGGTAGGGATAATCTTTACACATACCCATAATACCAATTTTAGCTAACGGTTTAGATTCTTCTTTAAAGTACTCTGAGTTAATCCCATTTTTACTGAAATAGTAATCGTAAAGTCTTAACATGCTTTCTAAAGAAACTATTTGATCACCTCTCATCTTTATTACAAAATCAGCAGCAGTTGCTTTAATGCCTTCATAAGAAGATTTAACCAATCGATTTCTATTCCAGCTTCCGGGAAATTCTACATCCTCACTCTTCAATACGTAAATCTTTGGATTTTCCCAATCAATCATAGTAGCATCAATATCGGGACAGGACTTCCAGCAGGAGATCACCACAGCATTTACAAAAGGTAGTTTTGTGTAGTGATCAGCAATACGGGCAGTGTAAGGTTGCAAAGGTCCTTGCAAGACAATATCTACAGGTATCATACCAAATTCTTTACTGCTTGCAAATGATCTGAACAGACTCCGTAAACATCTTGCGCTAGGTATCCATACTCTTCAATGCTTTGAAGATCTAATAACGGAATGATTGATTTGTCACTAACAGATCCTAAATCGTGAGACCAGATTAAATTAGTATTGTTGATAATACTGTGTCTTTCCTGCTCGTGAAAAAAGACTCTTAAGTCTGTATTAATAAGTAAGTTCAGGCTTTCAAAATCTTTTGTATGCACCCACAGTTTATCTTTTCTTTCCAGTAACCAATCTAACTCTACTCGATACTGAGGATGGTCATGTCCTAGGTATAACTGACCTTCTTTTATTCGAACATCAATCTCAACATCATAACCTAATACTAAAGTATCTTGTATGTAAGCGGGTCGATTCTCTGCTTCAGGAATCCTACCTGCAATGTTTCCTCTATGTGAAATTAAAATCATAATTCTTCTATTCTTTTTGCTTTATCGTCAATAATTAAATCGTACAAAGGTTTTTTATCTCCAACCTCTAGGTTATGAAATCTTGCTCCCCATTCATGTAATTGCTTTAAAGTTAATGCTCGGTACTCTTCTATACGTTGTTTGTTGGTCGGAGTGGAACTTCCTCTTGCTGTCCAATAAGTAATAACCCACCCTTCGTCGTAAAGCTGATTTATCTTCTCAATGTTTTCCAAACTTGGCATAGCTAATTCGTAAATCCTATCTCCTTCGTAAAAGCAAATTGTCTCATCTATATCAACAAAAGCTGTAGGGGTAGCATTGTTCTTATTGTGTATTTCCCTGTTCATTATATTCTTTCCAGTACCTATAAGTTCTAACTAAATCCTCTTCATTCCTAACTTGTAAACCTCCTAAGATTGTCTGCCATGCTTCAAAATTCTCAACCTCTTCAGGGGTACCAAACACCGTAACAAAGTCGGTAGGGTAACAAGTTACCTTTAAGTTATCCTGAATCAATAAATTATAAACTAACGTGACGTAGTATTCTCCGTTGTAGTTTATGTCTGAGTCCATAAGTTGTTGAAAGTATTTCTTAATATAGGATCCTTTCTTAAAGTAGTAAGTCCCTGTAGAGGCATGCTCCTGCATCGGATCTTCTGTGTAAGGTTCTTTTTCTTTTATTTCAGAAACTACCAAGTTACTCTCTTTCATGTAAGCCATAAAAGTGGAGCTTAACCGATGTGGGTGAAACCCAACATGACTCAAAATACATCCATCGCTTTCGCTTTCCTTAATCCATTTTTTAAATTCTGTGTAGTTCCACAGGTAGGGATTATCGCAGTAGCAAACTATAACCTCTTCATTATCATCAATATAACTCTCCATCCCTGCCATAGTGTATACCGGACCTTTCTTATGCGAAGGTACTAAAACAACAGTAGCATCGGGCCTAATTTCAAGTATGATCTTTTTCATAGGTGTTGTTGCTAAATGGTAATCATTACATATAAAGATCAACTCATCTTCTTTATCAAACATACCGCAGATGTATTCAAGGATTCTTTTTCCATTAACGGTAATAAGCGGTTTTGGATCTCGATATCCTGCTTCAACAAATCGATTGCCGAATCCGGCCATTGGTATAATTACTTTCATAAACTCTTTCTGTATTTTTCTGATTCTAAACTTAGAAGCTCAAACATATCATCACTAAGTAGTGTATGTCTAGACTTTAATGTTTCTGTAATATAGTGAATATAGTTATTAAAGGCAAGAATTTCCGGGTTTTGTTTTTTATCTGAGAACACCACTGCGTCAGGGAAGTAAAAATGTTCACTCTTCTTCTCTTTTGCAAAAGCTAATGTGAATGTTTTAAATTCATAGAGGTACATTTCTGCTTTATATGTTATGTCTTTTACTAAAGCTAATGCTTCTTCTTTAGAATCTGAGCTTATTACTACTCCATGGTTCTGTAGAAAGATAATGTTTGGTTTTTCATTTAACCGCTCTAAAGCTTTAAATAAAGAATAGCCAGGTGCTACATAAGGAACGTAGGTGTATTCATAACTACTATAAACTTCCTGAAGAACTTCTCTTACATTAGCTAAGCATAGGATAGCTGTTAAGTAAATAGGGTGTAGGTGTATAGTGTATTTGTTTAATAGAGCATGCAATCCAACTTCCATCGAAGGTCTTTTACCCGTAAAAAATACATCAGATTCAAATAAAGCATCATACCCCTCAGAGGTTGTAATACCTTTCATCATACCCGGACGAACAATCGAATACCCATTCACCCTACTAACATCTTTCATCTTAAACCCAGATGCTTTAATAAACATATGATCCCCGGTCTTTACTGAAATGTTTCCTCCTGTATGTTGACATAGTAATATATCTTCTCCAAGGCTGTTAGAAAGTTCTATAAAGTCTTTTATGTCTCTATTGTAATTTTTAACAAAGGAAAATAAATGTTCGTTAGCTGGTTTATTAAAGCGGTATGTTATCACAACATCGACTACTTCACTTTTATCACCAACATTCCTAATTGGTTTTTCCGGGATCATATCAACAATAACATCAGCAGTAGCAATTTGCTTTTCATTTATTTTTAAAGCATCAGGCTTCCTCCTGTTAATTGCATCTATAACTGCACTGTACTTATAACCTCTCTTTTCTGTATCTCTAATTACCTTCCAGTGAGTACGTAATGTTTCGTCTGTATTAATAAAGATTTTAAGATCAGTTAACTGCTGAGATTGTTCAGTATAGAATGCATGAAGGCCTTGGTTGATGATTACTCTATTAGATTCGATCTTCTCAGGTGCTTTAAAGGTACCCGTGTTATGATCGTAAACAGAACGGTAAATAGACTTACCTTCAGATAATTCCTGTAGGTGAATATCTCCTAGCTCTAAGTTATTGGCTTCTGGGTTAAGGTGGGTAAAGATGTCCCAATTCGGGCTTGTCCTTTCCCACCTGTGCAAATCATCTGTACTGAGAGTGATTGTGTTTTCTTTTCCGAAAAACAATTGCACAATCCCGGTCATTGTAGACTTACCTACTCCAGATTCTCCAGCAATACCTATTATGTAAGGCTTGACTAAACTCATTACTTACCGATGATCTCAAACTTAGGACAAGGTACAATAAATTTACCACCTTCATTTAAGAACTCTTGCTCTCTTGAAACAAACTCACTAATAAAATGCCAAGGCAATACCAGCAAGTAATCAGGCTTAGCTGCTCTCATCTCATCTTCTGAAATGATTGGAATGTTTGTTCCGATTGTTTTTAATCCAAACTTATAAGGACTGCGTTCGGCGATGGCAGTAATCAAAGTATGATCTAATTCAAAGTACTGAAGTAGAGTATTTCCTTTTGTTGATGCTCCGTAACCGTAAACTGTTTTTCCTTTAGCTACTTCCTCTCTAATAAAAGAAACTGTCTGCTCTTTCAAAGCATCGATTTGGTTTTGATACTCAGCCCATACCTCCGGAGATTCAATATTGATTTTTTCTTCTAAAGAAAGTACTGATTGAATTCGGTAATTGCAAACATCCCTTAGTGGCGAAGTTCCAAACGAAGTAACATCGGCAGTATTCTTCTGTACGTAGATGCGGAAGCTTCCTCCGTTAACATCATTCAATTCACAATCAACAATCTTTAAACCATGATTAGCAAAAAGATTCATAACCGTCTTCAGTGAGTAGTAGTAGCGATGCTCATGACAGATATTATCAAATGCAAGCTGCTGGATCATTAAAGGAGTATAACTTAGCTGTAATACCCAAACACCATTATCATCTAAGATCTTTGTAACATCGTGAACAAATGGATTCGGATCAGATAAGTCGTAAAACATTGCAATGGTTGTAATTACCTTTGCTTTTTTATCTCCATGACCGGTTCTTTGATAAGCATCATAAGAGAAGTAATCTTGAATAACTGTTCCGTGCTTAGAAGATTCTTGATAAAAAGAATCATCGCAAGGATCAATACCTAGCTTAACAAACTCATTAGGAATCTGTTTAAGCATTGTACCATCGTTACAGGCAATATCCAACCAGACATCTCCTTCTTTATACTTGACCCGAGAAGTAATTTCATTAACAATGTTCCCTAACTCCTTAGTCATGGTAGCATTAATACCGGAACGGTACCAGTACTTACCCCACATCGTTTCGTTGGGAGCATCTTCAACTAATCTAACAGCACCTGTGCTTTCTTCTATCTGCAAATCCAGGCTGTATTTGTTTCTGCCTTCATAATCTGTTTCGTCTTTAATAAAATCTGAAACGTAGTGTGAGTTCAACTTTAATACTGTATTTGTTTTCATTTCTTTAAATCGTGGTTAACCATTCTTGTAATCATTTCTTCGAATGAGGTTTTAGGAGCCCATCCTAGATGATTGTTTATTTTACTGTAATCTCCTTTTAAATCCTGAATGTCGTTATTACGGACAAACTTTGGATTGATTGTAATATAGGCATTGTAGTCAGTTATTCCAACTGCTTTGAAAGCAATTTCCAGTAAATACCTCAGGGAATGAGACTCATTAGTTGATATAACAAAGTCTTCGGGAGTATCATTCTGCAACATCAACCACATAGCTTCAACGAAGTCAGGAGCATAACCCCAATCTCTTGTCACATCTAAATTACCTAGTTCAATACTGCTAATTTCTCCTTTGGCTATTTTGGCTACTCCGTTAGTAATTTTCCTAGTAACAAACTCCAACCCTCTTCTTTCTGATTCGTGGTTAAAGCTGATGCCATTGCAGGCAAATAGTCCGTAAGACTCTCTGTAGTTTCTAATGATCCATTGGGCGTATAGCTTAGCTACTCCATAAGGTGACTTTGGGTAAGGAATAGTCTGTTCGTTAGCTGTAGTGTATTTTAAGTTACCGAAGATTTCGCTAGTACCTGCCTGGTAGAATTTAATATCAGGATTTACCTGCTTGATTGCTTCTAGGAATCTTAGTACACCAACACCATTTACGTTAGCGGTATACTCTGGAGTAATCCAGCTGTTTGGTGCAAAAGATACTGCACCAAAGTTGTAAATTTCATCCGGGTTAGCTTGGGTGACTGCTTTGTAAAGTGATGCTTGGTCATTTATATCAACTTGTAAAAAATTTATTTTATCTTGAATCTGAACGATGTTATCTTTTTTAGATGTGTTTATATCTCTGGTTGTTCCATAGACAGTATACCCTTTCTCTAAAAGAAAATCTGCCATGTGGCTTCCAACCATTCCAGTAACGCCTGTTATTAATGCTGTTTTTGTCATTAGAGAGTTCCGTAGTAAGCGTTTTGTTTTTCTTGTCTTTCGATTGTCTTTGGGTGAATCAAAGCTAGTTCATCTACTGCAGGTAAGGTAGTGTATTGAGTATACCCATCAATAAATTCATGTACTCTATTCTTCCATTTAATATGCGGGGCATTTCTATAAATCCTAGTCTGATAATCAGGCCAGTTAACTCTTCCGTTAGAAACATTCCAGTTCCATTTCTGTATATGCTCCTGGGTGAGACCACTTACGGTATTAATCCTAGGAACAAAGTACAGATCAACTTCGGGGTTAGCTTCGAGTATCTCATGGAGGAGGTCAATAAACTCTTCAGGTAGGTATTCATCGGCATCAATCTGGAATATAAAATCACCGGTACAGTTTGCAGTTAAGTGATTTTTAAAAGCAGCAAAGTCATTGTTTAATGGATTAAGTAGTACTCGAATATTTCCAAGTTCATAATGCTTCATAATATAAGCAAATACATTCTTCTTTTCTTCACTAACTTGGTTTAATTCACTTACTAGTAAATCCATTTGCACTACAATCTCATCTTGAGGCTTTTTATACTGCAAAAGATGATTAAGCAGTCTTTGAATCTCGATAAACTCATCACAGACTGTAACGGCGTAGCTAATTTTCATAATATGAATATATGAGTTAAGCTCCTAAAATGCCAATGTATTCTAAAGCTTCCATGAAGTCTTTCTCTCCAAAGTACTTAGCTGTAGACATATCCATTCTGAATTCGTAATATTCATTCTTCTTACCTGGCTTAGGGTATTTCTTTTTCTCCTCCTCAGTAACAGGTACTGCTTTTACTCCAGTCCATCTCCAACTGTCTCGGTTATTACCTTGAGCAAACACCATTCCTTTGTCGGGATGATTAACCATATTAGGCATCCAAACCTTCCCATGCTCATCTGTGATCATAAGATCTTTATATAGCTCAGGAAGGATTTCCGCCTGCTGGGTGAGGAATTCACTCCCTTCAGTCATAAGACTGTTAGAGAGGAATCCACATCCGTAGCAAAGGTAGTTAGTAATCTCAGGAGATACTTCCTGAGTATAGCAAGCATCAGAGCCGCATCTATCGCAGATTGTTAAATTATCCATTATAGCTTCTTTAATTTAGGTAGTTCGATTTTCTTCAAAGTAGGTAACTGAAGTTTAACTTCTTTAGGGAACTCAGGTATTAGCTTGGTTAACTGCTCATCTAAAGTCTCTTTCATCTTATCATAAGAGAATTCAGTTCTTGAACGATAAGCCTGTCTTTTTGCTCCATCGGTATAGTTCTTGTAATTATCAAAAACATCTCTCATTCGAGCTCCTAACATACCTGCATCGGGTGCAAACCATTGAGCACCTTCTACTAAGATGCCGGGTACGTAAGCACTTGGATGTACCGGCTTTACTTCTCCTGGGATCATCGTAACGAATTCTGAATCTAAATAATCTAGGTGTCCAGACCAATCACTTACTAAGATTGGTTTCTTAACTAATGAGAATTCTAATAAGGGTCTTCCAAAGCCTTCACCCTTAGTCAAACTAACCATCGCCTTTACTTTAGGGTGGTTGTATAGCTGATTGATTTCACTATCAATAAACTCTCCGTGAAGCAAATAAATATTAGGAACATTAACTGAATTAACAGTATCTCTAATCATTGCAATCCTTTTTAGGATCTCTTCTCGGTCCATATAAGAGGTACCCATGATCGATGTTTTTAAGATCAGAGCAGGCTTCTTAGACTTATTCTTGAATGTTTCGTAGAATGCTTTTACAAGTAGGCCAACGTTCTTTCTATCCTCTCCAACATCACCTGATAGCCAATGACCAACAAATAAGTAAGCAAAGTCTTCTTTAATGCTAGAAAGGTCTATAGAGGTTATCTCTTTAGTTTCAACTGGCTTATATAGATTGATATCGGCTCCTTCAAACAATACCTCTAAAGGCTTTTCAAGCTTGATAGTTCTTACTAGCTGATTTGTATTTTGATCTCTCTGCTCGTAAGTTGATTTCTCTAAAGCCTCTTTTGAGAAGTTAGAAGATACAAAAGTAACATTCATTCTATTCAATCCTTCAATCCATTCCGGTGCACAGAGTGTGGTTTCGATACCGGCCGTAAAGCCGATGTTGTATTTACCCACAGGCTGGAACTCATTAGGAACTGTAACCTGAGCCCAAATCTCGGGCTGCTTAGGTAACTGAGGTTGATTTAAGAAATGATCCTTTAGAAACCCCCAATCCTTTTTATGATCCTCAATAAAGTTCCAGGGAGTGTTTCCCCACCTCTGGGGAAGAATCTTAACATCATACTTATCGATTTCAATAATCGCTTTAACTAAATCTCTTGATCTTGATCCATAACCTGAGTATGTATCTATCGGGCAACTAATTACAAATAACGGTTTCATTTATTAATATATTAATTTATGAACTAATTTCTTTTTAGCAACTTCACCGGCCAAGATAAGTTCATATTTTTCTCTTGGTTGCCATTGGTCAAATAACTGATCAACATTCTTAATAACTCTTTCGGCCATGATCTCTGCTGTAAAGCCGGCCTCTGGTCCGGTAGCCCATTCTCTTGCCGAGGAACCTCTTCTGTCTCTTTCTTCCTTACCCATCATATAAGTCTCATAAATGCAATCGGCAGCATCTTCTGGTTCACATCTGTCATCCCAAATGTAAGGAGTCGGTACTGAACCTACCAATGATCTTGAAGTTGGGTAGACTGGGAATGCCCATTCACCATGCTCCTTATAAGTGCCTCTGTGATTGCTTGGAAAGTCTGCATCAAAGTCCATCCACTTACCATCCTTCACAAATCTCATCTGATCCTGCATACCACCGGTAACGTTTGCAATGATGCACTTTCCGGCCAATAATGCT
>Ga0105096_10000252_pt1 | contig 16748 bp, 14 predicted proteins | sample PPLLak3cmMay2015_FD_87036 | JGI IMG/M metagenome (GOLD analysis project Ga0105096, IMG submission 87036) | Freshwater sediment microbial communities from Prairie Pothole Lake near Jamestown, North Dakota, USA - PPLs Lake P7 Core (1) Depth... | ecosystem: Environmental > Aquatic > Freshwater >... | reverse complement strand
TCGATCAGATCGGCCACCGCTTCGGCCTGCGCCAGGTCGAGCCGCTCGTTCAGATAGGCGCGGCGCGTGAATTCGCCGGGCTGCGCCAGCCGCAGGCCGATGGCCCGGCCGGCTTCGAGGCAGCGGCCGAGCAGCAGTTGCAGCACCATCGGCCCGCCGTGGCCCTGCAGTTCGAGCACCGTCTCGCCGGTGTACGACTGCGGCGCCGCAAACAGCAGGGCGATGCCTTCGTCGATCGCGGTTCCGTCGGCGGCGAGGAAGCGCGCCAGCGTCGCCCGCCGCGGTTGCAGCATGCGTCCGGATTGCGGCCCGAGCAGCCCGGCGATGACCGGCGCCAGGTCGGCGCCGGAGACTCGCACCACGCCGATGCCGCCGCGACCCGGTGGTGTGGCGATGGCGGCGATCGGGTCGCTGTCGGAGAACACGGAAAAACGCTAGCACAGCGATCGCGCCGGCTTCGGTAGCCTAGGCTGCCCGGAACTGCCCCGACCGAGATGTCCTACGACAACGATCCGCTGCACAAGTACGGCCGCGCGCTCGCCGGCGTGCTGATCGCGGTGGTGATCTCGGTGCTGATCGCCGCCGTGATCGGCGGCAGCATGCCGCTGGAATACGGTGGCCGCGCCTGGGTCTATACCGGGCTGGTGCTGTACGTGGTCGTCGGCGGCGTGGTGGTCTTCAAGCTGGTTGCCGGCGCCGAGCAGGGCGGCCTGTCGGCGACGCGGGTGCTCAAGTGGACGCTGTCGCTGTGGGTCTGGCCGCTGTTCCTGCTGCTGCGCCGCTAGCGCGAGTCCTTCGAGCGCAGCGAGACAGCGGTTCAGCCAGCGCGCCTAACCGACCGGCTTCGCCCCGGCGATCTGCCGCGTGACGTACCACTGCTGGGTAATCGACAGGATGTTGTTGACCAGCCAGTAGAGCACCAGTCCGGCCGGGAACATGAAGAACATGACGCCGAAGATGAACGGCATCACCGCCATCACCTTGGCCTGGATCGGATCGGGCGGCGTCGGGTTCAGCTTGAACTGGATCCACATGGTCGCCATCATCAGGATCGGCAGGATGAACCAGGGATCGGGCGTGGCCAGGTCCTGCACCCACAGAATCCACGGCTGGTTGCGCATCTCGACGCTTGCGAGCAGCACCCAGTACAGCGCGATGAACACGGGGATCTGCACCAGGATCGGAAGGCAGCCGCCGAGCGGATTGATCTTCTCGTTCTTGTAGAGCTCCATCATCGCCGTGTTCAGCTTCTGCTTGTCGTCGCCGTACTGCTCGCGCAGCTTCATCAGTCGCGGCGTCACTTCCTTCATCTTGGCCATCGACTTGTAGCTGGCCGCCGACAGCGGATAAAACGCCGCCTTGATCAGCACGGTCAGCAACACGATGGCCCAGCCCCAGTTGCCGACCAGGCCATGCAGGAACTGGAGCAGCCAGAACAGCGGCTTGGCGATGACCGTGAGCCAGCCGTAATCGACCACCAGTTCGAGGCCGGGCGCGATCTTCTCCAGGACCCGCTGATCCTGCGGGCCGATGAACAGCGTCGAACTGAGACTCGCCGACTTGCCCGGTTCGATCACCGGCAGTTGGGTGATCGTGCCGATGCTGTAAAGGTTCTTGTCAACCGCGCGCGCGTAGTTCTCGCGCGCCGCGCCTTCGGGCGGCACCCAGGCGGTGACGAAGTAGTGCTGGATCATCGCGATCCAGCCGTCGCGGGCAGAGGTGACGAAGGAGAGCTTCTTCTTCTCGATGTCGGAGAAGTCGACCTTCTGGAACTTGGCCGCATCGGAGTAGACCGCCGGGCCGGTGAAGGTGTAGTACATGCCCGACTCACCTTCGGGCTTGTTGCCGTCGCGCATCAGCTGCAGGTACAGCGACGGTTGCAGCGGCTGGGTGCCGACGTTCTGAAGCTCGTGCCGGACCTCGATCGCATACTCGCCGCGGCGGAAGACATAAGTCTTCAGCAGTCGCAGGCCGCCCGACTCGGCGGCAAAACTCACCTTGAGCTCGTCCTGCCCCGGCTCAAGCCGCGTCGGGCCGTCTAGGCGAACGAAGGGCGTGCGATGCGTCGGCAGTTCCGGGCCGCCGATCAGCCCGCTCTGGGCCACGTAGACGCGAGTCGGACTGACCTCGAGCAGCACCACGTTGGCATCGAGATCCTGCTTCTTGCCCGTGACCAGCGACAGCAGCCCGGCTGCCGTCCAGTCCGGCGCCACCCGCTGGTGCAGCAGTTCGGCGCGGCTGATCACGGCACCGGCTAGATCGATATCGGCCCGGATGCGGTCGGTCTCGACCCGTACCCGCTGTTGCTGCGCCGCGGCGCTGCGCGGCGGCTCGCCGCCCGGCGGTGCCGACACCGCCGGCGGCGTTGCGGCAGCCGACGTCGCGGCAGCGGGCGTTGAAGCCGGCGGCACGCTCGCGTCGGCTGCTGCGGCAGCGGGAGTCTCAGCCTTCGTTGCCGGGTCGCTGCTACTTGCCGCCGGCGCCGCCGGGGCGCCGAGCAGCGACGGCCGGCCGTGGTAGCGCTGCCAGTTGTCCCAGAGGAACAACAGCGACATCGCAAACACCACCCACAAGATCGTGCGCTGGAAATCCATGCCGTCTTTCATTGCTTTGACCTTGTTGTCGCGCCGGCCTGCACGGGGTGTAGGGGGCTGGCGTCGGACTTCATCGGATCGGTGCACCAGCAGCGCCAGCGAAAGCGCTCCGGTACCGGGTCGACGCCGCCGGCGCCGTAGGGGTGGCAGCGAGCCAGCCGCGCCAGCGTCAGATAGCTGCCGCGGCCGGCGCCGTGGGCTTCGACCGCCTCGCGCGCGTACTCGGAGCAGGTGGGCCAGTAGCGGCAGCTGCCGCCAATCCACGGCGACAGCAGGTAGCGGTAGATCCGCAGCAGCGCCAGCAGCAGCGACTTCATCGTCCGGCCGCGCGCAGCCGCGTCGCCAGTTGCTGCAGCAGCAAATCGACCTCGCTGCGCAGTTCCGCTTTCCACGCCTGCCAGTTCTGGGCGGCGCGATCGCGCAAGGGCGCCTTCAACCGCAACACGATGTCGATCGAGCGATCGCCGGCAGCCGCATCGAGTTCCACGAGGTGCCTGCGCGCCGATTCGCGCAGCACCCTGCGGACGCCGTTGCGGTCGACCGCCCGTGGCGCCTGCCGCCGCGACGTGGTGAAGCCGAAGCGGACCGGCGCCCGCCGGCCCGGTGCGGTCAGGCGCCCGGCAAGCGACAGCCAGCGGCCGCCGGCGCGCAGAGCTTCGGGGTCCGACGTCACGGCCGCGAACTCGGCGGGCTTGAGCAGCCGCCGCGCCTTAGGCCAGCGGGCCGGCCTGCCGCGACCACGCGCGTCAGGCGGCGAGTCGCTTGCGGCCCTTGGCGCGGCGCGCATTCAGCACCGCGCGGCCGCCGCGCGAACTCATCCGGACCAGAAAGCCATGGGTCCGCTTGCGCTTGACGACCGAGGGTTGAAAAGTGCGTTTGGTGGACATGATCGGAATCCCTGGATGGACCCGCCGGCAGCGGAAGTTGCGCCGCCCGTTACGAAGTCCCTGAAAGTCGTCGCGCAACGAGGACATGCGCGGCAGCGAAAAGCCGCGTATTAGACGCGATCCCGGATGGGCCCGTCAAACCGGCGATTGCGGCGCTCGATTGCCGGGCTTATCCCCGGCGACCAGGCAGTTGTCCACAGCTTTGTCATGCTTATGCACAGTCGCAGAAGGGGGCAAAAAAAAATTCCCCTACCAGATACGGGAACGAACAGGTATGTGGGTGGACACTATCGCGGCTCGGCTCGCCTTGACTAAGGTCTGCCCTGCCTAACTGTTGAGCAGCCGCCGTGGGGCTGTGGATAAGCACCGGCACGCTGGCTAGACTGCCGCCTTCGCAGCCCGACCCAACGACCAGGCTGGTAAAGCGCCTCGGCCGTGGAACCCTCGGGACAACATCCTATAAATCCGCGAAAGAACTCTAATTCAGGTCAACTTCGTTCAAAAGACGCTGATGAAGTCGTCTGAGAACAGGATTCCGGGGTCGCCCATGGCGGAGCCCTGGTCGGCGAGGGGGCTGAAAAGCACAACATGAACCAGATCTGGCAAAACTGCTCCCGGCAATTGGAGCGCGAACTGACACCGCAACAATTTCTCGCATGGATCAAGCCCTTGCGAGTGATCGACTACGACGAATCGACGCGACAGCTTCGAATCGGCGCCCCCAACCGGCAGAAACTCGACGCCGTCCGCAGCCAGTTCGAAGCTCGAATCCGAGCTGCCGCCACCGATGCCGCGCAGCAGCCCGTGGACGTTCTGTTCGAAGTCTCTCCGACACTGATCGCGGACGCCTCGCCCGAGCTCGGACTTGGCGTCGTCGCGGCCGCCGCCTACGAGCCCCCAAGAGAAGTTGCAGGACCGATCGCCGCTGGACCGACAGGGCACGTCGAACGCGCCCGGCTGCAGCCGGCGCTCACTTTCGACAACTTTGTCACCGGAAAGGCCAACCAGCTGGCGCGTGCGGCCGCGATGCAGGTGGCCGAGAACCCCGGCGGCTCATACAACCCGCTCTTTCTGTATGGCGGCGTCGGGCTCGGCAAGACGCATCTGGTTCATGCGGTGGGCAACGGCATCCTGGCGCGGCAGCCGAATGCCAAGGTCCGCTACATCCATGCCGAGCAGTACGTCAGTGACGTCGTCCGCGCCTACCAGAAGAAGGCCTTCGACGAGTTCAAGCGCTACTACCATTCGCTGGACCTGCTGCTGATCGACGACGTCCAGTTCTTCGGCGGCAAGAGCCGGACCCAGGAGGAGTTCTTCTACGCCTTCGAGGCGCTGGTTGCCGGCCGCAAGCAGATCATCATCACCTCGGACACCTACCCCAAGGAACTGAAGGACATCGAGGAGCGGCTGGTGTCGCGCTTCTCCGTCGGCCTGACGGTGGGCATCGAGCCGCCCGAACTCGAGATGCGGGTGGCGATCCTGCTGAAGAAGGCCGAACTGGAAAATGCCGAGCTGTCCGAGGACGTCGCCTTCTTCGTTGCCAAGAACCTGCGCAGCAACGTCCGCGAACTCGAAGGCGCACTGCGCAAGATCCTCGCCTTCGCCTCGTTCCACGGCCGCGCGCTGACCGTCGACGTGGCGCGCGAGGCGCTTAAGGACCTGCTCGGCGCCAGCACCGGGCAGATCACTGTGGAACTGATCCAGAAAACGGTCGCCGACTACTACAAGCTGAAGGTCGCCGACATGTTCAGCAAGAGGCGGCCGAACTCGATCGCCATGCCGCGCCAGATCGCCATGTACCTGGCCAAGGAGATGACGCAGAAGAGCCTGCCGGAGATCGGCGAACTCTTCGGCGGCCGCGACCACACCACCGTGCTGCATGCGGTGCGCAAGGTCAGCCAGCACCGTGCCAAGGACGCGGAACTGAATCACATCCTGCACGTGCTGGAGCAATCGCTGAAGCGCTGAGTGTCCCGGCCGAAGACCGGCGCCAAGGCTGTGGACGGCGCCGGCCCACGGCTGTGGACAACCGTGGGAAAATCCGCGGTTGCTGGCGCCTCCCACGAATCTGTCCACCGCCATGCACAGGCGATTCGAACGGCGCCAACCGGCTGCCCACAGCGTTCCTTCCCCGGCAAGTCCTTGCTGCAGCAACGGGGATCGACCTTGTCCACAGCTGCCCTGCCGCCTTATCTATTAGCTGTTCTTGTATTGAAAGAAAAGGAAACCAATGCAACTCGTCAAAGCCGGCCGTGATGCATTGTTGAAGCCGCTTCAGGTCGTGAGCGGCATCGTCGAGCGGCGGCAGACGCTGCCGATCCTTGCCAATGTCCTGGTGCGCAAGGACGGTGATCAGGTTTCCTTCACGGCCACCGACCTCGAGATCCAGATCCAGACCCACGCCAGCATCGGCGCCGGCCGCGATTCCGCCGCGACCACGGTGTCGGCGCGCAAGCTCACCGACATCCTGCGCGCACTGCCCGAAGCCGACGTGGCGCTGTCGCTGACGGGGAAGAAGCTGACCGTCGCTTCCGGCCGCAGCCGCTTCAATCTGCAGACGATGGTGGCCGAGGAGTACCCGGCGGTCGCCGCGGCCGAGTACACGACCGACTTCAGCCTGCCGGCAGCATCGCTGAAGCACCTGCTGGCGATGGTCCATTACGCGATGGCGGCGCAGGACATCCGCTACTACCTGAACGGCATGCTGCTGATCGTCGACGGAGCGACCGTACGCGCCGTGGCCACCGACGGTCACCGCCTGGCGCTGTGCGAAGTCGCCAACGACAGCGCGGTCGGCGGTCGCATCGAGGCGATCATCCCGCGCAAGACGATCAACGAACTCGCCCGGCTGCTGCCCGACAGCGCCGAAGAGCCGGTGCGGGTGCAGATGGCTGCCAGCCAGGTGCGCTTCTCCTTCGGCGGCATCGACCTGATCTCCAAGCTCGTCGAAGGCAAGTTTCCCGACTACACGAAAGTGATCCCCGCCAACAACACACGCCGCGTCGTCGTATCGCGCGAACTTCTGGCGGCGGCGCTGCAGCGGGCGGCGATCCTGACCACCGACAAGTTCAAGGGCGTCAGGATGGTGCTGGCCGCCGGCAGCCTGAAGATCAACTCGACCAACTCCGACCAGGAAGACGCGCAGGAGGAACTCGAGGTCGACTATGCCGGCGAGGCGCTCGACATCGGCTTCAACGTCACCTACCTGCTCGACGTGCTGGCCAACCTGCGCTGCGAAGAGGTCGCCTTCGAACTCGGTGACGCGCTCGGCAGCGCCCTGATCACGATGCCGGATAGCGACCGCTTCAAGTACGTCGTGATGCCGATGCGCATCTGAGGCCGCGGCGCCTTGCGCCGCCCCGGCACCAGCGGCCGGGAACAGCAAGGGAACTCATGACAGCAGGACCCACCCCGCCGGTGCAACCGGCTGAAGGCAGCGACTATGGCGCCGCCAGCATCCAGATCCTCGAGGGCCTGGAAGCCGTGCGCAAGCGGCCCGGCATGTACATCGGCGACACCGCCGACGGTACCGGCCTGCACCATATGGTTTTCGAAGTCGTCGACAACGCCATCGACGAGGCGCTGGCCGGCTGGTGCGACGACATCGTCGTCACCATCCACACCGACAACTCGCTGTCGGTCATCGACAACGGCCGCGGCATCCCGACCGACGTCAAGATGGACGACAAGCACGAGCCACGGCGGTCAGCGGCCGAGATTGCGCTCACCGAACTGCACGCCGGCGGCAAGTTCAACCAGAACAGCTACAAGGTCTCGGGCGGGCTGCACGGCGTCGGCGTCTCGGTGGTCAATGCGCTGTCGAAGTGGCTGCGCCTGACCATCCGCCGCAACGGCAAGGTGCACTTCCTCGAGTTCCGAGGCGGCGAGTTGATCGACCGCATCGTCGAGCAGGCCGAAGGCGTCGCCGTGTCGCCGATGAGGCTGGTCGGCGACACCGACCGGCGCGGTACCGAGGTGCACTTCCTCGCCGACGAGGCGACCTTCGGCAAGGTCGAGTTCCACTACGAGATCCTGTCGAAGCGGCTGCGGGAACTCTCCTTCCTCAACAACGGCGTCCGCATCCGCCTGGTCGACCAGAGGAACGGCAAGGAGGAGGACTTCGCCTTCTCCGGCGGCGTCAAGGGCTTCGTCGAGTACATCAACAAGTCGAAGACGGTGCTGCATTCGAACGTCTTCTACATCGCCGGGGAATCCGCCGCCGGCGGCACCTCGGTCGGCGTCGAGGTGGCGATGCAATGGAACGACGCCTACGCCGAGAACCTGCTCGCCTTCACCAACAACATCCCGCAGAAGGACGGCGGCGCGCACATCACCGGGCTGCGGGCGGCGATGACGCGGGTGCTCAATAACTACATCAAGGCCAACGAGTTCGACAAGAAGGCCAAGGTCGAGACCTCCGGTGACGACATGCGCGAGGGCCTCGCCTGCGTGCTGAGCGTCAAGGTGCCGGAGCCGAAGTTCAGCTCGCAGACCAAGGACAAGCTCGTTTCCAGCGAGGTGCGGCCCGCGGTCGAGGACGTGATCGCCCGCGCGCTCGAGGCCTTCCTGCTCGAGAAGCCGGCCGACGCCAAGATCATCTGCGGCAAGATCGTCGACGCCGCCCGCGCCCGCGAGGCGGCGCGCAGGGCGCGCGAGATGACTCGCCGCAAGGGTCTGCTCGACGGCGCCGGGCTGCCCGGCAAGCTCGCCGACTGCCAGGAACGCGACCCCGCCAAGTGCGAGCTTTACATCGTCGAGGGCGATTCGGCCGGCGGCAGCGCCAAGCAGGGCCGCGACCGCAAGTGCCAGGCAATCCTTCCGCTGCGCGGCAAGGTGCTGAACGTCGAGCGGGCCCGCTTCGACAAGCTGATCGCCTCGGAGCAGATCGCCACCCTGATCACCGCGCTCGGCACCGGCATCGGGCCGGAGTTCAACCCCGACAAGCTGCGCTACCACCGCATCATCGTGATGACCGACGCCGATGTCGACGGCGCCCACATCCGCACGCTGCTGCTGACGCTGTTCTACCGCCAGATGACGGCGCTGGTCGAGCGCGGCCACATCTACATCGCCCAGCCGCCGCTTTACAAGGTCAAGCAGGGCAAGGACGAGCGCTACATCAAGGACGACTACGAACTCGGCCTCTACCTGCTGAAGCTTGCCCTCGACGGCGCCAGGCTGTACGTGGACCGTGGCGCCGTCGAGGCCGGCCGGCCGATCGAAGGCAGCGCGCTCGACGAACTGGCGCGGCAGTACCTGCTCGCCGACGCCGTCGTGCGGCGGCTGGCGCACGTGATCGATCGCGCTGCGCTGGAGGCGATCATCGGAGGCGTCGAACTCAAGCTCGCTGACGCGGCAGCGGCGGAGGCCTGCGCCCACGAACTGGCCCAGGCGATGGGCAATCACTCGATGGAGGTCTTCGCACAGTACGACGCCAAGCTCGACAAGCACCGGCTGCTGATCCACCGCCGCCACCACGGCAACGTGAAGGTGAGCAGCATCGACGCCGACTTTCCGCTGACCGCCGACTACCAGACGCTGCACGGCGCCGCGCGCACCTTCCGCGGTCTGATTGGAGAGGGCGCACGCATCGCCCGCGGCGAGGGCGACAGGCTGAAGGAAGCGCCGGTGGCGGACTTTCGCGTCGCCATGCAGTGGCTGCTGGCGCAGGCCGAGGGCTCGATCGCCAAGCAGCGCTACAAGGGCCTCGGCGAGATGAACCCCAGTCAGCTCTGGGAAACGACCATGGACCCGGCGGTGCGCCGGCTGCTGAAGGTGCAGATCGACGACGCCATCGGCGCCGACCAGATCTTCACCACGCTGATGGGCGACGAGGTCGAGCCGCGGCGGCAGTTCATCGAATCCAACGCGCTGGCGGCGGGCAACATCGACGTATGACGGTGCAGGAGCCGAGAGCGCCGGCTGTCCCCGGAAGCGGCCATGCCGGAGCCGCCGGCGAGCCCGCCGGCCGCCCGGGCGAACTGGTCGAAATCGCGGGCGTGCGCATCAATGTCTCCGCCATCGATCTAACGGTGGTCGAGTTCATGCATGCCGGCACCTACGAGGCCGGGGAACTGCGCGCTCTGGCGACAGCCTTGCGGCCCGGCGACGTCGTGATGGAACTCGGCACCGGCATCGGCCTGCTGTCGACGTTCTGCGCGCAGCGTGTCGGAAGCGGGCGCGTATTCACTTTCGAGGCCAACCCTGAGCTCGAGCCGCTCATTCGCGAGACCTTCCGCCTGAACGCCGTGGCGCCGACGCTCGAAATTTGCCTGCTTGGAGAGCGGCCGGGCGAGGCGGAATTCTTCGTGCACCAGGCCTTTTGGGGCTCGACCGCGGTTGATCGGGCGGGGGCGGCGCGCAGCGTCCGCGTGCCGGTGCGCCCGCTGAACGAGGCGATCGCCCGCATCCGGCCCAGCCTCCTGGTGATGGACATCGAAGGCGCCGAGGCGGCGCTGCTGCGGTTCATCGACCTGTCCGGCGTCGATCGCATCGTCGCCGAGTTCCACGAACGCATGCTCGGACGCGAAGCGGCCGACGCGATGATCGAAGACCTGTACCGGCAGGGATTCGTCATCGTTCGCGGAGACTCGGAGTGGGAGGTGTGTAGCCTGGAGCGCGCGGAGGCCGTCGACCCGGCCCGTCATGTTCCCTTGCAGGAATTCCGGTGTGGCCCATGGCGGCTCGGGGACCACTGGGCCGCGCCTTGCTTCGACGAACTGATGGCAATCGTTCCGCCCGGAACGACCTACGCCGCGATTGACGAGGACCAGTGGGGCAGCGTCCAGTTGCTGCCTGCCCGGCGGCGCGTGCCTTTTATCGAGAGCGAGGGCCGATTCTGGGGCGCGCCGGCAGACGGCGGGCAGGCCGTGCAGGCGCTGCGCAGGCAGCGCGATCACGGTTTGCAGATGATTTTTTTTGCAGCATCCTGCGCGTGGTGGCTCCAGCAGTACCCGGCGCTGAACGATGAGTTGCAGACACAGCACCGACTGCTTTCTTCCAGTGAGCACTTCCGGGCCTACGCGCTGCGTTGAGCGCTTGCCGGTCGCGACGCGCGGCGGCGGCCACCTGCATGCATCGAAGCGCTGACGTCGCCGACTTCCCGGGTTTCCCGCCCAGATTCCGCGCATGACGACGCCGACAAGCTTTCAGCTGCTGGGCGCGTTGCTTCGTTGGCAGACGATCGCCGCGCTCGGCACGCTGCGACGGGGCGAGCCTTACGTGTTGATGGTGCCGTTCGCGCTCGACGAGGGCGCCGCCGACTTCCTGGTCCACGTCAGCGGCCTGTCGCCGCACACGTGAGACATGCTTGAGCACCCGGGCGTCAGCCTGCTGGTCGTCGCGCCGGATTACAGCCCAGGGCGACGCTGCGCCGCTCGACACCGCGGGAGCGAGGTCTTGCCGATGCCGGCCTCGCCGGCGACCAGCACGAGGTTTCCGCGCGTGTCGGCGGCGTGCAGCCGCTCGCGCAGCGTCGCCAGCGCGCTCTCTCGTTCGACAAGCTCGGTCACGACGGCGCAGTGCAGGTAGGCCTCGAAGGCCGCAAGGCTAAGGCACCCGCGCCTCGCGCCGCGGCGGCCGGCGGCGCTCGCCGGGTGCGGCGAGCGCTGCCAAGCGACTTTTGTCGCAAGTTACGGTGGTTGTGGCACCATCGCCGCCGGCCGCGCCCCATGTTCGATCCCGACCTCCTCTCGCAGTCCGCCGTGCCCGAGTACGGGTACGGCCATCGCGCGGCAGCAGCGCGCAGCGTGGCCTGCCCATGAAGTCGCGCGGCGAGGCTCTTCGCGACTACGTCGCGCGCCGGCTGCTGCTGATGATCCCCACCTTCATCGGGATCACCTTCGCCACCTTCCTGCTGTGCCAGTTCGTGCCGGGCGGCCAGATTGACCAGATGCGCATGGCGCTGGCCGGCGCCGACGGCGGCGGCGAGGCGGGCGGCGGCGCTGGCGATACCCGGGCGCAGCTCGACATTCCCGAGGAGCAGTTGGCGCGGCTGCGCGCGTACTACGGCTTCGACAAGCCGCTGCCGGTGGCCTACGCCGGCTGGCTGGCGGACATCGTGCGGCTCGACCTCGGCACCTCGTTCCGCTACAACGAGCCGGTGGCACGGGTCATCGCCGAGCGGCTGCCGGTGTCGATCTACTACGGCATCATCACCGCGATCTTCACCTACGGCATCTGCATCCCGCTCGGCATCCTGAAGGCGATCCGGCACCGCACCCGGGTCGACACGCTGACCTCGATGCTGATCTTCGTCGGCTACGCGGTGCCCGGCTTCGCGCTCGGCGCGGTGCTGAGCAACCTGTTCGCGGTGCGCTGGGAGCTGTTCCCGCTCGGCGGCTTCCAGTCCGCCGGCGCCGCCGCGATGGGACCGGCGGCGCATGCACTCGACATCGTCTGGCACTCGGTGCTGCCGCTGATCGCTTATCTCGCCGGTTCGTTCGCGGTGACGACGATGCTGATGAAGAACAGCCTGCTCGAGAACATGAGCGCCGACTACGTCAAGACGGCGCTGGCCAAGGGCCTCTCCTGGAGGCGCGCGGTGTTCGTGCATGCGCTGCGCAACTCGCTGATCCCGATGGCGACCACCGCCGGCGGGCTGCTCGGCATCTTCCTCACCGGCAGCTTCCTGATCGAGCGCGTGTTCAACATCCCCGGCGTCGGCCTGCTCGCCTTCGAGGCGATCCAGACGCGCGACTTCCCGGTGGTGCTCGGCTTCCTCGTCATCTCCAGCGTGCTGCTGATGCTCGGCAACCTGCTGTCCGACCTCATCGTCGCGCTGGTCGATCCGCGCGTGCGGTTTGAATAGCGCCGGGCCGATCGATGCGCTGGTTCCGTCTCGACCCCGTCACCCGCCGGCGGCTGCAGCGCTTCCGCCGCATCCGCCGCGGTTTCTGGTCGTTCGTCATCCTGATGGCAGCGATGGTGCTGTCGGTCTTCGCGCCTTTCCTCGCCGAGAGCCGCGCGCTGCTGGTCTGGTTCGAGGGCCGGCCGTACTTCCCGACCTTCCAGTACCTGGAGATGGCGACCTTCGGCCAGGAGCCGCCGGCCGGCTGGGACGGCCGCGAGATCGAGACCGAGTACTTCCGGCTGCAGCGCGAGTGGCGGGTCGAGCGCGAGATGCACGAGCTTGCCCGCGTCCGCGCCGGTAGCGACGCGGCGAAACTGGCGGCACTCGATGCCAAGTACCCGAACCGCGGCAACTTCGTCGTCATGCCGCCTATCCCCTGGAACCCGTACCAGAACGACTTCTCGGCCAACGAGACGCTGCCGGAGATCCAGAGCGCACTCGGCGCCGGCAACCAGGAACGCGCCGAACGCCTGGCGCGCCGCGACGGACTCGCCGATCTCGCCCGCGCGATTGCCGACGGCAGCATCGCCACGCTGCTCGCCGACCCCGAGAAGTCGCCCACCGGCACGCTGGCCGGCCTGGCGCGCACCGGAGCGATGCCGTCGCTGGCGAAACTGGGCACGTCGCCGCCCCATCCGCCCGATGCCGGCCGGCGCCATTACCTGGGCACCGACGCGCAGGGCCGCGACGTCGCCGCGCGGCTGCTGTACGGTTTCCGGATCTCGATCTTCTTTGCCCTGTTCCTGGTGCTGTCGGCGCAGGTGATCGGCACCATCGTCGGCAGCCTGCAGGGCTATCTCGCCGGGCGCTTCGACATCCTCAGCCAGCGTGTCATCGAGGTGCTGATCGCCATCCCGGGCCTGTACGTCGTGATCATCCTGGCGGCGCTGTTCCAGCCCAGCTTCTGGATGCTGCTGGCGATCCTGGCGCTGTTCCAGTGGATCGGCATCACTTTCTTCATGCGCACCGAGATGTACCGCGAGAAGACGCGCGAGTACTGCCTCGCCGCCAAGAGCTACGGCGCCTCGCACCTGCGCATCGTCTTCCGCCACCTGCTGCCCAACTGCCTGACACCGCTGGTGACCTTCACGCCGTTCGCCGTGGTCGGCGCGATCTTCGCGCTGACCGGGCTCGACTACCTCGGCTACGGCCTGCCTGCGCCGACGCCGAGCTGGGGCGAGCTGATCGACCAGGCGCTGCAGACGCAGAACCGCGACAAGCTGTGGCTGATCCTGGCGCCCTTCGGCGCGCTGACGGCGACGCTGGTGCTGGTGGTGTTCATCGGCGAATCGGTGCGCGAGGCCTTCGATCCCAAGCAGTTCGCGCGCTATGAGTGAGGCCGGCATGGCGCGGGGCGGACTCGTTCGAGCGCTGGTCGCGGCGGCGCTGGCGCTCGGCGCGCTCGCGACTGCGCCGGCAGCTGCGGCGACGCCTGCGGATGAAGCGCCGAAGGCGGCCGCGAAGCCGGTGCTGCCGCCCAACATCCGCTGGGAGACCAACGAGGACGACCCGCCGGTGGGCTCGGCGAAGGCGCTGCGCGGCGGCACGCTCAACACCTCGATGGACGCCTACCCGCTCACCTTCCGCCTGGTGGGGCCGAACTCGAACGACGCCTTCGCCGGCTGGAACCGCCGCTTCACGATGAACTTCGCGCTGGTCGTGCGCCACCCGGGCACCGATCGTTTCATGCCCTGGATGGCGACGCACTGGTCAGTGCAGGACGACCAGCGCACGATCTACTTCAAGCTCGACCGCGATGCGCGCTTCAGCGACGGCAAGCCGATCACCGCGCGCGACTACGTCTTCACCTGGCGGATGATGCAGTCGGAACACATCGTCTCGCCGTTCTACAGCAGCTACGCCAAGCGCTTCTTCGAGTCGGTCGACGCGATCGACGAGCACACGCTGCGCATCGTCGGCACGCGGCCGAGCTGGCGGCCGCTGTCGGACTACGCCGGGCTGTGGCCGACGCCGGCGCACGCCACGGTGCTCGACGCGGACTGGGTCAAGCGCAGCAACAACCAGTTCCAGATCGCCCCCGGGCCCTATGTCGTCGGCGACGCGGTGCGCGGTGAGTCGGTCACCTTCACGCGCGTGCCCGGCTGGTGGGGCGACGGCAAGCGCCGCTTCCAGGGCCTGTTCAACTTCGACCGGATCCACATCCGCGTCATCCCGAACGAGCGGCGGCTGGACTGGCTGCGCCGCGGCGAGCTCGACCTGATGCAGGAGAACACCGCCCGCACCTGGAACGAGGAGTACACGTTCCCGGCGGTGCGCAACGGCTGGCTGCGGCGTGCCCGCATCTTCACCGACACGCCGGCGGGCATCTACGGCCTGCACATGAACCTCGAGGCGCCGATCTTCCGGAACAAGGACTTCCGCAAGGCGATGCAGTACCTGTTCAACTTCGAGCGGCTGAACCGCAACCTGATGTTCGACGAGTACTACCGCGCCAGCTCCTTCTTCCAGGGCACGGAGTACGCGCTGCAGACGCCGTGGCCCTACAGCTTCGACCCCGCCAGGGCGCGCGAGCTGCTGGCGCGCGCCGGCTTTTACCGGCCGGAGGAGATCCGCGCGAGGACCTGGTGGGGCCGGCTCGGCAACGCGGTGCGCGGGCTGCTGTTCCTGCGTTCGGACACCGACGACGTGCTGGTCAACGAGCGCGGCGAGAAGGCGAGCTTCACCCTGATCTACGGCACCAAGGGCGTCGAGCGCCACCTGACGGTGATGCAGCAGGAGTTCCGACGCGCCGGCATCGACATCAGGCTGCGCCTGCTGGAACCGGCCACCGCCTTCGAGCGCGGGCTCGAGCGCAAGTACGAGATGACGCTGACGGGCCGCACCGCCGGCTTCTACCCGGCGGTACGCCAGTACCTGCACACCGAGTTCAAGGCGAAGACCAACAACAACAACATCTGGGGCTACGGCAGCGCCGAGGTCGACGAGCTGGTCCGCATCTATGAGGAAGACCTGTCCTTCGACGCGCGCCTGAAGGCGATGCACCGCATCGACGAGATCGTGCGCGAGGAGGCCTTTTACATCCCGTTCTGGAGGGCGCCGTACATCCGGGTGGTCTACTGGGACTACGTGCGCTGGCCCGAGACCTGGCTGCCGCGCCGCACCGAGCAGCTGCTGGACTGGATGGTGTTCTGGATCGACCCGAAGATCCGCGAGCAACTGGCCGAGGACATGCGCGCCGGCAAGGCCTATCCGGTCGACGCCAGCATCGACAAGGACGTCCATGGCGTGCTGACCGGCAAGGTCAAGCCGTGAGCGAAGCCGGCCTGCCGCTGCTCGACGTCGACGACCTGCAGGTCGGCTTCGACACCGAGGCCGGTCGCGTGCGTGCCGTCGACGGCGTGTCATTCAGCATCGAGGCCGGGCAGACGGTTGGCGTGGTCGGCGAGTCCGGCTGCGGCAAGAGCGTCACCGCCTCGTCGATCCTGCGGCTGGTGCCGAGCCCGCCGGGCGTGATGCTCGGCGGCGCCATCCGCTTCGAAGGCCGCGACATCCTGAAGCTCGCCGGCGAGGCGCTGCAGCAGCTGCGCGGGCGCGACATCGCCATGGTGTTCCAGGATCCGATGACCTCGCTGAACCCGGTGTTCACCATCGAGCGCCAGCTGTGGGAGGTGCTGCAGCTTCGCTTCGGGCTCGACCGGGCCGCGGCGCGACTACGCGCGGCCGAAATGCTGCGCACGGTCGGCATCGCCGACCCCGATTCGCGGCTCGACGCCTATCCGCACGAGCTCTCCGGCGGCATGAAGCAGCGGGTGATGATCGCCATGGCGCTGCTGTGCGAGCCGCGCCTCTTGATCGCCGATGAGCCGACCACGGCGCTCGACGTCACCGTGCAGGCGCAGATCCTGCACCTGATGCGCGAGCTGCAGCGCCGCACCGGCGCCGCGCTGCTGTTCATCACCCACGACATGGGCGTGATCGCCGAGATGTGCGACGTCGTCGTCGTGATGTACGCCGGCCGCATCGTCGAGCGTCGGCCGGCGGTGGAGCTCTTCGAGGCGCCGCGCCACCCGTACACGCGCGGCCTGCTCGACAGCATTCCGCGCAAGGGCGTCGCCCACAAGGCCGAGCTGCCAACCATCGAGGGCACCGTGCCGTCGCTGCTCGCACCGCCGCCGGGCTGCCGGTTTGCGGACCGCTGCCGCCGCCACGCCGCGCTCGGCGCCGAGGAGCGCAGCCGTTGCCGCAGCCAGGACCCGCAGTTGCACGACGACGGCAACGGTCAGGTGGCCTGCCACTTTCCGCTGCCGCTTGACGCGACAGCGAGGCGGCCCCAGTGACGACCGTGGCAGGCAGCGTCCGGCCGCTGCTGGAAGTGCAGGACCTGCACAAGCACTATCCGGTGCGCGGCGGGGTCTGGGGCCGCACGGTCGGCACCGTGCGCGCGGTGGCCGGGGT
>Ga0105096_10000251_pt1 | contig 16770 bp, 11 predicted proteins | sample PPLLak3cmMay2015_FD_87036 | JGI IMG/M metagenome (GOLD analysis project Ga0105096, IMG submission 87036) | Freshwater sediment microbial communities from Prairie Pothole Lake near Jamestown, North Dakota, USA - PPLs Lake P7 Core (1) Depth... | ecosystem: Environmental > Aquatic > Freshwater >... | reverse complement strand
GCGGCCGGCGGTAGCGCACCTGGTGATCGGGCATAGCGGGCAGTATCAGCTGCCGAAGGATCAGTATCTGCTTGCCATCGTTACCAACATGGAGGCAGTGCTGGCAGGGATCGGCGACCTGGCTGCCGACGCCGACCCTTCCCCCCGCATCGCGCAATACAACCAACTGCGCGCGCTGCCACCAGATGAACTGCGCAGGAAAATCGAGACACAGGCCCCCAGCTACCTGGAGGGCATTCGGCTGGCCTTCGATGGTGCGCCTGTTCAACCTGAGCTCATCGGGGTCAAGGTGCCGCCGGTGGGCGACCTGGAGTTCTCGCGTCGCACCACGTTGCTTCTGGTCGGCAATGTCCCGGCGGGGGCCAGCGAGGTCACCTTCAGCTATCCCGCGCGCTACGGCGGCAGCGTGCTGCGCATCGACGAGACTGATCGCAGCGATGCCGTGTGGCTCCTGGCGGGCCAGCAGAGCGCACCCTACACGCTAGGCGAGGGGTTCAGTGAACGCACGCTCATGGACGTCATTCTCTCGTACACAGCGCTCGGGTTCACGCACATCCTTCCGCAGGGCCTCGACCATATCTTGTTCGTGCTCGGGCTGTTCCTGCTCAGCACCCGCAACGGACCGCTGCTCATACAGGTCACGGCGTTCACGGTGGCTCACACGCTGACGCTCGCGTTGGCGGTATATGGTGTCATTTCACTACCAAGGTCGATCGTGGAGCCGCTGATTGCGGCTTCAATCGCCTATGTGGCCCTGGAAAACATCCTTACACCGCGGCTCAACCCGTGGCGCGTGTGGATTGTTTTTGGCTTCGGCCTGTTGCACGGGCTGGGCTTTGCCGGTGCACTCCAGGAACTGGGCCTGCCGCGCGCACACCTGTTGCCGGCACTGGCCAGCTTCAACGTCGGAGTCGAGCTCGGGCAGATCGCGGTCATCGCGCTGGCGCTTCTGGCCACAGTCAAAGTTCGAGGCAATCAGTCATGGTACAGGCCGCGCGTGGTTATCCCAGCCTCCGCTACGATTGCCGCGGTGGCCGTGTTCTGGACGGTGCAGAGACTGATCGAAGGCTGAGCCAGTAGACGCCAGGGCGACTAATTCAGTTGCTACATCAGTATCACGCTTGCGGTCGTTCGACTACACTAAAACCCGGATCGAATTGAACGGACGTCCTTGTGACCAACAACAAAGAACGCTTGCTGTCAGTCGCAGCGCGACTCAGGCGCGGCGATCTCGCCAGCCTGGCTCGCGGCCTGATGCCGCGGCGCCGAGTGCCTGATTTGATCTCTGCCGGAACTACCGCGCGCGTCACAACTGGATTCCTTGGGCAGGTCTGTGATCGCCCGCTGATCGACCTGGGCGAGGTTGGCGACGGTCGCTATGCCGGAATCCATACCCCAGGCTATGCCGATGGCTATGCCGAGACCTATATCCATGACCAGTTCGTTGCTGGCGCCGAGGCCTACCAGCGCTTCTACACCAACTATGAGTTCTTCGAGAACCTGATCCGCCGCGGGCTGGAGCTGGGTGGATGGAGGTCGCGCGCGCCTCAGGCAATTCTCGATATCGGCTCCGGCGCCGGCAACTCGGTGATCCCGCTGCGCCGCATGTTTCCCGACGTGCCGCTGGTCGCATCCGACCTGAGCCTGGAGTTGCTCAGGCTGCTGAATCTCGCCCTGCATGACCGCGGCATGGCCGATGCCGTCAGTGTGATGCAGTTAAATGCCGAGGAGCTGATCTTCAGGGATCGCAGTTTCGACCTCGTGGTGGGTGCCGCCATCCTGCACCACCTGTTTCATCCAGAACGCACCCTGGAAGGCTGTGCGCGCATTCTGCGTCCCGGCGGTGTCGCGCTGTTCTTCGAGCCGATGCAGGGCGCGAACTGGATGGTCCGCACATTTTACGCTGCGGTACTCGCAGACCCGCGTGCCGGCGAACTCTCCCCCAATCTGCGCCGCTACCTGCGCAACCGAATACGCTTCTTCGACGATCGAGTCTGCACCGACAAGGACCAGCCGCAGTTCCTGAAGATGGACGACAAATGGATGTTCACCAGGGAGTATTTCCTCGACATAGCCGAGCGCTCGGGCTTCTCTGCCTGCCATATCCAGCCGATCGGCGATCCGGCACGGCAGGTTAGCGGCAAGCTTCAGGTACATATGAAGGGCTTTGGACAGGCGATAAAGGATCTGCCGGTCTGGGTCCAGCAGTTACTCGATGAGGTCGAAGCGGGAATCCCGACCGCGCTGCGCAGCCAGGTCCTGGGTGACGCGATTCTGGTGCTGGTTAAATAAGCGCCGGCACGCCCATCCCGGCTCAGGGATACTGAAACCCCACGCTCTGCTCGGTGATGCGCCACAACTGCGCTGCGGCGCTATCATCCTGCGCCCACGGTTTGGGCTGCACCGGCTTGCAGTTGACAAAGTATTTGCCGCTGATACCGGCAACTTCGTCGCTGCCGCACAGGTAGATGGAGGTCTCGGCGCCCTGCTGCGGGGAGCGAAAAAAAGGCTTCAACAGGAGCGGAACGATCCGGCTGATGCGCCCGTCATTCTGCGTGCCGAGGGACGTGGCTACCGCGCCCGGATGCAGGCAGTTCACCGTTACCGGAGAGCCCGACAGCCGCTGCGCCAGGCTGCGGGTAAACAGGATATTCGCCAGCTTGGAACGGCCGTACTCGCGGAAGGTTCTGTAGCCGCGTTCGGCATGCAGGTCTTCAAATTTCATCCCACGCACAAAGGCATGAGCGCCGGAGGCGACATTGACAATCCGCGCAGCGGGCTGCGCCAGCATTGCGGGCAGTAACAAGCCGGTCAGAAGGAACGGTGCGAAGTGGTTAACCGCCAGGGTCTCCTCGAAACCATCGACCGTGATTCGGCGTTTGGTATTGATGACTCCGGCGTTGTTGAGCAGCACATCCGGCGGACGCCCCAGTGCCAGGCACTCCTGGGCTGCCTGGCGCACGCTGGCAAGGCTGGCCATGTCCAGCGCCACCACCGCAGGGCGTGTCCCGCCACTGCCGACTATTTCTGCGGCCAAAGCCTCGCCCTTCTCTGGACTGCGGCAAAGCAGGGTCAGGTTGGCGCCCTGCGCGGCCAGGGCCATTGCGGCGGCCCGGCCAATTCCCGCAGTGGGGCCCGTGATGAGTACGTGCTTGCCTTGCAGCTTCATGCTGGGTCCCCCGATCGTGATCTGATTGACGCGACAATTGCAGCGGCAATGTTACCTCGGGCCAACAGCGGGCGACACCCTTTAGTCTAACCAGCTGCCGACAGAGCGCTTGCAGCTCCCCGGTTGAGCGACTACGCTCAACCCGACGCTTAACAATGGCTGATGAACAAGTGAAATGAACCGGCATACAGTCAGCTTCCGGGGTGACACATAGCGCCCTGACCACAGGAAAGAGACATGAAAGCAGATATCGGATTGATTGGTTTGGCGGTAATGGGAGAGAACCTTGTCCTGAATATGGAAAGCAAGGGTTTCCGGGTCGCGGTATTCAACCGCACGGTTGAAAAGGTTGACAGGTTCATGGCTACCCGCGGCGCCGGCAAGAACTTTATCGGCTGCCACAGCATCGAGGAGCTGTGCGCCAATATCGAACGCCCGCGCAAGGTCATGATGCTGGTCAAGGCCGGCCAGGCGGTCGACGACTTCATCGAACAGCTCATCCCGCACCTCGATCAGGGCGACATCATTATCGATGGCGGCAACAGCCAATATCCCGACACGATTGCACGTACAGCGTATGTTGAGAGCAAGGGGCTGCTGTATATCGGCACCGGCGTATCCGGCGGCGAGGAGGGCGCCCTGCTCGGCCCCTCGATCATGCCCGGTGGCTCTCCCGCCGCCTGGCCGGCCGTGAAGCCGATCTTCCAGAAAATCTCCGCCCACACCGAGGCCGGCGAACCCTGCTGCGACTGGGTCGGTGAAAACGGCGCGGGCCATTTCGTCAAGATGGTCCACAATGGCATCGAGTACGGTGACATGCAGATGATCTGCGAGACATACCAGATGATGAAGGAGGGCATCGGCCTGTCCAACGCGGAAATGCACGCGGTGTTCAAGCAGTGGAACGAAAGTGAGCTCGACTCCTACCTGATCGAAATCACCCGCGACATTCTCGGCTACAAAACCGCAACCGGCGAAGCCGTCATCGACCAGATTCTGGATACCGCCGGGCAGAAGGGCACCGGCAAATGGACCGCCGTCACTGCCCTCGACCTCGGCCAGCCGCTGACATTGATCGGCGAGGCGGTGTTTGCGCGCTGCCTGTCGGCACTGAAGGACGAACGCGTGGCCGCATCGAAGATTCTGCGCGGCCCAGAAGCAAGTTTCTCGGGCGACAGGGCGGCGCTGGTTGACGACCTCAAGCAGGCGCTTTACGCCGCAAAGATTGTTTCCTACGCGCAGGGTTACCAGCTGATGCGTGAGGCCGCCCGGGAATACAAGTGGAAACTCAACAACGGCGGCATTGCCCTGATGTGGCGCGGGGGCTGCATCATCCGCTCCGTCTTCCTCGGCAGGATCAAGGAAGCGTTCGACAACAACCCGGACCTGGTCAACCTGTTGCTCGACCCCTTCTTCACTGACGCTGTGGAGACCGCGCAGGCCGCCTGGCGTCGCGTGGTCATGAAGTCGGTCGAACTCGGCATTCCGATGCCCGCGATCGGCTCAGCGCTGGCCTACTACGACGGCTATCGCGCCGCCCGCCTCCCGGCCAACCTGTTGCAGGCGCAGCGCGACTACTTCGGCGCGCACACCTACGAGCGGCTCGACAGGCCGCGCGGCGAGTTCTTCCATACCAACTGGACCGGCCGCGGTGGTGACACATCAGCCACGACCTACATCGTGTAAACGAAGCTCCTGGCCCCGCTGGCGAGGCCAAATGCACCCAGCGCCGCTGCTGCTCCGCATCCATGCAGGAGTCGTGTACCAGAGGCGGCGCCGGTAGCGCATGCGCCGATACCGGGCCGATGTTCTGTGAGACGCTTCACAAGTTGAGTCCAAAACCGACAGGCTGTGCAGGAACAAGCAGCCAAACAAGCTGATTTAGGCCAAACTCAACATCAAGATTAACACCCGATGGAGTACAGGAACGAGGTGCGCCCATGACCATCACACTGATGCCATATCAACCTGGCAGCGCGCCTGCGGCGGGCGATCCGGGTACATCCGGCCCCGGCACGGCCGCCGTGTTCGGGGAAAAGCCGCGATCAGCTGCGGGCTACAAGGGTCCGGAACGCAGGCGCAAGCACCGGCGCAGCCGCACTGATCGGCGGGAGGTAATGCGCTTCAATCTGGATAGCACTGACCGCAGGGTCTGCGAGGGCCGCCGCAGCGACGACAAACACGTCAAGTTCTGGTAGCTACTGCCGCACCAGTACGTGACTTGCATACAGCATTGCGCTCAGCAGGAGCACGGCACCTCCCTGGTGCGCTGCCGCCAGCGCCACGGGCACATGTAACAGCAGTGTGCCAATACCCAGGAGGACCTGCAGCGCCAGCGCTGCCAGCACCAGGGTAACCGCGAGCTTCCCCCGCCCTGTCGCGCCACCGCGATACACCAGCGCCGCGAACACGCCGATCAGTAGCACCAACAGGTAGGCGAAAATACGGTGGTTGAACTGCACTGTCGTAATGTCCTCGAATATGTCCATCCAGGCGGGCGTGCCCGCGTACAGGCCCCGCGGGATGAAGCTGTCTCCCATCAGGGGCCACGTGCTGTAGGCGTACCCGGCGCGGGTACCCGCGACCAGGCCGCCGGAAAGAATCATCAGGAATACCAGCCCCACCAGCGCCCGCGACCAGCCGGCATAGGGTCGCCGGGCGCCGGGAGGCGCGGCGGAGAACAGCAAATCGAAGGCCAACCACAGCATGTACGCGTAGATCGCCACGGCCAGACCCAGATGGGCAGTCAGCCGAAACTGGCTGACCCGGGGGTTATCCACCAGCCCGCTCTTCACCATGTACCAGCCCAGCAGGCCCTGGCAGCCACCCAGGAAGAACAGGAACACCAGCTTCGGCGTAAGCCCCTGCCGGATACGCCCGCGCCAGGCGAAGTACAGCATGGGCAACAAAAACACCACGCCGATGAAACGGCCCAGCAACCGATGCAGGTACTCGTACATGAAAATCGTCTTGAAGTCGTCAACGCTCATGCCCCGGTTGACCTTCTGGTATTCGGGAAACTGGCGGTACTTGTCGAAGGTTTCCTGCCAGGCCTGCTCCGACAGAGGCGGGATGACGCCCATCAGCGGCTGCCACTCGACGATGGAAAGGCCGGAATTGGTCAGTCGGGTGACACCGCCGAGCAGAATCATGCCGAAGATAACGGCGGCACAGAACAGCAGCCAGGATGCCACCTGCCGGTCGTAATGGTTTTGTTCAACTTGGGTCATGGGATTAAAACCGCTCTCTGGATGCGGCGAAATGATACAGGAAATTGGGACCGCAAACAGGCGGAAACGACGCCACCGGCCGGCAGGGTCGGACGGCTTATGGACGCGCCGTCAACTACCCCGGATTACGCGAACTGCATTTCCGGCACATGCCCGGGAACCACCAGTTTGCCGGCCGTGAGCCGCACGATTTCCTCCACGCTCACGCCCGGCGCGCGCTCGCGCAGGATGAAGCTGCCGTCCTCGATATCCAGCAGGGCCAGGTCGGTGAGTACCCGCTTGATACAGCCCTTGCCCGTCAGCGGCAGAGTGCACGTATTGAGCAGCTTCGATTCGCCGTGCTTGGAGGCGTGGGTCATGGTGACGATGATATTGTCAGCGCCGGCCACCAGGTCCATGGCGCCGCCCATGCCCTTGATCAGCTTGCCAGGGATCATGTAGGAGGCAATGTTACCCTGGCAGTCCACCTCGAACGCCCCCAGCACCGTGAGGTCCACATGGCCGCCGCGAATCATCGCGAAGGAGTCGGCGGAGGAAAAAATGGACGCGCCCCGCGCCATGGTCACGGTCTGCTTGCCCGCGTTGATGAGGTCCGGGTCCACTTCATCTTCCCGCGGGAAAGGCCCCATCCCGAGCAGGCCGTTCTCGGACTGGAGCATGACTTCCACCCCCTCGGGTATGTAGTTTGCCGCCAGGGTGGGAATACCTATTCCCAGGTTGATGTAGTAGCCGTCCTGGAATTCCTGCGCCACACGCTGCGCCAGTTGTTCACGCGTCAAAGCCATTGCCTGTTGCCCCCTAAGCGCTGCGCACGGTGCGCTGTTCGATATTTTTTTCAAACGTGCCCTGGATCAGCCGATTCACATAGATACCCGGCAGGTGGATCTCATCGGGATCGAGTGCGCCCACCTCCACGATTTCCTCCACTTCCACCACCGCTATTCTGCCGGCGGTGACTGCCATCGGGTTGAAATTGCGCGCCGTCTTGCGAAAGACCAGGTTGCCGTAGCGGTCGGCCTTCCAGGCCTTGGCGATGGAGAAATCCCCCTGGATGGCTTCCTCGAGTATGTAATGCCGGCCCTTGAACTGGCGCACTTCCTTGCCCTCGCCCACCGGTGTGCCGTAGCCGGTAGCGGTATAGAAGGCCGGAATACCGGCGCCGCCGGCGCGCATTTTCTCTGCGAGGGTGCCCTGCGGGGTCAGTTCCACCTCCAGTTCGCCGCTCATCATCTGGGCCTCGAACAGAGCATTTTCACCCACGTAGGATGCCACCATCTTGCGAATCTGTTTATCCACCAGCAGTATGCCGAGGCCGAACTTGTCGGTACCGCAGTTATTCGAGACCACCGTCAGGCCACGGGTGCCCTTGCGCTTGATTTCCTTGATGAGGTTCTCGGGTATACCGCACAGGCCGAAGCCGCCGGCAATGACGGTCATATTGTCTTCCAGGCCCGCCATGGCTTCCTCATAGCTGCCTACCACCTTGTCGAATCCGGACATGCCTTGCTCCTGTGTTTGCGCGCGCTTCATGGGGCGCACTGCTCGCTGTCACGCTTCGCCGGGCTGATCCGGCGCTGCACGGGCCTGCTGCCTGCCCCCCTCGACCATCCTGATTTCCAGGGGCTGGCGGGTGTCGATGTGCACGTCCCGCTGGGGGAAAGCAATAACTATTCCCTTCTCTTTCAGGCGCCGGTTGATATCCAGCATCAGGTTGCTTGAGACCTGCGGCTTGTGGTCCAGCTGGTCCATGAAGTAACGGGCCCTGATCAGCAGACTGCTTTCGCCAAACAGTTCAAAGGTCACGGTGGGCTCGGGGTCCTTCAGGATGAGCGGTTGTGCCCGCAACGCATCGCGAATTTCGAACATCGCCCGCTCGATATCCGAGCCATAGGCAACTCCCACCTCCACCACCCAGCGCGTCACCTGGTCCGACAGGGACCAGTTAAGCAACTGCTGGGTGATGAATTCCTTGTTGGGCACCAGCAGCTCGCGCCGGTCGAAGTCGCGTATGGTCGTGGCCCTGATCCGGATCTTGGTCACCCTGCCCGAGGTCGTGCCCACCGTCACGGTGTCCCCCACCCGGATGGGTTGCTCGAACAGGATAATCAGCCCGCTGATGAAGTTTGCCACGATTTCCTGCAGGCCGAAGCCGATACCCAGGCTGAGGGCCGCCACCGCCCACTGAATCTGTGACCAGTTGCCGCCCAGGGAACTCATCACGACAACAACCAGTATCCCGGTAGCCGCATACTGGAACACCCGCGTGGCCGCGTAGGCCGATGCCGCCGCCACCCCCGCTTTCTGCCGCAGAAAGATCTCCAGCAGGCCGGGAACACGGCGCAGGGCCGTCCAGCCGAGCGCGGCGATCACCACCGCTTTGAAAATGTCCGCCAGGGTGACCGGCACGGGTAACTCAACCCCGTCCACCACACCCTGCCGGGTCCACAGCTGCAGCGAGTCCAGAATCCCCATTGCGGGCACCACTTCCGCCCAGATCGCCAGTATGGCCGCCACCAGGCCCAGCAGGCTCAGCAGGTTGATAAGTTTGGTACCCTCGTCACTGAGCAGTTCGGGATCACTTTCCAGCGCTTCAGCTGCCGCGGCGGTCTCAACCTCCGTCGCAGTGGCATGCTCCGCCTCGACCCGGGCCCTGGCCACCATCCGCCGGCGGGCGATCGACAGCCAGCGCATGGCCAGCTCGTTGAGCAAAAATACCAGGACGAAAGCGCCGACTGTCTTGACCAGCAACAAACTGAGGGTGAGGGCGGCGTAACTATACCCGAGCAGCACGGCGATGACCGCCGATGCCGGCACCCACACCAACAGATGCCGCACCACGCGGCCGGGGACTGAGTCCTTTGCGGGCGCCTCGTCGCCCAGCAGGACGCTCACCTTGCCCTGCATGTACTGCGGTGTATCGCGGAAGAAAACCGCCACTGACAACAAGAGCACGATCACCCCCACAGCGCCCAGCGCGCCGCCAACCTCGGTGGGGTAGAGGGCCAGGGTAAAGAGGACCAGTATCAACGCCGGCAGGAAGGTTCGTTCCAACCATACGACCCTCTTGTAAGTGAGCTCTGTGCGTTGCACCGGCCAGCGAAAGTGAGCGGCGATCAAACCCTTGGGCATGAGTACGGCGCGCATGAACTCCAGGACCCAGAAATACAGCGCTCCCTGCGCCAGGGCCGTGTGCAGGGCCAGCCCGAGATCGGACCTCGAGTCCTGCGGCTCCAGCAGTCTGGCTATAATCCACATCACCAGCGGCCAAACAATCGATAGCAGCAGGCTCAGGCCAAGCGCCAGTAGCGTGTTGGAGAACGCGTCGGTTCGCACAAAACCCACCTCCCGACTACTGGCAACGATGCGGCTGCGGATGCGGGGGGCGTTATAAGCCAGCACCAGTACCAACACCAACATGAGGGCCAGCAGTGGCTTGCCGGCAAGCGCGGCCGGCAGCTGGCGAATTTCATGCAACCAGCGTTCGGCGACGAACAGCTCCCCCAGTTGCGCCGGCAGCGCGGTCCCTCGAATCAGGGAGAATGGGGCCCGGGTAGGTATCCACAGCAAGCGCTCCTGGATAAAGCGCTTGTACTCGTCGATGGCAAGCGAGTAGCGCTGCAGGTTGAATTCAAGGTTGCCCAATGAACCCCCGTAGAGGCTCTCGAGTTCCAGTGCCTGCTTGACCAGGCCGCGCCGCTTGCGCAGCAGATCCAGCAGATCAGGCCGGATCTCCCGCGCCGTTGCTTCATCCAGGTCGAGCAGCAAATGATCGGCAAACTGGCCGGTATCGAGCAGCCGGCGCCGGTCTTCCTCAAGCTCAATCTGGCGCACGCTCGACGCGGTGCGCTGCTTGCCGACAGCGGATATCTCGGCTTTTATTTCCCGTACTTTGGGCAGCTGGATCTGCTGCTCGCGCAGGATCTGGCCCACGGCGGTACTCAGGCCGAGGACGCTCAGCTTGTGCTCTATGGATTTGAGATCGGCTTCAATCCGCTCCGCAAGATCACCGGCCTTCTGCTCGCGCTTGCGCGACTGCTCGATGTCACTGCCGCGCTCGACGAATAGCGCACTGAGCGCGGCATTCTCATCGGCCAGCTGCTGCACCAGCTGGTGCTTGCCCCTGGCACCGACCAGCTCCTTCTCCGCATCGGCATAAGCCTGGCTCGCCTCACCCTGGCGCAAAACACTGGCCTGTCGTTCCATGGCCTGCAGCGACCGCTCCAGGTCCTGGATATCATGGCGGGTACGATCCTGCCGCGCCGTCAGCAATTGCAGGCGCATGGGCTGGCTCAGCAGTTCCTCATCCAGCGCGGCCTTTTCCGCCACGGCGCTATCTGCCTGGGCCTGGGCCAGCCACAGGTTTGCCTCGCCCTCGCTGACCGGTGTCACGGTTTTGGGCAGCTGGGCCAGGCGCGATTGCAGGTCCGGGATTACGGTGACAAGCTGGGTCAACCTGTTGCGGATCTCGGTCGCTCGGTTCGGCATGCCATTGATCCGGCCCTGGATGTCGGCAAGCCTGCCCTTGAGGGCTTCCAGATCCGCCTTGCTGACCTGTATCTGCTGCTCAAGGTCGGCCAGTGACAACTTGCCCGACCGGCCGCCGACGGTTCCGACTGACACCTGGCGCTCAACCAGTCCCGCCTGGATGGTGGCGGCCTCCCTGGCGGCGCCGGCCCGGGCCTCGGCATATTTTTCGCGGTCGGCCTGGTGTCGCGCCGTAGCCGCCAGTGCGGAGCGGGCACCATCGTACAGCTTCAGCAGATTGGCGCGGGCGGGATCATCCGCGGCGAGATTCGCCGTCACCTGGGCGACCGCCGCGTCCACCTGGGCGGTGGTCACGACAATGCCCGCCTCCTGGGCCCAGCCGGACGCGGCCAGCAACAACAGCAACAGCAAATACCTTCTCAACACTGCGTTCCTCTTGCGATATCCAGGGGTGCGATTTGCAGGGATGCGATCCCTGCAGAGTCCCAAAAAAACCCTGGCGACACTCTACCCTGCCCGCCCAGCTGTGGCCAGCACCCGCCCCCTGGCGTAGAATGCGCAACCCCGTCACCAGCGCCACTCCCAATGCCATTACTGCGACTCGACAAAGCCAGCCTTCACTACGGTACACAGGTACTCCTGGACGAGGTCGAACTGGTCATTACCCGCGGCGAAAAGCTGGGCCTGCTGGGACGCAATGGCACCGGCAAGACGACACTGCTGAAGGTGCTGGCGGGCGAGGTTGCCCCGGACAGCGGCGAGCGCTGGATCCGGCCAGGTGTCAAGCTGGCGCGGCTGGAGCAGACCCTGCCGGAGGCCGATGAGCTGACCGTGTTTGAGGTGATCGCCTCCGGCCTGTCCCGGGCGGGGGAATTGATCGCCGAGTACCACCGCCTGGTGCACGATGCCGCGGACACCGACCTGGAAGCCCTGGCCCGGGTACAACAGCAGCTGGAGGACGTGGATGGCTGGACCCTGCAGCAGCGGGTGGATACCACTATCAGCCAGCTGCAACTGCCCGCGGACAGCGCCATGGGTGAACTGTCGGGCGGCTGGCGACGCCGGGTCGCGCTGGGCAAGGCGCTGGTGGGAGATCCGGATATCCTGCTCCTGGACGAGCCCACCAACCACCTGGATATCCCCGCCATCAACTGGCTGGAGGAACAGCTGCGCAGTTTCCGTGGTTCCCTGATCCTGATCACCCACGACCGGCGTTTCCTGCAGAATGTGGCCAACAGCATCGCCGAGCTGGATCGCGGCCACCTCACTGTCTGGCGCGGCAATTACCAGGGCTTTCTTACGCACCGGGAACAGCAGTTGCAGGCCGAGGAGCGCGCCAACGAGCTGTTCGACAAACGGCTGGCGCAGGAAGAAGTATGGATCCGCCAGGGCATCAAGGCCCGCCGCACCCGCAACGAGGGTCGCGTGCGGGCGCTGGAGGCGATGCGCAGCGAACGCTCCCGCCGCCGGGAGCGCCAGGGCAAGGCTGAGTTTGCGGTGGAGGACGCCGGCCAGTCCGGCAAGATCGTGGTGGAACTGCAGCACGTCAGCCAGGCCTTTGGCGGGCGCACCATCATCCGCGACTTCTCCACCATCATCCAGCGCGGCGACCGGATCGGTATCGTCGGCGCCAATGGCGCCGGCAAGTCCACCCTGGTCAGGATACTGCTGGGCGAGTTGCAACCCGATAGCGGCGTCGTCAAGCGCGGCAGCAAGCTCGAGGTGGCTTACTCTGACCAGCTGCGCGGCACCCTCGACCCGGAGAAAAACCTGATCGACAACGTCTGCGGCGGGCAGGAGTTCATCGAGATCAATGGCAAGCGGCGCCACGCGATCTCCTACCTCGGGGATTTCCTGTTCAGCCCGGAGCGGGTGCGCACCCCGGTCAGGGCGCTCTCCGGCGGCGAGCAGAACCGCGCGGTGCTGGCCCGACTGTTCAGCAAACCCGCCAACCTGCTGGTGCTGGACGAACCCACCAACGACCTGGACATCGAAACCCTGGAACTGCTGGAGGAGATCCTGCTCAGTTTCGACGGCACCGTGCTGCTGGTTAGCCACGACCGCGAATTCATGGACAACGTGGTGACCAGCCTGCTGGTGGTGGAGGGCAACGGTGTGGTGAGCGAACACGCCGGCGGCTACAGCGACTGGCTGGCCCGCGGCGGACGACTGGTGGAAGGTGGCGGCCAGGGCGACAGGGCCGGTGTGCCCGTTGCCAGGGACGCGCCCGCACCGGCTGCCGCCACGGCACCGAAAAAAAAGAAGTTATCCTACAAGGAGCAGCGGGAACTGGCGGCTATGCCCGGCCTGATCGAGAGCCTCGAGCAGCGCCAGCAGGCGCTGGAGGCGACCATGGCCGAGCCGAATTTCTACCAGCGCGAACCCGGCCAGGCGCAGGGGGTCATCGCACAACTGGCCAGCGTGCAGGCGGAGCTGGAAGCCGCCTTTGCCCGCTGGGCCGAACTCGACGGCTAACAGCCACCGACGCTATCTTGCGGGCAGGCCCAGTGCTCGCTCCGCTCCCCGGCGGCACAGCGCCCGGCACCATCAGCCCGCCCGGGCGGCATAGGTACGATCGGCCAGCTGCGCCATGTCGATGTCGCGCTGCGACAGGCCCTGGCAGTCGTGCGTGCTCAGCGTCATGTCCACGCGGTTGTAGACGTTGAACCACTCCGGGTGGTGGTCGGCGCGCTCGGCAGCGAGTGCGATGCGGGTCATGAAGGCAAAGGCCTCGCCGAAGTCGGCGAAGGTAAAGCTGCGGCTGATGGCGCCGCGCAAGGGATCGTGTATCCACTGCGGCAGCGCCACCAGTGCGTCGCGGATCTGCTCGGGTTCGAGTTTGCGCACGGGCACTGTCGGGCTAGAAAGTTGAGCAGTCATTCGGCTCCATGGCATTGATCCAGTCTGCGATCAGTTGCACACCCTCGGTGTGAATTACGCTGCGGCCTATTTCCGCCATGCGAATCTCGGTCTCATTGGAGTCCATGCGGAAGACCATGATGGAAGCATCGGCGTCGCCGGGAACGATATCGTAATCGAGGTCACCCGCGCCAGCACCGGCGGCAACCGGTGTCTTGCACTCACCCACCGCCACACCGAAGGGGCGGAAGTATTCGAGGAACAATCCGGAGGTATCCGCCGCACCCCCGGGGGTGTGACAGTGCATACAGTTGATGTCCAGGTAACCGCGCGCGCGATCATCCAGGCTGGCGGTCTCATCACCCCACAGCGGTATACTGTCGATGGACTCCTTATCTTCCGGTGCCCCTGTCAGAATCCCCTGCTGAGCCCAGTAATCCAGCTGGTTTTCTGTGCCACTGGCAAAGGTGTAGTCCCTGTTGAGGGAACGTGCCGTGGGCCCGATCGGGAGCAACTCCTTTGCATTATCGTGGCAATTGGCGCAGTTGTTGGTGTTGGGGATCACATACTCAGTGGACTGCTGGACACCGTTGATATCAATCCAGCTGACATCCTGGGTACCACCGGCAACAGTCAGATCGGCATCGGTCTTTGCCTGGTTCCATGTGTAGGGCAGCGCTTTCCAGCCCTCCTTGCGGTGAATTAACAGGCGGGTCTCGATAATCTCCTCCGCGCTGCCGTCATCGCGCAAATCAGCCTGGATCGTGAAGGTCTTGGCGATCACGGTGCCCACCGGGAAATCAAATACTTCCTGTGAGCGATAGGCCGCCGGGCTGCCTTCAGGCACGAATACAAAGCGATACTTGTTGGCGTAATCCGTAAACAACGGCGTATTCAGGTCATAGATAATGCCTTCGTTGGCATTTTCCAGCGGGTTGGCCGGGTCGGCGAACAGTCGGTAGTCAGACAGGTTCGGGCAGTCGGCCACAAATGCCTTGGTATTCAACCCGGTGCCCTCGGCGCCACACAATGCTGCAGTGTCGACCGTAGGGCCGTCGGGGTTGCCAGGATCAACCGGCGGCTCAAGCTCGACCGGGGGCAGGGAGGCATGGGTGCAGTTGAAGAATTCCCGGTCAGTGGACAGGTTGCCGTCGTCGCCGATTCCATTCAGATAAAATACTGCACTGATCTGGCCCCAGGTCGTGTCGACATTATTATCCACCGCGCAGATCGCCTGGCTCTCACTGAGGCCGTCCGGGAACTCAAGCAGCAACTCCCCGGTATCAGTACCCACGCCAGAGCTATCGTAAAAAATTACGGGTAATTCGTCCGGGAAAAGCAGGGCTATGAGAGCGGCGGTGCCCTGTGGATCATAGGAATTGTTGCTCATCTCATTGTCGTGGAAATACACTTTTTCCGGTATTGGGTCGTAGTTGGGATCGCTGACGTCGGCGTTATTGATGTAGTAACTGACGACCAACAGCCCGGCGGACTGGTTGCCGGTGATCACATTGTCGAAGATCTCGATATCGTCATTGGCCAACACCATGATGCCGGTACCGGTGGGTACGCCGGCGACGATATTGCCTGCAGGAGCGAAATTGGGTTCATTGTTGTCGACGATCCTGTTGTTGAAAACACGAACAGCCTCCCCTCCCTGCACCGGGATGTTCGGCAGGTCGAATACCAGAACACCACCGGTGTTGCCGATGGCCTCGTTCTCATACACATCGGCGAACTTGGAGTTTTCGATTTCTATGCCGGCTACGTTCTCCGAGGCAATATTGCGACGGACGACAATTATTTCCGATTGGCCGACGTATACACCCGCATCGCTGGCGCCACGAACCTCGCTGTCCTCGATCAGCACATTGCGACACTGTACCGGGTACAGGCCATAGGCGCCGTTGTTTTCATCGGGGCCATTGGTCCACTCCACGCGCACCCTGCGGATAGTGACGCCATTGGCGCCCTCGATCTTGATAGAGTCGCCGGGAGTATTTTCAATGGCGATATCCTCAATAACGAAATTGTTGCCGGTGGCGAAAACGCCCTGCGCCCCGACCGTCTGGTTATCAAAGCGCAGCACCGTGCCGCCGTCTTCTTCCGTGCCAGTACCTTTGATGACGATGTTGTCGACACTGGAACTTAACTCGCTGGTGAAATCGTAGACACCGGCGGGGAACTGCACGACGGTTTTGGGTGAGGCGGTAATCAGCGCTTCCAGGGCCCGCTCTTCCAGGTCATCACCCGCAGCCAGTTGCACCAGGGTGTAATCCGGGTAGTTGGGGTCAACCGGTTCCACCGGCTCCACAGGCCCGACCGGGTCAACGTTCTTGCTGTTGTCACTGCAACCTGCCATCAGTACCAACAGGAGCGGGAGCAACAACAGGCTGCGCGCAACAATGCCTCGACCGTAACAGTTCGCGGAAATCAAATTCATATTGGGTACCCTTGCATGGCTGAGCGGATGCCAGCGCTGTTAATGATCACGACAATTTGATGGGAAACCACCACGAAAAAGCGGATCAGCTGCTTTTATTTTTCTAAAACAGCCCGGATTGTGCCTTGCCAGGCTCTGCGTGGCAACCACCAGGCTTATTCAGGCGATCGACAGGCGCCTAGAGCACCGCGGCCACCGCCCTGGCCAGGTAGTCGATGTTGGCGGCGTTGACGCCGGCCACGTTGATGCGCGAGGAATCGAGCATATAGACACTGTAGTCCCGGCGCAGCCGCAGCGCCTGTTCGGTGCTCAGCCCCAGGAAGGAGAACATCCCCTTCTCCTTTTCGATGAAACCAAAATCGCGCCCGCTGGCCTGTTCCAGCTTCAGCCGCAGGCCGCTGCGCAGGCCGTTGATGCGCCGGCACATGGCCTCCAGCTCACTGCGCCAGGAGCTTGTGAGCGCAGGGCTGCTGAGAATCCTGCCCGCGAGCAAGGCGCCGTGGGCGGGGGGCATGGAGTAGATGCGCCGGGCCGCCACCAGCGCCTGGCTCACCAGGGCCTGGGCATTGGCCTCGTCCTGGCAG
>Ga0105096_10000250_pt1 | contig 16772 bp, 16 predicted proteins | sample PPLLak3cmMay2015_FD_87036 | JGI IMG/M metagenome (GOLD analysis project Ga0105096, IMG submission 87036) | Freshwater sediment microbial communities from Prairie Pothole Lake near Jamestown, North Dakota, USA - PPLs Lake P7 Core (1) Depth... | ecosystem: Environmental > Aquatic > Freshwater >... | reverse complement strand
GCGCGATCGCCCTCAAGGTCGCGAAGTGCGAAGCGAAGTTCGTCGGCCCGAAGCTCGAGATCAAGATGTTCGAGGGCACCGAGGAGGAGATTCCCGCCGACCTGATCGTCTCCGCGATCGGGCAGGCGGTCGACTTCACCGGGCTCGAGGAGTTCGACAGCGGCAAGGGCGCGGTCGTCGCCGACAGGAACTACCAGGTGCCCGGCAAGCCGGGTACGTTCGCGGGCGGCGACGTGCTGCGGCCCCACCTGCTCACGACGGCGATCGGCCACGGCGCGATCGCCGCCGAGGGCATCGACCGGTTCCTGCGCGGCGAGGACCAGGAGAAGCGGCCGAAGGTCGACGTCCACGCGTTCGACCTGATGCGCAAGATGGTCGAGGCGGGCCGCACGTTCACCGAAGTGCACGAACCGATCCACGGCACCGACCGCTCGACCGCGGGCATTCACAACTTCGACAACCGCTCGGACCGCTACGTGATCCCGCACGAGGAGCTGTTCCTCGGCCACTTCGGCTTCACGCCGCGGATGAAGCGCAAGTTCATCACGCTGACGAAGGAATCCGCCCTCGGGAACTTCGAGGAACGGCTGGAGCCGCTCGCGGAAGCCGAGGCGGTCGCCGAGGCGAAGCGCTGCATGAGCTGTGGCCAGTGCTTCGAGTGCGACAACTGCGTGGTCTACTGCCCGCAGGTGGCAGTGGCGCGCGTGCCGAAGAAGGAAGCGACGACGGGCCGCTACGTCTACACCGACTACGACAAGTGCATCGGTTGCCACATCTGCAAGGACGTGTGCCCGACCGGCTACATCCAGATGGGACTCGGCGAGTAGCACCATGTCCCGCGAACGCTCCATGGCGAGTTCGCTGCGCAGGCGCTGGGCGCTGCTGCTGGCGCTCGTCGCCTTCGCCGCGCCGGTCATGGCCGACGGTCCGGCTGGGGCGGGAACCTCGCGCGTGCCGAAGCCCACCGTCGCCGCGGCGGCTGCCGGGAGCTGCGTCGAGGACACCGCGTTCATGCGGCGCAACCACATGAGACTCATCCGGCACCAGCGCGACCTCACCGTGCACGAGGGCATCCGCACGACGCAGCACAGCCTCGCCAACTGCGTGAACTGCCACGCCGACCCGAAGACCGGCCGCGTCACCGGCAGCAAGGACGCCTTCTGCGAGGGGTGCCACAGCTATGCGGCGGTGAAGCTCGACTGCTTCGAATGCCACGCCGACCGCGCGAAGGCCGCATCGGCCGCATCAGTGGAGAAAGCGAAATGAGCGCCGCCGGGCCGTCCCAAGGCGCGAAGGGCGCCCCCTCGGGGGGCAGCGCAGCGGCGTCAGCCGCAAGCGTGGGGGCTCATCGTCCTAAGGGCGTGGACCACGCGCGGCGGCAGATCCTCGCCTGGGGCGCAGCCATGGCCGGCGTCGCGATCGCTCCCGGCATCACGCTGTTCGACCTCGCGCACGGTCGCCCGCCCTCCGAACCGGCATCGCGCACGAAGCGCTGGGGCATGCTGGTCGACATCAACCGCTGCTCCACCGACTGCAACGCGTGCGTCGTCGCGTGCGACAAGGAGAACGGACTGCCCATCGCGAAGACGGCGACCTCCGCGCAGTGGATCCGCAAGGTCGAGTTGAAGGACATGCGCGGAGCGACGAAGTCGCTGCCGATGATGTGCCAGCACTGCGCCGAGCCGCCGTGCGTCGACGTCTGCCCGACCGGGGCTTCGTTCAAACGCGCCGACGGCATCGTGCTGGTCGACCGCCACACGTGCATCGGCTGCCGCTACTGCATGATGGCTTGCCCGTACAAGGCGCGCTCGTTCGTCCACGAGCCGGTGAGCGACCAGAAGCCCGACGTGCCCCGCGGCAAGGGGTGCGTGGAGTCGTGCACGCTGTGCGTGCACCGCATCGACCGCGACCAGCTTCCCGCTTGTGTCGAGGCCTGCGCCTCGAGCGGCCACCACGCGATCCTGTTCGGCGATCTCAACGACACCGGCAGCGAAATCTCGAAGCGGATCGCCGCCGTCTCGAGCCGGCAGCTGCGCGCCGACCTGAAGCTCGACACCGGTGTTCGCTACGCGGGGATCTAGGGTGACCTACCCCCACGCTCGCTTCGCTCGCTGCCCCCGACAGGGGCGCGCGCACCCTTGGGGCGGCCCGGCGGGTGCGCCATGAACCGGACCACGTTCGCCCGTTCGGAGAGCCGCTGGTTCTGGGCACTCACCTTCCTCGGTGGCGCCGTCGTGCTCACGGGGCTCCTCGCCGCGCACACCATGGAGGTGCACGGGCACGTGGTCACCGGCATGGACAACCAGGTGGTCTGGGGCATGCCGCACGTGTTCGCGATCTTCATGATCGTTGCCGCGTCGGGCGTGCTCAACGTCGCGTCGATCGGCTCGGTGTTCGGCCAGGCCGCATACAAGGCGCGGGCACCGCTGTCGGGCCTGCTCTGCCTCGCGCTCCTCGTCGGCGGCCTGTTCGTGCTGATGCTCGACCTCGGCCGGCCGGAGCGGATGGTCGTCGCGGCGACGCACTACAATTTCAAGTCGGTGTTCGCGTGGAACGTGTTCCTGTACTCGGGCATGTTCGCGATCGTCGGCGTCTACCTGTGGACGCTGATGGAGCCCCGGCTCGGCGTGTGGTCGAAGCCGGCCGGCCTCGCCGCGTTCGCCTGGCGCATCGTGCTCACGACGGGTACGGGCTCCATCTTTGCGTTCCTCGTCGCCCGCCAGGCCTACGGCTCGGCGCTGCTGGCACCGCTGTTCATCGTGATGTCGTTCGCCTGGGGCCTCGCGGTGTTCCTCGTCGTGCAGTCGGCGATGTACGTCTGGAACGACCGCGTAGTGCCGCCGCCGCTCGCGCGGCGGATGCGCAACCTGCTCGGCCTGTTCATCGTGAGCGTGCTTTATCTCACGGCGGTCTACCACCTGACCAACCTCTACTTCGCGAAGCAGGTGGCCTTCGTGCGCTTCATCCTCGTCGACGGCGGTGTCTATCCCCTGCTCTTCTGGGGTGGCTACGTGCTTGTCGGCAGCCTGTTGCCGCTGGTCCTGATCTACCACCCGCGTTTCGGCAGTGCCCGATCGATGCTGGCGGCGTCGCTGCTGGTCGTCGCGGGCGCGTTCGCGCTGCTCTACGTGTTCATCATCGGCGGGCAGGCGTGGCCGCTCGAGATCTTTCCCGGCTACCGGGTAGAGAGCACGTTCGGCGACGGGCACGTCGCCGCGTATGCGCCGAGCGTTCCCGAGTTGCTGCTCGGCATCGGCGGGCTAGGCGTCGCGTTCCTCGTCACCGTCGTGGGCGTGCGCGTGCTGCGTTTCCTGCCGCAGGACGACCTCCAACAGCCGGCAGGCGCCGACGCGCGATGAGCCCGAAGGGCCGCCCCGAGGGCGAATCAGACCCGGAGCGCGACAGCGCGAAGGGTAGACCCGTGAACGCCGTGGCGTCGCGCCGCTTCCTGGTCTCGGCCGCGCACAAGTCGTCCGGGAAGACGACGGTCGCCATCGGCCTCGCCGCCGCGCTCTCGCGCCGCGGTCTCGTGGTCCAGCCGTTCAAGAAGGGCCCGGACTTCATCGATCCGCTGTGGCTCTCCACCGCGGCCGGCCGCCGCTGCCGCAACCTCGACCCGTACGTCTCCGACGACGACGAGATCCGTGCGGCATTCCTCCGCCACGCCGCGGGCGCCGATGTGGCGCTCGTCGAGGGCAACAAGGGACTCTACGACGGCGTCGCCCTCGACGGCAGCAACAGCAATGCCGCGCTGGCCAAGGTGCTGACGCTGCCCGTCGTGCTCGTCATCGACGCGCGCGGCATGACCCGCGGCGTCGCGCCGCTCGTGCTGGGCTACCAGGCGTTCGACCGCGAGCTGCGCATCGCCGGTGTGGTCCTCAATCAGGTCGGCGGTGGGCGCCATGAGGCGAAGCTGCGCATGGTCCTCGAGCAGTACACCGATGTGCCGGTGCTGGGTGCGGTCCACCACGATCCCCGCATCGGGATCGTCGAGCGACACCTCGGACTGATGCCGAGCAACGAATCGGCGGATGCCTCGCGCCTCGTCGCCGACATCGCGGGTACGATCGAGCGCCAGGTCGACGTCGACCGGCTGCTGCGGATCGCGGCCGATGTGACGGCGTTGCGCGCGCCGGCAGCGATGGCCACCACGCCACCGCCGCCCCAGGAATCGGACATCCGGATCGGCGTACCGCAGGACCGCGCGTTCGGCTTCTACTACGCGGATGACCTCGACGCGCTGCGCGCGGCCGGGGCCACGCTGGTGCGCTTCGACGCGCTGGCCGACGCGCAGGTCCCCAACGTCGACGCGCTGTTCATCGGCGGCGGCTTCCCCGAAATGCACGCGCGCGAGCTCGAGGCGAACGCAGCGCTGCGCACGCGCATCCGCAACCTGGTCGACGCCGGACTGCCGGTCTACGCCGAGTGCGGCGGCCTCATGTATCTCGCGCGCTCGATCAGCGTCGGCGGACACACGTACCGGATGGTCGGGGCCATTCCCGGCGATGTCGTCATGCGTGACCGCCCCGTCGGGCGCGGCTACGTGCACCTCGAGGAAACCGATTCCTTCCCGTGGCCCGCGGTGCCGGAAGCGCCGCGCACGATCCGCGCGCACGAGTTTCACCACGCGGCGATCGAGAACCTGCCCGCCGAGACCCGCTACGCCTACGACGTCCGCCGTGGCCACGGCATCGACGGCACGCGCGACGGCATCGTCGTCGGCAACGTGCTCGCGTCGTTCGCACACCTGCGCTCGACCCGCGGCCGCGACTGGGCGGCGCGATTCGTCGAGTTCATCCGGCGCAGCGACTACCGCCGCCGGCGGGAGGGCAACATCGTCTATCTGGCACCGCCCCGCACCCGCGAGGCCATGGTCCTCTAGCCGCTCATGTGGATCGCCATGGTCGCCAATCGACAGCTCATCGCCCAGCTTTGGCTCGACGTCGCCGGGCGGCGCGTCGAGATCGACAGCGAGGGCTATCTGCTGGACCGGGGACAGTGGTCGGAGGACTTCGTCCGCGCGCTCGCGAAACACGAGGGGCTCGCACTCACGCCCGAGCACTGGGAGGTGATCCGCTACCTTCGCGACTACGAGTTCGAGCACGGCGTCCAGGCGCAGGTGCGCGTGATGATCCGCCACTTTACCGAGCGCTGGGGGCCCGAACGCGGCTCGAACCACGCACTGCACGACATGTTCCCCCGCGGCGGCCCGCAGAAGCAGGGCAACCGTCTTGCCGGCCTGCTGCGCACGAAGGGCGAGCACTGAAGGACACGACGATGATCACCGTCACCACCGACGCGGCGCGGCAGATCCGCATCGCGGCTACCCAGTCCGGCGCCGACGAGCTCGGGCTGCGCATCGCCGTGCGGCGCGACGAGCAGGGCGCGCTCCACTACGCGATGGGATTCGACGAGGCACGCGGCGACGACATCGTGGTTCCTTCCGAGGGCGTCGCGCTGGTCGTGTCGCCCGGGCACCGCGAGTTGCTGGAGGGCATGACGCTCGACTACGTCGAGCTCGACGCCGGCGACTTCCGCTTCATCTTCATCAACCCCAACGACAAGCCGGCATCCACGCCGGCGCCCACTGCCACCGGGTGCGGCGGTGGTGGTGGCGGCGGCGGTTGCGGTTGCGGCAACCGTTGAGGAGGCACACGTGTCCAAGACTCCCATCCTGCGTGTGCACGACGGGCACGCACAGAAGTCCGGCAGGCGAGGCGTCGTACCGGGAGGCGAGGTCTACCTCGTCGGCGCCGGCCCCGGCGACCCGGACCTGCTCACGATTCGCGCGCTGAAGCTGATGCAGCGCGCCGACGTCGTGCTCTACGACAACCTGGTGTCGGCCGAGATCCTGGCGCTGCTGCCTCCGGCTGTCGAGCGCGTCTACGTCGGCAAGCGGCGTGCGAACCACGCGCTGCGGCAGGAAGACATCAACGCGCTGCTGGTGCGGCTCGCCCGCGCCGGCAAGCGGGTGCTGCGACTCAAGGGGGGCGATCCGTTCGTCTTCGGCCGCGGCGGCGAGGAGATCGACACGCTGTCGGCGGAGGGCGTCCGCTTCGAGGTCGTGCCGGGCATCACCGCCGCGCTCGGCGTGGCGGCGTATGCGGGCATCCCCCTCACGCATCGCGACCATGCCCAGTCCTGCGTGTTCGCGACCGGGCATCTGAAGAACGGCACGATGGACCTCGACTGGCCGGCGCTCGCGCGACCGCGCCAGACGATCGTGGTCTACATGGGACTGCTCGGCCTCGCCGAGCTCTGCTCGAAGCTGATCCTGCACGGCCTGCCCGGCGACACGCCGGCGGCCGTGGTCCAGCAGGGCACGACGCGCGCCCAGAGGGTCGTCACGGGAACGTTGCTGACGCTCGCCGAAGCTGTCAGAGGCGCGGGGCTGCACGCCCCCACGCTCATCATCGTCGGCGAGGTCGTGCGACTGCGCGAACGGCTCAACTGGTTCCGGCCGGCGGACGCGGACACCGTCGCCGACCTGTCGACGCGCCGCACCTCGACAGGCTGACGAAGCCCCGGGCGTCGGGTGTTACGACGCCTTCTGGTGCGACTCGTTCGCCATCGCGGCACGGTGCTCCACCGCGAACACCGCGGCCTCGACGCGGGACGTGAGACCGAGCTTTGACAGGATGTGCCGCACGTGCAGCTTGACCGTGTCGTGGCTGATGTCGAGGGCCTGCGCGATCGCCTTGTTGCTCTTGCCGCTCGAAAGGTGCTGGAGGATCTCGCGCTCGCGCTCGGTCAATTGCTTCATGTAGCCCTCGCGCGACTTCTTGGGCTCGCCGGGCATCAGCAGGTCGACCAGCTTGATCGCCATCATCGGCGCGACCACGACCTCTCCGCGCGCCGTGCGCCGGATGGCGTCGATCACGTCGTCGGGATCCATGTCCTTCAGCAGATAGCCGCGCACGCCCATCCGGAACGCGCGCGCGAGATCCTCCCTTGCGTCGCTCATCGTGAGCACGACGACCGGCGTGGTGCAGCCCTCGGCACGGAGGCGCGTCAGCAGGCTGAATCCGTCGGTCGGCATCATCCGCAGGTCCATGATCGCGAGGTCGGGCCGCTCCTCCGTCAGGAGCCGCACCGCCTCGTCCGGGTTGCCCGTCGTGCCGAGGACCTTGATGCCGGCGCGCTGCTCCAGCAGTTCCGCCAGACCGCGCCGGCACAGCCCGTGGTCGTCGATCAGCACGACCCGAATTGGTTCACTCATGACCTCGTCTCGCTTGGCGGATGGTCCGCCGGAAAGAACAAACAAACGCGCGTTCCCGCTCCGGGCGCCTGGTCGATCGTGAGGCGGCCGCCGAGCCGCAGGGCGCGCTCGCGCATGATCGCCAGTCCGTAGTGGCCGGCATCATCGGTCTCAGGATACGCGCCCATGCCCACGCCGTCGTCGACGACGGCGAATTCGTAGCCCCCGCGTGCGCGGTCGAGTCGCAGATCGACGCTCCGGGCGCGGGCGTGCCGGCAGACGTTGGCCAGCGCCTCCTGGACGATGTGGAAGATCTCGACCTCGCGATCGGCCGGCAGGCAGAAGTCGGGAACCCGGTTCTCGAACCTCAGCGTGACGCCCGTACGATCGAAGAAGCCGTCGGCCGTCTCCGCGAGCGCGTGGACCAGCCCCTGCGGATCCATGCGGCTCCTGAAGTACGTGATCAGCTCGCGCAGTCGCCGATGCGCGTTGGTGAGCGAGTCGTCGACGTCGCCCCAGTACTTGAACGCGCGCAGCTCGTCGCGCTGGCGGATCGCGTCGGACAGGAGGCTCATGCGCATGCGCATGAACGTGAGTGCCTGTGCCAGCGAGTCGTGGACTTCGTTGGCCATCATCTGGCGCTCGTGCATCAGCGACATGCGCAGGTTCTCGCGGGTGAGCCGGGCATTCTCCAGCGTGACCCCCATGAGATCGCCGACCGCCTTCAGCAGCAGGGACATTTCCGCCGGCAACCGGCAGGGCGCCGCGAACAGCAGGGCGAGGGTCCCCACCGGGTGGGCCCGATGCTCCAGCGGCACCACGGCGACGTGGCGGCAGACCTGGGTCACCGTGCTGGCCACGAACTGGTCGGCGGTGCCGCAGACGTGGCGACGAACGCACTCGCTCGCCGGGTCCACCGCCTCGTCGCAGACCGCGCACCAAGGCGTTGCAGGGGAGATCGCGGAACGACCGACGGTGGCCACGAGCGCGCCCGCAGCGCCGTCGGCGCTGACGAGCCGCACCGTGGCGGCCGTTGCCCCGGCCAGCCGAACCACCGCCTCGAGCATCGGCTGCAGAGCTTCCGTGAGGTCGGCAACCCGGCAGTCCGGCAACGCCACGCCGCCGGCATCGTAGGGCGGGGACAAGCGCGCGTCGAGCTCGTCCGCAACCGCATACCCGGCATCGACCGTGGAGGGTCGCTCCTCGTGCTGCATCACTATCCGGTTCCTCCTCGGATCGAATCGCCGGCCGGCGCGCGACCGCGCTACCGGTCGCCGGGACACTGCGGCCCCTTCATGTCGACTTCACGCCGATTATCGCCCGCCGGTCGTGACGGCACAAGGAAACGACACCCCGCCATCACCCTTCCGGGGTATCCGATTCCTCCCCGTTCTGGCTATAGACACGGGTGCCATCGCGGGTATTAATGGAGCCTGCCAAAGTAGGGGCGCGGTTTGGTGCGGCTGCGCGACTCGTACCACTCGCTCGGCCCGACTCGGCCCTGCCTACCCATGTCTCCCATCCACGATCCTCTCGCGCCGCCCTCCCCCGGCGCGACCACCGAGATACGCAACACCACCTGCTACATGTGCGCCTGCCGCTGCGGCATCCGGGTGCACCTGCGGGACGGCGAAGTCCGCTACATCGACGGCAATCCCGACCATCCGCTGAACAAGGGCGTGATCTGCGCGAAGGGCGGCTCCGGGATCATGAAGCAGTACTCGCCCGCCCGGCTCACCCGGCCGCTGAAGCGTCGCCCGGGCAGCGACCGCGGCGCCGGCGACTTCGTGCCGATCGAGTGGGACGAAGCCTTCGCGATGCTGGAGGAGCGCCTCGCGCGAATCCGCTCGACCGATCCCAAAAAGTTTGCGCTCTTCACCGGGCGCGACCAGATGCAGGCCCTGACCGGCCTCTTCGCGCGGCAATTCGGCACGCCCAACTACGCGGCCCACGGTGGGTTCTGCTCGGTGAACATGGCGGCCGGACTGATCTACACGATCGGCGGCTCGTTCTGGGAATTCGGCGGGCCGGATCTCGAGCGCGCGAAGCTATTCGTCATGCTGGGCACCGCCGAGGATCACCACAGCAACCCGCTCAAGATCGCGATCGCCAAGTTCAAGCGCGACGGCGGCCGCTTCATCTCCGTCAACCCGGTCCGCACCGGCTACTCGGCGATTGCCGACGAGTGGCTGCCGATCCGGCCGGGCACCGATGGCGCCCTGCTCTTGTCGCTGATCCACGAGCTGATCGCCCTCGGGCTCTACGACCGCGAGTTCCTGGTTCGCTGCACGAACGCGGGGCAGCTTGTGAACCTCGACGCGCGCCACGACGAGTTCGGCATGTTCGTGCGCACCGAGGTGCCCGAGGAAGAAGGCTGCTTCGACCCGCAGAACAAGCTGTGGTGGGACCGCGCGACGAACCGTCCGGTGATCACGCACAGCGAAGGCACCGACCCGTTCCTCCTCGGCGAATTCCGCCTCTCGGACGGCACGCCGGTGAAGCCCGCGTTCCAGCTGCTCAAGGAGCGCGTCGAGCAGTACACCCCGGAGTGGGCCGCCGGCATCACCGGCATCCCCGCCGCTGCGATCCGTCGCCTCGCGCACGAGATGGGCATCACCGCGCGTGACCAGAAGATCGAGCTGCCTATCGCCTGGACCGACGTCTGGGGCAAGGAGCACGACACGGTGACCGGCAACCCGGTCGCGTTCCACGCGATGCGGGGGCTCGCCGCGCACTCGAACGGCTTCCACACGATCCGCGCGCTCGGCATCCTGATGACGCTGCTCGGCACGATCGACCGGCCGGGCGGCTTCCGCCACAAGGCGCCGTTCCCACGCCCGATCCCGCCCTGCGCGAAGACGCCCAACACGCCGCTCGCGATCAAGCCGGGACATCCTCTCGACGGACTCGCGCTCGGCTGGCCGGCCGAGCCCGACGACCTGTTCGTCGACGACGCCGGCGAGCCGGTGCGCATCGACAAGGCCTTCTCGTGGGAGTACCCGCTGGCGGTCCACGGGATGATGCACAACGTGATCACCAACGCCTGGCGCGGCGACCCGTATCCAATCGACACGCTGTTGATCTTCATGGCCAACATGGCCTGGAACTCGACGATGAACACGTCGGAGGTGCGCCGGATGCTGAACGACCGGCACGCCGACGGTCCCGACAAGGGCGAGTACAAGATCCCGTTCCTGGTCGTGTGCGATGCATTTCAGTCGGAGATGACCGCGTTCGCCGACCTTGTGCTGCCGGACACGACCTATCTCGAGCGGCACGACGTGATGTCGATGCTGGACCGGCCGATCTCCGAGTTCGAAGGACCCGTCGACGCGGTCCGTATCCCCGTCGTGCCGCCCACCGGCCAGTGCAAGCCCTTCCAGGAGGTGCTGATCGAGCTCGGCGGGCGCCTGAAGCTGCCGGCATTCGCGCGACCCGACGGCACGCGCAAGTACCGCGACTACCCCGACTTCATCGTCAACTACGAGACCGAGCCCGGCTCCGGCATCGGCTTCCTCGCCGGCTGGCGCGGCAAGGGCGGCGAGAAGTTCATGCGCGGCGAGCCCAACCCGCGCCAGTGGGAGATGTACGCGCAGAACAACTGCGTGTTCCACCACCGGCTGCCGCCCTCCTACCAGTACATGCGCAACTGGAACAAGGGCTATCTCGAGTGGTCGCAGCGCAACCGCATCACGCGCTACGCCGAGCCGATCCTCATCCACCTCTATTCGGAAGTGCTGCAGAAGTTCCGCCTCGCGGCCCAGGGCCGGGGGATCACGCGCAAGCCGCCGGCCCGGCTCGCGAAGCGCATCGAGGAGTTCTTCGACCCGCTGCCGTTCTACTACGAGCCACTGGAAGCACAGGCGACCGACCGCGCGAAGTACCCGCTTTCGGCCGTCACCCAGCGGCCGATGGCGATGTACCACTCGTGGGACTCGCAGAACGCGTGGCTGCGCCAGATCCACAACCAGAACGCGCTGTACGTCAATCCGGCCGTCGCGCGGGCGCAGGGCATCGAGGATGGCGGCTGGATGTGGGTCGAGTCGCAGTGGGGCAAGGTGCGCTGCGTGGCGCGCTACTCCGAAGCCGTCGAGCCGGGCACCGTCTGGACCTGGAACGCCATAGGCAAGGCGCCGGGCGCGTGGGCGCTCGCGCCGGACGCCAACGAGTCGCAGCGCGGCTTCCTGCTGAACCACCTGATCTCGGAAGAGCTGCCCGGCCCGGCGGGCTGCGGGCCCGTCTCCAACTCCGACCCGGTCACGGGCCAGGCGGCCTGGTACGACGTGCGCGTGCGCATCTACCGCGCCGAAAGCCACGAGCCCGCGGCCACGTGGCCGCAGTTCGCGCCGGTGCCCGCCGCGCCCGGCACGGCCGCGGCGCGCCCGCGCTGGCTTGCCTACTTCGCGGGCGAAGGGCGCCGCAAATGACGCAGCTCGCCCTCGTCATTGACCTCAACGTGTGCGTCGGCTGCCACGCCTGCGTCACCAACTGCAAGCAGTGGAACACCTCGGGCTCCGCCGGTCCGCTCGCCGACTTCAGTCCCTACGGTGCGGACCCGACGGGCACGTTCTTCAATCGCGTGCAGACCTTCGAGGTCGGCGAGTATCCGAACACGCAAACCGTGCACTTCCCCAAGTCCTGCCTGCACTGCGAGGACCCGCCGTGCGTCCCGGTGTGCCCGACGGGAGCGAGCTACAAGCGCGCGGAGGACGGCATCGTGCTCGTCGACTACGACAAGTGCATCGGGTGCAAGTACTGCTCGTGGGCGTGCCCCTACGGCGCGCGCGAGCTCGACGCCGAGCGCAAGGTCATGACCAAGTGCACGCTGTGCGTCGACCGCATCTACGACGCGTCGCTGCCGGAGCGCGACCGCCAGCCGTCCTGCGTGCTCGCCTGCCCGACCAACGCGCGCCTGTACGGCGACATCCACGATCCCGACTCCGTCGTTTCGGTGGCGATCCGCGACAACGGCGGCTACGCGCTGATGCCCGAATGGGGCACGCACCCGGCGAACCACTACCTGCCACGACGCAAGACGGCGATGCACGTCCACGAGGACGAGCTCGCGCGCGCGGACAACCCGCTGAAGATCGACGGCCTGCAGCCCAAGCCGGCAAAGAGCGAGCCGGCACTCGACGACTTCACATCCTGGTGAGCGAGCGGACGCCTTGAGACCGGAATTCTCCGTCATCTTCCTCACGACGCTGATCGGCGCCGGGCAGGGCCTGTTGCTGGCCCTCGTCGCAACGCAGATTGGCGCGCTCTTCGACCTCCTGCCGGCGCAGGACGGCCGCTCGTTCTACGCCACCGGCTCGCTCGTCGCGCTGGTGGCGACCGGCCTCGGCCTGGTTGCGTCGTTCTTCCATCTCGGGCGCCCGGAGCGCGGCTGGCGTGCGATCGCGCGCTGGCGCACGTCGTGGCTGTCGCGCGAGGTGATCGTGCTGCCAGCGTTCATGGCAGCCGTGTTCGCGTACGGCCTCGCCCACTGGGCGGGCTGGCGACCGGCCGTGGCGACGCTTCCGGGTGGAGGAGTCGTCGACGCAACGCTCGTCATCGGCGTCGCGGCATCGGTCCTCGCGTTCGCGCTCTACGTGTGCACGGCCATGATCTACGCATGCCTGCCGTTCCTGCGCGAATGGCACAGCCCGCTGACGGTGCTGAACTTCGTGCTGCTTGGCAGCGCGTCCGGGTTCACGCTCGCCGCGACGTTCGCGGGCGTGGCCGCGCCGCCGCTGGCGCGGCCTTTCGGCACGTGGGCGCTGGTCCTGCTGGGTCTCGCACTCGTCTCGCGCGGCGCTTCACTGGTGCGCAACGCGCGTCTCAAGGCGCGGTCCACGATCCAGACCGCGATCGGGATCAAGCATCCCCGCATCGTGCAGATCTCCCCCGGATTCGAGAGCGGCTCGTTCAACACGAGGGAGTTCTTCCACGGCCGCACGCGCGCCGCGCTGCGCTCGGTCAAGTGGGGCTTTCTCGTTGCCGTGTTCGTGATTCCGGCACTGCTGCTCGCGGCCGCGCTCTGGACGTCGCTGCCGGGATTACTGCCTGCCGCTTTTGCGATGCAGTACGCGGGACTTCTCGCCGAGCGCTGGTTCTTCTTCGCGGAGGCGAATCACCCGCAGAACCTCTACTACCAGGCAATCGGTTGAACTTGCGGTCCATCAAGGATTCGCTCGCACCTGCAACGTATGGTTGTTCGCTTGTTCCTGCGACGCATCGAAGTGAGCGCCCGGACCGTGACGATTGAAGGCCACGGGCCACGGAGGTACCTGCACCATGCCGCTGGTTGATCCCCACGGCGGCGGCGATCTCCTGCCGCTGCTGCTCGAAGGCGATGCGCTGGCCACGGAACGCCTGCGCGCGACGACCCTCGCCAAGGTGCGTGTCAGCTCGCGCGAGAAAGGCGACCTGATGATGCTCGGCATCGGTGGCTTCACGCCGCTCGCGGGGTTCATGTCGCGCGCCGACTGGCAGGGTGTCTGCGACGGGATGAAGATGGCGAGCGGCCTGTTCTGGCCGATCCCGATCACCTTGTCGACCGACGCGGCCACCGCCGCGACGCTCTCGACGGGCCAGGATGTGGCGCTCACCGACGCCGAGGACGGATCGATCCTCGCGACGATGCAGATCACGGAGAAGTACACGATCGACAAGGCGCACGAGTGCGCGACCGTGTTCCGCACGACCGACCTCGCCCACCCTGGCGTGAAGCTGGTGATGGAACAGGGCGAGGTCAACCTCGCCGGGCCTGTCAAGGTATTGTCGACGGGAGGATTCCCGGAGAAGTACGGCGAGCTCTACAAGACGCCGCGCGAGACGCGGGCGCTGTTCGGCTCGCTCGGCTGGTCGAGGATCGCGGCGTTCCAGACCCGCAATCCGATGCACCGCTCCCACGAGTACCTCGCGAAGGTGGCGATCGAGGTCTGCGACGGCGTGCTCGTCCACTCGCTGCTCGGCGCGCTGAAGCCGGGCGACATCCCGGCCGAGGTCCGCACGCGCGCCATCGCGGTGCTCGCCGACCGCTACTTCGTGAAGAAGACCGTCGTGCAGGCCGGCTACCCGCTGGACATGCGCTACGCCGGCCCACGCGAGGCGCTGCTGCACGCACTGTTCCGGCAGAACTACGGCTGCTCGCACCAGATCGTGGGACGCGACCACGCGGGCGTCGGCAGCTACTACGGTCCCTTCGACGCGCACCACGTCTTCGACCACCTGCCCGCGGGAGCGCTGCAGACGCAGCCGCTCAAAATCGACGTCGCGTTCTGGTGCTACAAGTGCGGCGGCATGGCGTCGGGGCGCACCTGCCCGCACGACGACGCGGACCGCCTGCAGGTGTCCGGCACGCAGCTTCGCAAGTCGCTCTCGGAAGGACTCGAGGTGCCGCCCGAGTTCAGCCGGCCCGAAGTGCTCGCGATCCTGCGCGAGTACTACGCGGGACTCGACGCCTCGCGGAACGCAGAAGTGAAGCTCACCGGCCGCTCGGCGGGCTGACGCCGCCGCTGTTTCGGGCGACCGATCCGGCGCGTCGATGCTGCCGCAACACCTCTACGGCTGTTTGGGCGTCTTGTAGGGGACTTCCTTCTGGAACGGCTTCCAGACCGTCTCGTAGCCCACGAATCCCTTCTCGTTCGGCGCCATCTGACGCGTCGTATAGAAGGGCGTATGGCCGTCAGGAACCTTCGTGGGAGGGGGTTTCTGCTCGCTCATGAGTCACCTTTCTTGACGCGAAGGAGGGATTGCAAGTGCAAGTAACCAAGGCCGTAAGCTGCCGGATGCCGTTCAACGACGCTGCCTAAACAGGTCTCATGAGCGACGGGTCGACATCCGCGTTCGCAGGGCTCGCCTGGCCCACTCTTGTCTCTTCATCGGTGGCGTCGCGCACCGTGAGTATCTCGAGCGTAAAGACGACCTCTCTGCCGCAAAGCGGATTGTTGCCATCGACAGTCAGTTTCTCGTCGTCCATCCACGTCACGAGAAAGCTGCGGGTCTGGCCCCTGTCGTTTTCCATGAGGATGGAGCTGCCGACCTGCCGGTACTCCTCGGGGACATTCTCGATGTGATCGGTGAAAACCAGCGACTCGTCCCTGGGACCGAAGATCTGATTGCCATCGATGGGCACTTCGATCACGTCGCCAGCGGACCTGCCCTCCAGCTGCTTGTGGACCGATGGGGACAGAATTTCATTGTGTCCGTGAACATAGCCCAACGGAAACTCGACCCGGGTCAGGACATGCCTCGATTGCTTGTCGGTCACCTTGTAGGTCAGTTCGACAAACTTGCCGGCTTGGATGGTTTCACTCATGTCGAATCCGGACGAACTGCTCAGAAGATGGACGCACCGAAGATCCTGACCGCTCCGCCTTCATGGCCGAGGACCAGCCGGCCAAGCCATTCGCCCTGTTTCTTCGTGCTCCGCTGCCGGTACAGAACCGTCACATGCTCGCCCCGGCGGATGATGCCGAGCGAGTCGACGTCCTCGGACAGGCTTCGCGCCAGTTCACTGTTCGCGAACTGGTGGCCCGCCACGACTTGATTCATGGCAAGCGCCAGGGAGCTGGAGAAGTTCTTGACGAACTCTCCGTACTTGCCTTCGTTCGAATACCTGACGAGGTCGCGCCACAGGGGATCGGCAATGGCCCGAATCTCTTCATCGGTCATTTCAATGATGTTCACGCGCGGCTATCTGCGACCGGAACAGACCGGCTTCATGGGGTGGACGACAGACGAACAACCGGTTCGTCCTGCGCCAGGCAGTGGGTCGACGCGAGCTTCTGCCTGCGGATAGGGCTACTCACCATCCGCAACCAGGTGATAGCAAGGCGCCTTCTCCATCGTGTACTCGCCGGATTGCGGATCGCGACGCGAAACGGTCAGCACGTGCCAGTTCTCGTCGTCCACCTTCATGGCATCGCCACGGTAGTAATAGCCCGGCCAACGGGTCTCCTTGCGGAACAGCGTGTGCTGCGTGACGCACTCTGCTGCGCGATGACGGTGCTTCAATTCCCACGCACGCAGCAGTTCGTGGATGTCCTCGGCGGCCAGCTTCTCGAGGTCTTCCTCCATGATCGCGAGCTTCTTGAGACCGATATTCAGGAGCTTCTCGTTGGTCATGTAGTTGACGGTCACTCCGCCGCAATACTCGTCCATCAGCTTCTGCAGGCGGTCCAGGCCCTGCTTGGGATTGATGTAGTGCGGATTGACAGAGCCGGCCACGATCGCATTGCGGTAGGTCTTGTAGTGCTCCAGGGGCTTGTAGATCTCGTTCCTGCGGCGGCTGATCTGCTCATCGGATACGACGATGCCTTCGGCCTTGCCGTCGTCGATGTACTTGCACGCGGCCTTCGCGGCGAGACGACCCTCGGTGAACGAGCCGGACGAGAACGCGTGCGGTGTGCCGCCGACCGCGTCACCGGCGCCGAACAGGCCTTCGATCGTCGTCATGCGGTTGTAGCCCCAGAAGTACTCGGGAGGGGAGACATCCTCGGGACCCGAGCACCAGGCCCCCGAGCCGGTCGCGTGCGAGCCCATGACGTAGGGCTCGGAGGTGGTCAGCTCGGGATTCTCGTTCTTGGGG
>Ga0105096_10000249_pt1 | contig 16779 bp, 12 predicted proteins | sample PPLLak3cmMay2015_FD_87036 | JGI IMG/M metagenome (GOLD analysis project Ga0105096, IMG submission 87036) | Freshwater sediment microbial communities from Prairie Pothole Lake near Jamestown, North Dakota, USA - PPLs Lake P7 Core (1) Depth... | ecosystem: Environmental > Aquatic > Freshwater >... | reverse complement strand
TGGGGTTCTTCCACGACATCATGAAGACCGTATGACCCTGGTCGACCAGGTACTTGACCATCGAATTGCGCGGGCTCAGGTCCAGGATGTAGTACTTCATGATCCACGCCGGCACGATCAGCAGCGGCTCGGCGTGCACCGTCTTCGTCGTCGGCGTGTACTGGATCAGCTCGATCAGCTCGTTGCGGAACACCACCTTGCCCGGGGTCACGGCCAGCACCTTGCCGACCTCGAAATCGGCGGTGCCGGCGGGCGCGGCGCCACCGAGCGTGACCTCGACGTCCTCCACCAGGTGCTGCAGGCCGCGCACCAGGTTCTGGCCCTGTTCGGCCTTCGTCAGCGCCAGCACCTCCGGGTTCGAGGCCAGGTAGTTGGCCGGCGAGCTGGCGTCGAGCAGCATGCGCACCGCGAACTCCATCAGCTGCGCGTGGTAGTCGGTGATGCCGTCCACGTCGCGCACCGCATGGTTCATCAGCGCGGCGCTGTTCTGGTACGCGCGCGCGTAGACGTTGAACGGGAACTGGCTCCAGTCGGCCGCGGCGAAGCGGCGGTCGGCCTGGCCTTCCAGCCCGTCGGCCGGCTCCACCTGCTCGCCCGCCATGGCGCGCAAGGCGAAGCTCCAGGTGTCCTGCGCGCGCTCCAGAAGCTGCTGCTGCAGTTCCATCTGCTTGGCCGGCGACAGCGCCAAGTGCATCGCCCAGTCGGCCCAGGCGGTGGTGAAGGCGGTGGGTGCCAGGCCCGAGGTCATCTGCGCCATCTGGGCGCGGAACTCGCGGTCGAAGTCCTGGGGCTGTGGCGCCCCGTTGCGTTTGTTGGCCATGATGCGCGTCTCCTTCGTCGTTGTCGGTGCCGGCCGGAAGCCGGCGTTCTCAGGCCGGTGCGTGCCAGCCGGCGTCGACCCACAGCTCGCCGCTGACCGCCGCGTTGGCGAGCATGAAGCAGATCGCGTCGGCGATCTCCTCGGGCTGGATAAGCCGGCCGAGCTGGGTATAGGGCAGGATGTTCTTGGCCACGTAGTCCATGCCCATCGAGCGCACCATCGGCGTGTCGGTGAAGCCGGGGTGGATCAGGCTGCAGCGCACGCCGTGGAAGATGGCTTCCTTCATGATCGTCGCCGCCGCGCCCTCCAGCCCGGCCTTGGTGCTGGCATAGGAGATCTGGCCGCGGTTGCCCTGCGACGAGATCGAGCCGATGAACACCACCGAGCCCTGCACGCCCTCGTCGGGGTTCCACTTCTTCAGGCCCTTGGCGGCGCGGTCCTCGGCGATGCGGCCGATCATCTCCAGCGCCCAGTACACCGGCGCGATCAGGTTGACCTCGACCACCAGCCGGAACAGGTCCTGCGGGTAGATGCGCGCCTTGCCGGTGTTCTTGTCGACGCGGATCGCCAGGTCGTCGCGGGTGATGCCGGCCGCCGGCACGCACAGCGACACCGGGGCGCGCCCCTGACTGATCTCGTCGAAGACGCGGGCGCGGAATGCCGCGTCGGTGGCATCGCCCTGGAAGGGCAGGACGAAGTCGCGGCCGACTTCCGCGTTCAGCGCGGCAGCGACCTCGGCCACCGCCGGGCTCATGTCCACCAGCGCCACCGCAGCGACGTTCCGCCGCGCCATCGCAGTGGCCACGGCGCGGCCGATGCCGCTTGCACCGCCGGTGATGACGGCCACCTTGTTCGAGAAACCCATGAAAGCTCCTTTGTGGTCGGACTGATCTGATCGTATTCGACACCATAGCGCACGGATCTGGCCTGACCCTTACGCCGGGCGCGTCGGAGCGGGCCGGGTTGCCGTCGGCGTCGGCCGGCTGTGGAACGCGCCGCTACGGTGCCGGGCAGCCGCAGGAGGTCGATGATTGGGCGGATCGGCGCGAGCAGCAGCCTCGGCCTGGCAGACGAGTTCGAAATCGCCCGCCCCGGCGCGGCAAGCAATGCTTGGACATCATGCCGGTTCGCGACCCAATGCACTGCGCTGCGGCGACGGCAACCGGCGCTGAGCAGTCAAATACCAACAGCCTTCACCGCAGAGTAACGGAGGACGCAGAGGTCCGCAGAGGAATCACAGAACTCTTCCTCCTCCGCGAGAACTCTGCGGGCTCTGCGTACTCTGCGGTGAATGAATTCGGCTGTTCCTGACCGGCCGCTTTGCGCCGTCAGCAGGTACACGCCCCATGTCCTGGGTCGCGGACCGGCGTCAGACGTTCCTCAGCACCACCAGGCGCGACAGGCCGAACAGGTTCACCGGGGTCACCGACTGCACCTGCCAGTCGTGGCGCAGGATGTGCTGGTCGTAGTCGAAGTCCGAGCGGAAGCCGATGCGGTCGGCCACCTGCCGCACGGCGCGTTCCAGCAGCCACCAGAAACGGCTGCCGCTGAAGTGGTTCAGCACCATGATCGTGCCGCCTTTGCGGCACACGCGGCGCACCTCGGCCACCAGCCGGTCGGGATCGGTGGTGACCGAAAGCACGTAGGGGATCGTTACGCAATCGAAGCTGCCGTCGGCGAAGGGCATGCGCTCAGCGTCCATGACCTGCAGCTCGATGTTGCCGCGAGCGAGTGCGTCGGCGCGTTGGCGCGCATGTTCGAGCATGTGTGGCGACAGGTCCACTCCGGTGATGCGCGTGGACGGCGGGTATTCGGCCAGCATCAGCCCGGTGCCGACGCCGACCTCGAGCAGCGCTTCGGGCTGCAGCTTGCGCACCGCCTTGGCCAGAGCATCGCGACCCGGGCCGAGCACGGCGCCAAAGAGCTTGTCGTAGATCGGGGCGTAGAGCTGATAGGTGCGGGCAATGGCCTGCGGCGTCGGTTGCGAACTCATCGGCGGCTGCGTGGCGCCCGCTGGACGCGGGACGGCTGCGATTCTAGGGGGGTGCGCAGGCGGCCTACCGGCGCCCGCGACGCATGCCGGCGACGCACGACGCGGCCGCGTCGGGCGGCCCAGAAGCCTTCGAGCAAGGCGCAATCGCAAGTTGCAACTGCAGGCCGCGCGACCGACCAGGCAGCGCCTGCGGGGCATCGATCGCCGCCGAGCGCAGCGGCCGTGGCGGACCACGGGGCCTCGCAGCCCCACAGCCACGCCGCGTGCGTCGCGTCGACGCCGACGAAGAACCGGCTCGGGGATGGGAGCCAGCGCCGGTCGCAGCGGCCGGCGGCGCCTTCGGCGGTCAGGCAGTCAGCTGGCGCGTCGGGGCTACGGCCGCACGTGCGGCCGCAGACGCCGGGGGCATCAGCCGGCGGCGCCACAGCATGTAGGCCACCGGCATGCCCGCCAGCCCGGCGATCACGTGCTTCAGCGTGTGGCCGCTGACCATGCCGGTGAGCTCGAAGATCTGCCGGTCGTAGTGCTCGAAGACCTTGGCCAGCAGGTAGCCGGCAAAGACCGCATAGATGGCGTGGCCGTGCGTGTAGCGCGACGGGTGCATCGCGGCCAGCTTGAGCAGCACGAACACGGCGTAGGCCTGCAGCACCACGTAGGGCATGACGTTGCCGCGGCCCTGGCGCTCGGTGACGATCCAGTAGACCACCGTGCCCACGCCGACGAGCAGCATCGGCCCCAACGCAAGAAGCCCAGCGCGCACGTTGACGCGGTCGACGATCTGCGCCGAGATCAGCGACATGAAGGCGATGGTCATCGGCAGCCGGTCCCAGAACAGCGTCTCGTTGTTCGGCTTCAGGTGGTAGTAGCAGGAGCCGGCGGCCGTCATCAGCACGCCGATGCAGAACACCATGTAGGGCAGCCGCTCGGCCGGGCTGGCGAAGCAGGTGCGCGGGCGCAGCACCAGCCACAGGCCGATGCCGCCGGCCAGCGCGAAGGCCAGGTTCGAGCCGACGTCGAGGAAGTTCTCGATGCCGTAGGCCTCGCGCTTGTCGGCGAAGTCGTGGTAGGCGGACGGCTGCGGCACGGCCGGCAGGAACAGTGCCAGCGCCACGGCCAGCAGCGTCAGCCCGACGAGCAGCAGGTCGCGCGTCTTCACAGCCGCTGCACCACCACGCTGCCGATCGAGTAGCCGGCGCCGAAGGAGCAGATGACGCCGATGTCGCCCGGCTTCATGTCGGCGTGGTGCAGGTGGAAGGCGATGATCGAGCCGGCCGACGCGGTGTTGGCGTACTCGCCGAGGATGATCGGCGCGATGTCGTCGCCGACCTCGCGGCCCACCAGGCGCTTGAGCACCAGCTGGTTCATGCCCAGGTTGGCCTGGTGCAGCCAGTAGCGGCGCACCTGCGTCGGCTCGAGCCCCAGGCTGGCCAGGTGGCGCTCGATGTGCTCGGCCGCCATCGGCACCACCTCCTTGAAGACCTTGCGGCCCTCCTGCATGAAGGTCTTGTCCCGCGCGTCGGGGTCGGTATCCTCGCATCGGTTCAGGAAGCCGGCGTTGTTGCGGATGTTGCTGGAGAACTTGGTCACCAGCCGCGTGCCGAGCACGCGCCAGCGGTCGGCCGAACGCGACGCGTCCTCGGCTTCCACCACCACCGCGGTGCACACGTCGCCGAAGATGAAGTGGCAGTCGCGGTCGCGCCACTCGAGGTGCGCCGAGGTGATCTCCGGGTTGACGACGAGCACCCGCTCGGCCTGGCCCAGCCGCACCGCATTGGCTGCCTGTTCGATGCCGAAGGTGGCCGACGAGCAGGCCACGTTCATGTCGAAGCCGTAGCCGCCGGCGCCCAGCGCCTGCTGGATCTCCACCGCCATGGCCGGATAGGCGCGCTGCATGTTCGCCGCGGCGCAGAGCACGCCGTCGATCTGCGCCGCCTCGCAGCCGGCGACGGCGATGGCCTTGCGCCCGGCATCGACGGCGATCTCGGCCATCAGGCTCAGCTCGTCGTCGCGCCGCGGCGCGAAGCGCGGCTTCATGCGCGTCGGGTCGAGCACGCCCTCCTTCTCGAGCACGTAGCGCTGCTGGATGCCCGAGGCCTTCTCGATGAACTCCACGCTCGACGGCTGCAGCGCCGTCGCCTGGCCCGCGGCAATGGCTGCGGCGTGCTTTTCGTTGTACAGCGCGACGTAGCGGTTGAAGGACTCGACGAGTTCGGCGTTGGTGATGACCTGCGCCGGGGTGAACAGGCCGGTGCCACTGATGACGACGTTCTTCATGGCCCGTGAGTGTAGGGCTTCGCCCGCGCGGCGCGTGCCGCGGCGGGCGCCGGCCACCGCAGCCGGTTCAGCCCTCGGCGACGCGCTGCGCCAGGTGCTCCAGCGCCTGCTCCACCTGGTCCACCAGGATCAGGCACAGGTCACCCGGCTGCAGCCGGGCCAGCGCGGCGTCGATGGCGGCGAACTCGCCGCGGATCTCGTCGACGCGGCGCGTGCGTGCGGCACCCTGCAGGCCCTGGCGCAGCAGCGCCAGCACCTCGCCGTCGGCCCGGCCGCGCTGCGCGGCGTCCTGGTACAGCAGCACCTCGTCGAAGGCCGCGCCGAGGATCACCGTCTGCTCGCGCAGGTCCTCGTCGCGCCGGTCGCCGGCGCCGCTGATGACTACCAGGCGGCGCTGCCCCGGCATGGCGTCCACCGCCCCTACCAGTGCGCGCATGGCATCGGGGTTGTGCCCGTAGTCGGCGATCAGCGTTGCGCCGCGGTAGTCCAGGACGTTGAAGCGGCCCGGCGTGGTGCCGGCGTCGCTGACGAAGCTGAGCAGCCCGCGACGCACGGCGGCCCAGTCCAGCCCGGCGCCCCAAGCGGCACCGATCGCGGCCATGGCGTTCTCGATCTGGAAGCCGATCGTGCCGCCCCGCGTCAGCGGGATCTCGGCCAGCGGCAGCGTCTCGCGTCGCGAGCCCTGTGCTGCGACGATCGCATCGCCCTCGACGTAGACCACGCGCTGCCCCTGCGCGCGGTGCGCGGCCATCACCGGATGCTGGCGGTCCATGGCGAAATAGCAGACCTGCCCGGGGCAGGCGGAGGCCATGGCCGCAACGATCGGGTCGGCGGCGTTCAGCACCGCGTAGCCGGCGGGCGCCACGTTCTGCACGATCACGCGCTTGAGCACCGCCAGGTCCTCCACCGTGGTGATGAAGTTCAGGCCGAGGTGATCGCCTTCGCCGATGTTGGTCACCACCGCCACCGCGCAGCGGTCGAAGCCCAGGCCTTCGCGCAGGATGCCGCCGCGCGCGGTCTCGAACACCGCGGCGTCCACGTCCGGGTGGGCGAGCACGTTGCGCGCGCTGCGCGGGCCGCTGCAGTCGCCGCTGTCGATCTGCCGGCCCTGCACCCAGGCGCCGTCGGTGTTGGTCATGCCCACGCGCAACCCGGCAGTGGCCATCAGGTGCGCGGCGAGCCGCGTCACCGTGGTCTTGCCGTTGGTGCCGGTGACGGCCACCACCGGCACGCGGCCGTCGTCGCCCGCGCCGTAGAGGTGGCCGATGATCGCCTCGCCGACGTTGCGCCCCTTGCCGTAGGACGGCGTCAGGTGCATGCGCAGCCCGGGCGCGGCATTCACCTCGACCACGCCGCCGCGCTGCTCCTCCAGCGGACGCAGCACGCTTTCGCAGACCACGTCCACGCCGCAGATGTGCAGGCCCACCATCTGCGCGGCCGCCACGGCGCGCGCCGCCACCTCCGGGTGCACGTCGTCGGTGACATCGGTGGCGGTGCCGCCGGTGCTCAGGTTGGCGTTGTGGCGCAGCATCACGCGCCGGCCCTTGGCGGGCACCGAGTCGGGCTCCAGCCCCTGCACGCGCAGCCGGTTGAGGGCGATGTTGTCCAGCCGCACGCGCGTCAGCGCCGTGGCATGGCCGTCGCCGCGCCGCGGGTCGGCGTTGAGGCGATCGACCAGCTCACGCACGCTGAGCTGGCCGTCGCCGATGACATGCGGTGGGTCGCGCCGCGCCGCGGCAATGAGTTTCTTGCCCACCACCAGCAGGCGGTAGTCGCCACCGGCCAGGTACTTCTCGATCATCACCGTGCCGATGGCCGCGGCCTCCTTGAAGGCCGCGTCCAGGTGCTCGCGCGAAACCACGTTGACCGTGACGCCCTTGCCCTGGTTGCCGTCCTGCGGCTTGACCACCACCGGCAGGCCGATCTGCTGCGCCACGGCCCAGGCTTCGTCGGCATCGTGCACCGGCCGGCCGATCGGCACCGGCACGCCGGCGGCCTGCAGCAGCGTCTTCGTCAGGTGCTTGTCCTGGGCGATCGATTCGGCCACGGCGCTGGTGGTGTCGACCTCGGCGGCCTGGATGCGCCGCTGCTTGGCGCCCCAGCCGAACTGCACCAGGCTGCCCTCGGTCAGGCGCCGGTACGGAACGCCGCGCGCCAGCGCCGCGTTGACGATCGAGCCGGTCGACGGCCCGAGGCGCTGGTCTTCGTCGGTCTCGCGCAGCTGGGCCAGTGCCGCGGCGGCGTCGAAGGCGCCGCCGTCGGCCGCGGCCGCGATCAGCTGCCGGGCCAGCTCGAGCGCCTGGCGGCCGCCAGCCTCCTCGCTGTATTCGACCACCACCTGGTACGTGCCGGCCTCGGTGGTTTCTGCGGTGCGGCTAAAGGTGACCGGGCAACCGGCCTTGACTTGCAACGCCAGCGCCGCCAGCTCGAGCACCTGGGCCATCGACAGCGGCGCGTCGTCGATCGGCCAGGATTCGGCGATCGCCGGAAACAGCGCGCGCAGCCGCGGTTCGAAGGCCGGCAGGCCGGCGATGTCGCGCTCGGCCTCGGTGCAGCGCACGATGGCTTCGATGGCGGTGTGGCGGCTCCACAGGTTGGGACCGCGCAGCGCACGGATGCGTGTGACGTCCATCAGTCGTCGCTCTTTCGGTCGTCGATCAGCGCGTGCGCCCTTGCCGCAGGCGTTCGCGCCGGCGCGGTGCCGAAGGTCTGCACGCCGGCGGTGATCAGGTCTGGAACGAAGCCCAGGGCCCAGGCCGCGGCCACGGCGGGCAGCAGGGCCTCGGGGGGCAGGGCCTCGCCAGGCGCGGCCAGCGGCCGCAGCCGCGACAGCAGGGTTTCGGCCGGGCCCTCGGCGAGCACGCAGTCAGACCCTCGCTGCAGTACGGCCCGGCCGCCGCCGGCGCGGTGCGCGGCCACGGCCGGCGCCGCCTCGTCCAGCGCGTAGTAGATGACGCTGCCGTCGCAAAACGACGCCAGGTCGGCGACCTGCGCGTCGTCGGCGTTGAGCACGCCCACGCCGTCGGAGAGCACCACGTCGATCTGCGTGCGCAGCACCTTGCGCATCTGATCGCTGTCGTGCACGTCGTGCTCGGCCAGCTTGTCGATGCCGCCGAAGTCGGTGACCACGCCCACCGCACAGCGGTCGTAGGCCAGTCCGTCGTTCAGGATCGAGGCGGCGTCGTTCTCGAACACGGCGGCCTCGACGCTGCGGTTGATCAACAGGCGGCGGCCCGCATCCCAGTGGGTGCAGTCGCCGGCCTCCACCTGGCGGCGGTCCAGGTACAGCCCGTCGCGGCAGGCCAGGCCGACCTGCCGTCCGCCGAGCTGCAGGATCCAGGCCACGAGCCGCGCGATCTGCGTCGTGTGCCGCGAACCGGCGACGCCGACGATCGGTATGCGGCCGTTGTCCTCGGGGTCGGGGAACAGGTGGTCGACGATGGCCCGCCCCACCGGCTGCGGTGCGCCTTCGGCCGGCCGCAGGTGGATGAGCAGGCCCGGCCCGGCGTTGACCTCGACGATGGCGCCGCCCTGCGCCTGCAGCGGCCTGGAGATGTCCTCGGCCACCAGGTCGATGCCGGCGATGTCCAGCCCGACCACACGCGCCGCCAGCGCGGCGGCGTGGGCCACCTCGGGATGGACCTCGTCGGTGCAGTCGATGGCCACGTTGCCGGTGCGCTGCACCAGCACGCGCCGGCCGGCTGCCGGCACCGACGCGGCGTCCAGCCCCTGGCGCTCCAGCAGCAGCCGCATCACGCCGTCGCGCGCCAGGTTCACCGTCTCCAGCGGGAACTCCTCGGCGTCGCCGCGGCGCGGGTCGCTGTTGATCTGGCTGTCGATCAGCTCGGCCACCGTCTGGCGACCGTCGCCGACGATGGACAGGCTCGCGCCGCGCGCGGCGGCGACGACTGCGCCGCCCACGACCAGCAGCCGGTGCTCGTCGCCGCGGATGTAGCGCTCGACGATGACTTCGGTGCCTTCGGCGTCGGCCACGCCATAGGCCTTCTCGATGTCGGCCTGGCCGCTCAGGTCGAGGCTGACGCCGCGCGCGTGGTTGGCGTCCGAGGGCTTGACGACCACCGGCAGGCCGATGTCCTGTGCCGCCTCCCAGGCCGCGGACGGGCTGCCGACAACCTGGCCCTCGGGGACGGGCACGCCCACCGCCTGCAGGAGCCGCTTGGTCAGGTCCTTCTCGCTGGCGATGCCCTCGGCGATGGCGCTGGTCAGGTCGGTTTCGGCTGTCCAGATGCGGCGCTGGCGCTTGCCGTGCCCGAGTTGCACCAGGTTGCCCTCGTTCAGCCGGATGTGCGGGATGCGCCGGTCGGTGGCGGCGGCGACGATGGCCGCGGTGCTGGGCCCGAGGTAGCAGCGGTCGATCTTCTCGCGCACCTCGGTCACGGCGGCCGACAGGTCGAAGGGCTCGTCGTTGATGGCGCACATCAGCAGCCGGTGCCCATGGGCCAACGCGCTGCGCGCGACCTGCTCGTCGCGCGCGCGGAAGACCATGCGGTAGACGCCGCGCTGACCGGTGCTGCGGGTCTGCCCGAAGCCGGTGGGCATGCCGGCCAGGTTCAGCAGTTCGATGACCACGTGCTCCAGCACGTGGCCGCACCAGGTGCCCTCCTGCAGCCGCTGCAGGAAGCCGCCGCGCTCGCCCACGCCGCAGTGGTGTTCGGCCAGCGCCGGCAGCCAGGCGCACAGCCGCTCGTTCATGCCGGGCAGCGTGTTCGACGGGAAGTCCTCCAGCTCGCCCAGGTCGAGCCAGGTCTCCAGCACCGGCCGGTAGGTCCAGAGGTTGGGGCCGCGAAGGTAGCGGCTGCGCAGCAGGCGGATGTCGTTCTTCTTGTCCATCAGTGGGCGCGGGTACGGGCGGGGCGGGCGACGCATGGGCGAGAATCGCCGCGTCTGCTCGGCGTCGGCCGAAGGCCGCAGCGATACCGGTCAAACCCCAGCCCCATGTCCGACCCCTCGGTTGTTCTTCTGATGCCGCCCGGCACGCCGGATTCGACGCGGGACGACCTGCAGGCGGCACTTCTCCCGGGGGAGAACGTTCTGGCCGCGGTTCCGGTTGACCTGGACGAAGCACTTCACTTCGGCCACGGGGCGCTGGCGCTGACCGACCGGCGTCTGCTGGCGCGGCCGCCCGGGGCGGCGGACTGGCAGGCCTGGACGCTGGCGCCCGGGTTGCAGCTGCGCCATTCGGACCATGCCGGTGTCGGCAGCCTGGAGCTGTGCGACGAGCGCCAGCGGCTGGCCCGCTGGCGCTTCACGCTGGCGTCCAACGGCCCGGCGCTGAAGCTGCTGGCGGCCTTCGAGCGGCTTCAGTCGCAGCAGGAAGGTGCGGTTGCCGAAGACGAAGCCGGCGAAGAAGAGGGCCTGCCTGCCCCCGACTTGCAGGATTCGCCGTCGAGCTGGGTGTTGCTGCGCCTCGGGCGGTTCGCCAAGCCCTACCGGCGGCAGTTGATCCTGGGCTTCTCGCTGACGGTGGCCTCCACCGCCGCGACATTGGTGCCGCCGTACCTGACCATCCCATTGATGGACAAGGTGCTGATCCCGTTCCAGGCCGGACGGCAGATCGACCCGGTCTACGTGCTGTGGCTGCTGGCCGGGCTGCTGGGTTCGGCGCTGCTCGCCTGGAGCCTGGGCTGGGCGCGCACCTGGCTGCTGGCACTGGTGTCCGAGCGCATCGCCGCCGACCTGCGCACCGCGGCCTTCGATCACCTGCTGTCCTTGAGCCTGGACTACTTCGGCGCCAAGCGCACCGGCGACCTGATGGCGCGCATCGGCTCGGAGACCGACCGCATCTCGGTGTTCCTGTCGCTGCACGCGCTGGACTTCGCCACCGATGTGCTGATGATCGGCATGACCTCGGTGATCCTGTTCTCGATCGACCCGTGGCTGGCGCTGGTGACGCTGGTGCCGCTGCCCTTCATCGCCTGGATGATCCACCTGGTGCGCGACCGGCTGCGCACCGGCTTCGAGAAGATCGACCGCGTCTGGGCCGACGTCACCAGCGTGCTGGCCGACACCATCCCCGGCATCCGCGTGGTCAAGGCCTTTGCGCAGGAGGGTCGCGAGGCGGCACGCTTCCGGCAAGCCAACCAGCTGAACCTGGCGGTCAACGACAAGCTGAACAAGACCTGGAGCCTGTTCTCGCCGACGGTGTCGCTGCTCACCGACATCGGGCTGCTGGTGGTCTGGGCCTTCGGCATCTGGCAGGTCAGCCGCGGGCAGATCACCGTGGGCGTGCTGACCGCGTTCATCGCCTACATCGGGCGCTTCTACACGCGGCTGGATTCGATGAGCCGCATCGTCAGCGTGACGCAGAAGGCGGCGTCTGGCGCCAAGCGCATCTTCGACATCCTGGACCACGTGAGCAACGTGCCCGAGCCGGCGAACCCGGTGTCCATCGAGCGCATGCAGGGGCGCATCGAGCTGCGCGAGGTGGGCTTCCGTTACGGCAGCCGCAGCGTCATCCGCGGGCTGGACCTGGACATCCGGCCGGGCGAGATGATCGGCCTGGTGGGCCACAGCGGCTCGGGCAAGAGCACGCTGGTCAACCTGATCTGCCGCTTCTACGACGTGAGCGACGGCGCGATCCTGGTCGACGGCACCGATCTGCGCCGCTACGGCGTGGCCGACTACCGGCGGCACATCGGCCTGGTGCTGCAGGAGCCGTTCCTGTTCTTCGGCACGGTGGCCGAGAACATCGCCTACGGCAAGCCCGGTGCGACGCGGGCCGAGATCGTGGCCGCGGCGCGGGCTGCGCATGCGCACGAGTTCATCCTGCGGCTGCCGCAGGGCTACGACAGCCTGGTCGGCGAGCGCGGACAGGGGCTGTCGGGCGGCGAGCGGCAGCGCATCAGCATCGCCCGCGCGCTGCTCATCGACCCGAAGATCCTGATCCTGGACGAGGCCACCTCGGCGGTGGACACCGAGACCGAGAAGGAGATCCAGAAGGCGCTGGACAACCTGGTGCAGGGGCGCACGACGATCGCCATCGCGCACCGGCTGTCGACGCTGCGCAAGGCCGACCGGCTGGTGGTGATGGACCGCGGCCGCGTGGTCGAGGTCGGCCCGCACGACGCACTGATCGAGCAGCGCGGCGCCTACTGGCGGCTGTACGAGGCGCAGGCGCGGCGCGTCGACGGCAGCGACCCGGGTGCCGAGCCGCTGATCGCCGCGCAACTGGCGGCGGCGGCGAGCACGCATGCGACGGTGCACGGCGGGGATAAGCCATGAGCGCGTCGGACCGCTCCCAAGCGCTCATACCGGAGCACGCAGTGCGAAGGGTTGTCGAGTGAGCCTCGAATTGCAGCGCAATGCCTTCGGCCGCCTGGTGCTGACCGCCGAGGACGGCCTGGTCCACGACGGCGTGGTGCCGGTGCGCGCCTTCCCGATCGCCGCGCCGGTGGAAGGGCTGTCGCTGCTCAGCGCCGAAGGCCACGAGCTGGCCTGGGTGGACAGGCTGGACGAGCTGCCCGCGGCGCCGCGGGCGCTGGTCGAGGCGGCGCTGGCCGAGCGCGAGTTCATGCCCGAGATCCGCGGGCTGCTTGGCGTCAGCACCTTTTCCACGCCGAGCACCTGGACGGTGCAGACCGACCGAGGGCCGACGCAGTTCGTGCTCAAGGGCGAGGAGGACATCCGCCGCGTCGGCCGCACGATGCTGATCGTCGCCGACGGCCGGGGGCTGCAGTTCGTGGTGCGCGACCTGACGGCGCTGGACCGCCATTCCCGCCGCCTGCTCGAACGCTTCCTGTAGGCGCCCGGGCGGCCCGCCGGCCGGCGCGCCTAGACCCAGCCCATCGCGCCGACCACCGCGCCGGCGGCCACCAGCCAGATCGGGCTGACGGCCGTTTTCAGCAGCAGCAGCACGGTCAGGGGCACGAGCAGCATCGCCCCCCAGCTGTTGCGCACCGGCGCGGTCAGCACCCAGCCGGTGGCCAGCAGCAGGCCCAGCGTGAGCGGCGCCATGCCGGCGCTGAAGGCGCGCATCGTGCGCGCTTCGCGGTAGCGGTCGCCGTAGCGCGCTGCGGCCAGCGCCAGGGTGGTCGACGGCAGCAGGCTGCCGGCCAGTGTTGCCGCCACGCCCGCCAGGCCGGCGATGTTCCAGCCGACCACGGCGACGAACAGCAGGTTCGGCCCCGGTGCCGCCTGGGCGATGGCCACCGAGCTGGTGAACTGCGCGTCGCTGAGCCAGCCGCGCTCGCCGACCACGAAGCGCTGCATGTCCGGCGCGGTGGTGAGCGCGCCGCCGACGGCCAGCAGCGACAGCAGGCCGAAGTGCAGGAACAGCGACAGCAGCACGCCGCCGTCCGTCCCGTGGGGGCCGAAGAAGAGCGTGTTCATGCGTGTCCGCCCGGCGCGGCGTGCGGCCGGCTCATCGCCCGAGCCGCCACCAGGCGACTGCGACCGACAGCCCGCCCAGGCCCAGCACCACGCCGACCAGCGGCCAGCGCCACACGCCGACGGCCAGCAGCGCAAGCAGGGCGACCAGCCCGCCGGCCGTCCAGCCCAGCGGGTTGACGCGCAGGACGCCGACCAGCTTCAGCGCCGTGCCGATGACCAGCCCGGCAGCCACCGCGCCCATGCCGCGCAGCGCGCCGGCGACCATCGGCACGTCGACGAATTCGCGGTACAGCGCGGCCAGCAGCAGCACGATGAGCAGCGGCAGGCAGACCAGCCCGGCCAGCGCCGCAGCGGCGCCGCGCCCGCCCAGGAAGCGGTCGCCGATGATCAGCGCCATGTTGATGATGTTCGGCCCCGGCAGCACCTGGCCGAGCGACAGCAGCTCCAGGAACTGCGCCTTCGTCAGCCAGCGCTCGCGCTCCACCAGCTCGCGCTGTGCCACCGCGAGCACGCCGCCGAAGCCTTGCAGCGCCATGCGGTTGAACACGCGCGCGATGTCCAGCGCGTCGCGCGGGCGCCGCAGCGGCGCATCAGACATGAACCCCGCCCCGCATGCGCCGCGCCGCCCACAGGCTGGTGGCGATGGCGGCGCACATCCAGGCCAGGCCCAGCCAGCTCAGCCCGTCGTAGCCGACGGAAGCGATCACCGCGCCGCCGCCGCCCGAGCCGATGAACTGGCCGACGTACATGGCCGAGGAGTTCAGCGAGATCAGCGCGGTGGCCAATGCCGGCGCGGCCAGCGCCAGCCGCACCTGCTGCGCCGAGTTCGAAGAGAAGCAGCCCAGCGCCCAGGGCAGGGTGACGAGCAGCGCGCTGGTGAAGCCGGTGGCCAGCGGCCAGGCGAGCAGCGACAGCGCCATGCAGCCCAGCCCCAGCAGCACCGCAGGGGCGGCGCCGATGCGGTCGATGTGGCGCGTCAGCAGCACGTTGCCCAGCAGCCCGACGACGCCGAACCACAGGAACAGCAGGCTGATCTGTGCCGCGCTCGCGCTCAGCACCTGGTGGTAATAGGGCGCGAAGAAGCCGAACAGCGTGAACTGTCCGGCGCTGCTCATCGCCGTCACCCCCACGATGGCCATCAGCACCGGGTGCGTGAAGACGCTGCGCCAGTCGGCCAGCGACAGCGGCGGCGGGCGGATGCCGGCGGGCAGCGCGCGCCACACGCCGGCGGCGGCGGCCAGCGCCAGCAGTGCGATGACGACGAAGGCCGCGGCCCAGCCCCAGGTCTCGCCGATGTAGGCCGACATCGGCATGCCCAGCACCGAGGCCACCGACCAGCCGAGGAAGATGAAGGTGATCGCCTGGCCGCGCTGCGCGGGCGGCGTCAGTGCGGCGATGGCCGACGCCGCCTGCGGCGTGAAGGCCGCCGCGCCCAGCATCGTCAGGCAGCGCAGCACCAGCAGCACGGCGAAGTCGGTGGCCAGCGCGCTGAGCAGGTGGCCGGCGGCGTACCACAGCAGCGCCAGCACCAGCAGGCGGCGCCTGTCCCAGCCGCTCAGCAGCCCGGCGAGCAGCGGCGAGCCGATGGCCATCACCACCGCTGCGGCGCCTATCAGCTGCCCGCCGAGCGCCACCGACACCTGCAGCGAGCGCACGACGTCGTTGAGCACGCCGGCCGAGGACATGATGCCGCAGCCGATGGCGAAGTTGCCGGCCAGCAGTGCCCAGCGCGGCGCGGTAGCGGTGCTCAGCGCAGCACCTTCAGCGCGTCCGGGTTGACGATGTTCGTCGGCTGGTTGTTGACGAAGTTCACCACGTTGTCGAAGGCGGCGCTGAAGTACAGCTCGTAGCTGTCCTGCTCGACATAGCCGATGTGCGGCGTGCACACCGCGTTCTCCAGCCGCAGCAGCGGGTGGCCCTGCAGGATCGGCTCGCTCTCGAACACGTCGATCGCCGCCATGCCGGGGCGGCCGCGGTTCAGCGCCGAGACCAGCGCGTGCTCCTCCACCAGCTCGGCGCGCGAGGTGTTGACGAACAGCGCGGTGGGCTTCATGCGCGACAGGTCTTCCAGCTTGACGATGCCCTGCGTGCGCTCGCTCAGGCGCAGGTGCACGCTGAGCACGTCGCAGCTCTCGAAGAAGCCCTCGCAGGAGGCGGCCGCCTGGTGGCCGTCGGCCACCGCCTTGGCACGCGCCGATTCGCTGCCCCACACGCTGACCTGCATGCCGAAGGCACGACCGTAGCCGGCCACCAGCTGGCCGATCTTGCCGTAGCCCCAGATGCCCAGGTGGCGGCCCTTCAGCACCTGGCCGATGCCGAAATTTGGCGGCATCGACGCGGTCTTCAGCCCGCTCTGCTGCCAGGCGCCGTGCTTCAGGTTGCCGATGTACTGCGGCAGCCGGCGCATGCTGGCCATGATCAGCGCCCAGGTCAGCTCGGCCGGCGCCACCGGCGAGCCCACGCCTTCGGACACGGCGATGCCGAGCCTGGTGCAGGCGGCCACGTCGATGTGGCTGCCGACGCGCCCGGTCTGCGAGATCAGCTTCAGCTTGGGCAGCTTCTCGAGAAGCTGCCGCGGAAAATGCGTGCGCTCGCGGATCAGCACCAGCACGTCGGCATCGCGCAGCCGCACCGACAGCTGGCCGATGCCCTTGACGGTGTTGGTGAAGACCTTGGCATTCAGTGGCTCCAGCTTGTATGCGCACTTGAGCTTGCGCACCGCGTCCTGGTAGTCGTCGAGGATGATGATGTTCATGGCGGCGGTCATTCTGCCTTGCTGCGGTTGGCACCCTGCGGCCGGCGCTACGATGCGCCTCGCACAACCCACGGAGACCGTTTGCCATGAGCCTTTCTATGCACTCTGCCAGCGCGCCGGTGTTCACGCGCATCCTCGGCAACATGCTGCACTGGCTGGACCGCGCCGAGGCCCATGCCCAGGCGCGCAAGTTCGACGCCAACAACTACCTCGGCCTGCGTCTGGCGCCGGACATGCTGCCCTTCGCGCGCCAGATCCAGATCGCCAGCGACGGCGCCAAGGGCTGCATGTCGCGCCTGGCCGGCGCCGAGATTCCGAAGTGGGAGGACAACGAGGCCACGATGGACGAGCTTCGCGCTCGCATCCGCAAGACGCTGGAGCACGTGCAGTCCTTCGCGCCGGCGCAGATCGACGGTTCGGACGAGCGCGCCATCACCGTGCCGATGCGCAGCGGCGACGCGCTGCAGTTCACCGGCGAGACCTTCCTGAAGCATTTCGCATTGCCGAACCTCTTCTTCCACGCCACCACCGCCTATGCGCTGCTGCGTCACGCGGGCGTGGAACTGGGCAAGGCCGACTTCCTGGGGC
>Ga0105096_10000248_pt1 | contig 16801 bp, 21 predicted proteins | sample PPLLak3cmMay2015_FD_87036 | JGI IMG/M metagenome (GOLD analysis project Ga0105096, IMG submission 87036) | Freshwater sediment microbial communities from Prairie Pothole Lake near Jamestown, North Dakota, USA - PPLs Lake P7 Core (1) Depth... | ecosystem: Environmental > Aquatic > Freshwater >... | reverse complement strand
TTGCGAAGTGCCAACACCAAAACGCTGCGCCAACGCCCGCTGAGTCATAACGCCACGCAAAGCACGCATCTCAAGCACTTGCTCATCGGTCAGCATCGCGTTGGGGTTGCTCTGGTTTGGCATGGGTTTGATGACGCGGCGGTCTTTTTGGATCATGTCCTGCACGTTGTCTTTTGCCGTGCCAGCAAACAAGTGCTCCTGATTAACGCAACGCGGGTTATCACACCGATGGCAGACATACATGCCGTATGGCACAGGCCCAAACTTTTCCTCGTAGGCATATCGATGCGCAAGGATGTTCTGCCGCGTACCGGCGACTTTGAACAGTCCGTATCCTGCCTTTAGGCTGGCACCAAGCCACTTAATGCAGCCGTTTCCGGCTGCGGTGGTTTTGCTCCAAAAGCGCGGGTTCATGATGTGATGGTTTGAAGTTCTGCGTTTGAAAGCCTTCTCGGATAGAAGGTTACTCGTCTAAGCCAACCATTTAGCGGAACAGATCCAGGACCGTCTCCGAGAGCAAGTCGAGTAATTGTTGGAAGCGTTGCAATAGGCGTAATGCCCGTCATTAGCGTTCCATTCACAACACCTGATTGATCTGATACAGCGTACGCAGCCGCCTGTTTATTGATGCCGGTAAGAGTTCCAGCTGTAGCTGTACCCGTGAAATTGCCGCCAGAAGAAACAAACCTAAAATCACCAACAGTGCCGGGAGTTTGCCTTCGCAACTGCATCCGATTACTGAGTGTCGTGTCGTCTAGGCTAACTAACGCTGGGGGGGTCACTGGGTTGACTCCCGTTGCAAGTTGCCCTTCAACGTACAAAGTACCCGAAGCGCTATTAAACCAAGGCGACAACGTATTCACTAAAGCCACATCGGCTGCACGGGTCAGCGCGGTGGTGGTGGTGGGGATGTAGCTGGTGGGGAAGGCTCCGGCTTCGAGTTGAGCGCCCCAGATGAACAGGCCATCTGTAGCTGCACTGTTGGTCGAATTAGCTACAGTTGCATTTGCGTCGTAAGTCAGAATTGCTACCGTTTGTATAGAAGTTCCGCTAGTGTCAGCAATCCCTGTAATCGTACAACGCCACCATCCGTTGCCTACTGATGTCGCGCTTGCAGAAGTAAACGTGCCATTACCACTTGCATTCCCCTGCGTTACAGCGCCGGTAGTTAAATTAAAAACTGCGCGGAAAAAATTATTTTGCGCAGCAGGGTTTCTAATGCGCAGTTGAATAAAGTTCAACCCGGCGTTTTTAACAAAACAAGTTAGCGTATGAGTGTTTGTGGTTGTTGCAGTAACTGACAAAGTAATTTGGGGGAACGTGGACGTTCCTACTGCAAACTTGTCTGCGTTTAAGGTGCCATCAGGGGAAATTTCAACGTCAGTTGTTAAAACTGAATTGGCGTCTTTTGTCCAGCCAGCCAAGTCCTGACTGTTTGGCAACAAATTCGTCCTCGCCTCCTCAATCAGCAGCCCCTGAGCCGCCAGCGTGCTGGGGTTGTAGTCAAACCGTGGGGCGTTGGTTGCTGCGCTGGTCAGCACACCAGCCGAGTCGAAGAACGTGCCAGTGGACGCTCGGGTGAAGGTGATCCTCGGGTCTAAGGCCGGCATGGCCGCAAAGTTGAACGACAGCGACGGCCTCCCCCCGCTGGCCATGTCCGGCAGGCCCACGCGGCCAATGTTCTGGCCCAGCACGGTCAGGCCCCGATCACTGCAAGGCGCTCGCCAGGCGTAACGCCGAAGTACTCGGTGGCCTCTGCCGCTAGGCGCAGCCCGCTGGTGGTCGCCGTCGGGTTGGTGCCAGATGCCAGGCAGGCCGGTGCGTCAGACACCACGCGCACGAACCGGGTGTTGGCCCCGAAAACGGCAGACTGCACGCTGCTGGTCGTGAAGGTCACCACGTTGGTGGTGCCCGGCAGTTTGGCCGCCTGGGGGACGCCGCCGATGTCGTTGGCGTTTTCGAGGTATTGAAATTCGGTAACGTAGAGCTTTGCCATGATGATGTCCTTTAGGCCGCGGCCAGGGTTGTGACGGTGCCAGAGCTGCCCTTGTACTTCAAGGCGCCCGAGGCGACGAACAGGATGCCGCCGCCCGTGGGCGTTGCAGGCTCTGAAGAATTGGCAATGAACTGCAGCGGAGCCGTGGCGCTGAACATGATCTGCTGCACCGCGACGATGGCCGAAGGCGTCACCGGCCTAGTGGGGCTGGTGCCGGCGGCCAAGTACTGCAGGAAGGCCTGAGTGCTGCTGGCAGACCAGTAGAGCTGCAGGTTGTCCCCAGCGGCCAAAGTGACCACTATGGTGGTCGCGGCGATCAGCGCTCCATCGGACCCACCGTGCTGGCCTGGAATGTCGAAAATCGAATTGGTGTTTTCCAGATCCTCGCCGTTCTTGCGCAACCAGACGCGAGCGGTCTGGATGTTGTTGCTCGAGTTGTGCAGCTGCAGCGAGAACGAAAGAGCGAAGGTGCCGGCCTCGGCAAAGGTGATCTTTGAGCCATCGACAATTGAGATTCCTCGGCTTTCCGCCGTGGTTCCCAGCGCCACCGCATAGGCTGTGGTCGCGGAGGCGATGGTCTGGTTTGTCAGACTCACAAACGACCCGTAGGCCCCGAGATCCCCGCCAGGCCCCTGCGGCCCGCGTTCGACGATGGTGACGATGCTCATTGCGTGACCTCTGCGCTGATGCTGATGGTGCCCCGAATCAGGCGATAGACCAAGCCGCCTGCGGTGACGATCTCCAGATCGTACTTGCCGAAGCTCCAGGTGAATGCGGCCGACTCTGCGGCTGTGATGGTCAGCGTGATCTGCCCGAGATCGCCTGCGATTGCCAGCTTGCCGTTTGCCGTGGTGGCCTCAAAAAGAACCGTCGTTACGTTGGTGGCAGCGCGGACCTGCATGCGCGCGGTGGCGCCGCTCAGGTTGATGGCCGCTCCGTCGTCATCCGTCCAACGGATGATTTGCTCGTAGCTGGCGCCTTTTTCGACGCTGAGATTGTGGACTTCGGCGCTCATGCTTGCTCCAGAAGCCGCTGATCTATCGCGGCATGAATCTGGCCCTGTTGCTCTTGCCCAAGGCCGGAAAACTGCACCGACACGATGCGCCTCTGCTGCTCGGCGATGACTTCGGTTGGCATGGCCGCACCGATCATGCTGGCCAGAATGTCCAGCTCGGCCACGACGTCGGCTAGGTTGAAGTCGCGCGACCAAGAAATCTGCGGCGCGGTGGTCAGGCCCAACCACTGGCGCGAAAGCTCCCAGGCTCGTCGCTCCAGGCTCTCCATCCTGCCGGCAAACTTCGCCAGCTCGGAGTTCAACGCTTGGAACCGCATTTGCAGGGCCAGGCCGGATTCGCGCTGCGAGGAGGACGCGATCACCAAGCCTATCTCGTTGATCTGATCCTTCAGCGCCGCAATGCGGTCCAGGTAAATCCGCGCAGGGCCGTCCGGTGGCGCGATGAAGGCCGGCGTGCTGCCGCTGTGCACCATCAGGTTGCTGCTGCCGATGGTCTCGCCGACGACCTGCGCAGCCTGGACTTTCTGGGCGTCCGTGGAGTTCTCGGACACCTGCATGGTCAGCAGGCTAAACGTCTGCGAGCGCAGGATTTCGTCCAGTTCGCTATCCAGGTTGAACATCCTGCGCGACAGGTCCGCGATCGGCGAGAACGGGCCGAAGTATGGGAAATCGCCACCCTCAGTGAAGATCAGCAGCGGGCACTCCGTCAGTGGGTGCTCACCCTGGGCCAGGATGCGCAGCTGGCCATCTATGGCACGCCAGGAGGTCAGGTCAAAGTGCCATGTGCAATCGACTCTTTCGCCGGTCTCCAGCGTGAAATTGCCAGAGAACTCCGCGTAAGTAAACTTCCCGTCGTCGCCGATTTGGTAGTCGGTAAGCAGCTCGGGCTTGATGCTGGTCCAGTACGGCGCAACCCTGGAGCGCACCTGCTGCTCAAGCGTCGGCGCCATGGCCGGGGGCATGTCAACCAGCAGCAGCATGCTGCCGCGCGCCTTGGCCTCAACCACAAACTGAGACCAGAAACTGTCGATGGTGTTGCCCTTGCCGTCAATGTCGGCGGCCATCGCCTCGTACAGCGGATTGGCCATGGCGCGCACGGCGGGCCGACTGGCAAGGTATCCAGCGAATCGAGAAACGACCTGGGCCAGCGGCGAGGCGTACCAAGCGATCTCATTGCGGCGCGCGTACTTGGTTTCACTCTCTCGCGGGTACTGGATCAGGTACGACGACGCCACCGCGATGGGGCGTGCCTTGCTGTCGAAGCTGATAAGAGGGCGAAATGGGCCGTCGCCATTTAGCGCGAAGCCTATGAATTTGAAGCGCGTTATATCTTGATTGGCCATATCACTGGTATATTGCAGGTTCGTTTCACTTTAACTCACCGGATTTACCAATGAGCATTAATGAACTACTCGCACAGAAAGCAGAACTCGAGCGCCAGATCGCCGAACAAACCCGCGCGGAGCGGGCGTCTGCGGTCTCGCAGATCAAGACCCTGATGTCTACCTATGGCCTCACGCCTGGCGACATTGTGACCGACTCCGCGAAAGTTGCAAAGAGTCCGATCAAAGAGAAGTCTACGCCTCGCGCCACCGTCGCGCCTAAGTACCGCGACGACGCTGGCAACACTTGGACCGGTCGCGGCCTGAAACCCCGGTGGCTGACCACGGCACTGGCTGCCGGCGCAACGCTTGAGCAGTTTGCAATCTGACGGAGAAGACGATGGACATCGAAAACCTCAAGGAAGCCCTCGGAGACGAGAAATTTACCGCGCTGAAAAGCTACGTCGATGATCTGCAAGGGCAACGCGACACGGCGCGCCAGGAGTCGATCAATGGCCGTCGCGGCATGAAGGACAAGCTGGCCAAGCTCGAAGCGGACCAGAACGCGCTGATGGAGCGCTTGGGTATTGATAGCCTAGAGGATCTGGATCTCTTGCCCGACGCGAAGGGCGCAGCAGAGGCCGCGAAGCAATACGACGCCAAGCTCAAGCGCATGGAGCGCCAATTGCAGGAGGCGACAACTCAGCGCGACGAGATCAGCGGCAAGTTTCGCGGCAGCTTGCAAAAGGCCGCAATTGCCGAGGCTTTATCGGGCCATGAGTTTGTCGCGCGCGATCTCGTCGAAACCTTTGTTTCACAGCGCCTGACCTGGGAAGGAGATGACCTATTGTTCAAGTCTGAAGATGGGCGTATGATTCCGGTCAAGGACGGGATCGCAGGGATTGCGAAGGCCCGTCCCGAGCTGCTTAAATCGACCGGCACGGGAGGTGCTGGAGTCCGTGCGTCCAACGCTGGAGGCGGTGGACCCAAGACCATGACCCGCGCCGAATTTGAAGCACTCGCACCCGCTCAACGGGTAGAGGCTGCAAAGTCAGGCGTCCAACTCGTCTAACTTTCTGGAGTTCTTACCATGGGTGCCACCCTTACCAATCTCATCCCGACCCTGTACAGCAATCTGGACGTTGTGTCCCGTGAGCTGGTTGGTTTCATTCCGGCCGTGACGCTGGACGCGCAATCCTCGCGCGCCGCGGTCAACCAGTCCGTGCGCTCGTTCGTCGCGCCTGCCTCCTCGGCTGGCGACATCACCGCAGGCGTTACGCCGCCCAACGATGGTGACCAGACCATTGGCGACATGGAGATCAAGATCACCAAGGCGCGCCGGGTGCCAATCCGCTGGACGGGCGAGGAGGAGCGTGGTTCCGGCCCTGCTGCTGCTGCCATTCAGGGCGCGCAGATCCAGCAGGCGATCCGCACGCTTTGCAACGAGATCGAGGCCGATCTGGCTGCCACCTACATCAGCGCATCTCGCGCTGCCGGTGCGGCGACTACGACGCCTTTCGGCACGGCTGCCGACTACACCGCGGCCTCGCTGACTCGCAAGATCCTGGCCGACAACGGCGCACCGCTGACCGACATGCACTTGGTGGTCGACACTGCCGCCGGCGCGAACCTGCGCGGCAAGCAGGCCTCAAGCTCCCAGGAGTTCGGCGACGCCATGCTGCGCCAGGGCGTGCTGCTGGACATTAACGGCATGATGGTGCGGGAGTCGGCGCAGATCAAGACCCACACCAAGGGCACGGGCGCATCGGCGACCACGAACTCGGCCGGTTACGCGGTCGGAGCTCTCACGATCACCCTGGCCTCTGCTGGCACGGGTACGATCCTGGCCGGCGATGTGATCACGTTTGCGGGTGACAGCAACCAGTACGTCGTGGTCACTGGCGACGCTGACGTTTCAGGCGGCGGTACTGTGGTTCTGGCCGCTCCAGGCCTACGCCAGGCTATCCCAGCATCGGCGACTAACATCACTGTCGTAGGCACTTCGGTTCGCAATATGGGCTTCAGCCGCTCGGCCATCGTGCTGGCGCAGCGCCTGCCGGCCCTGCCCGCTAACGGCGACCTGGCCTCGGACCGCACCTCCATCGTGGACCCGCGCTCGGGCCTGTCGTTTGAGGTAGCGCTGTACCCGCAGTACAGGCAGATGCAGTGGGAAATCAGCTGCGCCTGGGGCGTGAAGGTCATCAAGCCCGAGCACGTCGCCATCCTGCTGGGCTGATGCCTCAAATCATCGAAACCGTCCGCGTGATGCCCACTCACCCGTCTCAAGGTGAGTGGGTCATCATGAACGCATCAGATTTTGACCCTGCCGTGCATCGACTGTACGGGGCAGCGCCACTTCCTGATGCTTCACCGCAACCAGCAGAAATGCCCAGGCGGCGCGGACGACCGCCAAAATACCTGAACCAGGAGCCCAACGATGGCAACCGCTGAAAACGCGAAACTCCAGTACGAGGCGGGGCAGACCTCCACCTCGATGACGACCCTGACGAACTCAGGGGACGAAACCACCTTTACCAGCTCGGCCTTGCTGTGGTCCAAGCGAGCGGGCTATGCTCCTGTCGTGCTGCCCAACGGCCTGCTGACGGGCGGGGCAATCACGCCTCACGCATCTGACAACGACAAGGTCAACGTCGCCGCCCTGACGCTGAACCTCAACGGCGTCGTCACCAGCGTCAGCGCCGGCACCGCGACGATCACGCGCGGCGTCTCAACCGACACGCACAACATCACCAGCATTACCATCAACTCCAGCGGGGCCATTGCGGCAGTCTCTGGCGTTGACAGCACGGCGTTTTCCGAAACGCGCGGGGCCAACGGTGGGCCTCCGCTGATTGCGGTGGACTCGGTGGAAATTGGCCAGGTTCGCACTAGTTCTGTGAGCGCTGCGCTGGTGACCGCCGCTGAGATTTTTACGGTGGTTGGCACGCACACGGAGCGCGCAGATTACCCGCTGTTCGACATCAACTACAGCGCAGGGTCTGTGACCTTCCTGGCCGCGCTGCCGGAGATCCACACCGGGCCAGTGCCGAAACGTGTCTACGCCTCGTTTGCTGCGCCGATCTTCTCCGATGTGCAGCTGGCATCGGACTTCGTGCCGCCCGAGACGACGCACTCCTTGACCTCCGTGCAGGTCTACGGCAGCACGCTGGGGTCCACCGCGTCCACGCTCAACCAGGGCAGCTTCACGGCCTACCTGCAGGACGGCGTGGCTGATGGCCTGGTGCAGCTGAAGAACCAGGACCTTTGGTTCAAGTTCTTCCCTGACCGCTACAAGGCGCCGTATCTGTTGACGCAGGGCAAGCTGGGTGTGTCGCGCACCTTCCCGGCCGGCGACAGCATCCAGGCCGCCTGCACCATTTCCGCCACGGAGCGCGCAACTGAGGTGGGCTGATGTTTGATCTGAATCGATTCGAGCAGGCAAGGTTCGAGTCGAAGAAGGCGCGAGTGGCTGTTGAGGCGCTCGCGTTTTTTTTCGACGAAGGCGAAGCACCGGAGTGGGAGGTCCGCGGGCTGACCGCCAGCGAGCTGCACACCGCACTGGAGGCCGAAAAACGGCAATCCAGCATTGACAGCATCGTCAAGGCGATAGCCACCAAGGCAGACCAGGCCAACGCCATCCGGCAGGCCCTGGGCATCAGTGGCGACACGCCTGGCGAGATTGCCAAGCGCTTGGAAATCCTGGTGTCCGGCTCGGTTTCCCCAAGGATTGACCTGGCCGCGGCGGTGAAGTTGGCCGAGGCTTTCCCGATCGAGTTCCTGATGCTGACCAACAAGATCAGCGAGCTCACAGGCCAGGGCGCCGATCTTGTAAAGCCAAGCGCCGCCTCGCAGAAGACCCAGGACTGAGCGCAGCGCTCGCATTCCTGGAACTGCGCGGCGGCTACCTCTACCAGCACCGCCCAGACATCATCCCGCAGGGTTTTTTGACCGACGAAGAACTGACGATCTGGGCGGCGTACTACGAGAAGAAGCAGCAAGATGGCCGACATTCAACAAACCGTTGAGCTGATTTTCAGGGGTCAGAACCAGACCAATGCGGCTATCGCTGGGATTCAGCGAGACCTTGCAGCGCTGTCTGGCAATGCTGATACCTCAACCAGGGCGCTGAACGGCACCAACGACCAGCTAGAGCGAATCGGCAGCAACAGGGCCGGCATTGCGTCTGCAACGGTAGCGCTGCAGGCCCTGGCGGGCTCGCTGGTCATCAAGGACTTCATCGACGCCAATGTTGCGGTTGAACAGTTTCGCAACACGCTGAAGCTGGTCACAGGGTCAACCGAGGCGGCGAACAAAGAGCTGGACTTCATCACCAGCACCGCCAACCGGCTTGGCGTTGAAGTTCGCGGCGCGGCAGGCGCCTATGCCTCGTTTGCGGCGGCGGCCAAGGGCACGGCGGCTGAGGGCGAAGGTTCGCGCGTCGTCTTCGAAGGGTTTGCCACGGCGTTTGCTGCACTTGGCACCAGCAGCGCGGATGTAACCGGCGCCTTTACCCAACTGGCCCAGGGCGTCAGCAAGGGCAAGTTTGAGCTTGATGATCTGAAGTCTGTTGCAGAGCGTCTGCCGGGGTTCTTCAACACTTTCGCCGACTCGCTGGGCGTCACCAATGAACAATTCTTCGACCTGATCTCCAAGGGCAAGATCGGAATCCCTGAGCTGATCAAAGTCGCAGAACAGCTGAAGACGCAGTTCGGCTCGGCGGATTTCAGCAGTTTCAATAATGAGCTTGCACGGCTGCGAAACGAAATAACCAAAACGCAGACATTACTTGGCGATGCAGGCGCGTTTAATGTTTTGACTGGAGGAGTTAGAACTGGGGGATTAGCCGTTGGAACTTTGGCCGCCGGGTTTGATTATCTTAGTGGTACAACATCGGCGTTTTATAAATTCATTAAAGGTGATTCATCCTTAGACCAACTTGAAAGAGATTTGCAAAATGTAGAGCTTCGCGCAATTGACGCAAGTGATGCACTTACAGGACAACTCAATCAAAGTCTTGCAGAAACAAATCGTTTGTCTCGTCAGGCCTTAGAGGCCGCTAATAAAATTGGACCAGATCAAACCACAGCGGAAACTGCGCGTTTGCTTCGGCAAAACTCACAGGCTGTGCTAGATGAAATTCAGAACTCTGTTAAAACTCTAAACAGCCTCAAAGACATCAATCTTTTTGGCGAAAACCTAACAAAAGCGTTTCTTGAAGGCAAATTAACAGCTAGTGATTTTGAAAAAGCTGTTGTCTCCCTTGGCAAAAAACAGGGTGAGCTTGGTTTACAAAGCCAAAAAACCTCAAAAGAATTAGAGAACACTACAAAAAACGCCCAAGATTACGCCGCCAAGCTCCAGAGCATTGCCTCTAACGAGCGCATCAAAGTCATTGAGTCGCGCGTCAAGCTCGAGATTGCCCAGGCCGTTGCTGATGCCCAGAAATTCGAGTCCGCGCTCAAATCACTTTCAGCGACGGTCGAATCATCCGGCGATGTCATCAGTAGCATCTTCGGCGCATTCGGGGACATTGAAGGGTTCTTCGGTCTGGAGAAGCTCGAACTGGTCCAAGACCAGTTGAAGATAGAAAACAAGATTAGGGAACAAGCGTTGGATTTGCAGAGACAGCTCATTGAATCCCAGATCAATCTGAATCAATCAAGAACGGCATCTTTGCAGCGCGGCAACGCGCTGATCCAGATTGATGGGAAAGGTCTGCAGCCGCACCTGGAGGCGTTCATGTGGGAGATTTTGAAGACCATCCAGACCCGCGTGAATGCAGACGGCCTCGAGCTGCTGGTGGGGACTTGACATGCTGATCCGACTGAGCACCCCGACCTTCGACCCGCTGGGCGTCATTGAGCTGGAGGTCAACGCGGAACGTTCCGACTTCGGCGAGGCCCGCAGGCGCGTGACGCGCGTGGCCACGCTGGACGGCGGCGCGGTCTTCAACGACTTTGGCTTGGCGCAGGCCGACAAGACCATTGAGCTCGTCTGGGCCATCGCCTCCAAGGCCCAGCAAGACGCTGTAGAGCGCCTGGTGAGGCTGTACGCGCTGGTCCAGGTCTCTGTGCCGACGGGGGTCTTTTTAGCCGCCCCAGAGGCCTACACATCCACCCAGAGCACCGGCACGCTGACGCTGTTGGTGAAATCCAAACTTTCAGGAGATTGACATGGCAGTGCCATCAGTTGCAACCTATTCCGTAGATGCCAAAGAAGAGGCGCACAAGGCATTTCGTGATCTGATTGACGCCGGCTCCGCTGCCGGCCGGCTCAAAATCCGCGATGCGAGCGACGTGCTCCTGGCCAACATTCCGTTAGGCGACCCGTGCGGTACTGTAAGTGCCGTCACCGGAGTTTTGACTTTTGATGTCACGGCAGCCGAAGACTCAAGCGCAGACGCGACCGGCACCGCGGCATATGGCGAGTTCACCGATTCAGATGACAATGTGCACCTGAGCCTGCCAACCCAGGCCGGTACCGCAGCGGTGAGCGGCAAGCTGGTGCTCAATACCCTGTCGATTGTTTCTGGTGGGCCTGTGACGCTTATTAGCGCAACCATTGGATAACAATGTCTGGCGACATTTACTATAACAGCGTTTCGCTTTTGCTCCACATGGATGGGGCAAATGGGAGCACTACGTTTACAGATAACTCGCCAAGCCCGAAAACAGTCACGGCTAATGGCAATGCGCAAGTAAGCACAACGCAATCAAAATTCGGCGGCGCATCTGGATATTTTGATGGAGCAGGTGATTATTTATCAATACCTGATTCGGCGGATTTTGATTTTGGGTCTGGTAATTTTACTATAGAATTTTGGATTTATTTTAGCACAACAGGACAAACTCATCTTATATGCGGACAAGCCGATTCTTTTTTGTCTAATGGTACAATTCCTTTTGCATGTTCAAGAACAGCGACAAATTATATTATATTTGAGGCTTACAGCGCATCTACAAATATAATTACTTTACAAACAACTTCAACAGTTACATCAAGCGTTTGGTATCATGTCGCAATAGTTAGAAATTCAAACATCTTTAAGCTGTATCTTAATGGAATTGAACAACAATCTGCAACTTCCTCTTCAGCTTTAAGTAATAGTACAAACCCTTTTTCAATTGGTAGATTGGGACTTTATAATGGTTTCTTTTTTTCAGGTTATATTGATGACTTTAGATTAACAAAAGGTACAGCTCGCTATACATCAAATTTTACTCCACCATCACAAGCATTTCCAAATAAAGCTCCAGATCCTGAAATTTATTTCGAAGAATCTGGCCCTCTTGGCAATGTAAATATACTATCTGCGCTTGAAGTACAAGCAGACATTACTGATTTTGGACCATTAGGCCAGCCTGCTGTTTTATCAAATAACATTTGCGGCTTAATTTCTGTTCCTAGTATTTTAGCATCAGCATCATCGTTAGTTTTTCATTTATTCGGGCAAGTTCAAGTTGCATCACCACTCGGTGCTAGTAATAGTTTATTGAATCATGACTTTACTGGCCAGCTTGGCGACGCGACGACCTACTACGTGATGGACCTCACCACGCCAGGCGGCACGGTGCGGGTGCCGATCTCGAGCTGGCAGGCCACGCTGCAAACCGGCCTGAGCAACTACGTCCAGTGCGTGGTGCCCGCGGTGTCGGCCTACGTCTCGGCCATCAACTCGGCGACGCAGTTCAAGATCTCGCGCCTGGTGGACGTGCCGGGGCTGGCCGCGCCGCTCACATACGAGATGGCCACGGCACCGGTGCAGACCACGACCTTCGACCAGGGGCCATTCCGCTACACCTGCACCATCAGCGGCTACAGCTCCGGCTTTGCCCCCAACGAGACCCCTCCAGCGGCCTACAACCGCATCATGCAGGGCATCAGGTCCATCAGCATCAACCAAGGCGGCACGCGCGTGCGGTGCTCAATTGACTGGCTGCTGCGGCCGGCGCAGCGGGTCTTTGCCAGCTCTGAGGAGTTCGTCGTGTCCTATATCAATTACTACGTCGGCGATGGCGACGCCTACATGGAAGTCGGGGAGCGGGCCTGATGGGGCGCGGCACAATCCTGGCCGACCTGGGAGAGGGCCAATACACGATCAAGCTCGACTTCGGCGAGTCGCGGCTTGCGGCGCAGTTGCTGCTGCTGACAGGCGCCAACTCCGAACTCGACACACAGATCGCCGCGCAGCAGGCCAAGGTCAACACGGCCCAGAACGCGCTGAACGCCAGCAACGCCGCGCTGGCTGTTGCGATTGAGGCCTACATCACAGGCAACAGCTCACCGAATCTGCTGCCACCGGTGGAGACCGCCAAGCTGGACCAAGTGGCCAAAGAGGAGGCCCTTCGCATGGAGACTGTTGCGCTTGGCAAGCTGCAAAGCGCCAAGGCCAACAACCTGCGCAAGATCGACCAGCTCAACAGCTACCGCGCAAGCCTGACCCTGAACGCCTGGTGTGCAGATTACACGGAGGCGGCCTCTGGCGAGGTGGCCACGCTCGAGATCCCCAACGAGCCCAAGACGGTGCTGATCGCGCCCGGAGGACGGGCGCCTGTCGATGCTGACGGCGAGCTGCGCATGCGGGCCTTGATGACGCCCCCCCAGGCCTACTACAACGCCGCCATCCTGCCAGGCTGGCAGAAGTTCAAACCGACATATCGCAGCGGCGTGATCACCGCAATCAGCGGCGACACGGCGGATGTGCTGCTGGACGAGGCCAAGTCCAGCGCCAGTGACATCGCCGACATCGGGCTGGTTAACGTCGAGTTTGATGTGAACCAGACGACAACGCTTACCAACGTGCCGATCGTGTACCAGGACTGCAATGGCACCGTGTTCGAGGTAGGTGATGGGGTGGTCGTTCAGTTCATGTCGCAGAGCTGGAGCGCGCCACGAATCATCGGGTTTTTAAGCAACCCAAAATTATGTAATAAATGGTATTTAATTGCTTACATTAGAATAGCATCAACTAATGGGCCAATTAATTACGAATGGCAAGCAGAATATGATTATGAAAATCAAAAAATAATTAGTAATTTTTTGTATACAAACAATTTTAGTGGATTCTATAATTTTGCACAAATTCATAATTTTGTCGACGGTAACGATAAAATATATGTTAGCTTTCAAGAGGGCGGCAGAATAGTCAAGATTCAAAAAGCGCCCGATTACATGAGAATATGGCAAACATCAATTAATGATAATGTGTATGCGGTCACAGCAAAAAAATACAACGGCACTTGGTGGATTTTTGCCGTTACAAGAGGATCATCGAATAGCACACAAGATATTGAAAAAGTTGCAAGATTAAATTTTGACGACGGTTCTGTTTCTGTTTTGTTGCAAAAAACTATTAACAAAGTTTTGGCTCCAGATGCTTTGAGATTTTTGAAAAGTCAAAATGGAAATCAAATTGTCGCGCCTTATGAATACTTTGAAGCGTTTTCTGGATTTACGCCAATAATAAGATATACAGATAAATTTGCAAATAGTAAAACGCAAAACATTGCTTACAATTTATATACATTTTCAAATAATACAGTTTCTGCATCTTATGACAACAAAGATGCATCTTCTACTTTTAACGCTCATTTTTACTTCAACAACAACTTGTTACAAAAATATCAATATAACAATTTTTACCCAAATATTGGTAGAACATATCCAATCAATCCACAAGCAACATTTACAGATTCTATTTCTGCTACAGACTCAGAAAGTAGACTTTCATCTGTATCTGCAACATACACAGCAAATAATTATGACACTTTAACAAATGATTTTTTTGGATCAGTTAACAATACAATTAAAGTATTTTATGATCCAGATTATAATATAAGCATTGACAACATAGTTTCATTAAGTTATGTAAGTACGCTTTTTCCAGTAGGAGATTCATTTACAAGGGGCGTTTCACAAACTTATACAATTTCATATTTGTATAACAATAATCTTTTAACAACATATACAAAAAGTAATGACTTTGCATTGTCTTCTGACGGATATTTGCCTAGCTTAACTTCATACACTGTATCAACAAACAAAGCCGGCCCATATTTTTCAAATAATGTTGCAATTGCATATTTGCCAAGTATATATGCTTTGTCGTATTATTATTTGAACAATGCAGGCAATTTTAACGGTATGCAACAAAGCAACAACTCAAAAATCACTAAATTATTTGAAGACGCATTAATTTTAGACAATAGGCAAAATCAATACATTGAATCTATATCGTTTTCTTTAGAATTTAATTCTATTTTGTGAGATTTGTATGAACTTCCAAACCGCATTTGCCCTCCTGCTCGGCCACGAAGGCGAGTTCTCAGACCACCCGGCTGACCCAGGCGGCAAGACCCGGTATGGCGTGACCGAGGCCGTCGCCAGGGAAGTCGGCTATACCGGAGACATGCGCGAGCTGCCGCTGGAGCTGGCGCAGCGTATCTACCTGGAAAAGTACTGGAAACCAATCCGCGCCGATGATCTGCCGCCTGGGATCCGATACGCGGTTTTTGACGGCGCAGTCAACAGCGGGCCTGGCCAGGCGACGCGGTGGTTGCAGCGCGCGCTGGGCGTTGAGGCTGATGGCGTGATCGGGCCTAAGACTTTGGCCGCAGCGTATGCGCAGGATTCGAACGCATTGCGCATGCGCATACTGGCCCAGCGGCTGCGATTCATGACATCTTTGACCAACTGGCCAGCGTTCTCCCGCGGCTGGGCGCGCCGAATTGCTGACCTGATGGAGGGATGATGGATTTCGACTGGAAAAGCGTTGTCCGCACCGTTGCGCCTGGCCTCGCTACAGCCCTTGGCGGGCCGCTGGCGGGGGTAGCTGCGTCCGCCCTGTCTGACGCGCTGCTGGGCCGCCCTGATGGCTCGGAGAGCGATATATCTCAGGCAATGGCCATCGGTGGCGCGGATGCGCTGGTCAAGATCAAGGCGGCCGAGCAGGCATTTCAAGTGCGGATGCGGGAGCTTGACATCGACTTAGAGCGCGTGCACCAGGCCGACCGAGACGGAGCTCGGCAGCGAGAGGCGGGCACTGGCGACACTTGGACCCCGCGGCTTTTGGCCATGGGCATCACCGTGGGCTTTTTCGGCGTGCTGGGCTGGCTGCTGACGCAGGGCAAGCCCGAGACCGGAGGCGACGCTCTGCTTGTAATGCTGGGCGCCCTGGGCGGCGCCTGGGCCTCGGTGGTCGCGTACTACTTCGGCAGCTCGGCCGGCTCGCGTGAAAAGACCGCTTTGCTCGGCGGCAAGTGACTCGGGCATTGCTCGTCTTCCATTACCCAGGCGCCCATCCAAATCTGACGCTCATGAGGCGGAGACAGCCTGCGCATGCAGTTGTTGCATTCTGCGCGGTGGCTGCCGGCGCAGCGGGCTGTGTCGGCCGAGAGTTGCCTCATGATGCCAACAGGCTTACAGCCAGAATGATGCATAGCACTGCCGCTACAACTGCAGCCAGATAGACTGTGGCTCGTTCGATGCTCAAGTCTGCATCATCGTCTACGCCAATATCAGTGCAGCACTCTGCGGCCTGGGGGTGGCGGCCCTGCTGGTCGCAACCGTTGGGGATTCGAGAGGTCATCTTTCGATCTCCTTACTTCTGTCCTTGATCTGCTGCACCCGCTGGCGCGTGACGCCGACGACGGCTGCAATGTACTCTGGCTTGTCTCCATCGGCCAGCATGCCCTTGATCACGGCGATGCGGTCTCGCGCAGCTTCCGTTTTCTCGTAGCCTGGCAGGCCCCTCATCACGTTTGATCTGGACCGCAGCCACAACGTCCAGGGAATCTCCATCGTCTTGACGCGGCGGCCGTTGTCCTTCTGGTAGCGGCGCATCCGCAGGCAGCCGTGCTGGCGCCTAGTCTCGAGGCACTTCATGCTGGCCTCCCCCACAAGTAGCCCCAGCGTTTACGCCAAGCGTCGGCTGTCTCTTCGTCGACCTCCTCCATGATGGCGTCGGCTTCGTTGAGCGCATGCTCCATCTCCACCAGCACACGGTCTTGCTCGGTGTTCTGCGCCTCTAGGCTGCACTTGCTTGGCATACAGTCCTGCGTAGCGCAGGGTGGACCAATAACAGCCAGCACTTCTTCGTTGGAAAGTCTGCGTGGCGCGTAGAACACTGGCTTAAAAGTTACGCCATGCTCCGGCTGCTCCAGCGCGGCCTCAATTTCCTGATTCGCATCTGTCAGGCGTTGCAGTGCATCTTCTGCCAGCGCGGCGCGGAGGGCGGTGATGGATTCGTCGCAAATGAGTAGCCCTTTGCGCTCGGCTGCGGCGTATGACTGCATAGCTTCCAACGCCTCCAGCGCCTGCTGGGCAGCTTCGCGTAGTGTGGTCATGCTTGCCCCTCCGCTCTTGCAATAGCGGCGCGGGCCGCATTGATGTCGCTTTGCAAGTCCCACTTCTTCTGGAAGTAATCTGTAGCGTAGGTGCCCCAATGCTCAATCGCATCAGTTGCATCTT
>Ga0105096_10000247_pt1 | contig 16812 bp, 15 predicted proteins | sample PPLLak3cmMay2015_FD_87036 | JGI IMG/M metagenome (GOLD analysis project Ga0105096, IMG submission 87036) | Freshwater sediment microbial communities from Prairie Pothole Lake near Jamestown, North Dakota, USA - PPLs Lake P7 Core (1) Depth... | ecosystem: Environmental > Aquatic > Freshwater >... | reverse complement strand
GTAATGAAACATCAAGGAGCATCTCTTGCTCAAGCATTCCCGGACATAGCTATTAGCTGGGACTATGATCGTAATGGAAATTTGACTCCCTCAGATGTTGCCGCATTCGCACATAAAAAAGTATGGTGGAAGTGTGAGAAATGTGGGGAGAGCTGGCCGGCATCCGTAGCATCACGAACCGCTGGAAGAAAATCGGGGTGCGGTTACTGCGCGGGAAAGCGAGTATCTCCATCTATGTCGTTTGGAGCGTTATATCCCGACATCGCCAAACAATGAGACGTTGAGAAGAACGGAATATTAAAGCCAGATCAGGTTCTGCCAAAGTCGAATCGCAAAGCCTGGTGGAACTGCCCTGAAGGACATTCATATCAATCGCTCATCTCCGGGCGGGTAGTTGGCAAGGGCTGTCCAATATGCTCTGGAAACAAAGTCATCGAGTCGACAAGTCTTGCTGCTAAGTTCCCTGCTCTTGTCGAGCAATGGCATTTCGAGAAGAACATTCCGTTAACACCTATTGAAGTATCTCCATATTCCGGGAACAAGGTATGGTGGAAATGTCCATCCGGGCATGAATGGCAAGCGACAATCGCCAACCGCTCATCAGCTGGGTCTGGCTGCCCATATTGCGGAGGTCAGAAAGTTTCATCGACTACATCCCTTCTTGCCGTAAATCCAGAAGTTGCTGCCGAATGGCATCCGACGCGAAACCACGAAAAAACGCCAGGGCACTTCACAGCGAACTCCGGTTTCAAGGCTTGGTGGCGTTGCCCGCGTGGGCATGAATGGACCGCCACAATAAGCCATCGTCATAATGGATCAGGTTGCCCTTTTTGCGGTGGTGGAACTTCAGCGCTTGAAGCCCGTGTCTTCACGGAATTGAAGAGTCTATTTTCTAATGTCGTCTGGCATAGCAACACCATGGGCGTTCAAGTCGATGTATTTCTACCATCGATGGGAATCGGTGTCGAAGTTGACGGACATTACTGGCATGCGGAAAAGGTCGAAGCAGATATCCGAAAGAATGCAACCTGTCAGCAACAAGATGTAAGCCTGATTCGACTGCGCCAACATCCGTTGAAAAAACTAAGTTCATGGGACATCGAGTATTTGCGTTCGGACACAGATTTATCAGTCATTCAACGGCTCGTATCAGTAATATCAATAGTTGCAGCCGATGATCATGTCAACAAAATCGTTGACAGCTATCTCAACACAAATCATTTGGTGGCCGATGTAGACTATCGAAAGATCATTGCGAATCTGCCATCTCCACCTGACGGCGCTTCATTCGGTGCGATATATCCAGAGATTGCCGCAGAATGGCATCAGGAGCGAAACGCACCGCTGGAACCGTCGATGTTCGCTCCGAAAGCAAATAGGGTTGTATGGTGGAAGTGCTTGGCAAAAGGCCACGAATGGCAGGCTGCGATTCACACTCGCGCCATCGGCATCGGCTGCCCTTATTGCGTCAACCAGAAAATCGGATCAGATAACAACCTCGCAATCCTTCGTCCTGACTTACTGCGAGAATGGAACTACGAAAAGAACGTCCACATTTCCCCAGAGGAAATTGCCCTCAATTCAAAAAAGAAGGTTTGGTGGAAGTGCATAGAAAAGGGACATTAATGGGAAGCGTTGACTGGCAACAGGGCAAGGGGATCTGGATGCCCATATTGTTCAGGTCTGTTTCTAACTCCAGAGAATTCCCTTGCCACCATTTATCCTGAGATAGCAGCAACTTGGGACTTCGAGAAGAATGCTCCTCTGCGTCCAGAAGATGTTTCAAGCAAATCGTCTCGAACGGTTTGGTGGAAATGCATACAGTGCGAAACCTCGTTGCAGTCGGATGTTGGGCATCGAGTAATCGCGAATGTAGGGTGTCCAAAGTGTTTTCCGGCCTTTCGTGGCGAACAAATGAGGGTAGCCCGACTCAAGTCATTCGGAACCTTGAGACAGAACGCACCGGTAATGGCCATGAGATGGCATCCAACACTCAATGCAAACCTAACTCCTGATAGTGTAGGGCGAAACAGCACGAAACCAGTGTGGTGGCTATGCCCGGATTGCAGCCACGAGTGGTTGGTATCGCCCAACTACTACCGCAAGTGTCCACATTGTGGATCAAAGTAGAAATCAACTCTAATCAGTTTTTTGACAACTTTGATTGAAAATAATATATGATACATTGGCTTAGATAATAACTTGTCAGGTCCCAGATGAGAGTCTTTCACTTTAGAAGCGTGAAATATGGTTTAAAATCTTTGGAAGAACGTCGACTCAAAATCTCACGAATCCATGAGCTTAACGATCCGTTTGAAATCTTGGGTGCGAATTTGTCGAACCGGGATTTTAGAAGAGTTATGAACGATACGAAGCGTGAAATCTCAAAGACCAATGGGTTGCTTTGCTTCAGTAAAATCTGGCAAAACCCGGTTCAATGGTCTCACTATGCAGATAATCACAGAGGGGTCTGCCTAGAATTCGATGTTCCTGATGATCACCTAGAAAAAGTCGACTACGTGAAAGAAAGGTTAGACTACGGAAACACCATCGATCTTGAGATTATGAAGAAGTGTCTAAAGACAAAGTTTGAACATTGGAGCTATGAGGAAGAATATCGAGCATTTATCTCTTTAGACCCGGCGGAGGAGGAAGACGGAAAGTACTTTTTCAACTTCGGAGAGGAGTTAAAACTACGAACTGTTATTGTTGGGTGCTTATCTGCGATAACTAGAAAGCAGATCGCCGATGTGCTTATTGGGCTAGAAGGAAACGTAGAATACTTCAAGGCTCGTGCTGGTTTCACAAGGTTTGAGGTCGTACGTAATCAAAATGATAAGCTGTGGACCTAAAGGCCCGCATGCACTCGGATAGAAAAAAGCACCGCCCGTTCCTCGCCTCGCTCTGCTTTGTTCTGCTGGTGATGCGAGCCGTTAGTCTTCAAAAGAACACTGGTTTTCTATGGATCAGACAACAATTGTAATGGTGGGTCCTTGGGTAAAAGCAGTAAATGATGTCCTCCTTGGTATTGCCGCGGCTTCCACCGCGATTTTTGCCTATTTGGGGCTAAGTGCTTGGCGAAAGGAATTGAAAGGAAAATCTGAATACAAACTCGCCAAGAGAGTATTGAATCTCGTATGTTGGGTACTTTAGTAGGTTAGAGCTGACGTAAGGAAGCCCAACAATTCGAGGTACGGTTTATTGGGATTTCTTACGTTATCCTATACATTGACATCCGTTTAGTGCATGCCAAGTTTCACAATTGATGCTAGCAACAAATTGTATTTCGCAGTTACCACCAGCCGATGATGATAATGAATAAACAACCCGCCGGCGACTGATTAAGCCATAGTTTTCGATAAGCATTGCTATAAGAGAACGTATTTCCGCAAGCCGCGAACGGAAAAGTGAAAGAGGAATTTGACCACAGCCATTTCCCGGCAGTAGAGCAATTGGTCAACGATTGGCCGTATTAATTGTTTCATCCATTCTACACCCCAAGCTCATAGTTCACGCGGCAGTAGCTTTAACTTCATAATTTTTGCACATTTGAACTTTACAATAGATTATCAAGCTAACGAGCGATCCTGTGCACAAATCAATTCGAGTCAAATTATTTTTAGCCTTCCTGCTGACCACGCTGCTGGTTGTTGCAGGTATGTATCTTTTTATGCGCTGGTCGCTGGATCGGGGCTTTACCGAGTTTATTGAAACACGGCAACGCGAACGGGTGGAGAGCTTAATCGAAGGATTGACCGATTACTATGACAATACCGGAAGCTGGGAGCCATTGGCCGGCAATAAACGGCAATGGATTCAGTTGTTGTTGAAATCCGATAACCATCCTCACCGGCGTCCGGCCCCCTGGATGGAAAAGGCGCTGTCCGAACTGAAGGATAGGTGGCCGCCGGCCTGGACCGATACACACGGCAAAAGACGTTTTACACCACTGGAATTGCGTGTGATGTTATTACGCGCTGATAAGTCGATTATTTTCGGTCGTCATGAGGCTTTGCCGCAATTAATTCTGCATCCTATTCGTCATCAGGACCAAGTCGTTGGTTTTCTGGGGCTGCTGCCAGGTAAACCGGTCAATCAACTCGGCGAACTCCTGTTTATCGAACGGCAAGCCAAAGCGTTTTTCTGGATAGCGCTGTTGATGATTGCGCTTTCAGCCAGTCTTGCTCTGTTACTTGCATACACGCTGGGCCGCCCGCTTAAACGCATCACTGCGGCTGCCAAGGAATTGGCTGTAGGCCGCTATAATGTTCGGCTGCCGGTCGAATCCGGTGATGAACTGGGTCAATTGGCCCGGGATTTTAATGAAATGGCCGCCGCCCTGGAACAGTCGGAACAGGCCAGACGGCGCTGGATTGCCGACATCTCACACGAACTGCGCACGCCTTTGGCGGTATTGCGCGGCGAATTGGAAGCATTGCAGGACGGCATCCGTCCGCTGACCCGCGAAGCTGTCGATTCCCTGTTCGGCGATGTTATGCGGCTTAACCGGTTAACAGAGGATCTTTATCAACTGGCCCTGTCCGATCAAGGGGCTTTAACTTATCGCAAAACGTTAACCGATCCTGTAGCAACGCTTAAAGAGGATCTCGCCGCGCTAATGCCGGAATTCAACAGCAAACAACTGAGCGTTCAAGTGATTGATTATACTCCCGGCCCTGTCAGCCTTTATGCTGATCCCGACCGCTTATCACAATTATTCAGGAATTTGCTGAAAAACAGCATCAACTATACCGATAGCGGCGGCCGTCTGGAGATTACTGTTTCCAAAAGAGGCAATTCACTTTTGATTGATTTGTCCGACAGTGCTCCGGGCGTATCCGAACAGGAACTGACCAAGCTTTTCGACCGGTTTTACCGGGTAGAAAGGTCGCGCAACAGAAATCACGGCGGAGCGGGACTCGGCCTGGCAATTTGCAGTAACATCGTCGCAGCACATAACGGCTTAATTGAAGCACATCCTTCAGCTTTGTGTGGACTCACCATTCACATAGAACTACCGGTACAATTATGACTAAGCTTAAGGCAAGCCGTATTCTGATCGTCGAAGACGAAGAAAAACTGGCCAAACTGGAGGCGGATTATTTGCAAAATGCCGGCTTCGCCACCGACTCGTTAGCAGATGGAGACGCTGTCATTCCGTGGGTAAAAGAGCACCATCCGGATCTCATATTACTGGATTTAATGTTACCGGGCCGCGATGGCCTGAGTATCTGCCGCGAAATCCGAAGCTTCAGCACCACGCCGATTATCATGATCACTGCCCGCATCGAGGAAATCGATCGCTTGCTGGGGCTAGATATGGGGGCCGACGATTATATTTGCAAACCTTTCAGTCCGCGCGAAATGGTCGCGCGCGTCAAAGCGGTATTGCGCCGATTGCAGTCTCAAATTGAGAATCATCAAGCTTTAACTTTAAAACTGGATGAACACAGTTTCCGCGTGTTCGCTGAAGGCCGTGAAATCGAATTGACAATGGTTGAGTTCCAGCTGCTGCAGGCTTTGTACCAGCAACCCGGTCGTATCTTTTCCCGATCCAAACTGATGGATCTGATTTATCAGGATCAACGTATCGTTTCGGACCGTACTATCGACAGCCACATCAAAAAACTGAGAAAAAAACTGGCCGGACTGTTGCCCGGACAGGAGCTGATTCATTCAGTTTATGGAGCCGGCTATCGCTATGATCCTCAGGACAGGGTGGCGGATTAATGTTTTCACATTATTTGCACATATTCTTCAAATTGTTTGCGCTTTTCATCGTTATAGTAAGCATCAAGAACAGGAGATTACTGTTCTATAACCCTAATCAATGAGAGATCAAACATGAACAAGAAAATCATAACCCTTGCACTGGCTTTAGCGCTTCCATTAACTGTCGCCGCATTTCCTGGTGATAATGGCGGTTTTGAAGGTCATCATGCCAAACGAGTTGAACGCCTGACCAAGAGTCTGGATTTAACTCCGGAGCAAAAACCCAAAGTGGAAGCCATATTCAAGGATCAGGGAGAAAAGTTCAAAATCATCCATGAAGAAACTCAGAAACGTTTGCAGGAAGTTCTTACTAAAGAACAAATGACAAAAATGGATGACATGAAAAAACAACGGCGTGAGAAATGGCAAAAGAGACATGAAGTACTAAAAGATCAAACAGATCCTGAACAAGCGAAATAACTATATTACTTTTCAAAAATGACAATGCCTGGTCATGGACGGATCAGGCATTCAAGAATAATGCGCGACTCAATTACTCTTTCTGAGATGAAAAAAACTTAATTTCTTCTGCCACGATTTATCAACCGGCCTTATAGGTAAAGGAAATAATACTGTCACTTTCAGCCCGCCAAATTGAGACACACCTAAAATCAAATCGGCATTATGAATTGCGGCAATTCGTTGCACGATGGAAAATCCCAATCCCGTGCCCTTTGCCGTATTCGCCGTTTCAACACAGCGATGAAAGCGTTCCAGGGATTTTTCATATTGATCTGGAGGTATGCCCGGGCCTGAATCTTCAACACAAAGTTGTAGATATTTCTCTTGACATGTCACAGTTATCAATACATTGCCTTTGGCTGGGGTATATTTGATCGCATTATCAATAATATTACGAATCAAAATTGCAACCAACGGCCCATTAACAATAACCGGTACGGCATTATCCTCAACAAACTCAATAATAATCTGTTTCTTATGTGCCTCCGGTTCCAGTTCGGCGATAACATGCACAACCTCACGACTCACCATTGTATTTTGTTTGGTTAAAAACTCTGTATTGGATTCAATGCGCGAGAAGGTGAGTAATTGCTGCACCATATAAGTCATTCTGTTAACGGCCTGTTTAATGCGGGAAAGCGCCTGTTTGCGTACCTCTTCATCGGTTGTTCTTAAAGCGACATGCGCTTGTGTCAGCAATCCGGCTAAAGGTGTTCTTAATTCATGTGAAGCATCCGCAGTGAAGCGGCGCTCATGCTCAAAAGCTCGTTCAAGCTGGACAAAAAGATTATTAATTTCATTAACAACCGGCACTATTTCATTGGGGAGCTTTTTGGTAGATAGCGGCTTAAGGAAGCTGGCTTCGCGTTTAGAGAGCGCTTTTTCCAATCTATTGATGGGTTTTAACGATAGGCCCACAATAAACCAGATGACTACACCTAAAAAAGGTAAGCCGATAAGAAATTGGGTAACCAATTGAGATGATATTTCATCCGTTAATTCAGTTCGGATTTCTTCTTTTTGGCCGACATGGATAATATATTCCCCCGTTGAATTGGTAATACTGAAAACATGCCAGACATGATTATCGATATTGGTTTCGCTGAAACCGTGATCTGAAGAAGAAAATGCAAACGTTGGTGCACTATCGGAACGTAACATTAATCCGTCTTTTTTCGACCATAGCTGAAAAGCAGTTTTTCTTTCGTATTTATAACCCAAAGCATTCGCTTGTAACAGTCCATCAAATATGGGCCATAACTGGTCATCAATATTGGTTTGATTGAAGCCATGAACTGAAAACGCAGGTTCGTTTTCTGAACGAAATAATAAGCCATCATCCTCGGACCACAGTTGAAAAGCGCTTTTACTTGTGAATTTACGATTTAAATTGTAGGTGTGTAAAAGCTCATCGGCCTTTTCCTGCTCCTGACTCCAGTGCCCTGACAAAGAACCTTCACGAAGCAAGCTTTCTACAAAGGCATTAAGCACTTTTGCCGATTGAGCCAATTCCGCATCAAACAGATTGGCGACTTCATCACGCGTTACCTTATAATTTACATAGGCTGCAATTCCCCATATCAGCATGGATGCGGAAAGCAGGCTGACCAACAATAATTGCCGAAGAGAATAATTCATAGCTCTTCTTCATTATCAATAATATAGCCTACGCCTCTGACTGTGCGAATAAGCGCAGGGTCGAGTTTTTTCCTAAGATAATGTATGTGGACTTCAACGGTATTGCTTTCTACATCAGAGTCCCAAGAATAAAGACTTTCTTCAAGCCTGGAACGGGAAACAACCTTACCAATGTTACTCATCAGAAAACTCAGTATTTCAAATTCTTTTTGCGACAGCTCTACCTTTTCATTGTTAAAGGTAACCTGATGAGAAGCGGGATCCAGAACAATACCTTTATACTCAATAGTAGGGGCACTTCTGCCCTCGCTCCTTCTTGCCAACGCCCTTAACCGGGCACAGACTTCATCCAGCTCAAAGGGTTTAATAACAAAATCATCCGCACCGCTATCCAAACCCAATACCCGATCAGGAATGGTATCCTTCGCCGTTAACACCATCACCGGGGTTTCATCTTTACGGCTTCTTAACGCTTTCAAAATCGCCATACCGTCCATATCCGGCAAGTTCAAATCCAATACGATCAGCTCATAACTGTTGAGTTTTAAAGCCTCATCAGCAAGCTTGCCGTTGGTTAGCCAGTCTACCGCATAGCCTTCCATTTTTAAACCGGCAACCAAACCATCTCCCAGTATTTCATCATCTTCAACCAGTAATAGTCGCATTCATCCTCCAAAATCAGTCATCATAAACAAAACAGGTCTAATTAATTATTGCCAGGCCCCGTCCTTGCTATCAATAGATCCTCTTTATATGTGTAAAAAGTACTGTCGAAAACGAAGCATCTGGCTCTTTCCTTGATATAGTGTTGACTATAATGTGTTTCAATAGTGGGATCGTCATATTATTTGCTTGAAAACTCTCACTTCAAACCTCTATTGAGTTTGTTAGAGTCGTTGCGCGAATCTGCCTTCGGATCTCAGGGCTTATGTTTCGCCGCCACTGGCCAATATGGCTCAGGCAAATTTCTTCTTCAACCTCCAAAAAACCACGGCAGAGGTCAGCACAATACCGCAAGCGGAACCAATCAGTATCAAACCTAGAAATAAGGTTTGCCTGAATGTATAGTCCACCAATTCTTTGCCGCTGGCCTGGGTTTGCCGGGTCAGTGCGTCCAATCGGGTTGACAGCCCGTCAAACTTGTCAGGGTCCAGGGTTTGATCGAAGGCTTGCAGCAATTTCACCAGGTCTTGTGCGGTGGCGTTGATCTGAGCGGCAGCGGCAGTGTAGTCGTTGATGCGGAAGGGCTCGGCGTTCGGGTTTGATGGGCTGGCTTGAAGTTGCCGTAACACATCTTGAAAAGATTTAAGGGTGGCAGTGGACGCATTGGACATCTGATTGCCTGCGGTCAGTGCTTTCTCGGTCTGTGCGGCGAGGCTGATGAGGCCTGGCCTTTGCGCGTCCAGGGCTTGGACGATTTGTTCGCGCTCAGTGCTGATGAGTCCCGGCAACTGCTCCGCCGTCAGGCTGAACCGGTTTGCCGATTCAGATAGTTGTGCGGTGTTGGCCAGCAGCGTTTCTATCTGAGGCATTTCCGCGGTCTGGATGGTCAACAACTCAGTTTCCCAACGGATCAGGGTCGGCATGTGCCGGGCCAGGAACATGCCGCGTTCCGCGAACAGGCGGGTATTAGCCAGTTCGCGGGTGGCGGGATCGAGTCCCGCCAATGGGTCGATGGCGAGCAGGTTGAAGACACTACTGGTTATCCCGGATTGGGAACCGCGGTTCATTCTTGCGACTTCGGACGCGAAACCCAGCGAGCCGACATCGCGCGGCGAGCGCGCGTCCGGATGCTGATTGTGCCAGGATTGGATGGCGGTACGCAATTCCTTGATCTGCTCTGGTTTGAGCGTCGCCGCGGCGATCCGCCAAATTTCGTTCTCTGCCTTTTGCGAGGCGAGCAGCAAGGGTTGCGCCGAATCGCCATAGCGTCGTGGTATCCAAAAGTGCTCGACATTCATCCGGTTCAAGCTGACGAGGATGACCATGTCCATGAGGTTGGCATAGGTGTTGGCACCAGTAACGATAGCCAACACATCGTTGGTGATGGCAATGCGCCGCCTCAGCTGATTACGCCGCTCGGCGGGCGCGCCGTCTTCTTGCTGCAACCTGCGGGAGGTAAGGTTTATTGCATCGAGATAATAGTCAGCAAAACGCAACAACTGGGATTGCAATTCGACGGGATCAGGCGCGTCATTTCCCTGATTGAGCGAAAGCAGGGAGCGGATGCTCTTTTCCGGCAATTCCAGTGTGTTTTTGAGTAAACTGCAACCGCTGGCACTCAGTGCCAAGGTGAGTAGCAGTAAGATTTTCGGCACCCATTTATGGGTACCCGAACAGAAAGGCTGAAGATCTGCGCACATGAAGATATCGGCTCCTTAGGATATTCCTGATAAATGGCAGCCCGATTAGATTGCCACCCGCTTTGCAATCCAACATTTGTTAGGTTGTGATAGCAGCACGGCCGGGGTTCGATTTGGACAACCCACCGGTTTACAAAACGTGAGCGACGGGGTTGCAAAATCCGTCACGCTTGGCAGTTATTGTACCCTACAGGTTAGGCTTTACAGCGTTTTTCCTCATTACGCCGTGTGTCGGGTAACAGTTTTATCGTTGCCCGACATTTCGCTATTCAATAAAGAAACCGCAGTGGGTAAACTGATTGTGGTTTCCATAGTTAACCATCGAAATGTCGGGAGTAAACAGCCTGCACGACCTATCCGGCTCGGTTGCAGCTAGTTATTGTCATTGACTTTTTTGGTACGATAGTTATGCTTCTGTATAGAGGGAATAGTTCCAACGTTTGAGGCTTTACTATAACTGACTACACGCTTTAAATTAAGTTGTTAAAACTTCTAAGGCAATAACTTTTGTTGATTCCCATGAAAAATTTTCTGTTTCTGTGCTTTTGTATACTGTGTAACAGCTGTGCCACTGAGACAACCACAACAACTACGTCCAAACAAACTTTACCCAGTAAGGAAACCCAGACACTTATTCAGGAAAACATTTACATTGGTATGTTCCGTGCGGAGGCTGAACGTATTTTAGGGAGTACAACTTCGGTGACCGATACGGCAACGGGAACTACAGCCGTTTGGGTATTTGGCCCAGGCGCTTCAAAAGCCGAGCCACCACCAGAACCCCAAAGCAAAGTTTTCAGTCCAATTATAGGTATTGCATCAACAGTGGCCGGTATTTTTAGTCCCATCGCAGGTATGGCCACGAGCATAGGATCGCAAGTTTACAGCGTAATGAGTTCAGGGGATGAAATAACCTCTCCACAGATTCAAACAGAAGGTGATTACACGCGCATCGTGACTATCGAATTTAGAGACAATAAAGTTTTTTCCATTCAGCGAGCTAGAGCAACTGAAGTACCTTACTCCCCCAGTCAATGATCATTATTGAATATCCGCCGTTAATAAAGATAATTAAATCTTGTCAAAAATAGACCGCTGAAACTACAAGTCCGCGGAACTTTTGAAAAATGAAGGGTAATATTGATATAGAATGTTTCGAGATCAACAAATAAATTGAAATCCTCTACGACTATTTTCGTTCGGAAGCCAACGTTCTGGCAACCGTGTTTTTTTAAAACTTGTTTTTTGAGTTTGCTGCAAATTTCTGGAGTTTTCGGTGGCGACGACTAAAGTGTTATTACAAATTTTCCCTTGGCATCATGCAACGAAAAGCTTGAGTGGATTGCCAGGGCTTTTCTGTCTATTGTTCATGCTGAGCGGTTGTCAGGCCGTATTAAGCCCCGAACAGGTCACCCTGGCATTCTGGGAAGCGATGGTTCAAGGCAATCTGGAGTCTGCCAGAAAACACGCCACGCAGGAGACTCAACATCTTGTGACTAAACAGCAAAATCTGGAGGGTGCGTCGATAAAGACCAGGGAGTTTGTCATCAACGGTACCAATGCAACAGTATCAACGATCATGACGTTGAAAAAGCCTGAAAGCAACAAGCTTTTATCGTTTAACACTGTTTTATTAAAAGAAAACGATCTATGGAAAGTTGACTATCAGAAAACCCTGAATAATCTTTCAATCTTGCCATTCGGTGAGCTTTTTAACAGCTTGAGAGCGATTGGCGATACCATTAACAAGGAGTTGGAGCAACAGATTCCCCTGTTTGAAAAGCAGATCAAAACTTTCAGTGATAAATTAATACGGCAATTGGACGAATTTCGCCGTAATCTGGAAAAGTCGATCCCGCCTGAAAAACAGAAACCCCCTTTTGATACGATTTAATTGTATAACGTGTCAGGACTCAATCGGTAAAAAATGTTTATTTCACGGCTGAGCGCATCTTTGTTATTGGCAAGAAAACCGCGCAGGGCAAAAAAGTTTGTTGATGTCAGACAACTTACCAAACAACTCACAAGACTCATCAAAATAGGTACTTATATGCAATTAAAAAACCAATTAAAACTAAATCTGGCTTTGATTTTTTTCAGTACTCTGCTTTCTGCGTACAACCCTGCAATGGCAGAATCGGACATGCAAATTCAGGAAAGAGTCCTCAAGGCTCGTGAACTAGCCAGTCAGCAAAAAACAGATCACGCCGCCCATGTAAACCCTGACGATAAGAGCCTGGAGTTTCATGGTGTTTTTTACGGTTTTCTCCCTTGCAAGGATTGCAATGGGATTAAAACGACACTGTCTTTAAAACAAAAAAACAATTATCTGTTGGTGACTCAGCCCGCCAGGGAATCCTCAAGAGAGTATTATGAAAAAGGAAAATATAGCTGGAATGATGAAAATCATACCGTTGTTTTAACACCACATAAGGAATCAACCACACGGCAATATCATATTGAAAATGGAGAGACGCTCATTCAGCTTAACAGTGATGGAACGCGGATCACAGACGATCAGGCAGATAACTATATTTTGCGTAGAAGCGATACGGTAAAGTCACGTGAGGTACATATTCACTAGGGGGGTGCCCTGGCTTTTGTATAAACGGATTTTCAGTTATCGGTCAGGCATCCGATCTTCAAATAAGATGGTAAATCGATTGGGCCTTGTAGTCTGCGCTATTGCTGACTACAAGGTTGTTTAATCCAACTCTCCCAAGCCGGTTTCAATGTCACCTGCCCAATCCAAAGGAATAACGAAGGGACGTTTTTGGCGAACCGACCGCACCGCGGTTCGCAAGATGTCAATATGACGAACCAATAGATCGTTGGGATAACGTTGCAGCAGATTTACCGTGAAAAAATACGTTCCGCCCGGCAAACGATAATGTCGATAGTCCGGCATCAATTATCTCCAACACCAAGTGGGCGATGGTATCCATCATAACAAAAACCACAAGCACATTCGAATGGCTTGCAATAATTGCGCAACTCGTAGCAAAGTTGGTTGTCTTGAAGCCTTGTAGGGCGCAATAGCGACAGCGTATTGCGCCATTACGGAATCAAACATCCGGCGCAATACGGCTATCGCCTATTGCGCCCTACGGATTGCGTCTTACGCGTTATAACTGTCAGGTCTTTTCGGCAACCGCATAAACCACATTTGCCTGCACTTCTTGTATCTGGGCATTTGCCATGAATGCAAAATTCGCTTGGCGGACATACTCGACCATTTCCGGTTCCATTTGCTCGATGGTACCTCGATAACCTGATCCGAGAAGCATCGTCCACCAGTCTTCCGGTGATGCTACTGGATGTGTTCCTGGCTCGGCCATTACCCATGGCTCAGACGCTCCTCCTTCATTTAATATGGCACTGAGAGTGGACGGCTCAGATATACGATCCCATGGGTTGAATTCTTTGTATAAATCAGGTCTAACATCACGAACTGCGTTCCAAAATACCGTATTGGCTGGTTCAAAGAAATCCGATCCCCATGTGGTAATTGCAAGTTTTCCACCTGGACGCAAGACGCGCCATAGCTCGCGAATAGCTGCCGAAATATCAGGCACGAAAAATATCCCGAACACACAAACTACAGCATCGAAACTAGCGTCGTCAAAGCCGGTATTAAGCATGTCACCAAGCCGAAACTCAACATTATTTAAGCTTTTGTTTTTTGCTTTGGTGCTAGCAAGATTAAGCAATTTTTCGGCAAGGTCGATTCCAATGACATGCCCGGCATCTCCAACTTGTTCAGCCGCCGGTAGCGCGGATGCGCCGCTGCCACAGCATACATCAAGCACCAAGGCGCCAGGTTTCAGATCAAGCCTATTAATAGTGTTGCGACCGAACCGATTCCAAAAGGCATTGGCGGGATGATCGAACAAGTCGGAAGCAGCGTCATAAGTCGCCGCAGCTTTAGCCTTTGCTTCATTCAAATCTGTCATAAGTTTTTCTCTTGTTGCCCAAAGATAGATTCAAGGCAACAAGACAAAAGTTATCCTGCCACCCTTCGCCATATCGCTATTTTTCCAGACCAATAAAATCCCAAACCTTGTGAGACAGCGTTGAGTTTGAGTGTTCGGGCACGGGCGGACCATTTGGATAGTTCAGTTCATAAACCCGAGTCGCATCCTGGGCAAGATCTAACATATCAAGTTTTGTATAAGCTTCCTGTAAAACCAGTAAGGCATAAGGAATAGCCGGTGTGCGTGGATATTTTTCAATGACAGTAGATGCCCTATTGGCGGCGGCAACATAAGCTCTGCGTTTCATGTAATAGCGAGCAACGTGGACTTCATACATTGCAAGATTATTTTTAAGTGCAATCATTCGCAACCTGGCATCGGGTACATATTTACTTTGCGGGAATAAGCGTATCAGTTCTTCAAAATTCTTTAAGGCATCACGGGCAGTTCCCGGATCGCGTTGTGAGGTATCCGTCGGCAGGAATCGATCAATAAAGCCTATACCCCGATTGTAATTAACCAGGCCTTTTAGATAATAAGCGTAATCTACGCCGGGGCTGCGAGGATTCATTTTAATGAAGCGGTCTGCGGCAGCAATTGCCGAGTCAGGATCATTATTTTTGAAATAGGCGTAAGCAATGTCAAGTTGCGTTTGGGCGGAATCTTCCCCAAAAGGGTAACGGGATTCAAGGGCTTCGTAAAGTTTGATGCCTTTATCATAATTGCCGGCATCTACCGCTGCTTTTGCTTCGGTGCGAAATTTCTCGGCAGTCCAGTTGACGTATTCATCTTCATCTGATGAGCTGGAATCACTGGAGAAGAGTTCTTGAAGTGTTCCGCAGCCTTGAAGAGACAAGCCTAAGCAGCAAATAAATAAAAATTTAATCAAAATTAATCGCATAGTACTAACGACACGTTGTAATATTAGAGGTTTTCTCGCAGGATAAACGGCGATACTTGAAATGGCTATGTTATCCCGCGAGTATAACTTAACAATGGGTTATTCAGAAGAACTTGTTATGACAAGATTAACAGCAGAAGTGCCATATGAAATGGCGGGTATGCGTTTGGATCAGGTACTTGCCGAACTGTTTGCGGATTATTCGCGAAGTAAACTGCAAACCTGGGTTAAATCCGGGCGGGTACTGGTAAACGGCTTAACGCTTAAGCCAAAAGACAAGCTTGAGGGTGGCGAAGCGATAACGCTGGATGCCGAAGCGGAAGTGGTGGTGATGTCTGAAGCGGAAGAGATTCCTTTAGATATCGTTTATGAAGATGAAAGCCTGTTAATTGTCAATAAACCGGCAGGCTTGGTGGTTCATCCGGCAGTAGGAAACTGGCACGGCACGTTGTTAAATGCCCTGCTAAACCATGATTCCAATCTGGAGACATTGCCCAGAGCTGGCATTGTGCACAGGATTGATAAGGAAACCAGCGGTTTGCTGATGATTGCAAAAACCTTGCAAGCGCATAACAGTCTGACGCAACAACTCCAGGAGCGGGAAATTACCCGGGAATATTTAGCAATTACCCGGGGACGAATGACGGCGGGAGGTACAGTAGATGAGCCTATTGCGAGACATCCTACTGATCGTAAACGTTATGCGGTAAAAGAATCCGGTAAATTTGCTGTCACGCATTATCGTGTGGTGCAGCGTTTTACCAGGCATACCCTGATTCAGGTTAAGCTGGAAACGGGGCGTACTCATCAAATTCGCGTACACATGGCTCATATTCGTTATCCACTACTGGGTGATCAAGTTTATGGTGGGCGTTTTCAAATGCCGGCCGATTGCAGTGAGCGGCTGGAAAAAGAATTACGCAGCTTTAAGCGGCAGGCATTACATGCAGCAAAATTGGGTTTGCAGCATCCTGTGACGGATGAATATTGTGAATGGGAGCAACCTTTACCCGAAGACATGACCCGTCTACTGGCCGCTTTATCAGATAATGAACAAGACTAAACACTGGCTAGTCCCCGACTGGCCCGCACCCGCTAATATTCATGCAGCGACCACCTTGCGGACTGGTGGTGTGAGCCAAGGTCCTTACTCCAGTCTTAATCCAGCCGCTCATGTCAATGATGATGCTGAGTGGGTCAGGCACAACAGGCGAATTATCAGGGATATGCTGAGTTTACCAGCTGAGCCTGTGTGGTTGGACCAAGTACACAGTAATCGTGTCGTTAAGGCGGCAAATCCCCCTTTCGCAAAGGTGGGGAGTGGGGATTTGCAACAAGCTGATGCCAGTTATACTCATCAATCAGGCGTTGTGTGTGCAGTAATGACTGCGGACTGTTTGCCTGTGCTGATTTGCTCTACGGATGGAACACAAGTAGCGGCAATTCATGGCGGTTGGCGCAGTTTATTAGCAGGCGTTATCAGCAACACGGTCATGGCAATGCAAATCCCCTCCAATCCCCCCCTTTGCAAAAGGGGGGCTAGGGGGGATTTACTTGCGTGGTTAGGACCCGCAATCGGGCCCGATTGTTTTGAAGTAGGTTCTGAAGTGCGTGCTGCTTTTCTGGAAAAATCAGCGGAATTTAGCAATGCATTTAAGGAGCAAGGCAAGGGCAAGTGGTTGGCAGACATTTACCAGTTGGC
>Ga0105096_10000245_pt1 | contig 16858 bp, 8 predicted proteins | sample PPLLak3cmMay2015_FD_87036 | JGI IMG/M metagenome (GOLD analysis project Ga0105096, IMG submission 87036) | Freshwater sediment microbial communities from Prairie Pothole Lake near Jamestown, North Dakota, USA - PPLs Lake P7 Core (1) Depth... | ecosystem: Environmental > Aquatic > Freshwater >... | reverse complement strand
TCCGAATTCAAGGTAGTCGGCCCCCGTGAGAACCGGCGAACCAGTGGTCATCGTCAACGTGCCAAGCGCTGCTCCGGCAGCCCCGAATTGCGCAATTTTGCTATTCGAGAAGGTTAAAGTACTTTGAAGGTCGAGCGATGAGGCCGCGTTACTGACTCCCACCTGCAAAATGCTCGCTGCTTGTGGGGCTGCCACAAGAAGCGGGCCTCCATTGTTGCTAATAACCGTGTCACTTGCGCCTGGGATGCCTGAAGCCCAGCCAACCGGATCGCGGTACCAGTTGTTAGAGTCGCCCCAACTGCCAGAGCTGGAAGTTCCGTTTGGGCCGGAGCTGGAACCGAAATAGAAAGTAGCAGCTGGACGAGCCGTGATTTCGACTGTGTCTCCAACAATGGTGGCCTCGCCCACAATTCTGCCTGAGCTGATCAAGCCATCGACATAAGCCTTGCAGTTTGCCGCGGTTCCAAAGGGAGTTTCCTCTTCCCCTTCTCCCACTCTGACTCTGCGAAATCCATTCAACGCATCGATCACCATGGTGCCGGTACCACTGACCGCCAATGTACCGGCGGTGCCACCCGAAAAACCAAACTCCAGTGAGGGGGTGTAGATGGTGCCGCCTGAGAGATTCAAGATCCCGCTTCCTGTCGGCTGGTTTTCAATAAATACAGTGCGCTCGACGGTGACGCTTCCATCGGATATATTGGCCGTGCCAGATCCTTCGTTGCCAACCAGGAAATTCCGGCAGCTGATGTCGCCGGTGCTCATGTTGAGCAAGCCGGTGGTGCCGGCATTCACTGCGATGGTAAGATAGCCATTGGCCACGGAGAGGCTCGGGGAGCCGCTGGTCATCGTCAGTGTGCCGGAGGCCGAACCGACATCCCCAATCGAGACATTGGTGCCGATCGTCAAGGTGTCTCGCAGGTCGAGCGATGAGGCCACGTTGCTGATGCCAACCCTCAAAATGCTCGCCTCTTGCGGTGAGTTAACAAGTAGGGTGCCATTGTTGTTGAGTGCGGTGTCTTTTGCGCCCGGGACACCGTTTGGGGCCCAGTTGGAAGCGGTGCTCCAATTACCGGAGGCAGTGTTAAACCAGTAGGTTACGGGGGCAGCGGTGACCTCGACTGTGTTCTCCACGATCTGGGCTTCTGCGCCGGTGATCTTTCCTTGGCCAATCCAATAGTTCACCGTTCCCAGCCAATTGGTTACATCCCATAGGTCATCATTGATCACCAATTTTCCGCTTCCGCTGATCGCCAGCAGCTGGGTGCCGGAATTGAAATTCAACGAAGACACGGTAACGGTGCCGCCTGACAGATTGAAGGTGCCGGATGAACCTGTTTGGTTTCCAAGATACAAATTATGATCGATGTCGATGGTTCCTCCGGACATGTTGACGGTGCCGGTGCCAGCGTTGCCGACGATCATATAATTAGCGCTGATCGAACCCGTGCTCATGGTGAGCAGACCATTAGTCCCAGCATTCGTTCCGAATTCAAGGTAGTCGGCCCCCGTGAGAACCGGCGAACCAGTGGTCATCGTCAACGTGCCAAGCGCTGCTCCGGCAGCCCCGAATTGCGCCACACCTCCGCTCGAGATGGTCAATGTGCTCTGAAGGTCGAGCGATGAGGCCACGTTACTGACTCCCACCTGCAAAATGTTGGCTGCTTGTGTTGAGCTGACAAGTAGCGGACCGCCATTGTTGCTAATAGCCGTATCACTTGCGCCCGGAGTGCCTGAACCCCAACCACCCGGATCGCGATACCAGTTGTTAGAGTCGCCCCAACTGCCAGAGCTGGAACCGAAATAATACGTGGCGGCTGATGCCCGGGGACTGGCGACCGCCATGAGGGCGAGCGCAAGGCTGGAGGTAGCGAGTTTTGATGGGATGGATTTCATGTTTTTATTTTTGGGTTGTGGGTTGTTGGGTCAATTTGGATAGGCGGCGGATTGTTGAAATGGTTTTCTAGTGGAATTTTTTTAGTGGATCACCCCACATCCGCCATCTGAAAAATGACGAGTGTGCGGTCTGTAACGTTCGCACGTTACAAGATGGGTGCGGCCTGGCCACTTAAGAAATGCGCAGGACTCACAAAAAACGCGCAGATTTCCAGAGGTGGGTTGTGTCCCGAACAACTGAGTTCCGGCCACGCAATTCCCTCACTTTGATCCACTGGGATGGTTCGAGTCCGCGGCAGTAAAGGACCGCTGTCGAGCGGGCAGAGGAATCATCCCGAAATCCGAAGTTGAATTGCGTTTGAGCTAAGCGGCGCGGGTTTTTTCTTCACTCGATCCGCCATCTGGGTCTTCTCCGGGCGGGTCGGGCGGCAACTTCGGCGAAGTTGAAATCTTCCAACTCAATATGTTGTCAATCAACGGCTTGTGCTTGTCCAAGCCACCCCAGCTTTCGGCGATATAAAGCACGGGTCTGCGGCTCCGTTTGCTCAAAATAGCCCCGCCGATGAACACCGCCGATCGCAGCGTTGCCGGACGCTGGAAGCCGCTTTTCCTCCGCTCGGGTGCGGCGGCATGCTGGTAGAGGCTCAGTAAGTTGTAAGTGAAGCAAACGCTCAGGAACGCGCACTCAGTGGCGAAGAAATCCCGCATGCAAAAACCATCGACCTGCAGATCGTTTTTGAGCTCCTCGATGTGCTGCTCGACACAGGCGCGCTGATTGTAATCGCGCCACAGGTCCGCGGCGTCACCCGCCCGGTTGGTGACAAAAATACGGAACGTGTAGCCCTCCACATCGATGAGCCGCCGACCCACAGCTGCTTTGTCTTCGCGGACACGCTCACGAATAGCAAAGAACTCGCGGGGCTATGCCCAGCCGTGGAGTTGGAGCACGAAGCGGGCACAGGCGTAGTGGTCATCGATCGGTGTCCAGTGTGCCAACCCGGCAGCCTTGTGTTTGATCGTCTTGGTCAGCCGAGCCACCACGATGTAAGGAATGGCGCGTGCTTCGAGGAAAGATAGTAGCGTGTTGTCGAAGAAACCCGAATCGGCGCGCACGGTGCGCAGCTTCCAATCGGCGGGCACAGTAAAAGGGCTTCCGTTAGGAAAGCCACAACACCTCGGGCCGTGCCGGTGTTGCCGCTGCGCAGCCAGGCATGCAAAACCAGTGGTGCCTCCGCCAAAAACGCCAGAAGCGGATGGTGGCTGTGACGTCCCGGGCGTGCCGGGTTGTAGCCCTTTTTCGCTCCTTGCTGATGACCGCTGCGCTGGATGACGGTGCTGTCGAGATCCAGGCTAAAACCCTCGGCAGGCATCGACCATGATAGGCTCAACAACCACTTCCACAAGGGTCGCCAAAACGCCTCGATTTGACCTTGGCCGAAACGCTTGAAGAGGTTGCGCACGGTGTCGGTGCCCGGAAAATGTTCGATGCCCAGCAGTGCGTGGAGTGCTTTGTCGGCACGCAACCAATCGGTGTGGGCTAGCCGCCGCGCCCCGACCACCACGGAAACAAGAAACGCCATAAAGGTCTGAGCCGGAGGGATGGCGTTGTTGCTCTTGTAAACAAAGGGCATCGCCTCGCTGACCTTGCGCGCCAGCCCGATGCGCTCGAAAAACGAGATCAAGCTGACTAAGCCGCCGAACGGCGTGATTGGCTTGGGAGTGGAGCGGACTTGAACTTGTCGGCCGGCAAAAACCGGACTACAGACACTGTGGATCGTTTGGTGATGAGACATGGGTGGTGGTTATTTGACACAACCCTTCTACCACATGGCCCCACGCCAAACGATGCCTTATTCAACTTCGGATTTCGGGATCATTGCTTCGAGGCACAGGACTGGGCGGCGCTGAGCATGCCGCCATCTGCGTAAATTTTATAAATAATGCGCATTTTGTCACTTTCCTATTCACTTCAACCACGCCAAATTCGCCCAATGATCGGCGGTGCAAAGAATAGTTTTGATGAAGAATGTTGGCTGGAGATTGATTTGCACTGGTTTCAAGGCGCGCCTGCAAATGCCAGAGCCGAAGAGTTGTTCGCGCGACTTTTGCCGCTCTGGAGCCGTTCCGGCAAGCCAAGGGCTGGCTTGTTAATCTGTGCGGGTTGGCTTTTGGATTCGGTTCTGTACTTCTCAGGGGATCTGGATGAGGAGATACCCACCTGCACGGGGAGGAAATACGAAGCCTGGACATTTCGGAGGCTCAAGGAACTCGTGGAAGAAATCAGACTCAGTGCGGAGGCCGGTGGAATTGCCGATTTTCACGTCGGTTTGTCTTTTATTGGCAGCGTCGATGCCTCCCACGCGTCAGGACCAAATATCGATCTGCGCAGGGGCAGGACGAACCGCGCAACGGATGAGTATCTCTATGACATCAAGGGAAAATGGTTTTTTGAGCATCCTGAGGTTCATGACCCGGCTGTTGACCATCCCTATTCTTTTGCCGCCAAAGTGCAGGTTCCCGTGGATGAAGCGCCGCTTTTCAAATCGCCTCCATCCCTTGCGCAGTATCTGGGACTCAAACTCGGCAAAATGACTCGTGCGGTCGGCATGGATGCGGGGTGCTACAGGGATGGAGCGTTCTTCAATACCTATGCCCGGGCCAATGCCAACGGTTTGTATTGTGAACCCGACCGGGCGAATGAATGGACCGAAGCAATCATCGAGTTTCTGGCTGCAACAAAAAGGGAAAACCCCGCTTTTATCCACCTCGGATACAGCTCCGCCGTTTCGAATGTTTCCACATGGCGATCCTTCGGGTTTGACTTGGAACGCATCGCCAAAAGCGGATTCCTCGACATCTGGGTGACCCAGAGCTGGGCTTCCGCCTTCCAGGACTTCTGGAGGGCCGAGTCCGCCGGATACACATTCATGCTCTCGATGGTTCTTTACGACCTGGTGGCGTTGCAGAACACACCGACCCGCCACGTGTTTGTGATCGAGACATTCGATGCCTGGGAGCCGTTTGAAAGCATTGATGATTTCCCTGAAAAAATCACCTGGCTTATCTGGGCGCTCAGCCACGCAAGCGTTAGAACGCCATCAGGACAATGCTCGCGCACCAACGGGATTTTCATTTCATGGATGAACAAGGCGGACCGTTTGATCGATCAAGGCATTGTTTCCCTTCTTGAGGGGACGCTCGACAACGTCAGCAGGGATCTGGAACGAAACCCGGTCCCTTTCGGGCCGTGCATTGTTTACGACAGAAACAGCATGGAGGAATTGATCCGTAGCCCCAATGAATACTGCCGTGGCGAGGGATTCGATACCTGGAGTTCCATGCTCATCAAATTCGGACTTCCGATTCTATCCATCACCCGCAGCGAGTGGATAGACAGTGATTCCAGCTGTGAGTGCTGGATTGTGCCCCCTTCTTTCGCAATGAAGGAGTCTTCCGTGCGAGCTTTGATTCACAGAAGCAGGCAGGGGGACGGTTTGATCCTGGTTGGGTTGGCGGAAAAGGCGCATGCGCTTTTCAAAGCCGCATTCGACATCGATGCCAAACCTGTGTTGAACAGTGAGGATTGCGCGGTTCCCGCAGCAATCGCATCCCCGGTTGACAGTTTCGTCCGCTCCAAAGCCCTGGTCTTGAATCAAAAGGCCGCCTCTTTGGTTCCCCACAAGCAATGGATCCCCATCATCACCTGCATGGACAGGGCGATTTTCGCCAAACATCAGCACGAAAATGTATGCATTTGGGAAACCCCGGAGTATGGCACCCCTCGCGAGGCGGAGTTCACCCACGAAACATTCTATTCGATGCAGGCTTTCTGGTCTGTCGCCGCCGGAATTGCCCATTTCCTTCCAAAACCAGGGATTCGATGGACGAATCAACGTTTTTCCAGGCCCTGTGTTTTTCTGGGATGGCGTTACCCCGATGATTCCGCCGCAATTCTTTTGGGAAACATTGAATCCGGGTTGACCGGGGATTCCATGTTTCCATCGCATGGAAAGCTGATGACGGAGGGTGAAACAGAAATCATTCCTCATGACAGATCCGGAAATACAGTGAGGGTCGTCCCGGGGGAAAATGAATTTGCGGTCACTATAGGCGCCCACCAATTCGCAATCCTATCACTTTTGAAAATAGACCAAACCGTCAAACCGCGTGAAGATGACCCTTCCGTTCATTCCCGGATGGATATGCAACCTTGCTGACAACAAGATGAGCGAAACCGGCATTGCCTGCGCTAATGGAATTGCAGGGCTGAGCGGAGGCTCGCCCCCTTGGATTATTCCAACCTATATAACCATCAAATGAATCATTCCAATAAAAATACCCCGGGATTTTATGCCCTGCGACGCACACTTCCACCCTGGAAGTTTGAGACGTGCTTGGCAGAGCTTTTGGACTGTGTCCACAAATATGCGCTCGATGAGGTGATCGTCATGGTGGATACCGAGGAGTTTTCCCACGGCCACCCCACCACCGCGTGGTTTCGCGAGTATCAAAAATCACTTTTTAGAATCAAGGAGGGACTGGAAGCGAGGGGCGTCCTCTATTCCGTCAATGTCTGGGCATCCATCGGCCACAACGACCGGGGACGGGACAGTTCTCAGAGTATCCCCGGACTGAAAACGATGGTTGGACACGACGGCATCCGGGCGAAGGCGAACGCCTGTCCGCTTTCCCAAGGCTGGCGGGACTATATCTCGGAGGTGTATGGCATTTTTGCGGAGACCAAGCCGCATGTGCTCTGGGTGGATGATGATATCCGCACCTTCAATCATCAACCGGTCAAGTTCGGTTGTTTTTGCGAGGATCACCTCGAACATTTTTCCCGCCGTATCGGGATCGACACGCCTGATCGCGCCAGTCTTGTCGCCACGATCCTTCAGGAAGGCGATCCCCACCCTTGGAGATCGGAATTCCTTTCCATGCAGGCGGAAATCATGGTGGACGTCGCCGGGATCATCGCGAAAGCCGTGCATGATGTCTCACCCGAGACCCATCTTGGACTCATGTCGAGCGGGCCGCGGAATCACTGTGCGGAAGGTCGGGACTGGGCAGCTTTCAGCAAGGCACTTGGGAATGGCCGCCCATTCTACAGCCGCCCTCCGATGGGGCTCTACCGGGAGGGAAACCTCCGCGAGCTCCACTACTCCCAGGATTATGTGAAGCAGACCCGCCATGTTCTGCCACCCGATACCCTCGAGATGACGGAAGTGGAGAACTTCCCCTACTCCCGCTATGCCAAAAGCGTGAATGCGACCTTCCTTCAGATGGCGGTTTCCGCAGCCTACGGAAGTCACGGCATCACATTGGATCTGCACGATCACAGTGGCACACCGATGGAGAACGAGCCGTGGTATGGTCGCATGCTGGCCGCCTCCAAACCCTTTCTGACATCCCTCTCCCAAACAGCCCGAAAGCCCGGAAGACTGCGCGGCGTAAGGCTGTTGCACCATCGCGACAACGGCAAAGCGCGGCATCTTGGGAACCAAGCTTCCTATGCCGAGTTGATCGAGGATGGCACGCAAATCATGCATTTCCTGGAAAGCCACGGCGTGCCGACAACCTATGAGTCATCAGAAAAAGTGTGCGCGGTTTCCGGCCAGGCGCTACGCGCATTTTCCGACGATGAGATTCGGGAACTGCTCTCGGGCGGACTCTATCTTGATGCCGTCGCCGCTCTCTGTTTGTGTCAAAGGGGATTCGGCGACGCGATCGGGTTGTCAAAGGTATCCACGCCTGTGGAGATCGATGAGTTGGGGGTTTTTGGCTCCGAGGAATGCCACCACCCCGATTTCGGCGGTGAGGATCAGTTCTACCTCAACTATAACTTTGCAGACTTGGGGGCACGACCAAGGGCCAGCCACCTTCAGTCCCTTGCCACGGCCACAGTCATCAGTCATTTGGTAGATCCTGATTGCCGGCGAATCACGCCCTGCATGACCGCCTTTGAAAACTCCGCTGGCGGACGGGTCGTCATCCACGCCTACGATTACAGCAGCCTCGGTTCAGTCGCATACAGTCCCTTGAGGCTCCGTCAGTTGCACAATGTATTCCAATGGCTTTCCCGCAACCGCATGCCGGTTTCGGTTGATGGAGATGGGGTTTATCCGCTGGCACTTCGTCACGATGCGGAAGATGGAGGGATGCTTCTCGGGCTCTTCAATCTTTCGCTAGATGAATGGCATGAAGTCACCTTCGATCTGGATGGTTCATTCCAAGACATGAATGTCGAATCACTGGGCAGAGATGGTCTTTGGGAGAAAGCGGAGACTGCGTCAATTTCCGGGGGAAAAGGACGCACTAAGCTGCGCTGGCAGGGGGAACTGCCCTTTACGAATCCCCTGTTTTTGAGAATTTTCGACCGCCGAGTTCCAGTCACCTCCGTTCCATCTGAAAAATGAAAGAAATAACCGTTGTCGTCGTCGGTGCCGGTTCACGCGGCAGCACCTATGCCAGATTTTCCAAGGATCTGCCACAGGTCAAGATTGTCGCCGTGGCGGAACCCAATGAGGAATCCAGAAGGAGATTTGCCAGTGAATATACCCTGCAACCTGAGAATGTTTTTCAGGACTGGCAGTCGCTTGCGCAACACGGCCGTGTGGCCGATGTCGCAATCGTTGCGACCCAGGATAGCATGCACCGGGATTCCGCTGTCGCCCTGTTGGATCAGGGATACCACATGTTGCTCGAAAAACCGCTCGCGCCGCATCTTCGCGATTGCGAGGAGATCATTGACGCCGCAAACCGTAACGGGAAGATATTCGCCGTCTGCCATGTGCTCCGCTACACGGACTATAGTCGCAAACTGAAGGAGATCATTGATTCCGGCGAGATCGGTGAGATCGTGAGCGTTCAGCATTTGGAGCCAGTCGTCTGGTGGCATCAGGCCCACTCGTTTGTCCGTGGGCATTGGCGCAACGAGGAGGAATCCAGCTTCATGCTGCTTGCCAAATCCTGCCATGACATCGACTGGCTTTTGTTCATGCTCAACCGTCGTTGCGAACGGGTTTCCTCATTCGGGAATCTCACTCATTTCCGCAAGGAATGCCGCCCTGAGGGAGCGGCGGAACGATGCCTTGACTGCTCGATCGAGCGTTCCTGCCCGTATTCCGCCAAGCGAATCTACCTCGACGACAGCCACAACACGGGATGGAGGGACTGGCCGCTGACCGCTGTCACCCCCGATGTCACGGAGGCCGGGATTCTAACCGCCCTCCAAGAGGGGCCCTACGGCCGGTGCGTTTACTCATGCGATAATGATGTGGTTGATCACCAGGTCGTAAACTTCGAGTTTGAAGGGGGGCGCACCGCCTCCTTCACGATGACCGCCTTTGCCCCGGCCATCAATCGTTGCACCCGGTTTTTCGGCACACATGGCTACATCGAGGGGGATAGCAACAACATCCGCATCTATGATTACCTGACAGGATGGAAGCCCACCATTGACATCAATCAACTCGACGGAACCATCAGCGGCGGGCACGGCGGCGGGGACCAGAGGATGGTCGAGGCGTTTTTCCGCGCCGTGGCGGAGAACAATCAGGCATATATTCTTTCCGGAGCGTCCGCCTCGTTGGAATCACACCGGGTCGTATTTTCCGCTGAACAGGCGAGAAAGGAAGGACGCGTGATCAGCATTTCTCAAAAGTCCGTACCAATGGGAGTGGATTCCGTGCGTTGAAATTCAAGCTTTTATCAAAAACGAAATATTAGATGAAAATGAAAAAATACATATTGCTGGTTGGATTGTTGGGCGCTGCCTTGTCAGCGTACCCATTTTTCAAGGGTCGATTGATTGCGGCTGAGGAAGTAACAAAGCTGCCGGACAAGCCATCTTCCCCAAAGAGCGAAGTCATCCGCCTCGATGCCCAGGTCAGCGTCCAAGTTGATGGTGGCGTGGTGGAAATTCAAAATGATGGCCGGAAGCAGTCGTTTACCGCCAATATCCATTATAACGACACCTATGTATTTCCTGAAAAACCGCTCGGGCCGCCTGAAACCTTCCAGTCGGCGGACACCAATGAAGTGACATTGCGCTACGGGATTCCCGGCGAGCGGCAATTTACGCTCAAAGTCGTCACACTGAACGGCACTCCGGGAGCCATCGTCACAGGCACATTGGAAAACCTGGGCAAGAGCAATCGAGTGGAATACTATTTCTGGTCATGGGACAGCACCACTCCGGACATCGTTACGCCGAATGGAAAAAAATCGGCAAATCCAAAGGAATGGTCGGTGTTTGAGCCGACGCCGTGGAAGTATGTCATGGAAGGCAACGATGGTGCGGGCTGGGCGCTGGCCACCGAGTGCGTGGTCGGGCGTGGTGCAACCGAGTCCGCGACGGCAATGGGCTATCTGCATCAACTGGACCGTTTCCAGGAGATCGCACCGGGAGGGAAATACACATTGAGTTTCGCTGCCGCCTGGGTTCCTGATGCCAAGAGCGCGGAAGGATTTGGCAACACCATCAATCGCCTGCAAAAGGGTGAGATGGTCGAAGTGAAGGTAGACTATGGCAAAGCGGCACCCGATTGGGCCCGCACTCCCCTTGCCGGCGGCTATTACCGGCCCTGCACCGGCGATTTCGAAAAATACTGGGCGGACGAAGTGATTCAAAAGCAGTTGAAGACATGGCCTTGGATCATTGGTTCCACCCCCGGACCGGAGGTTCTCAAGCGGATGCAGGCCGCCGGGATTCCTTTGTTGCACTATGTGGTTTTTACGGAATTGCTCGATACGGTTGCTCAGGTCAAGGGCGGGAGTAAGGTCTATCCCGAATGGTACGAGTCCGTCCTCAATGAGGAGCGTGATCTGGCAAAGCATCCGGATTGGATCAGTATTGACGAAGCCGGCAAAAGGCGGAGGGCTCTCTTCGGGCTGATGAACAATCATCCCGGTTTGTTGAACACCTGTTTTCACCAAAAAGGATTGATGCAAGCCATCGAGAAGCAGGTGCGCACCCTGATGGAGCGGGGCTACAACGGCGTGTTTGTCGATCTCGCCTTCAGCACGCCCGAATGCTACGGGCCGAAGTTCGGTATCCACGAACACGCTGAGCCGAATAAAACGAACACGGACAAATACATGGAAGCGCTGGATATGATTTACCGCGTGGTCAAGGAGTATGGTCAGGATCGGATTGTCGTCTTGAACGGTGCCTTGGATTCAAACTGGAAACGGGCCGACGCGGTCATGTGGGAGTCCGCCATTTACGAACCGGGTAAGGCGCAACAGGTGCAAACAAAGGCGGAACTGATCGCCCGCGGGAAAAAATACGCGAAGGCGGTGGCCGCGGGCAAAGTTCTTTTGCAGCTATCCTTTTGCGGCCCGAAGGACAAGGAGGCCTGGCATCGCAGTCTCTACTCCTACTGCTACGCGCGTTTGTTCGGGTTCACCTGGAGCGATTACAACGAGATGTATGAGGTGGATCCGGAAAAAGCCCTGCGCTTGTACAGCCTGCGCTTGGGCGAACCGCTGGCGGAAGCTGTTGAAATCGAGGGCGGTGTATGGCGCCGCGATTTCCCCCATGCTGTCGTCCTGTGGAATGGCGATGACAAACCTGCCGGCGTGAATCTTGCGGCCCCGGGAAAAACAGAGCTGCGCAATTTTGCCGACGCGGCGATTTTCACCGGCAAGGATGGCGTTTTCAACCTCACGGTGCCCGCCCATAGCGGGATGATACTGCAGGACCCGTAAACGCAGCCCCCCCTGATCACTGTCTATTCAACAGATTTTACGAAAAACTCAAACTTCTAATACAGATGATTCCAATTGACCGCCCGTCCTATAGCTTAGCCATCAACCCCCGCTCCGGGAATATCGCCCGGCTCCGCTCGGCGGGTGATCCTGCGGAGGTGAATCTCGCGCACGCCGATGAGCGCACCGGGTTTGGTGTCTTTGTCTTCACCCGGCAGGACGATCCTCCGGTCATGGGACCGTCCGGCAGTCCAGTTGGGGTTGAGTCGGTGAGCCTCCCGGAATACCGGCTGTTCGCCGGGGTGGAATCCGTTGAGGAATCGCGAATCCACTGCCGCAATGTCACCTCCGGCCACACGCTCCGCTATGAGTTCGCCGACGACCACTTCGACCTCTGGCTCGACGCGGATCTGCCCTATGTGGACCAGGCCGGACTCGACTTGAACGTGGCCTTCATGGATTTGCGGCAGAATGATCCGTCTTCACAGCAATTCACCGCCAAATGCGTATACCGCTCCGAGGACCGAAGCCTTTGCTATGTTTATCTGGAGCGGCCTGAGGGCCGGGGAATGCTGGTCTGCGCCCTCTCCCCCAGCGCGGCCTGGCGCCTCTGCTACCGCAACGAAAGCCATGCGGTTACCGGCTTGCAGATGCTGGCACGCTTCGATAGCCGCTTTTCCGCAAACGAGCCAAAGGGACCGGTTCGCTATGGGGTGCGCATCTCGTTTCATGACAGTCTGGAGACCGCCCGCGCGTTCCTGGCTGATTCTCTGAAGATCCCGTTGGTAGGCGCGCCGGTCGCTGCCACCCGGGTCAACGGCACCATTGCTTTCCAGATCATCGGCACGCCCGCGCGTTGCGAGCTGAAAAGCCCTCAGGGCGTGACGACGAAGGTGGATTCTGTTCCCGCCGCCGCCGGGTTACATACCGGCCGGGTGACATTGGATGAAGAGGGGTTTCATGTGCTGACCGTTTACGGTGCGGATGGACGATCCAGCGACCTGACCCTGCATGCCGGGGTTACCCTGGACGAAGTGCTTCGACGCTCGACGGAGAAACTGGAGCCATACCTGGGCGGTTTCGCCGAACATTGGTACTGGGCGCAGGCGTTTCTTCTGGCGCGGCAATGGCTGGGTCCCGATGCCCGCCACGACGGCATCCTCCACGCGGCCTTGAAGCTCGTCGGAATGCAGGGAGTCCCCGCAGGCGGCCTGCCTGAGGCACCGGATCCCGCGCTGACCGAGCGATATCTGACCCGTGCCCAGCCCAACATCGATCCGGCGTATCCGATGTTGGAAAAAGTGGACGGCTGGTACAAATACCACCCCGTCCCGGTCACCCAACGGTATTGCGGGCGTGAGCTGGCCCCGTTCCATATCTACCAGTGGGAGCGCGTCCAGGATCAGTTCGAGCATATCCGCACCTATCTTTATGCCAGCCGCGCCTATGGCAACGACGCATTCTATGAGCACGCCGTCGCCATAGCCGGCAGTTCGATCACCGACAACGTGGATGCGCAGGGCCGCGTTTACAGCCTGCACCTCGGCGGCAACGAGGCTTTCGATTACACCACGGTCATTGCTCCTTTGCAGGCGCTGCTCGAACTGCTGATGGAAATGGAAGCCCGGCAGGATGCGCGAGCCTCCCGGGTGCGCGAGGCGTGCCTTCGCATCGCCGGGCATCTCATGCGCCGTGGCTTCGAATTTCCCACCGAGGGGGTTAGCGTGCATCTGCGTTGGACGGAGGATGGCTCAATCACCTGCACCGCACTCTCCCTGCTGTCAGCCTATCTGCATCTGGAGGCGCGTCCGGAATGGCTGCAACGGGCCCGGGAAATTCTCGCGTATCACGAGCCGTGGCGGATGGATGTTCCGGACGCCCGAATACTCGATTCCTCTTATCGGTATTGGGAGACCCAGTGGGAAAATGACGGCGAGGGCCGGGCGCTCAATTGCGGCCATGCCTGGACCCTGTGGCAGGCCGAGGCGTATTACCTGCTATCGTTGGCCTCCGGCGGCGACGCCCTGGCGCTGCTGCGTTCCTACAACGGATTCCGCACCAATCTGGCCAAGTTCATGCCGGACGGCAAAGTTTACGGCTGCTTCACCCCCGATTACCTTCCTTTCCGCCCGCGTAAATTCGAACCGATGCATTCCTATCCCGATACGCCGGACACCTCACTGTCATTTTACGTGTGGCCGCGCCTGGCCGACACCTGGCGGATCACCGCTGCGGTAATGGATCCGGCTCTCGTGGGCGCGCAGGCGCTGGCAACCGACAACGGATGCATCGCCCTGCAAGCCGCCGCCAGCCTTGAAGGGGATCACTTGACCGTCATTCCCGGGGAAGCCTCGTGCCGACGATTCTTCCTCCTCGATCCGCGTGTTCGCACGTTGACCTTGCACAGCGATGCCGACTCGGTGGAACTCATTTGGCCGGGCACGGCGCTTGCCGTGCTGGAAGGAACGACCGCCCCCACCCGCCATGGACTCACGGTCAAGCCGCTCAACGGCCGTTTGAAGGTCGTTCAAAAAGACAGATGATCCGGCAAACGCACCGTTCCAACCTCGCGGACTGGTTTGCGTTGTGACAAAAATCAAAGCGTAATTTTTACAATTTATGCGCAGATTTTTAATCGATGGTCAGGATCATGAGTGTGCAACATGTGACAAAAAACTATTCCACGCATGCCTGTCGTCAATGCGTCATTTGCGTAAATCTTGTAAAGAATGCGCATTTTTTGACAGGACAATCGAGACCTGAATGGGTATCAATCTTAAATCAAATCGAAAGCATTCCGAATGGATTTTACTTCACCGAATTCAGACCAGTTAGACCTTGGAGGAAAGTTGAGCACAAGGTTCCGATGCGAGAATGGGCCCGCTGGCAGATCGCCGGAGCGGCGGGTTCTTGCGGGCAACTTGCCGGAGCGCGAAAACAGGCAAGAAGGGAAGACCGGGTGGTTAATCTTTCTGAAATACCAAGCGTTGCGGATTAAAACACCAACCCGTTCAGTTTCCCGATGACTCTAAATCTCCTAGACTGGCTTATTGTAGCTGCAGCGGTGCTGCTTGTGGCGGGGGTGGCAGTTTTTGCACTGCGCTACGTCAAAAACGTGAGCGATTTTCTTGCCGGCGGACGTTCGTCGGGGCGTTACCTGATCTGCAACGCAGAGGGCGCGGCTTCACTGGGCGCGATCACGATCGTCGGAACGTTCGAGCAACTCTACAACGGCGGACCTGCCGTGGGGTTCTGGGGGATGATCGCCACTCCGGTCGGGCTGATGGTCGCGCTCACAGGATTTGTGATCTACAGATACCGGGAAACGCGCGCCATGACGATGGCGGAGTTATTCGAGATGCGTTACAGCAAGCGATTCCGCGTTTTCATGGGGCTGCTGGCGTTTGTTTCCGGCGTGATCAATTTCGGGATTTTTCCGGCGGTCGGCGCACGGTTCATTGTGAGTTTCTGCGGGTTTCCGGAGGCACTGGCGTTCGGTGGACTGCACGTTCCGACTTTTGCTGTCGTGATGGCGGTGATGATCGGTGTTACCCTGTTGTTTGTGACGCTGGGTGGTCAACTCACGGCAATCGTAACCGATTGCATCGGAGGGATCCTATCAACAGTTTTTTTTCTGGTTATTGTGGTAGTGGCGCTGTGGCTGGTGGGGTTGGAAAACATTCACGAGGCCATCACGGTGCGACCGGCCGGACAATCGTTCCTCGACCCGTTCGACACGTTCCGTCTGCAGGACTTCAATATGTGGTTCATCCTGATCGGGGTTTTCATCGGTGTTTACAGCACCATGTCATGGCAGGGCAACCAAGGCTTTAACGCCTCCGCCCTCAACCCGCACGAGGCGCGCATGGGCCGGATTCTGGGCCAATGGCGGAACTACGTGCGCGGAGCCATGCTCGTGATTCTGGGTTTGTGTGCGTATGTTGTGATGCACCATCCCGACTACGCCACCCAAGCAGCCTCCATCGGGTCCCAGGTTGCCGAGGTCGGTGGTGGGGAAATGATCCAGCGGCAGATGACCGTGCCGGTGGCCCTTAGCCATTTGTTGCCTATGGGGATCAAGGGGATGTTTCTGGCGATCGTCATCTTCTCAATCATAGCGACGGACACCTCATACATGCATTCATGGGGGAGCATCTTCATTCAAGACGTCGTGCTGCCTTTTCGCAAAGCCCATCTCTCGCCGGAGGCACACATCCGGCTGCTGCGGTGGTCGATTGTCGGGGTGGCGCTCTTCGTGTTCTGCTTCAGCCTCTTGTTCAGGCAAACCGAATATATTTTCATGTATTTCGCCATCACGGGAGCGATCTATATCGGAGGTGCGGGTTCGGTAATTATTGGAGGACTCTACTGGAGCCGCGGGACGACGGCGGCGGCTTGGTCGGCGATGATTGTAGGATCGGGATTGTCGGTGGCCGCCATCGTGCTCAAGCAGGTGAACCCGGCCTTTCCGCTCAACGGGGCGATCCTCGGATTTTTGGCGACACTGGCCGCGATCGGCGTTTACGTGGCGGTATCCTTGGCCACGTGCCGCAAGCCCCACAACATGGAAAAACTCCTGCGCCGTGGCCGCTACGCCTTGGCGGAGGATGGAACTCCGCTGCCGGAAGTCGCCAAGCCGCCCCGGACCTGGCAGACCCTCATCGGGATCGATGGACTGTTCACGCGCGGGGACCGACTCCAATCCATGGTCCTCTTTGTCTGGAGCATGGGCTGGTTTGCGATATTTTTGGGTGCCGTTATCTGGAACATGATTTCCCGATGGTCAACCGAGACATGGTGGATCTATCTCCTGATTAGCGGGATCATTCTGCCTCTCGGAATTGGGGTGATCACCACCGTATGGTTCGGTTGGGGCGGAATCCGCGATTTGGGAAGGCTCTTCCGCCGGCTCGGCAAAACGGGGCGCGACTCCGATGACGATGGCGAAATTGTGAAGAATGATTCCAACCTATGATCTCCGCGAACTCCTTCTTAATTGCGGCAGGAAAAAGAACCCTCTTTCCCCCGCGGAAGATGCAAACCGCTGCCGTTGCCGTGGGCAGCCCAAGCGGATTTTTCTCCGCTCATTCAGCCTATCCCTTCCTATTTTGACGCCCTCTCAGGGAACAAAGTTCTGCCATAGAGCGTCAGCGCGTTCCGGGCGCGGCACCCACATGACCGATTCGGGATTATCCAGGTATAGCTGACAGATCGGAATGCCGGGGCGCAGGCCGAGATTTTCATAGCTGGC
>Ga0105096_10000244_pt1 | contig 16880 bp, 17 predicted proteins | sample PPLLak3cmMay2015_FD_87036 | JGI IMG/M metagenome (GOLD analysis project Ga0105096, IMG submission 87036) | Freshwater sediment microbial communities from Prairie Pothole Lake near Jamestown, North Dakota, USA - PPLs Lake P7 Core (1) Depth... | ecosystem: Environmental > Aquatic > Freshwater >... | reverse complement strand
CATAGATAGCTTCGATAACAAGTTGTATGTCTGCAGGAATATTTTCAACACCAATAATCTTGTTTATTTTAGTAAGGATATTATTTTTTTCATCATCTGAAATTATCTGTTTCTTTACCTGTCTATCAAGATTTCCTGAAATTGTTTTTAACGCTCTGTTATAAAAATCTTCATTCATTTCTGTGAGATATACGTCAAATCCTTTCATAGCAAAAACGTGAGCAATACCGTTGCCCATTGTGCCGCCTCCAATTACTGCTACTTTATTTATATCCATTTTGATTCTCTCCTGCTATTTATAATTTTTTACAATCAATGCTGAAGCTTCACCACCGCCAATACAAAGTGAGGCTAATCCGAATTCTAGATTTCTTTTCTTCATTTCATAAATAAGGGTTACCAAAATTCTTGCACCACTTGCACCGATTGGATGACCAAGTGCAACTGCTCCTCCATTAACATTTACATTTTCAGAACTGAGTCCAAGAAGTTTATTGACAGCTATTGAAACCACAGCAAAAGCTTCATTAATCTCATACAACCCAATATCAGTACTTTTCAATCCTGCTTTTTTCAAGACTTTGTTTATTGCATCGGCGGGAGCAGTTGTGAAGTCAATCGGGGCTTTAGCAGCAGAACTTTGTGCAACTATTTCAACCAATGGTTTTAATCCAAGTGTTTTTGCCCTTTCCTCGCTCATTATCAGCAACGCAGCTGCTCCATCATTGATGCTTGATGCATTTGCAGCAGTTACAACTCCATTTTTATCAAAAACAGGTTTAAGTGTCGGTATTTTATCAAACTTAACTTTTTCCGGTTCCTCATCTTTATCAATAATAGTTTCTCCATTTCTTGAGGAATATTTAATAGGATATATCTCGTCTTTAAATCTTCCGGAATTAGTTGCTTCAATAGCGCGCTTATAAGATTGAATTGCAAAAGTATCTAACTCTTCACGAGAAAATGAAAAATCTCTTGCACAAGATTCCGCACAATTACCCATATGAATATTATTGTAAGGATCCCAAAGTCCATCTAAAACCACTGAATCTTTTATTTCTCCATGACCTAGACGATAACCATTACGTGCATTTAATAAAACGTATGGAGCATTAGTCATACTTTCTTGTCCTCCAGCGATAACTATTTCCGCATCACCAAGTGCAATAGCTTGTTGAGCAAGCATAACAGATTTTAAACCACTACCGCACATTTTATTAATTGTTAAACATTCAGTTTTATTCGGAAGTCCGGCAAAAATTGCTGCTTGCCTTGCAGGAGCTTGTCCTTGTCCACCCATCAAAACATTTCCCATTATCACTTCATCTACTAAAGTAGGATCTATTTTTGAGTCTTCCAGAACAGCCTTGATTGCAAAACTTCCAAGCTGTCCTGAAGTAAAAGAAGATAAAACACCGTTAAAAGAACCAATAGCTGTTCTTTTGGCTGATACAATTACTACTTTTTTCATGATATCCTTTAATGAAATTGTTTTTATTTTTAAACAAAAATAAAGAAATATTACTAAAGATTCAGAAAGAAGTTGACTTAATTAGTGGTTAATTTTGATAGTTGAAATACGATATTGCTAACAGCAATATTTAGATTGATGTTATTTCTAAATGATGAGGAAATACGATCAAGGTTGTTAATTACTTCTGCAACATCTACATCAGGGAACTTTGAGTTAAATTTTTCGAGTGTATCGATTTGTTTTGAAAAGAAAATCCTACCACCTTCAACTAATCGATACTTCTGATAATCATTAAGCCAAATAATTATCATTGTAATTATTAGTCTGATTCTTAAAACATCAGATTCGCTCAGCATTTCTTCAAATTCCATTAATGCAGAATGATATTTTTTACCAAATGAGTATCTTAAAATTTTAATTGTCTTATCAAGAAGGTCTTCAAAATTATTTTCAATTAGAGATATTGCAGTTTGTGTAGAACCTCCTGAAAACGGTACAACTTCTTCAGCAATTGAAGAATCAAATCCAAATTTATGTATTAAAATATTTGATAAGTCACTCTCATCAAGTGGTTGAAAATTTATTTTCCAGCAGCGTGATCTAATTGTTTCTCTTAATTTTTCTGGCGAAGGTGTACAAAGAACAAATATAACACCCTCTGGCGGCTCTTCCAGATTTTTAAGAAGTGCGTTTTGCGATTCTTCATTCATTAAATGAGCTTGTGAAATAAGAATTACTCTATATTTAATATCCTCATAACTAAAAGACAGAAATTTCTTAATGTCTCGTATACTACTGATTTTTATTAAGTTAGCTCTGGGAATTTGAATTCTATAATAATGGTTTTGAGATTTTTTCTTAAACTCTGAACTTATTTGGTCAACTTCATCTTCTGTTAGTTTTTCGTAGGGGTCATTCTGATCAGTTTCACTTTTACCCCTGGGCAGTGGTAAGATATATTTAATATATGGTTCAGAGAGATTTTCAATTTGTACAGATATTGATTTGGATTTTTCTTGTTTTTCTTCAAAGTGATTTAATTCTTTTGTGAAAATTAAAGCAGCATTTTCTTTTCCAACTCCATCTGTACCGGTAAAAAGAAATGCATGTGGAATGTTTCCACTCTGTAATATATTTGATAAAATAGTTTTTACTTTATCATTACCAATTATTTCATCTAAAAAAATACTCATAAAAAAAGGCGCTCAAGGCGCCAATAATTATTCATCCTCATCATTATAGAAAAAATCTTCATCAGAGGGATAGTCAGGCCAAATATCCTCAATAGATTCATAAGGCTCATCAGAATCCTCAAGTTCTTTAAGGTTTTCCATAACTTCATAAGGTGCGCCGATACGTTCGGCATACTCAATTAATTCTTCTTTAGTAGCTGGCCAAGGTGCATCATCCAAATAAGAAGCAAGTTCCACAGTCCAAATCATTTATACAAAACCCTCCAAAATTTTAATTGCTATGATTAGATTCAAAATAAGAGTATTCATCAAAGAAAAATTCTGCCGGATTTAGATTCTGCCCATTGTGCAATACTTCATAATGCAAATGCGGTCCCGAAGACAAACCAGAGTTTCCTGATTTACCAATCAATTGGTTTCTATTGACGATTTGTCCTTCTTTAACATTTATTTTGGACAAATGAGCATATACAGTTTGATATCCAAATCCATGATCGATTTCAACTGTAAGCCCATAACCACCTTTTACACCCGCAAAAACTACTTTGCCTTTTCCGGTTGCTTTAACAGATGATCCAAATTGATTAATAATATCAATACCATTATGCATTTTATTAATCTTTAATATTGGATGTAAACGCATACCATAACTTTCACTACTATATTGACCAACTGTAGGAACTATTGCAGGAATAGATTCAAATAAGTTGTTATTAGATTTTAGTTTTGAAGATATTTCATCGTATTGTAATTTTTCAAATTCAAATTTTCGAAGAACGTTATCAGCTACATCAATTGCTTTAGTTATATCAGAACCTAATTCTGAATAGAGTTTTGATATTGCATCACTTCCACCAATACCTAATTTTCGCTCTTCTAAACTAACAGGATTTAGATTTACAGCTAATCTCAATTCGTCGCTAATTTCTGATATGGACTGTAATTCAGATTCAAGGTGACCATATCTGTCTGTGAGTAAAGAAAATTTATCTTTTAATAGTTCATTTTCTTTTTTCAAAGATTGAAGATAATCGTCTTTACTGTAAAGATTGGATACGAAGTAGAAAACACTAAATAAAATGGAGCTAAATAGTAATACCGAAATGATAAAAACAGCTAAAGCTTTTTCCTTGAAGTGCTTTATTTCAAGGAAGTTAAGGCTCTTTTCTGAGAAATAATAAAACTTTTTCATAAATGTGCGGCAACTTAAAGATTTTGTGTTGTTTTGTCAACATCAAAATGGTTAAAAAATCATTCAAAATCGTGCTCAAAATAGTCCACTCCCCTGCTATCAAGATTAGTTTTACTTTTTATCCTCTCATTTAGTCTTTCCTGAAAGATTTTAGCAGCATCATGACCATAATGCTTGAGTAAATAGTTCAGACTTATTACTTCAGAAATGACTGTAATATTTTTTCCGGGTATAATTGGCAACTTAATGTATGGTATATCTACATCCATAATAGATACTAATTTATCATCTAACCCGGTTCTTGTGTATTCAGTATTTTCATCCCAGGCCTCAAGTTCCACTACAATTTCGAGTCTCTTTTGAAATCTAATAGCTCTTACACCAAACATACTTTGAATATCTATTATTCCTAAACCACGAATTTCCATAAACTTTTGCCCCAATTCTGAACCGGAACCCATCAAAATTCCCTCACCCTTTTTTGTAAGGATAATAACATCATCTGCAACCAGACGATGCCCTCGTTCTATCAAATCAAGGGCTACTTCGCTTTTACCGATGCCTGATTTTCCTCCGAAGAGAATTCCGACACCATAAACATCTACAAATGATCCATGTAACGTAATCCTTGGTGCAAATTGATCATCAAGAAAATCACTTAATAAATAAACTAATTTTGTAGTTGAATAGCTTGTGTTAAATAACGGTACTTTATTTTCATTTGATTTTTCCAGTAGAAGCGGAAACGGTTTGTTATCATCCGTAAGAATGATACAAGGAATGTTAAATCTAAATATCCTTTCAAGTGATTCAAGTTTTCTATCCTCACTAAGTTGTTCAAGATATCTCATTTCGGTATTTCCAAATACCTGAACACGAGTATAAGAAAATAAATCAACAAAACCGGCCAGAGCTAAGCCTGGCCGATGAAGATTTTGATCTACAATTTTTTTATCGAAATCATTGTTTTCTGTGAGCAAGTGCAATTTGCAAATATTTTTTGCATTCTTATACAAAAAGCCAACATTAATATTTTCTTTTCGACTAATAGTATTTTCATCAATCTTAATCATCTTGCTTTAGATACTCTTTTAGATTTAATTGTTTCTAATTGTCTCCTTAATTTTTCTGTAACTGAAGTTGTTGCAGTTTTATAATCTTCCGTTTGATCGGCGGCATTTAAAGTTTGACCCGGAATATTTAAAACAACTTCAACTTTCTTAATACTATTTGAATTGTTTTGATAACTAAGAATTACATCTGCACTAATGATATCATCGTTAAATTTTTCCAATGAGGACAATTCGTCTTTTATAAATTCCTTTAATGTATCGTGAGCTTTAAATTTACGAGCAGTTATTTGGATATTCATATTATCCTCCGTTGTTTAAGATTTTGGATGTGATTTTTTATAAGTGGATTTAAGCCGCTCTATACTAACATGAGTATATATTTGAGTTGTTGATAAGTTTTCGTGCCCCAGTATCTCCTTTACTGCCCTTAAATCCGCGCCATTATCCAGCATATGAGTTGCGGCACTATGACGAAGAATATGAGGACTTTTCTTTTTTATATCGGAAACTTTAGTCAAGTATTTATTTATCATTCTATGAACTAATCTTGGGTAAAGTTTATCATTATTTTTTGTACGAATCAAGTAGTCATTATAAGAATTAATAGGATTTTTTGATAAATATTCATTTAGAATCAAAAGTGATTTTTCTCCAATTGGAACAATTCGCATTTTGTTTCCTTTTCCAATAACACGTCCTTGAGCTTTCGTCATTTCAATGTGTGAATATTTTAAATCACAAAGCTCACTTACTCGCAGTGCACACCCATAAAGCATTTCAAACACCACCTTAACAAGTTCAGGATTCTCATCAGATTCATCTGCCAATTTATAAATTTCAAGTATTAGATTAGTTGAAACAACTTCAGGGAGTTTTCTATTCGATTTAGGGTTGGATATAAATGATAAAGGATTATCATCGATTAAATCATTCTGAAATGCGTACTTAAATGCACTTCTAATAGCCGCCAATTTTCTTGCTATGGTTTTTTTATCTAAATCTTTTTCACTTAGAATCATTAAGTAGGATTTTATAAACCGCTCATTAATTTCTGATAATTCATTCTTTTGCTTTTCATTGCAAAATGTTAAGAACTCCACTAAATCAGTTCGGTAAGATTTTATAGTGTTATCGGAGTAACGTCTGATATTTTTAATCTCAGATAAATATTTCTCGATTAGATCTTTAATCTTTATCATAAGCTTTTAATCTGAGGTAAACAATAGTATCTATTATGCGATATATTTTTTGAGAACTGATCCGCTAATGTATGTCTTAAATTCGGGACCAAGTAGGATTCTTGCTTATATTGTTTTTTTCTAACTACAATAAAATAAAATTATTCCTGGAAAGCAATTTATTTTCTAATTGTTTCATTATTTTTTTATCTGAACTCTTTTGATCATCATATCCTAAGAGATGTAGAATGCCGTGTATAACTAATCTAACCAACTCTTCTGATAAAGTAACTTTAAACTTTTTAGAATTAGTCAGTGCATCATCGATCGATATAAATATCTCCCCATCTATATGCTCCATTTTATCAGAATAATTAAAAGTAATTATGTCTGTTGTACAGTTATGCTTTAGATAAATTTTATTTATTATGTGAATATCGCTGCCTGAAATAATATTTATTTCAAGATTTGAAACTGTAAAGTTTAATTCGACTGATAGCGATTTAATTAAATCGTGGAGCTTACTTTTATTTATTTTTTTCTGAACAGAATAAATACGTAGATTTTTCAAAACAGACTCTTATATAGTATGAATCTTGTTTAAGGATTCAATTGTTATTTGAGTGTATTTCTTATAGCGCAATGCAGATCTTTCAAAATCACTAATTTCATCATCTGTAAGATCTCGAACAATTCTTGCAGGAACACCTGCAACTAATTTTCCTGAGGGAACAACAAAATTTGGTTTTACTACCGAACCGGCAGCAACCATAGAGTTAGTTTCAACAACTGCACCATCCAAGACAATTGATCCAATTCCAATCAAACATAAATCCTGCAACGTGCATCCATGTAATTTAACTGAATGCCCGATGGTTACTTTACTTCCAATGTATAAAGGGTATCTACAGTTTGTTACGTGAAGCATAGAACAATCCTGGATGTTTGTCATCTCACCAATCTTAACATAATGAACATCACCTCGAATAACGCAGTTATACCAAACACTAGAGTTTTCACCTATCTTAACATCGCCAACGATCTTTACACCGGATGCAAGAAAAACGCTTGGATGGATTTCAGGAAATAATTCCAGATAAGGAAATAGTTTTCTTTCATTATCCTGATAATTTAGTCTTGATATCTCGGGGGCATCCATCCTTTTTTTTTCCAATTTTTTAATTCTAAAGTTATGCTGCCAATTAGCACCTGCATTTTAGCAACGATCGGAACAGCGTATATATCGTTTGAAAACCATCCTTCAAAGTATCCTGTTAATCCAAATATGCCTCTGAATTCTGTTTCACCGTCTAATCTTACGCAGGATATATCGTAGTCAACAGCATCAATATCCATATCTTCAATTTCATTATAAAAGTTGATATGTGTTTTTTCATATTTCTCATTTATAAAAACCGGTACGTCTACTTTCTTTTGTTGTCCTGTTCTCATTCTTGCAAAATAAAAAAGTGAAAGTCCGTCCTGGTAGTCTTGATCATAAGATAAAGTTGTATCGGTCCAAATATCATTTGCTCTTTCGCGACCTTTAACTATATGAATGCTCTTTTTGTGTTTGTTGAACTGATATTGAGTATATGTTGTATCATCTGCAAGGACTGAACCTTTGAAGTAATGAGATATTTGTTTCGTGTCAAATTTTGTTTCATAAATTTGATGAAGATTTACAAAAGGGATACCTTCATAAGAATTGATAAGAGCAATTGCACCGTAAATTGTATCGTTGCCAACTATTTGTTCTTTTTGAACAATTAGTTTTATTTCACCAATCTCAAAGCCTAAATATTTAACTACATAAGTTATCTCTTCACCAACCTCAATTCTTTTTTGATTGGTTTGTGCAAATGTATTTGTGCAGTGTTCAGATAATCCAAATACAAAAAATAAAACTGCAATTAAAAGGAAAGCAGCTAGTATCTTTTTCATTTTAGTTTAGCTAAATCTTTTGCTTCATTAAATAGAGTTAATGCTTTATTTAATTGATCATCGGACGTTAGCAAAATGGAATACCATCCCTCATTCTTCCAAAAATTTCTTGCAATCTGTGCTTTTAATCTTGCAGTGATATAATCTTTATCTTTCTGATAATCTTCGTCACTAAAAACCACTTCTTTTGAAGAAGCATAATCTATAAAACTTTTCATCATATCATCTGTAATCTTGTAATCATTTTTAAAACTTGATAAATTATCACTATACTTTTGTTTTATTGCTTCAGTATTCTTATCTAAATAAGATAGAATGAAAGTATAAAAAATATTTTTTCTTAATAAGTTTTGTGTATAGGTTGTTACTAATCCCGACTTAACAATATAGTCCGGAGTTATCCCACCACCGCCGTAAACAATTCTTCCCTTTTCCGTTTTATATTCAGGCCTAACGGAATCTTGTTCTGCTGTATGATTTATATTATCACCTTCAACTTCCTCATCATCACCCATCTCTGAGTAATATTCATCTTTATTATTTTTGTTTTTATAATCACGCTGTATAAGTCTGCCGCTTGGAGTAAAGTATTGTGAAATTGTTAAGCGTAAAGCGGAATTATCAGGTAAATCAAACTGTCTTTGAACAAGTCCTTTACCAAAAGAAGTTTCACCAACTATCAAACCGCGATCCCAATCCTGTACTGCACCAGAAACAATTTCACTGGCAGAAGCACTTCCTCGATTGATGAGAATAATTAAAGGAATATCTTCAAACTTTGAAGGCTCGGATGAATAATAAACTTCGTCAAATTCTTTTCTTCGTCCTTCGGTATATACGATTTTCTTTTTACCGCTTATAAAAAGATCGCTAATTTTAACTGCTTGATTTAAATAGCCGCCCGGATTACCACGAAGATCAACAACAAGTTGAGTCATTCCACTTTTGTTTAAATCTTGCAAAGCTTCCACAAGTTCATCATATGTTGTTTCTGAAAATCTTGAAACGCTGACATATCCAGTATTTGCATCCATCATAAAACGAGTATCTACAGAATACAATGGAATTTTATCCCGCACAATTGTGTATTCAATAGGTTTAGAAACACCAACTCTGCTAATACTTACATTTACTTCTGATCCTGCTTTACCTCTAAGTTTTTTACGAACATCATCGTTTGTAATTCCAATAACTGAAACATCATCAATCTTAACAATTCTGTCACCGGATAATATTCCAAGAGCCTCACTCGGTCCCCCGGAGATTGCTGATACAACTGTCAAGGTATCATTGACAATCTGAAATTCAATTCCAATTCCTTCAAAATCACCGCGGAATGATTCTTCAACTTGAGTAAATTGTTCCGGTGAAATGTAAACAGAGTGTGGATCAAGTTCATTTAACATTCCGCTTATAGCTGATTCAACTAATTTTTGAGTATCAACTTCCTCTACATAATATTTTTCTGTAAAGGTTAATACATCGTTAAATTTTCTGATGCTATCTCGCAGGTTATCCTCAGAAAATGCTTTATTTAAAAACACTCCGAGCACAATTCCTATAACAGCAGTAAATAATAAATAAGGAAATTTTACTGATTTGAATGACATTCGTTTACTCCAATAACTTAAAATAATTTATACGTAAATAATCAATTTAAATGACTATCATAAGTCAATAAATAATTCCAATTTAACTTTTAACTTCAGGCTTCATCTGAGGGAAAAATACAACATCACGAATAGATGGTTGATTTGTTAATAACATAACAATTCTATCTATGCCAACACCTAACCCTGCTGTTGGCGGCATTCCAAACTCCAGGGCACGAATAAAATCTTCATCAATGACGTGTGCTTCATCATCTCCTGCTTCTTTCATTTTACCCTGATCTTCAAATCTGCTTCTTTGATCTATGGGATCATTCAATTCAGAAAATGCATTACAAATTTCTCTGCCGAAAACATATCCCTCAAATCTTTCAACCACTCCTTCTTTAGTGCGATGTTTTTTAGCAAGTGGTGATAATTCGAGTGGATAATCAATTACAAAAGTTGGCTGAATTAATTCCGGCTCAACTGTAACACTAAACAGTTCATCTATAAACTTAGCACGTGATTGAATTGCCCCTATTTCGATTCCAACTTTTTTAGACGCAGATTTTAATTCATCCATTGAACAGTTTAAAACATTTAAACCTGTTTTTTCTTCAATTGCCTCTATCATTGAAACTCTTTTCCACGGGGATTTAAAATTTATTTCAGATCCTTCAACAGTAAAGGATAGAGTATTGAAAACAGAATCACAAACATGCTCAAACATTTTTTCTACATATTCCATCATCCAATTATAATCTTTATAAGGCACGTAAAGTTCCATCATCGTAAACTCAGGATTATGTGAACGATCCATTCCTTCATTTCTAAAATCTTTAGAGATTTCATAAACGCCATCAAATCCACCGACGATTAATCTTTTAAGATAAAGTTCATCAGCAATTCTCAAATACAATTCTGTATCCAAAGCATTATGATGAGTTACAAATGGACGTGCAGCAGCTCCGCCGTATAAAGGCTGAAGTATTGGAGTTTCAACTTCCAGATAACCACTCGTATCAAGATAGCTCCTGATGGCAGAAATTATTTTACTTCTTTTTATAAAAACATTTTTAATATCAGGATTAACAATCAAATCAACATATCTTCTTCTGTATCTCAATTCTTTATCAACAAACTGATCATAAATAACTTTGTTGCCTTGTTCATCAACAACTTCTTTTGCTATTGGAAGCGGCTGTAATGATTTGCTAAGTAATTTTAATTCACGTGTATGAACAGAAATCTCACCAGTTTTAGTGATAAAAACAAAACCTTCAACTCCAATAATATCACCAATATCCATCAATTTAAAAGCATCATATGATTCACCGATTTCATCTTTTTTAAGATAAACTTGTATTCTTCCTGTATGATCCTGAATGTGTGCGAATGATGCTTTACCCATTCTTCGTATTGCCATAATTCTACCTGCAATACTAACATTCATCTCAGCACCTTCTTTATACTCGCTCTTAATTTTTTGTGAATTTGAATTTACATCAAATGAGTATGCAAAAGTTTCTACTCCTTTTTTATTTAATTCATCAAGTTCTTCGTAGCGTCTTTTAATTAAATCGTTAACAGTAGGTTGAGCATTATTTTCCAAAATTATTTTCTCCTGAAATTTGTTAATCGTAAACAGACAAGGTCTTGTATGTTTTCTGCAAGTTTTACCGGAACGCTAAAATTATTTGCAATAATTGAAAATGCAATTGGTTCTTTATCACCAGTAACAGCGTAACCAGATAAGCTGCGAACATGACTTATAAAACCTGTTTTAGCTCTTACATTATTTTCTGCAGTTGTATTTTTCATTCTCTTTCCTAAAGTACCATCAACACCAGCAATAGGTAATGAATTATAAAAATCTGAATAAACTTTTTTATTTGAGTAAATATACTTTAGTAGCTCAACAATTTGTCGTGGTGTTACCATATTTATATGTGATAGCCCACTTCCATCAACCATAACTATGTTTTCAGGATTTAATCCGATAGTTGCAAAGACTTCTTTGGCAGCAGTTACACCATTAGTCACAGATCCAAAGCCAAGTATTTCTAATCCTATTGTTTTTAATAATTGTTCAGCAAAAAAATTCTGGCTGCCTTTATTTATTACTTTGACGATTTCACTTAGCTTTTCTGAATAACTTACAAATAACAAATCAACATCACTATAGTTGATAACTCTGTCGTAATCATCTATATCAATTGCGTATCCATTTACTCGAATTCCTCTGCTTTCTAAACGGTTCTTAAATACCATGATTGCAAACTGTGTCGGATTTTGAACAGTTGCATATGTGACTAAGCTATCAGCATCTTTTCTAAATCTTCCTGAGACGGTAATTACATTTGTTCCCCTTTCACGAATAACTTCGATATTAGTTTTTTCATTTCCAACGGCTAGTTTAACATTGTTAAGAATTACCACACTTCGCAAACTTGGCTTTGAAGAAACAAAAACTGAATCATATTTTTTATTGTAATAGATTTTGATATCTACACAATTATCATTAAAAGAAATTGCACTTGACTGCGCTGCATACCAATCAGTTTCATAATCCCATGCCCAGCCATTACCTAATCCGATATCATCAAATAAATTATCGTCTCCAACAATATTGCCTTTAATATTTGTAACACCCATATCAAGCAATGAATCTATCCAAGTATCAAAAACATAATTAATGTCATTATTATAAAATCTGCCAGAGATAGTTGGGTCACCTCTGCCCTGAATAACTAAATCACCGTAAAGTGTTGAACCCGATTGATATCCATTAAGAAAAATGTTGGTAGAAAATCTATAATCGCTTCCAAGCAAAAGAAGTCCGGCAGCACTCGTAAATAATTTTAAGTTTGAAGCGGGAACAAAAAATTTATCTTCATTTCTTTTATAAAAATATTCTCCGTTCTCCAACGATTGAATAACAACACCCCAATTAGCGTTTCTGAAGCTATTGTCATTAAAAATATCATCAAGCTGCTCACCAAGTTCGGATATTGTGGAAAAAGTATTCAGCAATAAAGAATCTGTTTTAATTTTAGTTGTATCCTGTGCCTTACCAGAAATACTTACTAGAAATAAAATATATATGATGAATAGAATTTTATTTAGAGAGTTTTTTAATTTCATCTTGTGTTAACTTTCTATAAGATCCGATCGGAATATCGGGAACAATCCCTGCAAAACTGCTTCGGTGCAGTTTTTCAACTGTATAATTTATTGTTGTGAACATTTTTTTTACAAAATGATTTCTACCTTCAGTGCACTGAACTGTAATGTTTTTTCTATCCTTTTTCTTTCCATACTTTATGGCAATAAATTTACCTCTTGTCCCATCGATAAAAACGCCTTTAAGCAATGCGGTTTCGTGTTCAGCCTCAAGCTCTTTATCGAGTTTAACTTCATATTCACGAATTATATTATTTTTTGGATGAATTAATTTCTGTGCAAATTCTCCATCATTGGTTAAAATCAGCACGCCAGTTGTATTATAATCAAGTCTGCCTATAGGAAATATTTTTTGTTTTGATTTGATGAGATCGGTTACAGTCATTCTTTTCTTTTCATCGTCGGTGGTTGTTACAACACCTCGTGGTTTATTTAGAAGATAGTAAACATGTTCAGCAGGTTTTATTTTTTCTCCGTCAACAGTAACTTCATCATTTTCGGTATCGATATTAAATGCAAGTTGTGTAATTGTTTTATTATTTACAGTTACTCTTCCTTGTAAAACTAATTCTTCTGCCTTTCTTCTGGATGTAATCCCACTATCGGCAATAAATTTATTCAGTCTCGTCATTATTCTTTTCTGAGCTTTCTAATTCTTTTTCAAGAGTCTCTTCAACTGAGTTCATCATTATCTTATTTTTTTGTTCGATGAAATCTTCATCTTTCATTATCTCTTCTATCTCACGCGGTTTAGGAAGGTCACTTAAATTGTATAATCCAAAATATTTTAAGAACTCGATTGTCGTTCCGTATAACAAAGGTCTTCCTATCGTTTCTGCTCTTCCTGTAATTGTTATCAGGTTTTTTTCTAAAAGTGTATTCAGGATATAGTCAGAGTTAACACCACGTATTTGTTCTAATTCTGGTTTTGTTACAGGTTGTTTATATGCAATGATTGCAAGTGTTTCTAATGCTGCCTGGCTTAATCTTCTTTTGGATTTTTCTGAAGACAAAAATCCAACATACTTTGCATTTATTTCTGTAGTAGCAAAAATAAATCCATTAGCAATTTTTTTAATTGTAAAAGAATTTCCTTGCTCTTTATATTTATTATTTAATTCTTCAACAACTGAATGAACATCGGAAGAATTGATTTCAATTTCTTCTCCATCGATTCCTTTTATAGCTCGAATAATTTCATTATCAGAAATTGGTTCGTCTGATGAAAAGATTAATGCTTCAATAATTGATATATATGTTTTATCCATTTGCTATACCATAAATTACAAACTCATTAAAATCGGTGGATTCTTTAATTCCTATTTTTTCCATTTTTGTTAACTCGAGTAATGCTACAAAGGTTATTACTAATCTAATCTTTTCTTTCATACCATGAACTAAACTTAAAAAATGTATTTCCCCTTTTTCACTAATCTTATCTAAGATATATTGAATTTGTTCATCGATAGAAATATTTATTTTTGTAATTTCGTGAACTGCTTGCGGTTTAATCCCTTCGATAGCTTTCTTAAAAGCCTTTGCTAAATCAAAAACAGAAATATTCTTTAAAAGTATTTCAAACTCCGGCGGTGCTTCCATTGCATCTTCAGAAAAATCACCTCTAAAACTTATTTTTCGCTGACTCGATTCAAAAAATGTAAGATCCTCTGCAACCTCTTTATATTTTTTATATTCTAGCAAAGCTTTAATAAGATCAGCACGCGGATCAATTTCTTCACCCCGCTCATCAACTTCACGTGGTAAAAGCATTCTAACTTTAATGTGCATTAAAGTTGATGCCATCAAAATAAAATCACCAGCAACTTCAAGATCCATTAGTTTTATAAGATTCACATATTCCAAAAACTCACCTGTTATTCGTGATATTGGAATATCATAAATATTCAGTTCATCTCTCTTTATAAAAAAAAGAAGTAAATCTAATGGTCCTTCAAATTGATCTAATTTTATTTTATACATTAACCTAACTTCATTTTATCGTGAACTTCATTCATCGTCTGTTCAGCTACTTTTCTTCCCTGCGTTTCTCCGTTGTGCAGAACATCCTTTACTTCATCAATTCTGTTTTCATAATAGTTCCTTTTTTCGATTATCGGTTCTAAAAACTTCGAAATTTTGGAAGCACAATTCATCTTGCAATCAAAACAACCTAACGCACCGCTTCTGCATCCGGCATCAATTTCATTTATTTCTTCAGGATTAAATTTTTTATGATATGAAAATACTAAACAAATATCAGGATTTCCGGGATCTCCTTTTCTAACTTTGTTTGGATCAGTTACTGCTTTTTTCAATTTGCTTTTTACAATGTCAACATTATCAGAAAGCAGAATTGTGTTGTTTAAGGATTTGCTCATCTTTGCATTTCCATCCAAACCTGAAAGTCTGGAGAATTTTGTCAACAATGCTTCCGGTTCAGGAAAAACTTCGCCATACTGATTGTTGAAACGACGAGCGATCTCTCTTGATATTTCAATATGCGGAACCTGATCATCGCCAACAGGAACGGCATTTCCCTTATACAATAAGATATCTGCTGTCTGCAAAACCGGATACCCTAAATGACCATAAATAACATGCTCAATATTTAAATCTCTAATTTGATCCTTTAATGTTGGATTACGTTCAAGTCTGTTAACTGTAATTAGCATATTAAAAATTAGGTTCAATTCAGCATGCTGTTTTATTTGAGACTGTCTGAACATCGGACTTTTAGCAGGATCCAATCCACACGCTAACCAATCGATAAGCATATCAATTGAGTTCTGAAAAATATCATCTGTATCTAAACTTGTTGTTAAAACATGATAGTCAGCAATAAGATGATAACTCTCATATTCATTTTGAAGTTTGACCCAATTTTCTAATGCACCAACATAATGACCGATATGCAATTTGCCGGTCGGACGCATTCCACTTAGTATTCTTTTTTTAGACATTGAAAAAAAATATTATTAAAAATTCAAGTGAAAGATAATAATAATGAGCGTAATTTTCAGGAAAGATAAAGATACGGTTTCCAGCGCTCATCAAGCCTGCTAACTACATTTTTAATGAACAAAATATGGCTGGGCTTAAATGGACGGAAAATCATTTTCATATTCGCTTCTTCGGGTGTTCTATCACCTTTGCGATTATTACAAATTGTACAGGCTGTAATAAGATTTTCCCACGTATCATCCCCGCCTCGAGCTTTTGGATAAACATGATCAACAGTTAAAGGAATATCTGCCCTTCCGCAGTAAGTACATTTGTAGGAATCTCTTCTTAAAATATTTTTTCTGGTAAGTACAACTTTTTTGTATGGCAGATTTACAAATTTACTGATACGAATTACACTCGGCCAAGGATAACTTTTGCTGACTGAATGTAAAGCTTTTCTTTCATCGTTTAAAATAGTTTCTGCTTTACCGAGATAAAGTAGAATTACAGCTTTGCGGATATTGCAAACAGAAAGTGGTTCGTAGCTTTGATTTAAAACCAGAACTTTAGAATTGAGTTTACCATTTGTGGGGATAGATCTTTCGAAAACTTACACCTTTAACTCTGCTTTTTTGATTGTTTCATAAAATAAAATCGCGCAACTATTCTAACTATAAAAGTTATAACCATTATAACCAGCAATGGAACGTACCAGTTTTTGGGAACTGCATCCATTACAAGTAGAATAACCAATATTAAAGCAAATATTAGTGATCCATAATTAAAATATTTATACCAGTTGTAATTCATTTTAATTTTTTTTTATTTATTTATTTTGTACCAAAATTACTTATTTGAATTAAAATTTTCAATTTACTTTATATATAAGACTTATGAAAAATTCGATGTGTCATTCCGTGAAAATGGGAATCCAATGAATATAAAATAGATTTCCGCTTTCTTCAATAGGAATGCCTATGGCAGCGAGAATGACAGTCAATAAGAAATCTATTTTACGGAAGTCCTTATATAAAACTCTTAATTAATATTTTTTATAAATGATCGCAACACAAGTTACATAATTATCTGAGTGACTAATAGAAATCTT
>Ga0105096_10000243_pt1 | contig 16897 bp, 16 predicted proteins | sample PPLLak3cmMay2015_FD_87036 | JGI IMG/M metagenome (GOLD analysis project Ga0105096, IMG submission 87036) | Freshwater sediment microbial communities from Prairie Pothole Lake near Jamestown, North Dakota, USA - PPLs Lake P7 Core (1) Depth... | ecosystem: Environmental > Aquatic > Freshwater >... | reverse complement strand
CGGGCAGGCGTTCAACCGTAAATCCGTCTGGGCGCGTATCGCGATCGTTGCGGCCGGCCCGGTCTTCAACCTGATCTTTACCCTGCTGGCGTTCTGGCTGATGTTCCTGGTCGGCATACCCGAATCCAGGCCGGTCGTCGGCGAGGTCAGCGGCATCGCAGCCAAGGCCGGGATTGAATCCGGCGACCGGATCGTTGCACTGAACGGCGCAACCACGGAGACCTGGTCCCACGCCATCATGGGTTTGATCACGCCGGCTCTCGACCGTGACAAAGTCACGCTTGAACTGGAAAGCGCCGATGGTGAGCAGCGGCGCGTGGAACTGGACCTCGGTCAGCTCAGCGGTGATTTCGAGGAGGAAAAAACCCTCGAGGGCATCGGCATTAGCCCATGGCGGGCAAAACTTCCGGCGATTGTCGGCGAAGTCAGCGCAGACAGCCCGGCTTCCCGGGCCGGTTTCAAGGTGGCTGACCGCATTATCAGCATTGCAGGCGAAGCGGTAACCGACTGGGCCTGGGTGGGCGCCCTGGTGCAAAAACACGGTAGCGCCGGCGCCCCGTTGAAGGTTACCGTCGAGCGTGCCGGTGGCGAACTGGAACTCAGTGTCATCCCGGAAGAAAGAAGTGCGGGTGCGTTTTCAAAACGCCTGATTCTCGGCATCACCAACCAACCGGCGGATGCGGAGCTGCAGGCCCAGATCAGCCGGACCTATTTCGTGCATCAGTACGGTCTGTTCAGCGGCTTGCATGCCGCGGCCTCCGAAATGTGGCGCCTGACCGGTTCCACGCTCGGTATACTTGGACGTATGCTGACCGGCAGCGCGTCGGTCAAAAATCTGTCCGGACCGATCAGCATTGCGCAGTTTGCCAATAGTTCGGCCAACGCGGGTGTTTCCAGCTTCCTGTTTTTCCTTGGCGCCATCAGTCTCAGCCTTGGAATTCTGAACTTGCTGCCGATCCCTGTCCTGGACGGGGGGCATTTGCTTTATTACCTGATAGAATTGGTCAAGGGCAGCCCGGTGTCCGAACAAATACAGGCGAAAGGCCAGTATATCGGTCTGATGGCGCTGATTGGCTTGATGGGTATTGCATTTTTTAACGATATTTTACGACTGGTCGGATAGACTACCTTCCTCAAAGTAAGCACTCTGGCGGATCCAAACAAATGAGAAGAACCCTATTCATCCTGCTATGTGGACTTTTTGCGATGCAATCCACCCTGGCGCTTGATACGTTTGTCGTTTCCGATATCCGGGTCGAAGGCTTGCAACGCATATCCGAAGGTACGGTATTCAACTACCTGCCGATCGACGCCGGCGAGTTGCTGACCGCGTCCAAGGCCCGCCAGGCCATCCGCGCTCTGTACGGAACCGGTTTCTTCAGCGGCATCGACCTCGAGCGCGAGGCTGATATCCTGGTCATCCGGGTCCAGGAACGACCGGCCATCGCCGCCGTTGTCCTCACGGGTAACAAGGCCATCAAGGACGAGGACATGCGACCTGTCCTCGCCGATATCGGTCTTGCCGAGGGCGAAGTATTCCAACCGCAATCGCTGGACCGCATCAAGCAGGAACTGGTCAGGCAATACTTCAGCCAGGGCCGTTATGCGGTCACCGTGGACAGCCGGGTCGTCGAACTTGACCGCAACCGGGTACGTATTTCCATCACCATCAATGAAGGTGATACGGCCGAGATCAAGCATATTAACATCGTCGGCAACACGCTGTTCAGCGACAAGGAAGTCAAGAGCGAATTCGAATCCAAAATTCCCCCGTCCTGGAAGTTCTGGTCAAAGGACGACCAGTATTCGCGTGAAAAGCTGTCCGGTGATCTCGAGAAGATCCGCTCCTATTACCAGGACCGTGGTTACATCGACGCCAACGTCGAATCGACGCAGGTTTCGATCAGCCCGGACAAGCAGCATATCTACATCACTGCGAACATCATCGAGGGCGAGCAGTACACCGTCGAAAAAATCCAGGTGACCGGCAACCTGGTGATCGAGGAAGCGACCCTCAGACGCCTGATCATGACCCAGGAAAACGACATCTTTTCACGCAAGAAAATGGAACAGAGCGTGGAAAACATCACCGGCCTGCTCTCCAACATCGGCTATGCGTTTGCCAATGTGAACCCGATCCCGCAGATAGACCGTGAAAACCGCCTGGTGACGATCAATTACTTTGTCGATCCGGGCAAACGCGTTTATGTCAGGCAGATCACGTTCGTTGGCAACAGCGGCACCAAGGACGAGGTGCTGCGGCGGGAAATGCGACAATTCGAAGGCGGCTGGTTCTCGCAGGCGGCCATCGACCGTTCCAAGATCCGCTTGGAGCGTCTGACCTATTTCGAATCGGTCAACATCGAGACCCCCGCCGTGCCGGGCACGGATGACCAGATCGACGTGGTCGTGACCGTCGAGGAACGCGCCGCAGGCAGTTTCTCCGTCGGTCTTGGCTTCTCACAGGTACAGGGTCTGATCGCGTCGTTGAGCGTCCAGCAGGATAACTTCCTCGGCAGCGGCAAGCGGGTCGGTCTGTCCCTGTCACGCTCAAGCATCATCAAAAGCTTCAACGTCAGTTTTGACAACCCCTACGCGACCGAGGACGGCATCAGCCGCGGTTTCTACCTGCGCTACCAGGAATACGACCAGGCCGGTGCAAACATCTCGACCTTTACCAGCACCGAGGCGGCCGCCGGCGTGACCTTTGGTGTACCTCTGACCGAAGTTGATTACATCCGCGCCGGCACGGGGCTGAGACAAACCGATCTGAATATCGGCGCATTCGTTTTTGAACGACAATTTCAGGATCCGGACGATCCGGAAAACACCCTCTGTAACGATATCAACGGGAATGGCATCTGCCCTGAAACATACCTGGTTCCACGCCCGGCTGACCCCTTGTCACGCTCACTCGATCACAATGGCGATGGCGCACTCACCTCATCCGAGCGTGATTTCTTCACCTGGGATTTCACCACCTCCTGGACCCGCGATACGCGCAATCATTTCCTCAACCCGACGCGCGGATCATCACAGCGCGTGGGCCTGGAGACTTCGCTGCCGGGAAGTTCCCGCCAGTTCTACAAACTCTTCTACCGTGCTGCAAAGTACTGGCCGATATGGGCCGACCTGGTGTTCTCGGTCCGCGGCGACGTGGGTTATGGCGATGCTTATGACGATTACGACAGTGAGTCGCTCGCCACGCCGGTGCCAACTTTTGACTACGATGCACCGGAAAATATCGATGAAGACGGCAACCGGATAGTCGAGCCCGAATGCCTTCTGGAGGAAGTCATGAGCCTGGACGACGGCCTGCCATTCTATGAGCATTTCTACGGTGGTGGCGTACGCGACATCCGGGGCTTTGAAGACAATACCCTGGGGCCCAAAGACGGCGGTCAGACGTGCCGGGCGGTCGGCGGCGATGTCAAGGTTGCAGGCGGCTTCGAACTTGCCATTCCCACCCCGTTCACCAAGGGAGGCGGGTCGCGCATCGCGTTGTTCTTTGACGTGGGTAACGTGTATGAGAACTGGGGCACTTTTGACGCCAACCTGCTCAGGGCATCTGCGGGTATCTCGGTTACCTGGCAGGCGCCAATCGGGCCCATCATCATGAACTATGCGTTCCCGATCAGGGACTTCGAGGGTGACCGTACCGAAAGCCTGCAATTTTCATTTGGAACCACCTTTTAGATGACGGCAAAGCTTAAAACTTAATACAAAGACCCAAAAAGGGTACAATCCAAGGCTATGAAGCGCTTACTTCACTTATTGCTGATGCTTTTTGTGTTCGCTGCAGGCCCCGCAGTTGCACAACAATTGCGTATTGGCTACGTGGACATGAAGCAGGTTCTGGATAACGCCCCCCAGGTTTTGGCTGGCCGGGAAAAGCTCGATCTCGAATTCCGCCCGCGTAATGAAACCATCGAATTCCAGGAACGCCAGGCGCAGGCCATGGAAGACCGGCTGGCATTGGGCGACCTGTCGGAAGACGCAAAGGTCCGCCTGGACCGCGAGTTACGCGAAATGCGGCGCAACGTGGCCCGGCAAAAAGAGGACCTGCGCGACGAGTTGTCTTTCCGGCGCACCGAAGAAGTGCAGAGGCTGGAGGACCAGATCAACCAGGCTGTGCAGGCGATCGCACGCGACAGCGGTTACGACCTGATACTTTCCAGCCCGGTTATTTACGCCGATCCATCCCTGGATATCACCCAGCTTATTCTGGACCAGCTCAGGGTGGAGTACGAAGCGGACAAACTGGAAAGCTCACAACGTTAGCGCGTTTTTTCTGCGTCACCAAGAATCAAGCGGCTCCCTTATATGCAAAAATCGACCGGCAGTCTCAGGCTTTGCGAGTTGGCTGAACTCTACAATCTGCGTCTTGAAGGTGACGGCGACACATTGATCGATGGGGTTGGCAGCCTGTCCGGCGCCACCGGTTCACAACTGAGTTTTCTCTCCAACCCCGCCTACCGTGCGCAACTGAAGACCACGCGCGCTGCCGCGGTGATCGTGTCAGTCAAGGATGCGCAGAACTGCCCGGTCAACACCCTGATCGCCGCTAACCCGTATGTAAGTTACGCGAAGATCGCTCAGCGCTTTGACCCGCGCAGACCGCCGGTCCCGGGTCTGCACCCTTCGGCCAGCATCGACCCCACGGCGCGCATCGGGCGCGATGTGTATATTGGCGCAAATGCGGTGATCGGGCCCGCTTGTGAAATCGCGGACGCCTGCTCCGTTGGACCCGGTTGCGTGTTGCTGGCGGACTGCCAACTCGGCAGCGGTTGCCGCCTGGTTGCCAATGTGACCCTTTGCGAAGGTGTACGGATCGGCCGCCGGACCATCATCCACCCGGGAGCCGTGATCGGCTCGGATGGATTCGGTCTCGCTTTTGATCAGGACCACTGGGTAAAAATCCCGCAACTCGGCAGCGTCCGTATCGGCGATGACTGCGAGATTGGCGCCAACACTTCTATCGACCGTGGCGCGATCGGCGATACAATCATAGAAGACGATGTCAGGCTCGATAACCATATCCAGATTGGTCACAATGTGCATGTCGGCGCGCACACAGCGATGGCTGGCATGGTAGGAATTTCAGGCAGCACGCGGATTGGAAAATACTGCATGTTCGGCGGCGCTTCCGGTACAGTGGGACATATCCAGGTAGCGGACCGGACCACGGTGCAGGCTCAGAGCGTGGTGACAAAATCGATCAAGCAGCCCGGAACGGTCTGGAGTTCGGCCATGCCGGCCCAGCCGCTGCGCGAATGGAACCGGTCAATTGCCCATTTACGCAAATTGGAAAAACTTGCCCTACGTGTGTTGAACCTTGAAAAACAAAGCGAAAAATGAGCTTAACATGACCAAAAACCTGCTCCAGACACCCATTGAAAGTACCGAGATCATGCGTATTCTTCCGCACCGGTATCCGTTCCTCCTGATAGACAGGGTGCTTGCCTACACGCTGGAACCGGAAAAGACCCTCACGGCGATCAAAAACGTCACCATCAACGAGCCGTTTTTCCAGGGTCATTTTCCGACTACGCCAGTCATGCCGGGTGTACTGATACTCGAATGCATGGCGCAGGCCTGTGGATTACTGGCCCACGTTGCGCTGGCAACAGCGGGCAACGCCGGCGGCATTTATTACCTGGTCAAAATAGACAATGCCAGGTTCACGCGCAAGGTCCTGCCCGGCGACCAGTTGCTGATGGAAGTCAAACAGGTACGAATCATGCGTGGAATGGGCAAGTACGAGGCCAGCGTCACAGTCGACGGCCAGCGTACCGCAAGTTGTGAAATATTGTGTTCCGAAGGTTAAGCCGCTCGCGAGGGAAGATTGATCATGATTCATCCAACAGCCCTGGTTGACCCCAAAGCAGAACTTGCCGAAGACGTCGAGGTAGGCGCCTTCACGATCATTGACGGCAAGGTCCGCATCGACGCCGGCACCAGGATCGGACCGCACGCGGTTATTACCGGCCGCACGACCATCGGCAAAAACAACCACATATTCCAGTTCACATCGATCGGTGAACAGCCACAGGACAAGAAATACGCGGGTGAGGACACCGAACTGATCATCGGCGACAACAACACCATCCGCGAATTGTGCACCTTCAGCCGCGGCTCTTTGCAGGGCGGTGGCGTGACGCGCATCGGCAGCAACAACTGGATCATGGCCTGCGTGCATATCGCGCATGACTGCATCCTGGGCGACAACATCATCATGGCCAACAATGCCTCGCTGGCAGGCCACGTCACTATCGGCAGCAACGCGATCCTGTCCGGCTATACGCTGATCCACCAGTTTTGTTCGGTCGGAGAATACAGCTTCACTTCGTTTGCCAGCTACGTGAACCAGAGCATTCCGCCCTATGTCACAGTGGCCGGTGAAAAGGCCCGTGCCAAGGGCATCAATTCCGAGGGTCTCAAGCGGCACGGCTTTACCAGTGAGCAGATCCAACAGGTGCGGCGCGCCTACAAAACGCTTTACCGTGAAGGCCTGCCACTGGAGGAAGCCATCGCCCGTCTGACGGCCATGGCTGTTGAATCTCCGGAAATACAGCCGCTGGTGGATTTTCTCAAACTGGCTGAGCGCGGCATCATTCGCTGATGCTCATCGTTTTGGTAGCCGGGGAAGCCTCCGGCGATCAACTCGGTGCCGCATTGATGCGCGCTATCGTCGGGCAGGAGCCCGGCGCCCGTTTCGCCGGCATTGGCGGACCGTTGATGAAGGCCGAAGGCTGCGATTGCTGGTGGGATACCGGGCAGCTTTCGTTGATGGGCCTGGTTGAAGTCATCTCACACCTGCCCCGCCTGCTCAAGCTGCGCAAGCAGCTCGTGCAACGTGTGCTGGACCTGAAACCGGATATATTTGTCGGTATTGACGCACCTGACTTCAATCTTGGTGTGGAAAAACGCCTCAAGGCCAAGGCCATCCCGGTGATCCACTATGTCAGCCCCACGGTCTGGGCCTGGCGCTCCGGCAGGGTCAGGACCATAGAAAAATCAACCGACCGGGTCATGTGTCTTTTCCCTTTCGAGCCGGACTTTTATCAACAGTACGCAGTGGCCGCCGATTACACCGGTCACCCCCTGGCGGACGAGATTCCATTGCAGGTGGACAGCGGACCCGCCCGGGCGGCGTTTGCCCTGGCCCCGGGTGGAATTTGTGTCGCGCTGCTGCCCGGCAGCCGCATGGGCGAAGTTGCAAAGCTTTCGCAAGCGATGCTCGATGCCGCCGACATCCTGCAAAAACGTTATGCGGACATCAATTTCCTGGTGCCGGCGGCGACAGAAGCGCTCGGCCAGTATTTCAGGTCGGTTTTGAGCGGCTATCCGGGTCTTAACTGCATGGTATATCCGGGCCGCAGCAAGGAGGTGATGGCGGCAGCGGATGTGGTCGTCTGCGCATCGGGCACCGCAACCCTGGAAGTGATGCTGGTCAACCGTCCGATGGTCGTTTGTTACCGCGTCGCCGGCACGACCTACCGCCTGATGAAGTGGTTCCGGATGTTGAAGACCCGCTATTTTTCCCTGCCCAATATCCTGGCTGCTGAACTGCTGGTGCCGGAATTGTTGCAGCACGAGGTAAGCGGTCAACGCATCGCCAGTGAAGTCGTCCGCTGGTTGGACCAGCCGGCGCTGGTCCATGACCTTAAGCAGCGTTTCGAGCAACTGCACCGGCTGCTGAGAATCGATGCGGCGGCGACCGCGGCCGGCGTTGTGCTCCGGCAGATTGCCGGGGGCAAAGGCTGAGCAATGCACCCCAATCTGTTTTTACAGGCCGGCGTGGACGAAGCAGGCCGCGGCCCACTGGCCGGTCCGGTGGTGGTCGCGGCAGTCATACTGCCGGCGCATTATGACCTCGGCACACTGGACGATTCAAAACGACTGAGTGCCCTAAGCCGTGAACGGCTGGTGCCTCTCATTGAAAACCAGGCCATCGCCTTTGCAGTGGAGTTTGTCGAGGTCGAGGAAATCGACCGGGTCAATATACTCAGGGCCACCCTGAACGGCATGCAAAGGGCCGTCGCAAACCTCGATCCCGCACCACACAGCGTCCTGATCGACGGCAACCGCGCCCCGCAGTTGTCCTGCGAAGTCCGGACTGTGATCGGCGGTGACCGCCTGGTAGCGTCCATCTCAGCCGCTTCGGTGCTCGCCAAGGTCTACCGGGACCGCCTGATGCTCGGCATGCACGAGCTATACCCGGATTACGGCTTTGACCGGCACAAGGGCTACCCCACCACCCTGCACCTTGAGCGCCTCAGGGATCTGGGTCCCTGCCCCATCCACCGGAAATCATTCGCGCCTGTGCGCAGGGCTATTGCGCGTCGATAAATGACTCGATGCTGGCCCCGGTAACCGGCCCGAGAAATGTTTTCACCGCGTAGCCTTCGGGGTCCAGGATGATCGTGGTCGGCAGGGCCTTGGGCGCGCCAAATGGCTCCGGCGGGTTATAGACGTCTACCAGCAGAATCCGGTAACTCGGCTCGAATTCCAGCAGAAATTCGTCAAAGACTTCCATCTCCGTATCTTCATACGCGAGGCCGAGCACGACGATGTCGTCACGCGAAGAATTCAACTCGGAAAGCTCGGGTATTTCCTTTCGACACGGCGCGCACCAGGTGGCCCAGTAATTCAGCACGACCCATTTTGGCCGGAACGCGCTGAGCGTGACAGTTTCGCCGTGCAGTTGCTGCAGGCTGAAATCAACCGGTCCAACGCGCTCGTCAGCTTTGTTCAGACAGGGAGCAGCTATAAGCAGGAGCGTCAATGCCAGTACTGCTGTTCTCATCATTATTTTTCCGTTTCAGCTCGAAGATTGAGTGTACATTGACTTGAGCGATTGCTGCATGTTCATTTCACGTTCTGATATTGCCCTGAAAAAGACTGCATCCCATTCACTCTGGCTGGGTATTTCGAGCGTTTCACCGACCGGCAGATAAAATTTGCCGGCCTGGTAAAGGTTCAACAGGCTGACGCTATCCAGGTCCCGGCACAACGACCAGTCGCCATCTTCCGTGCGGTTCACGTAGCCGGCCTCAAGCAGCAGATTCAGTTGTTCCGACAATGCCGGTTCGGTCACGCCTTCGAGCAATTCCAGGCATTCCTCAACCGACAACGCCCTGCCCTTGAGCTGTGCCTTCCAGAGCTGGCCGACCAACCGGTAGGCAAGCAAGAAACGCCATTTCTTGGGCCAGCCCCAGTCAACGATGCGATCATTGAAGGTGGTCAGCGAGGCCGCCAGCGATGCGCCCAGCAGGATGACCGTCCAGACCAGGTATAACCAGAACAGGAAAATGGGAACACTCGCGAGCGCGCCATAAATAACGTTGAAACTGGCAGTTGCCACATAAGCGACGAAGGCCTTCTTGGCCAGGGCAAACAGCAGCGCGGACAGGAATGCCCCGACCATGGCGTGGGTCAGGTGCACACGGCGGTTCGGGACCAGCCAGAACATCAATGTGAAGGTAAACCAGGACAGGGAAAATATGCCAAACGCGCGCCAGTTTGAATGGCTGGCCGCACCTTGCGCGATCTGTTCAAAAACCGGTTGCGCGCTCAGCGCGAGTGCAGCACCGAGGGCGAGCGGCCCGAGCGTCAACACCGCCCAGTACATGATAACCCTGTTGCCAACTCTGCGCGGTGCGGGCACGCGCCAGATCAGGTTGAAGGTCTGTTCGATTCTGACCATCAGCAGCAGCGCGGTCAGGATCAGGACCAGCGTGCCTGTCAGGGTGAGTTTGCCCACGCTGTCCAGGAAGACGACCAGGTAGAACCGTATCTGATCACCCAATTCGGGTACAAAATTGCTGAATACAAATGATTTTATCTGTTCGCTCCATTGCTGGAACACCGGAAAGATCGACGCCACGCCAAACACGACCGCCAGTAACGGCACCATGGAAAGCAGGCTGGTATAACTCAGCGAGGCCGCCTCGTCGAACAACCGGTCTTCGCTGAAATGCCGCCACACATGCGCCGCCAGACGCCTGACGCGGGGGATGCTGCTAAATGAATGCAGTACGTTCAATTTGTCCTCCGGGTTAAGCCGATGACCGCGTGATCTGCGCGATGCTGGCTGTATAATAATCAGTCGATCCCGATATTGACAGAAGGACACGCGCTTGCAAGTTCAAATACTGCACAATCCCCGTTGTTCGAAATCCCGCGCAACCCTCGAGTTGCTCAGGCAAAACGGCATCGAGCCGGAAATCGTGCTTTACCTGGAAACACCCCCTGATGCGAAGTTGATAGCTGCAATACTGCGCAAGCTGAAGATGCAAGCCAGGGAACTGCTGCGCAAGGGCCAGCCGGAATATGCAGAGATGGGACTGGCTGACCCGCACCTCGGCGATGACCAGTTGATCGCAGCGATGGTCCAGGCACCCGTCCTGATCGAACGTCCCATCGTGCTGGCGAACGGCAAGGCGCGTATCGGCCGTCCGCCTGAAGCCGTGCTGCAAATCCTCTGAAACGCTGGACTCAACTGATGCTCGCCGCCTACCTGGCGACGCTGGCATGGCAACCGGTCTGGCACGGACTGTTACCGCGGCCATTCGGCGCCGGCAATGCCTGGCTGGCACTGCTTGCCTGTTTGCCTTTGTTGATCCCGCTGCGCGGTCTCTGGCGCGGGAATTACCGCAGCATGATCTGGGCAGGCCTGCTGCTGATGCTGTATTTCACGATCGCTGTCATGGAAGCCTGGAGTAACCCGCCCCAGCGGCTGCCTGCCCTGGTGCAGGTGGCACTGCCGCTGTTTTACCTGTTCGCTTTCAAAAAGCGCAACCAGCGCCGGGACTGAGACCCGGCTTCAGGGTCCTGCCGGCTCAGACCGGTCATGTCTGTTTATGGAAGCTCTGATTAATGCCGTCCTGGCATTATCAGAGCGCGGCAGTCGAAAAGTGTCATTTTCGACTGCCTTGCAAATCAACGGCTTAGAGCCGCTGATTTGGCGACACATCCCTGTGTCGCGGGAACCTCTGAATTGATCAGAGGTTCCTTATCCTTAAGACTGGCTTGAAAGTACGACTTGCAGGCTATACTACCAGTCGCTACATGACAGCAACAAGAAATTCGGTCGGACCATGATAATGAAAAAACTGCTAATAGTGACCACCGGCGGCACCATCGACAAAAACTACTTCGACGACATGAGCGATTACCAGATCGGCGAACCCATGATCGGCCAGATACTCCAGCAGATGCAGGTGGGTTTCGAGTTCGAAGTCAGGCAACTGATGCGCAAGGACAGCCTGCATATCACCGATGCAGACCGGTATACCATACGGGCAGAAATTGCCGCCAGTGACCTAAGCCACATCCTGATCACGCACGGCACCGACAGCATGGTCAAAACGGCCCTGCTGCTGGCGGATATCCCGGATAAAACCATGGTTCTGACCGGTGCCCTGAATCCCGCGCGGTTTCGCGATTCCGATGCGGTATTCAATATCGGTTGCGCGGTCGGCGCGCTGCAGGCGCTGCAACCGGGGGTCTGGATCGCCATGAACGGCTGTATCTGGGACCCGCGCAAGGTCCGCAAGAACCGCGAACAGAACCGCTTCGAAAGCACACTGACCACAGGATGAAGATATGCCAAAAGCAAGCGAGTTGAAGAAGGGTTCGGTCGTGGAAGTGGACGGCGAGGTTTACATCACCCGCCAGATCGACAAACGCAACCCGTCGGCGCGCGGTGCTGCAACCCTTTACAAGGTACGTTTCTTCAATGTCCGCAACGGCCAAAAACTCGAACAGACACTGAAGGGTGATGATTTCGTCAAGGAAGGCCACCTGACCAGGCGCCCGGTGCAATACTCGTATCGCGAAGATGACCTGATCTATTTCATGGACAGCGAAAACTACAGCCAGTACGCGGTGAGCGCCGAACTGCTGGAAGAACAGTTGCATTACATGACCGAGGACCTCGAAGGCATGATCGCCATGCTGGTCGATGGGCAGGTCGCCGGTATCGAGATACCGCAGAACGTGGAACTCGAGATCACCGCAACCGCCCCCGGCCTCAAAGCCGCCAGCGCCAGCGCCCGCACCAAGCCGGCACTGCTGTCGACCGGGATCGAAATACAGGTGCCCGAGTACCTCGAAAGCGGCGAACGCATCAAGGTCAACACGACCACCGGCAAATTTGTTTCACGCGCCTGAAACCGTTCAGGTATACAGTTTCACGGCGTGGATCAACAGGCCTACAAGACCGCCCACCAGGGTGCCGTTGATGCGGATAAACTGCAGATCGCGGCCAATCGCCAGTTCGACCCGGCGACTGGTGTCCATGCCGTCCCACGATTTCACCGTATCGCTGATCAGGCTGGCGATCTGCGCACTGTTGCGCCCGACCACCAGCGTGATTGAATCAACCAGCCAGGCATTGACCCAGGCCTGCATGTCCGGGTCGTTATCCAGTTCGCCGGCAACGTTGCCCAGCCATTTACCGACGTGCTGGCGGATGACCGATTCGGGCTTTTCGATATCCGCTTCGATGTTGCGCGCCAATTCGCGCCACAGACCATACAGGTAATCCTGCAGTTCGTCGTTGGCCAGTAGCTGTTGTTTGAATTCGTCACCCAGGCGCCGGTGCGCGGGGTTGTTCCTGAGGTCATCCGCCAGGTTCTTCACCCACAGGTTGAACTGGTCACGCAGGGGGTGTTCCTGGTCCAGCGCCATTTCAAACAACTGCTGCTCGATGCGCTCCAGCATTTTTGTCAGGATCCGGTCGTCGACAAAACCCGGCAGCCACCACGGGCTTTCCTGCTGTACCTTGGCCCGGATGGCGTCGCGGTTGTCGTGCACGAGTTCGATGGCGTAGCGCAGGACCTGGGTCAGTATCTGCTGGTGTCGTTGACCACGGACCAGCCAGCTGAGCGTGTTGCCCAGCAGCGGCGCCAGGCTCACATTGGCCAGTTGTTTACCTGACAGCCTCGAAAGAAAACGGCGCACGCGTTTTTCATGCAAGGCGCCCAGCGCCCAGCGCAGCACGGACGTTGCAAGCTCCCCGACGCTGTGGCGGCCCTTGTCGCTTTTGAGCCAGCCGACCACGAACGCGGCCAGGTTGGCTCCCTGCAATTTCCTGCGCACCACCTCCGGTTCAAGAAAATGCTCAGCGACGAACCGCGACATGCTTTCGCCGATGTCATTTTTACGGTTGGGAATGATGGCGGTATGCGGAATCGGCAAGCCCAGCGGATGACGGAACAGGGCGACGACGGCAAACCAGTCCGCCAGGGCGCCGACCATGCCGGCCTCGGCAAACGCATGCAGCCAGGCCGCCCAGGGGGCTGAAGCGTGCAGGGTCAGGGCGAACAACAGGACCATCAGGAACAGCAGCAGCAACGCAATCCGCTTCATGCGGCGCAGTTGCAGCGCCTTGTCAACTTCAACGGGTCCCGCCGCGTGTTCCACGCTCATGTATTTGCCTATGCTGTCGGAATATCCCCGGACCTTACCCGTTCACGGCCTGATTGTCTGTAGGTACCAGGTCATGAATTTCCAGGTGTATTCCTCCATGATCGAGTAGGGGCCGGGTCGGTAGAACCGTGAACGCACGCCCGCCGCGTTGTTCTCGATGATGCGCTTGTCGGCCTGGGTGGTGACATCCCACAGCCAGGTCAGGCGATCCAGGTCGTAATCCCTGCCCACCTGCGCATCGCCGTTGACCAGCCAGGTGATATCGCATTCGGACTCAGCGAGCGAGACCGGTGTGAAGCGGTAGATCACGACGTAATCGCAATAGGCCAGCGCATAGGTTGCCGGACCGACCTGGAAATCCGTGGCGCCGCCGTCGTAATCCCTGATTTCGCCCATCAGCGGCGCCACCGGCTGGCCGTCTTCGCTGCCGGTGACGTGGCCGCGCCACATCGGGTAACGCTCGAAGGCGTAACCGGTGCCGAAACCCGGTTCGTCGAGGTAGATGCGGCTCACCGCCCGCTCGCTCAGACCGCATGCCACGGCCCGGGACATGACCGCTTGCATCTCGTCCGAGGCGCGGGCGCCGGGTTTCGCCAGCGCGTGGCCGCGGGTGTATTCGGGGTGCGCAGGCGCGCAGTGGTAGCACTCGGTATAGTTCTCGACCGACAGTTTCCAGTTGGCCCTGATCGCGTAGGTCTGACGGTGGGCGACTTTCGCTTTGTCGATGCGGTAGGGGCGCAGGCAAACGGCCAGGTCTTCGCGGACCGGTTCGAACGACGCGGGACGTTCCGCGAAGTTAATGAAGATCATGCCCTCCAGCATCGCGGTATGGACTTTGCCGAGGCTGATCCCCGACTTGTCGAAGCCGTCGGGCATATGCGCCGCCGAATGCAGGGCGCCATCGAGGTCGTAACTCCAGCCGTGGTAGCGGCAGACTAGTTTTTTCGAACTGCCGCTGTTTTCACTGCAGATGACCGAACCGCGGTGGCGGCACACGTTCAGCAGGGCGCTGACCGAGTCCGGCCCGCTGCGCACGATGATGACCGACTCCCCCGCCAGGTTGAACAGGAACCAGTCGCCCACGTTGGGAATCTCGCTCAGGTGCCCGGCATACAGCCAGCACTTGAGGTAAATCTTTTCGATGTCACGCTGGTAGATGTCGTTATCGGTATAGAACACCTGGTCCAGGGAAGTCCGGGCCGGCTGCCTGTCGATCAAGGCTGTGAGTAATTTTTCGTCCATTGCTTAGTACCAGTCCGGAAAATGCCGCGGAAAAACCCCGCGCAGGTAGGATTGGCTGATTTCCCGGGCCTGGTCCGCGGACATTTCAGCCGGGCTTATCAACATATCCAACCACAAACCGCCATTCATCGCCAGCAGACCGGTAGCGACATGCTGGGCCTGAACCCGGTATTGCCCCTGCCGGATGATCTCTTCGCACAGACCGGTCAGGCCCTGCCTGTACTCGCGGGTGCTCTCCGCGCATATCTTGCGATAGGTCAGACGTGAGCGGCTCTCACCCCAGAAAGCAAACCAGACCGCCAGTTTATCGCGCTGACAGATGTGCTTGTCAAAATCCACGGCGGCGAGGGCGGCCAGTTTTTCGGCCGCCGTGTCACCGCTGGTTTCAATGGCCTTGTACCACGCGGCGCGGTATTCACCGACGATGTGGCCCAGGGTCTCTTCCAGCAGGCGCTCCTTGCTCTGGAAATGCAGGTTGATGATACCCTGGCTGAGCCCCGCCTCGCCGGCAACCGTCGCGATCGTCGTCACCGACAGGCCGTTTTTGGCAATCGAACGAATGGTCGCCCTGATCAGCTGAACCCGGCGTTCTTCCCTCGGTGCCGTACGTCGCTTGGTCTGCGGCTTTTTCAACGTCTCACTCAAACCGGGCCCCTGCTCCTGACATGCACGCAGACAAGCGTGCTACACGCTCAGCATAATTCCTTTCACGTTCTGTTTCAATGAATGAATACCCATTCATTTTTATGGACAGGACAGGCGCGATATGCGAATCTATGCAGAGCTCATGGCGCCGGAATATTTTTGCCGGCGCCGTCAATCCGGGAGACCGCGCGCGTGAAAAAATATGATGCCATCGTTATCGGCGCAGGGCATAACGGCCTGACCAACGCCGCCTACCTGGCCAAGGCCGGCCTGGCTGTGCTGCTGATTGAAAAGAACACCCACATCGGCGGCGCCACGATCAGCCTGAAGAAGCACGAGAACTGGATTTATTCCAACTGCTCCTACGTCAGCAGCCTGTTGCGGCCCGAGGTATACCGCAGCCTGAACCTGGCCAAATACGGTCTGCAGATCGTGCCCTACGGCGGCAGCGCCACCATGTCCCCGGACGGTGAACACCTGGCCTCGTATGTCGATCCGGACGTGTCACGCAGGGAAATGGCCCGCATCAGCCCGCGTGATGCCGACGCCAAGGTCCGCTATGACCGCGACATCATGCGCCAGGCGCGTTTCATCCGGCAGTTCCTGCTGCGCACCGCGCCGGATCCGGCGTCGTTCAAGCCACGCGACCTGCTGGAAATGTTGCGCATGGGCAAAACCGCGCTGAAGATGGGTGAGGATGTCATCTACGACATGCTGCGTCTGTACACCATGAGCATCGTGGACTTCCTCGATGGCTATTTTGAACACCCGTTGATCAGGGCCGACAAGGCGAGCCACGGCATTATCGGTTCCGCCATGGGGGTCATGTCGCCCGGCACCGCCTATGTGCTGCTGCACCACGCCATGGGCGATGTTGACGGCAATATCGGTGCCTGGGGTTTCGCCCGTGGCGGCATGGGGGCCATCGCCCAGGCGATGGCGGACTGCTACAAGGAGTACGGCGGTGAGCTCCTGGCGGGTTCCGGCGTCAGGCAGATACTGGTCAGGCACGGCAAGGTGACCGGTGTTGCGCTCGACAACGGCAACGAATATCACGCCGACGTCGTGGTTTCCAACATGACCCTGCCACGCACCTTCCTTGAATGCATGGACCCCAAAGACCTGCAACCGGATTTCATCCGCAAGGTCAGGAACTTCAAGATCCGCGGTTCGTCCGGCAAGCTCAACTTTGCGCTCGACGGTGTGCCGCAATTCACCGCGCTTGAAGGCAACCCGGAACTCATCAAGGGCGATCTGCACCTGGTGGACAGCGTCGAGCGTCTCGAGCGCGCCTACGATGACTGGAAAAACGGCACCTGGTCGCGCGACCCGTACGTCGATATCCTGATTCCGTCGCTCACCGACCCGACGATGGCGCCGCCGGGCAAACATTTCATGTCGGTGTTCGTGCAGTACGTGCCGCCCAAGGTCAATGGCGGGGACTGGACCCCCGAACTGCGCGATCAGTTCGGTGCGACCGTCATCAACAAGATCGAGACCTATGCACCGGGTTTCAAAGACCTCATCCGCCACGTGGAAATACGCACGCCGCGCGAACTCGAAGACGAGGGTG
>Ga0105096_10000242_pt1 | contig 16899 bp, 12 predicted proteins | sample PPLLak3cmMay2015_FD_87036 | JGI IMG/M metagenome (GOLD analysis project Ga0105096, IMG submission 87036) | Freshwater sediment microbial communities from Prairie Pothole Lake near Jamestown, North Dakota, USA - PPLs Lake P7 Core (1) Depth... | ecosystem: Environmental > Aquatic > Freshwater >... | reverse complement strand
TTTTCTGCCATTTTTTTGCTTGGGAATAAGCGGCAGGCGATCACTGATATCAGCATCGCGGTGATCTGCTGCCACGCGTTTGAGACGGCAGATGGCAACCGGTTTTTCGTCGGTGCGTCCGCGGCGGCAGGCCGGTTCGCACGGTCGGTCGCAGACACGGCCAAGTATGCCGGGGAAAATATTGCTTTCACGGTTCAGCAGATAAGCATCGGTAAATTGACCCTGGGCAATTTTGCGGATGTATTCGGGCACATCCGTATGTGCCGGACAGGCCCACTGGCAGTCCACGACCTTGTGAAAATAATCAGGGTTACTTACATTGGTGGGCTTCATTCCTGACCCCCGGTTTTATCCACAATCTCTGTCCCATTGGCCGCGCGAAGCGCAAGGATAACCGTTCTGTAAAGGCAAATCACGCAGAAATGTTTCTCATTCGTACGCATATGAATAGTGATGCAGTGATATTCTGAAATCAGGGCCGATTATGGGTCATGACACGTCAACAACCTCATTTTCATCAGGTTCAAAAATTAGTTCGGGCAAAACCAACTCCCATCGATCGGACTTGTACAAGTTCTGGTATTCCGGTTCGGAATCTTCCCGTCGCCGGACCATGATCGCCATTACCCTGGCCTCGACACAGTGCATACCCGGCGGCGGCGCGAAAGCGTGAGACAGACGCCCGACGCGGATACCCCCGCGATCCAGCAGGCACCAATGCTTGCTGGTTTGTTCAATGGTCAACAAATCACCCGGCAACAATTTCCTGATAGCCCGATGTGAAACGTGTTGAGCAGACTGGCGACCGGCAAAACTGAGGTCAATATCAGCCAGGCTAAGACGCCGGTATTGCCGCCCTAATACCCGACCCGGTTGAGGCAATTCTACAGGTGCCCGTATTTGCACATGCGCACTGTTCATCAAAGAATCCAAAAAGATATTTCCCTCAACGAGACTTGCCAGTGCCAGGGTTTTCTCTGCCCGGGTCATGGCAACGTAATACAGCCTTCGCTGTGCGTGCGGATCTTCCCACTGACTGGTCCTCTTCCAGGCCCCGTCCAGAACGATTACATGGTTGAATTCCAGACCCTTGGCACGATGCGCCGTCAGCAGCAACAACCCCGTCTGGCGCCGACGGAACTCTCTTCCCCATTCCGCCAGCCATTCCTGAAAATGGCCACGTGGCAATTCGGCGCCGTTGGTTTCCAAAGCATAAGCTTCGACCGCTTCGCGTAACACGGCCCACCAGGGTCCTTGCGCCTGTGCCTCGAGCCACTGCTGGATCATGACTGTATCCACCAATTTTTGCGGTTGTGAGTTCAGCCAATCGACCAATGCCTGCGTCTCGCGCAATCTCCAGATGTTGGCCGTGTCTTCACTGGCCATCTCCACTGGAATACCATTGAGTTCGCAATAACTGCGTACCGGATCCAGGTACTTCCATTCCCGGGCGATAACGGCACAGCGGGCCCAGTTCCAGTCCGGTTGGAGCATGGCAAGTCGTTGCAATTCGGTGATGACCGATACCGCTTGTGTCATCGCATCGGCTCCCGCGGGCAACACCTGGACACGACCCTGACCAACGGAGTCAATGCCTTGCCAATCGCCGCCGGCGGCTGATTTGCTTCGCAGCCGGTTGATTCGGATCGGGTGTGCGATTTTCATACGGTTGGCAGCGGGCTCGATGACGAGGTTGGCGGCCCCGATGATGTGCGCCGTCGAACGGTAGTTTTCGACAAGAAAAGATGCTCTGGCCTTGTATTCGGACTCAAAACGGCGGATAAACTCCACCGAAGCGCCTGCAAACGCATAGATATTCTGGTCATCATCACCCACCGCGAACAGGCTGAGACGTCCTTCATCATCCTGCAGGGTCCGGCCGGCGAGGGCCGATATCAGCTCATATTGCTCGAGACCGATATCCTGGTATTCATCCACCAGAATCCAGCGAAATCCCGCCAGCAGACGTTCCCGTTGTTCATCGGCTTCTTCCGGCGGTAATCCCACCCCCTTTAACAACGCCACGGCCTGACGAAGCACCTCTGAGAACTGGTCTTCATTAACCCGGCCCGCTCTTCCGGCAAAACTTGCACCCACCAGCCGCATGGCCAGCGCATGACAGGTCATGACGGTGACCCCACGCGCGTCATCGCCTATCAAAGCGGCCAGGCGCCTGCGGATTTCAACCGCTGCATGACGGTTGTACGCCAAAGCGAGCACGCCACGCGGGTTCTCCCGTTTTACCCTCAAAAGATAGGCAATCCGGTGCACGAGTACGCGGGTTTTTCCAGAACCAGGGCCGGCCAGGACCAGGACATTTGTTTGCTCACGGTCATCCGCAACCATGCGTTGCTGATCCGGATTGTTAAGTTCTTCAACGATTGATCGCCAGGATTGCGGAGTCGTCTGGAGACTCAGTTCCTTTTCCCGCCCGGGCAGCCAGCGATTGATGAAACTATCCCGGTCCAGGCTGAAATAGTCCATCGCCAGGCCAATGGCTTCCGCCATCGCCTTAAGACCTCGCTGCACGTACTCGGCCATTACATGAATTTGTACGACCTGCTCGGCATAGTGCATTTTGAGCGGTTCGAAGTCGGCCTTTACAAAACCGCGGCGGTCCTGCCCCAGGCGAATAGTCATCGCAGGTCTGAAAACGGCGAGCCCCTTGTTCAGACGGATCACTTCCTGCTCGTGAAGCCAGAGCAATGCCCGGTCCAGTAGCTTAGGCATCTTTTGCACTTCGTTTTTCAGGAGCAGGTCCTGCTCAAGCGCAGCCAGCAACTTGCCCAGGGTGGTCTCTGCCAGCAGATCCATACCACGTGAACCCGGCGGAAGACAGGCCAACAGATGCTCGAGCAGACGGCCGGCGCCCTCCCTGCGGATACGTGCGGTTTTTGCCAGGTCATCCCAGTTACGTTGCAGTTTTACCTCCATGGTTTCCGGGTCGAGTCGCCGCAAATGCACGCTGCCGACCCCGCTCCCGGAGTCCCGTCCGTCATTTGAAATGCTGCGAACAATACGGGCGATTTTTTCCGGCAGCGCATCCTTGTGCCCGGCTTCTTTCAGATCTTGTGTGGCGTGACGCAGGTGCAACAAGGTGGTATCACCCTTGCTCATGTCAGGGGCCGCTTCGCGTAATTTATCGATCAGCAACGTCTCCAACGCAGCAGCTGATTCGTAACGATTCAGCGAGGAGCGCTCAACACCACTGTGCACAAAGGCAGTCAATGCGGTGTCGTTACTGGCGATCCCCAGTCTTTCCAGATCATAGAGCGCTGTGCGGATCCCGTCAGGGCCCAAACCAGACTCTGCCATCAGCTCATCCGTGGAGATGCCCTCATCGGCATCCGCCGCGATCAGCGTCTGAACGATTTTCAGGAGTTGGTTTCGATATACCAGGGCTATGGTGGCCTTGGAAAGTTTCTCACGCGCAGCGTCGATTGAGTCCACGCGCAAAGACGAAGGAAAAACCTGGGTCATGTTTTCGTCGCGGGTGAGCAAGGCCGCCTCTTCCAGCCAGGATATGGCCGTGCGCACCCTCGTGTCATCCGTTGCTGAATCTCTTATAAAGTAGCCTTCGGGTTCCTCGGCAAGTATCTCTCCGGGTGTTGCGATCACCTCACCATCGAGCTTTTTCTTTCGGTTCAAACTGCGCAATGATTTCAGGATTGCCTGAATTTCCCTTTGTGTTAAGCGGGAGCGCGCCGACAGGCCAAACTGACGTTCAACATCTTCAGGCGTATAGAGCAATATGCACTTGGCTGACTGCCGGTCCCGGCCGGCCCTGCCCGCCTCCTGCAGGTAGTTTTCAAGTGAGCCCGGTATATCGGCGTGGATCACTATCCTGACATCCGGTTTATCAATACCCATCCCGAAGGCATTGGTTGCAACCATCACGCGTAGATCTCCGCCAATAAACAGTTGCTGCACGTGTTTCTTCGTATCCGGCGGCAGGCCCGCGTGGAAGTGCGCAGCCATCAATTCCTTGTCCCGCAGGTATTGCGCCACTTCCTCTGTTTGCCGGCGCGAGGAACAATAGACGATGCCCCCCCCGGAAACCCCGGCTGGTAAGTCCGTCATCAGAATCTGATAGATCAGTTCGAACTTTTCGTGAGTCGTTGTCGGCACGACGGCAAAATCAAGGTTGCTGCGATTGGCGCCACCATCGAACAGCCTCAGTTCCACCCCGACCTTGTCCTTAAAATGACCGAGCACATCTGCAATCACGTCCGGCTTGGCGGTGGCGGTGAGGCAAAGCACGGGCGGCACCGGCTCCTCGCCGGCTTTTTCCTTGATGAAACGGCCGACATAGCGGTAATCAGGTCTGAAATCATGCCCCCATTTAGATATGCAGTGCGCTTCATCCAACACCCAGGCGCCAATTTCCCGCTGCGCCAACACCTTACGCAGGGCGCGGTTGCGCAACTGTTCCGGTGAAACGATGAGAATGCCGATATCCCCCAGCCTGACACGGTCCAGTACGTCAGCCCGTTCGGGCATGGACAACAGACCATTGATGGCGGCGCATGATGTGATGCCACGCGCTTCCAGCCCGGCGACCTGGTCAGCCATCAACGCCACCAACGGGGAGATCACCAGGGTCAGGGCGCCGGTCTTGTCGAAACGCGACAGTGCGGGTATCTGGTAACAAAGTGATTTTCCGGTGCCGGTGGGCAATATGCCCAGCACAGACCCAGCTTGCATGGCGGCCTCGACGATGGACTGTTGCAGGGACTTGCCATCTGCGTCCTGGGGCTCCGGCCGGAAAGCGCTGAAACCGAACCAGCGTATAAGTTCCTTGCGGGCATCGTGCCGTTCGCGGCACCAGTGACAGGCGACATCGTGACAGGCCACATCACGCAACTTTCGGACCAGTTCACCCGCCTCGGGAAACTGAAACCGCACCCACGGCGGCATGACCGAATTTCCACCGGCGACCGACAACCAGGCCAGCGCGTAAGCCAGTGCCCAGTTGGCGTGGTCCGGCGTTTTCAATATCGAGCGGCAGGCGGACAGGCAGGCATGCCTGAGCATGCGCCGCTCCATTGCCGCCAGCGTATCTTGTCTGTTGGGCCGCAGTTGCGACCGCACCGTCGAAAAAAAGGCATTCAATCCGGCCGGGCCTTCATCCACCGTCGTCAACCAGTGCCAGGCAAGCAGAAGATCCGGCTCAGCCTTGTGCATGTCCTTCAGAGCCTGGTGCTGATCCCGAAACACTTCGAGGGTCAAACGGGCATCCAGCTCAGGGTCGTTCAGACGTCCACGCCTCAATTGGCCATCCTGGTAGTGTTTTACCAGGTGATGATACGGGTTTCGCGGAAAGGCCAGCGGATTGAGCCGCAACGTATCCACGGCCGGCAACCTCAGAAGTTCGAGCCCGGGTGCGGCGGCCCTGAGATGTGGCAGATCGAAGTCGATGAGATTGTGGCCGAGCAGGAAGGATGCATCCTTTGCAAACTCATCCAGCCCGGCGAGTGCGGGCCTCAATGGCCCCTTGTTGAATACATAGGCCGCACCCGTATCGCCGCGCACGGCCGCAAAACTGTGGATGCGGCCGTCCTGCACACCCACTTCAAGGTCGATGGATAAACAACGCGGCCTGAATGCATCAGGTTGTGCGGCTGTCCCGACCGGATCAGCCATGGCCCTGCGAAATGAACATGTGTTTTTACCCCCAATCGGGCCTGTTTGACGGACTGCCGGTCCGCATCATAATGTTTGCCCGAGCATTCTTCCTATGTAATCGCCCTTGTCCTCTTCCTGGAACAGCACGTTATTGGCCTCGATTTCTTCTTTTACCCTGCCTCAAAGTTGCCGCATCATTGCTGAGGGCGTATTGGAAACGATGAACGACTCGAGCTGAATGGCCGGGTCGGGCTGGTCGAGCTGGAAAAGCTCCCTGAGCAGGTTTTTCATTTTTTCATCATTGCGTGTCATAGCAGTTCCGTTGAGAAATAGCGGCGTTTGGGGTCTTGCGGGCTGGTCCCAATTTCGCGCACCAGGCCTTTTTTAACCAGGGTGGCGAGCCGTGTCCGGGTCGCGCGTGGCGTGAGGCCGATGGCTTCGGCGATATCACGGGTTGGCAGACCCTCGGGGTTTTGCAGGAGTTCGACGATGGCGCGGTCGGTTGCATCCAGGCTGGCAGGGTGAACCTGCCCGGTGCGCAAGGTCACGCGGAAGCGGTTGCCGATCTCCTCCATCATGGGTGGCGCGAGCCCGGCATCCCGGCAGGCGGCGATCATGCGCTGAACACCGCTGCCCCACTGCTCGACCAGGCCAAGCTCGTGGAACACGCGGCCAATGACGCGATTGCGCAGTTTCGAAACACCGAGAGGGAGGTCGGCGATGGTGAGCCCGAAGGGCAGCAGGCCGGGGTTTTCAACTTCCAGACGGTCATCGAACAGGGCGAGCCTGATCGGCGCACCGGTCTGGGCGTAATCGCAGTGCGCCACCGCGTTGATAACGGCCTCGCGTACCGCCACCGGCGGCAGGGACCAGCGTTCGACACGTCGTAACCGTCCAATCCCGGCGCCATGGGTCGAGTGTTTTTCGACAAAGCCGATGGCCTCCTCGATGATCTCCAGCAGTGGCCCCTTCAACCCGGCCTGATCGATGATCCTGGTCTTGTCCGCGCCGGCGAACCTGCCCGCCTGTATCCAGGCGTCAGGAAAATGCCGCAGACGCTCGGCGCCGAACAACAACACGCCGCCCACGGTTGGTACCCGGTGGCCCTGGTGTCCGGTGACCAGATGCAGCGTTTCCAGGTCCTTTCTGCGTAGTTTACGCAGCGCTGCAAAACACTCGGAAGCAGCTCGGAAGTCGATCGCTTCCGGGTCGAGATCGGGCATTGGCTGTTCGTCAAAGGCCTCACCCCGCGCAAACCGTTGCATTTCGGCAATCAGGGCTGCATCCGCCCGGCGGTTGGTTGAACCAACACGCACGAAGGTGCCTGCCTCGGGACCGTGCCTGGCAAGGTAATGGGGGCGCGTGGCGCTCGGGTACACCTGGATGGCGAGCACATGCGTGTTGCGAAAACTCAAAACCTCGATGTCGGGCAAGACACGCGGCGTGATGGAATCGGTGATCAGGCTGACTGCCCTTTCTTCCAGCGCCAGCGGATCGCTAAGGCCGCGAACACTGCCCGTGCCGTCTTCAACCCCGATCAACAATGAACCGCCGGCGGTGTTGGCGAATGCCACGACGGTCTTCAGGACACCATCGGGTGAACTTAAATCGCGCTTGAACTCGAGGGTCTTTCCCTCGGGGCGGCGTAATGCGGCCAGGAGATTCATTGCTCAGAAGTGTACTCTGAAGCAGCGGAGTTTGCCAAGCTTCCGGGTTGATTGCCTAAATCGCGTGACACCGACCGGTGGAGCGCCATGGTTTCGCCGGCAACTTCACCGCCCCGGCTAAAGAATCTGGTCGAGCGCTTCGATCAGGCGGTCTACTTCTTCCTTCGTGGTGTAATGCACGAACGATAACCGCACCACGCCCTGCTGCGGCGGTATGCCAAGGGCCTGCATGAGCCGATAAGCGTAGCAGTTGCCGTTGGCGATACCAATTTTCTGCGCGGCAAACAGCGCCGCGATCTCGGCCGGATCCCGCCCTTCGACGGTAAGGGCTACCGTGGGTGCGCGGTTTTTGGTAATCGCTTTGCCTATCAGGCGCAGGTTCGACCGCAGGGCAAGAAAATCCAGAAGGGGTTGAAGGTTTTTACGTTCGGCATGCTGGAACAACGCCCTTACCCTGGATGTCTTCCTTGCCGGTGCGACGTCCTCCTCACCAAAATGGTGTGAATAAACAGCTTCGAAATAATCGATCACGCCGTTGACAGAGGCAATTTGCGCGTGATCCGGACCTGCGGGGGTAAAACGCGCGGTCGGGCGACCGGCATTGAAAAAATGACCCTGGTTGGGCAGTTGTTCGTTGATCGCCTTGCGCATGACCATCACGCCGAGGTGCGGGCCATAGACCTTGTACAGGGAGAACAGGTAGATATCGGCGCCGAGCGCATCGACATTCGGCAGACCGTGCGGTGCATAAGACACGCCATCGACGATGGCCATGGCGCCGGCGGCGTGGATTTTATCCGTCCACTCACGCACCGGGTGCATACTGCCGACGATATTCGAGCAATGGGTAAACGCCACGACCCGGGTTTTCTCATTGAGTAGATCATCCAGGCCGGCCGGGTCCAATTCGGCGCTTTCCGGGTCTACCTGCCACTCGCGGATGATGATGCCTTCCAATTCCAGCCTGCGCAACGCGCCAATATTCGCTTCGTGATCCAGGTTGGTGACGATGACTTCATCACCGGCCTTGAGGTGCTGGCGCAGTGCCTGGGCCAGAACGTAAGTGTTCTGCGAAGTGGATGGACCAAAATGAACCTCGTCCGTTGCCACGTTCAGCCAGCGGGCCATACCTGCGCGCGCCTGGGCCATTTGCTCTCCGGCATTGTGCGAAGGCGCAAAACCGTAACCGGGCTGTACCTTGGTCTGCAGGTAATAGCGGTGCATTGCATCGATCACCTGCCCGCAGGCATAGGAACCACCCGCATTTTCGAAATGCGCAAAGCCCTGTAGCGAGGGTTCGCTGAAAGCTGGAAACTGGCTGCGGACAAAATTGAGGTCGAGGTCAATCATGGGGTTCTCATAGGTAGACTAGCGATACCACTACACACTGACAAAAAGCGGCGGCGCACACTGCAAAAACAGTATCACGCATCACCCAGACCCGCATAGTATTCCCGGAGAATTTCGATCACTTCGGAGCGTCCGAACTCCGGCGGTACGGGCGCGCCGTCGGCCAGCATGGCGCGCTGCTGGGTGCCGGAAATGTGGATTCGGTCGGTATCATCATGGGGACAGGTTTTACCGGTTGCCATGCCAAAACACTTTTTGCAGTAAAACGTAACGTCAATTTTCAGTGGCCGTGTCTCAAGTGCGCCCTTCCACAGGGTATTGAAAATATGGTGTGCATCGAAGGGGCCGTAGTAATTACCCACACCGGCGTGATCACGACCGACGATCAGGTGGGAACAGCCGAAATTCTGTCGGATCACGGCGTGCAGCAGCGCTTCGCGTGGTCCTGCATAACGCATCTCGATCGGGTAGCCGGCCTGTATCACCGTACCCGGGACAAAATAATGATCGATCATTGCCTGGATGGCCCTGGTGCGTACGTCTGCCGGAATATCACCCGGCTTGAGCTTGCCGAGCACCTGGTGGATAAACACCCCGTCGGTGACTTCAATGGCAATTTTCACCAGGTGTTCATGGGCCCGTTGCATCGGGTTGCGTGTCTGAAACGCCGCCACCGATGACCAGCCGTTTTCGAGGAACATGGCGCGCGCCTGCGCCGGTCGAATGTACAGGTCGGGATATTTTTCCGGGTAATCACCTTCCGAAATACAGGTGACACGACCGGCCAGGTTGAACTCACCCTGGTCCAGCACTTTTTTCACCCCCGGGTGGGCTGCATCCGTGGTCCGGTAGACCTTTTCACACTCCATGATTTTGTCCGGAACATATTTTTCGGTGACCTCCATCAGGGCGAGAATTTCACCGCTTTGCCCGTCGGTGAGCGCAACCTCCTGTTCCATGTGTATGCTGTCCGCGAGCGTCCTGTCACAGGAAAGCGTGATGGGTATCGGCCAGAACAGGCCGTTCTTGAGCTTCATATCCAGGCAGACCCTGCGCCAGTTGCCTTTGTTCATGAAGCCGTCGAGCGGTGTATAGGCGCCCATGGCCATCATCAGCACATCCGAAACTTCACGGCTTGTCATGGGTACTTTCGTCAAACCCCTGGCGCGGTTGAGCAGTTCCGTGCGCTCGGACTTGGGTGCAAGCAGTGCTTTTAAACCACCACCGCCGTGTGGCGAAACCAGTTTCGACATGATTTTCTTCTCCTTGCGGGAGTGACAGGTCCGGTTATATTACCAAGTTATAATATATTTGGTACGCCCATTAGCGTGGTCGCACCAAACCCGCAAGGGTTCAGGTCCCGGCGACTTTCCTCACGTATTTTTGCTTGTGTGGTATGACCCCGCGCACACCGCCCCGGGGGTCTTCCATGTCACCCGTGTACCTGGGAATCACATGTATATGCAGATGCGGAATGGATTGGCCTGCCGCTTTGCCGATATTGACCCCGACATTGTAACCATCGGGGTGGTACTCCCTGTCGACGACGGTTTTCATTTCATCGACCAGCGCCCAGATGGCCGCTTTTTCTTCTGCTGTTGCCTGAAAGTATTCGCCGACGTGCCGGCGGGTAATCACCAGGCAATGGCCGGGATTGACCGGGTAACTGTCAAAATGGGCAAATGCCAGGTCGTTTTTGATAACGATTTCGGGGTCACCGCAAAATGGACAGTCATGATGTTCGGACATGATTATGGTTTCCTGGCAATGGTGCTCGGCACCCCGTTTCCCCTGTGAAATGCCGTTAAATCCGCATTTCGTTCAAATCACTTTTTAATCACTAGACGGGATTTAACGCAGCAGACGGTTGTTTTCTCAATTAAACACTGGGATACTGAGTAAATTAAAAAATCATAATGTTAGGCAGAATTTGTCGCGTATGGTAATGACACCAAAATACGTTTTCAACGATTAAACCCGAGGAGGCCCGATTTCATGTTCACCATCAACCCCTTCTCCCAGCTTTCGGGACTCATATCTCCTCTCGCCATGCAGGTCTATGTCCTGGTGATGATTCTACTCGTCGCCGGTGGCACCCTACTCGATGTCATCCATAAAAAGAGTGCCAAATATTTCTTCAATAATGCGGAAAAGGCCAGGACCAGGGCAACCCGATCGGTTTCGGGCGTCGAAAAGGTAGAAATTTTACTCAAAACAATAGCCGAGGACGTTTTGACCTCTGCCGAGTTTTGCAACCAGCGCCGCAGGATTGCCCACCTCCTCACCATGTATGGGTTCATCCTTTTTGCCGCCACCACGGCGATCATGATCTTTGTCTTTATCGATTCTCCCACGCCCGCGATCCTGCCGCTATTGTGGCACGCGGGTGCACTTATGCTGTGTGCCGGGGGTTACTGGTTCTGGTTTTTCATCCGGGTTGACGTTGCTGCGGAAGGCAACCCCTGGTACCGCGTGATGCCCGCTGACCTGTTCGTCCTGTCGTTGCTTGCGACGGCGACATTTGCCCTTATATGGTCCGTGCTCCTCCAAACGGCCGGCGTTGGCGGTTGGTCGAATCTTTTCTTCGTATTATTTATCGTTGCCAGCACGGTGCTTTTTGGAAGCGTGTTGTGGTCCAAGTTTGCCCACATGTTCTTCAAACCCGCCGCGGCTTTTCAAAAACGCGTGGCCAAGGCGGATGGTTCGCGGGACGGCCTGCCGACGCCTGCGGACAAGCCCGCCCAATTTGGCCTTGGCATCAAGCGGTTGCAGCCCAGAAATTATTGAATACCCAACAACAAATCAATGATTCCAACATTCAGTGGTCCTTAATGCCGGAGACGAAATAACATGCCAACATTTGTCTATATGACCCGCTGCGACGGTTGTGGACATTGTGTCGATATCTGCCCGTCTGACATCATGCACATCGACAAAAAACTCCGCCGCGCCACCAACATTGAACCCAATATGTGCTGGGAATGTTACTCCTGTGTGAAGGCCTGCCCACAAAACGCTATCGATGTGCGTGGTTACGCTGATTTCGCACCGCTTGGCCACAGCGTCCGGGTGCTTCGCGAAGAAGAAAAAGGCACTATCTCCTGGAGGATCAGGTTCCGTGACGGCCGTGAGAAAAACTTCGTTTCACCCATCTGCACGGCGAAGTGGGGAGAAAAAATCGAAGACCTTGCCAGCCTGCCGGTGCCCGATGAGGAGGCGCTGAACTCCCAGTTGCTCTGTTATGAACCGGACGTGTTGGGTTACGCGGGCGGATTGCGAAAACTGCCGGGCAAATTCAAGCAGGGAGTATATTACTGATGCGTGCCAAAACAGTTTATGAAGACTGCGATATCCTCGTTGTCGGCGGTGGCATGGGCGGTACGGGTGCGGCCTACGAATCCAGGTACTGGGGCCGTGACCTGAAGATCGTTGTGGCGGAAAAAGCCAATATAGATCGCTCCGGTGCAGTTGCCCAGGGTCTTTACGCCATCAACTGTTACATGGGTACGCAGTGGGGTGAAAATAACCCCGAGGATCACGTCCGTTACGCCCGTAACGACCTGATGGGGTTGGTGCGCGAGGACCTGGCTTTTGACATGGCCCGCCACGTCGATTCCGCGGTGCACAAGTTTGAGGAGTGGGGCCTGCCATTCATGCGTAACCCCAAGACCGGGCGTTACCAGCGCGAAGGCAAGTGGCAGATCATGATCCACGGTGAGAGCTACAAGCCCATCGTCGCCGATGCCGCGCGCAAATCCGCGGACAAAATCTATAACCGCATCATGGTGACCCACCTGCTGATGGATGAAAAGAAACCAAATCGCGTCGGTGGCGCGGTCGGTTTCAACGTCCGCACCGGCGCCTTTCATGTTTTTCGCGCCAAGGCGGTTATCGTAAGCGCCGGCGGCGCCTCGCACATCTTCAAGCCACGTTCGGTGGGTGAAGGCATGGGTCGCACCTGGTACGCCCCGTGGAGCAGTGGTTCCGCGTATGCCCTTTCGATCCAGGCCGGCGCCAAGATGACGCAGATGGAAAACCGTATTGTGCTGGCGCGTTTCAAGGACGGTTACGGACCGGTCGGCGCCTATTTCCTGCATTTGAAGACCTACACCCAGAACGCCTATGGAAAAGAGTACGAATCCAACTGGTATGAAGACACCAAGGCCATGGTCGGGGAGTATATCGATCATCATCCTGTGCCGACCTGTCTGCGCAACCATGCCCTGATCTCGGAAGTGAAAGCCGGCCGTGGGCCGATTCACATGGTGACCAAGGAAGCGTTCCAGGACCCGCACCTCGAAGAAGTGGGCTGGGAAAACTTCCTCGGCATGACCGTCAGTCAGGCGGTCGTTTGGGCTTCGCAGGATATCGACCCGAAGTATATCAACCCCGAGCTGACCACCTCCGAACCCTATGTCATGGGCTCGCACGCGACCTGCTCGGGCGCCTGGTGCAGCGGACCGGAAGACCTGTCCCCGGATGAATACCAGTGGGGATACAACCGGATGATGACGGTCGAAGGGCTCTTCGGCGCCGGTGATGCCATTGGCGGCACGGCGCATGCTTTCTCTTCGGGGTCCTTTACCGAGGGCCGGTTGGCGGCGAAGGCGGCGGTCAAATACGTCAAGGACCTGCGCAATGCAACCATGACCGTTTCCGACGGGCAGATAGACGGTTTCAAAAAGGCCGTCTATAAACCCCTGGAAAACTACAAGGTAGGCCGCAACGAGATCGTCAGCGGAACGGTTTCACCAAGCTATCTGCTGCCCATCCAGGGTCTTCAGCGGCTTGAGAAAACCATGGATGAGTACGTTGGAGGTATCAGCGTCAATTACATGACCAACGACAAGTTGCTGGCGCGGGGTATCGAACTGCTGAATATCATGGAAGAGGATTTTGAACATCTGGGCGCGGAAGATCTGCACCAACTACAGCGCGCCTGGGAGTTGAAACACCGCCTGCTGGCGTCACAATCGGTCGCACAGCACACGCTTTACCGTGAGGAAACCCGCTGGCCGGGCTACTACTACCGCGGCGACCACATGAAACTGGATGACGAGAACTGGCATTGCCTGACCCTGTCCCGCCGCGACCCTGAAACCGGCGACTGGGCAATGGAAAAGGCACCCGTCTACCATATTGTTGACTGATCAGACGTTTTGGCTCGGAAAGTTCGGGGTCATTGGGTGAAAGTAAAGTGTCGGGGGTCGCTCCCCGGCACGCTGCTTTGACGCCGCGTCTCAAACTTGCCGCTTACCCCGCAGTTCCCCCAGGTGATCATGACGTTTACAGAAACCGCAAACCCGGCTGTTGTTCTTGCCAACCAGGCCCGGCAGGCAGCAGATCAACACAACTACCAACGCGCCGCCGAACTCTATGCGGAGGCCGCGACATACCCCGGCCTTGAGAAACCACTGCGATGGCAATACAGAAACGAGCAGGCCTTAATGCTGGCGGAACTCGGCCGGCAGGAGAGGAATAATACCGCGCTTGAACAGGCCATCGAACTCTATGAAAAGACGGTGCTGGAGCTTGCTCCCAAGAACGAAAGACCTGCTGACTGGGCCACGACACAGCACAATTTCGGCAACGCCCTAGGTCTGCTCGGCCAACGCCAGCGCGCGACACGGTCACTAGAAAGGGCGATCGTCGTTTTCGAAAATGCGCTGTCAGCCAGGAGCCGGGAAGAGACGCCGCTGGAATGGGCTACAACACAGGACAACTACGGCAGCGTGCTTGGAATCCTCGGCCAGCGTCGCGGCGACGTGGAAATGCTGAAAAAATCCGTGGTGGCATTTGAAAATGCGCTGGAGGCACGTACCCGGGAACTGGTTCCAATGGATTGGGCAGCAACGCAAAACAATCTCGGCACCGTCCTCATGGTTCTTGGCCAGCGTGAAAAGGACCCTAGCTTGCTGAAGCGGTCGGCGGAAGCTTACAAGAATGTTTTAAAGGAGTGGACCCGTAAACGGGTGCCTTTGAACTGGGCGACAACTTTCAACAATCTGGGCACCGTTCTTCGCCTGCTTGGCGAAACCCGCAAGGGTCCAAGAACACTGGAGCAATCGGTTGCCGCTTTCCGGAATGCGCTCGTGGAACGAACCCGCGCAATGGTGCCGCTTGACTGGGCGATGACGCAGAACAATCTCGGCGCGGCGCTTCAGTCACTGGGCAAACGCCAGGAAAATGTAAGTTTGCTGGAAGAAGCGGTCACCGCATACGAAAACGCGCTGCTGGAAATCACCCCGCACAAATCCCAAATGAACTGGGCCATGACCCTGGCCAACCTCGCCGCTGCGAGAATGACACTGGCGGAATGGACCCGAGATATTGATGTTGCAGCCATGGCATTGAGCGAATTCAATGATGTCGTGGAGTTTTTCCGCCAGGCCAGCCATGCGCAATACATGGAGCTTGCCGAGGATCAAAGGAAGAAAGCACAGGCACTGGTGCTGGCGCTCAAAGGGTAGACCGGTTAAAAATTTGCACCGATAGCCCTGCCTGTTAACCTGCCAGTTAAACAGAATATTCAGTTTCCTTAATAAACCGATATTCTATATACTAAATAATCCTGACCTGCTAACAGAATATGGGAGTTATCCCGAGCGAGGTAGCTGAAATGAGTAGCACAGATTTAAGCAGTGGCATCAACCCGAACACGATGTCTATCATCGTTACCAAGGGGACGCTTGACTGGGCGTATCCGCCTTTCATCCTCGCCACGACAGCAGCGGCAATGGGTCTTCAAGTCACGATGTTTTTCACTTTTTATGGCCTCACGCTCTTGCAGAAGAATCTTAGCCTGCAAATAAGCTCCCTGGGCAATCCTGCCATGAAAATGCCGATGATGGGTATGCACATGGGCATGCCGAACATTGTCTCTGCGATTCCCGGTGTTGATGCAGCAGCCACCACGATGATGAAGAACCTGATCAAGAAAAAAGGTGTTGCTTCCATTCCGGAACTCCGGGACCTCGCCGTTGAGGCGGATGTGCGCCTGATAGCCTGTCAAATGACCCTGGATCTTTTTGAGTACTCAAAAGATGACTTGATCGATGGGATCGAAATCGGCGGCGCTGCGACTTACATTGAAGTGGCCACGCAAAGCCATATCAACCTGTTTATCTGAACTTTCACATGCAAACAAGGAAATATACACATGGCAGATCAAGTACTTGATGCAAAGGGCCTGAATTGCCCATTACCGATTCTCAAGGCAAAGAAAGCCCTGAAGACACTGGAAAGCGGACAGGTGCTGGAAGTGCTTTCTACCGACCCTGGGTCCGTGGCCGATTTCTCGGCTTTTTGCCGGACCACGGGAAATGAACTGGTAGAACAAAGCGAAGCGAACGGTATTTATACTTATCTTATTCGCAAATCCGCGTAGAGCGCTCAAGCGCTCTGCGGAAATAGCGCTTCCAATTCATATCCAACAAGAACCGGGCCGCCTCGCTCAGTTCTTGTTCCGGGCCGCCGGAAACAGGTGCATATCTGACAAGGTGCATCGCAAGGCATTGAAAAAGCCGCTTTCATCCAACAAATAATAATCAACCTTCATGGTCAAAGCGCTGCCAAAAATAATACTGGCGAGCGTCATCAGGGAACCAAGCGCCAGGGTGGACATGCCGGTGATTCCCTGGCCGATGGTGCAACCCAGCGCCAACACACCACCAAACCCCATCAAAGCTGCCCCCGACAGATGCCGGATCATATCGGTGCGGTCGGTGAATGATTCCAGGCGGAATTTGCCGGTCAGAATGACGTAGAGGAAGGAACCCAGGATGACACCGAAAACGGCTGTAATTCCAAAATTGATGGTCGATCCAGTGAATGTAAGGAGATACATCAGTCCGTCTGCTGTCGGCCCTGTAAACGTGAACGATTCCAGTCGCACGGGCTCGAAATCATCAAAACCAACCACGCCGGTAATATACCAACCAGCGGGTATCAGCATACCTATAACAACACCTGCAACAACATTATTGAAACTATGCCTGAGCTCCTTTCCCATCAGTGAATATATGATCAATCCGCCACCAATTACCAACGCCGTAATCTTGTGAACCAGGTCAGTGTTATCCTCACCTAACGCGCTGCTCAAAAGTGTTCCGATACCCTGGTCGGAGATTTCGTGTGCAGCGAGGTTGATGGTGGTTACGTCAAATACGTTTGTTTTCACCGGGGCAAGCAAACCACGCATTGTCATGTATGCCGTTATGCCGATGATAATCATCACCACCAGCGACTTCATATTGCC
>Ga0105096_10000241_pt1 | contig 16913 bp, 23 predicted proteins | sample PPLLak3cmMay2015_FD_87036 | JGI IMG/M metagenome (GOLD analysis project Ga0105096, IMG submission 87036) | Freshwater sediment microbial communities from Prairie Pothole Lake near Jamestown, North Dakota, USA - PPLs Lake P7 Core (1) Depth... | ecosystem: Environmental > Aquatic > Freshwater >... | reverse complement strand
TGTTTGAACCGACTGGCCATGTGACTCGTAATGGAAAGAAACTGACGGCCACCTATGCGGCGGGCCCTTTAACCGGCCGCGGAGTGGCAGTCATGGGGCCAGACCTGCAGGGAATTTTATTTCTTCATGGAAGACCGCAGAAAGAACAGCAGCCAAGCCGCTCTCTCCCCGACGAACTGGCGGATCAGGTACGATTCACCCCGACCAAAAGCGGCTTACCTTCACCGTAACGGCACCCTCACCCAGAATGAAGTATCGGATTTGTCTATTACGGATGGCCCAACCGCTCTCCACCGAACTCCTGTTCAATTGTACAAAACTGTCGCTTGCCGTCCCCCTTCTTTTGGGTCATTGTGGGACCAACCTCGCTTCGGCGATAAAGGTTCTCCACCACAGGGAGACGTTGAAACCACCATGCCCCAAATATTGAATTTCAGCGAGCATGCCAACGACGAAGAAGTGAGCTATCTCACCACCCTGTTGCTTTATCACCTCGTCGAGCGATGCGGCGGACAGATCCAATTCACGGTGAGCGACGTGAACCAAATCCGCGAAAGCCTCTCGACGAAGATGGTCCAAATCCAACTCGGCGACGATGTCCGACTCCGCATCATCGACCGTGTCCCGGAGCTGCAGTAAGCGCCTTTCCCCGCATGCCTCACCTCGTCTGTTTCCTGCCGGGAATTCAAAGGCACGATGGCGACTGGGAGCTGACTAGGGTAGACTGCTTTACCCATGCTGCAAATATCCTCCCATGTCCTCATTCCCGACTCCGAGATTCAACTTCATGCGATGCGCTCGCAGGGGGCCGGCGGACAGAACGTCAATAAGGTCTCAACCGCCATCCATCTGCAGTTCGACATCAACGCGTCGTCCCTGCCCCCCTTTTACAAACAGGAACTGCTAAAGCTCAAAGACCACCGTATCTCGCAGGATGGGATCATTACGATCAAAGCGCAGCAGCACCGCACTCAGGAACGGAACCGGGAGGATGCGCTGGAACGGCTCTGTCTCTTGATTCAGAGCGTGGCAATCCCACGTAAAAAGCGACGAGCGACGAAACCGACGAAAGGTTCTCAGGCCAGACGGCTGGAGAGCAAGAAAAAGACAGGGCGACTGAAGGCCCTGAGAAGAACACCGGAATGAGCGTCAACCGTCATGCGTCAATCGTGAGGAAATCGGGCCCTCATTTCCTCTTACGCTTGACGATTGACGCTTGCCGTTTAACGACTCACTCGACCGATGCCAGTGACCCCAGGATATTGTACCCGCCATCGACGTAGATCACCTCGCCGGTAATGCCTCGCCCCAGTGAACTGACGAGAAATAACGCGGTGTCGCCCACTTCGCCTTGCTCGGTCGCGCGGCGGAGCGGAGCAAACTCTTTGTGGTGATCGACCATCTTGCTGATGCCGGACACTCCCCTAGCAGCCAGGGTCTTGATCGGCCCGGCAGAAATCGCATTCACACGAATGTTCTTAGGACCGAGGTCGTTCGCCAGATAGCGCACAGTCGCCTCAAGCGCTGCCTTAGCTACACCCATGACGTTGTAGTGCGGCACGACACGCTCTGCGCCGAGGTATGTGAGCGTCACGATAGATCCGCCCTGACTCATCAGCGGGAGAGCCGCACGGGTGACCGCAACGAGTGAATAGGCGCTTACGTCCAAAGCCGTCGCGAAACCCTGACGGGTGGTATTGACGAATTGTCCCGTCAGTTCCTCACGAGGCGCAAAAGCAATCGAGTGCACAAGAAAATCGAGCGTACCGACTTCTTTGCCGACGTTCTGCATCATGGCAGCGATTTGCGCATCGTCTCCGGCATCACAGGGAAACGCCTTTGCTCCGGGCATCGTCGCGACAAGTTCTTCGACATTCTCCCGCAGCCGCTCATTCTGGTAATTGAACATGAGTTGCGCCCCTTGGCTGGCCGCCGACTGGGCGATGGCCCAGGCGATGCTGTGCTTGTTGGCGACGCCGATGATGAGTCCTTTTTTGCCACTCAATAACATAATTGTGGGTGCTCCTTGCTGCTGCTTACAACATGATCGTCATTCGTCAACCGTCAATGGTCAATCGTAGAACGAAGAGGCCGAAGCACATTGCTCACTTGCCGTCACGGTTGACGTTTGACTATTGACCAATGACGCTTCCGAGCCGGCTGAAGATAGCACGATTTGCGGAGCGGTTCTAGAAGGAGGGGCGGAGAGCGGGCGGCTTAGTTTCCTTTGTTCCCGACGGCATGGAGCTGTGCGACTACCTTGGAGGCTTCGGGAATAAAGTCGTCGAGCTGTTGCGCCTTCGCCAGCGTCAAGGCCTCGGTTGCCAGAGCCACGGCATCCTGATGACGACCCCGTTTGCAATAGCTCTTCGCCAGGCTGATCCGGGCATTGACGGCTTCAGGTTCCTGTTGGATGACATGGCGGAGCACCTGTTCGCCTTTCTCCGGATCGCCCCCTAGCAGAGAGGGCAACCGCACAAGCAGCGTGCCTCTGGCAGAGAGCGCATCAAGATGATCCGGTTTGAGTTCGAGGGCTCGATTGAGCTCCTTCATCATTCGCCGAAATCCTAAGACAGAGGAGACACTCATCTCGCCATCGATTCGCATCAACTCGCCAAGATTGCAAAACAATGCAAAGTGGGCATCGGCGGATTTCTCGTCAGCAGCCACCGCCTGCTCTCCCAATGACTGCCCCTTCTCATAGAGAGCCGCTCGAGTGGCCCGGTCCGGGGCAATTCGCCCGTCGTGGCAGGCTTGCAATGATCCGGCAATGAGGTCCTGGGTGGCCGATTGGGCGCCACTGGAAGTCGTACTCCCAATCCAGAATGCGATAGATGCGAAGATAACAACACCGACTCGCTGCATGGTTCCTCCTAGAGTGGGAAGCAAGACGTCGGTTTTACAAAGCAAGGCCGGTGCCAGTAACAAGCTAGAACAAGCTATTGAAAACTCTTTTTATTTTACCATCCAGCTCTATCTAACTCCAGGCGTCCTGTGGCAGGAAAAAAACAGGCTGCGGTGAAAATGCAACAGCTAGGGATAAGACGAATGCTATCGCGACGTGATGACGAGGGTGCTGTTCTCAACGTGGACCGATTGGATTTGCGGGGGGAGTTGGAATTTCTCACGGTTCTGCGGCGACTCAAAAAGTTGCGCGACCACATGACCAAGCGTGGTGTGTGGAATTGGCAGAGCTCCGAGCTTCCCGGCCGTGGGGGTCAGACGCACATATCCATCTCGGGTCTCCAATGTCCCATCAAGCTGTAGTGAAATGTCTTTCCCATAGATGTGAAACAGGGCGTAGGCTTTGAGTTGATTGCCGACCAGATTCACCTGAACGTCTTTGAGTGCGGACTGAACCTCTGCAACTGCCGCCGTGTTTCCGGCGGGAACCGCTAGCCCGGCCTGCTGCGCTTGATGGGCTGACGCAATAGCAAGATTGTCGCGCATCCATTGATTGAGCTCGGCCTCGCTCAACGCAATGTTGGCCGCGCGATTCGTCTGAATCGACTGTTGCAGCATTGCCATCTTCTCGGCCACTCGGTCGGCAGCCCGGGGATCCGATTGTATCGGCAAGGCCGGGGATTGCCGGAGAATCGCAACCAGTATTCCGAGTGTCATCGCCAGAGAAATCCACGGAAGTACGCGGAACAGCCGACCTATCCTATTGCGCTGAGGAGAGACGATCGCGGATGGCTCGCTGGCCTCCAGAGAAGCCCGCACTGGTGGCGCGGGAACCTTGTACTTCGCAAAAACAATCCCGCACCGGAGACATTCGAACTCTCCCTGCTGATTGATCCCACACTTCGGACAAGTCCTAGCGGGATGCGGTTTGAGCGGCGATGCGGAATTCATGCCTCGACTGTAGTCGAGACTGATTATCTTGACAAAGAAAACGACAAAATCTCACATCTCAGGGGTCGCCGATCGGCCGGCGAGGGCGAGGGATTGAAGCGCTCGAAACGCGGCGAGCATGTCCTCATACCCGTAGTGTGCATTGCGGCCGCTGGGGTTCGGCAAGAGAAAGATTGAAGCCCCGGTAATGTCACTACCGGTGAGGCCCAAAGGAATCCGCGTCGGTAAGGATAGGTCTGCCCCATACATGTTGCGGTAGATCGTCACTCCCAACAGCGCCACGATGCGAGGGCGATACCGCCGTATTTTTCTCGTCAGGGTCGCTAGGCCCCCGCGATAATCCTGAGCTGAGAGGGTATCAATTCCTCGGCTTGATCGGCCGATGATGTTGGTCAGTCCAAGCCTCCATTCAGGCAAGCGCCAATCCTCTTTGTAGGTGAGAGGCTCTGTCACGAGATGGGATTCGAACAGTAGTTTCCAGAAACGATTGGAGGGGCCGGCGAAATGATGCCCCGTCTGAGCAGACCGGAGGCCTGGATTGATCCCGACAAAAAGGATCCTGACACCGGGCTGTATGTGGTCGGAGAGCTTCAATTGTCTGGTCATGTACTACACTCGAAAGGTTGAGGCAGTTTAGTGGGGATTCAACCAATCTGCCACAGGAACGAGAAGGAATTCGCCTGCACAAGCAGATTAGAGGATTCCTGCAACTACATGAATTCATAAGCAAGTGCTCACGCCAAGACATTCGGCATGCGCCTTGCTCAACACCTGAGTAGTGCCCAATCAGCGGCACAGTTCTCAATAACCTTTCTGGAGGGATTTACTATGAAGCGCATGTTAATGGCAATCATGGCAGTCGCAGTGGCAGTCTCATTCCGCGCGCCTTCTTTCGCCGGCGAAGAGAAGAAGGACAAGAAGGATGAGAAGAAGGGTGGCCATGTGATGGTCTATGGCGACGAGAAGAAGGACAAGAAGGATGAGAAGAAGGGCGGCCATGCCGACACCTTCGGTGATAAGAAGGAAGAGAAGAAAGACGAGAAGAAGACCAAGTAACTTCCGTCCCTTTGGCGAGGCTAGCTGGCTTGAGAGGTTTCCCGCTTCACGCGGGAGACCTCTCGGGCGGTTCCCCTACCGCATCGAATCTCTGATGTAGACCGCCTGCAATCCCACAATCGTTTTCGAATCCCGGATCGTCCCATCCTCGATTTTTCTGATCGCGTCGGCCAGCGGCATCTCGATCACCTCCAGCACTTCATCGCGATCAAGTTGTTGCCGGCCCGGTGTCAGTCCCGTCGCTTGGTACACGTGAATCACTTCGTCGGCAAACCCTGGAGCCGTAAAGATGCTGGACAGCAGCGTGAACGATGACGCCCGATAGCCGATCTCTTCTTCCAGCTCTCGCGCCGCGCAACTCAGCGGATCTTCACCTGGATTGAGCTTGCCCGCGGGAATCTCATAGATGAATCCGCCCGCCGCATGGCGGAACTGACGGATCAGCACCACCGTGCCATCGTCTTTGATCGGGACAACGGCAGACGCGCCAGGATGGCGGATGGTTTCCAGATCGACCGTCACACCGTTCGGCAGAGTGACCGTATCAATGTTCAGGGTGACAACCCGGCCTTTGTAGATATTTTTAGTCATGGAGAGCTTAGGGCTAATGGCCAATAGCGTATTGCACGGGCAAGAACGAGCAAGGATCTAGATCCTGTATCTGCCATACGCCATCAGTTATATATTTGTCGCTTTGGGCTTTCGATAGAATGGTGTTTTCACGATCTGCGCGGGCACGGATTTCCCTCGAATATCTATCGTGATCCGCGTGCCGATGGCCGACAGTGCAAACGGCACATAGCCCAGACCAATCCCCTTCTGAAGGATCGGCGAAAGATTTCCGCTCGACACCTCACCGACGGGTTGAGACGAGCGGGCATCGAGAATTATGCAGCCATGACGCGGTACCGCTTTTTCTAGCAACTCGAATCCGACAAACCGCTTGGCCGGTCCGCCTTCTTTCTGTGCGAGCAGCTTCGCACGCCCGGCGAAATCACCTTTCTCGAAGTTCACGGTCCACTCAACGGCAGCTTCGATCGGAGTGCTCGTTTCATCGATATCATTGCCGTAGAGGAGATAGCCCATCTCCAGACGAAGCAGGTCACGAGAACCCAATCCCGCCGGCTTTAGTCCTTTCGAAGCACCTGCGTCGATGATCCGCTCCCACAACTCCCCGACACGCTCGGCTGGGGCATACAACTCATATCCCAGCTCGCCCGTATAACCGGTGCGCGCAACGAGGGTCGGGATCGACGCAAGCGCCGTCTCGCAGGCGTGATGAAGCTTCAGTGTCATCACCGCCGAGCCGCCCAAGGCGATGATGATATCTTTGGACAAGGGCCCTTGAAGGGCGATCTGGGCCATCTGCTCCGAATGGTCTTCCAGGGCGACGTTCGCGTCACGAGGGTGAGCTTGCAGCCAGGTCAACACCTTGGCGCGATTCGACGCATTGACACAGAGCAGATAGTCCGTCGGCTTTACCCGATAGACAAAAATGTCGTCCTTGATCCCGCCTTCGTCGTTGCACACCATGGAATAGTGCGCCTGGCCGACTGCCAGCTTGGCCACATCATTCGTCGTGACCGATTGGAGAAACGCGAGTGCGCCAGACCCTGACACCAACAGCCGGCCCATATGGCTGACGTCGAAGAGCCCGGCCTTGCTCCGGACTGTATGGTACTCATCCAATACCCCGGAATACTGGATCGGCATCTCCCATCCTGCAAAATCGACCAGCTTGGCCCCGGCAGCTCGATGTTGAGTGATGAGTGGTGTCTGCTTCATCGGATTGCCCGGTTACTGCACACCGAGTAATTCAACATCGAACACCAGCGTGGCATGAGGAGGAATGAGCCCGCCGGCTCCACGCGCCCCGTAGCCGAGGTTCGAGGGAATCGTCAGCTTGCGCTTCCCGCCGATTTTCATCCCCTGCACACCCTCATCCCAGCCCTTGATCACCTGGCCGACGCCGAGCCGGAAAGAGAACGGCTGGCCCCGATCCACTGAACTATCGAACTTCTTGCCGTTGGTCAGCCAGCCGGTGTAGTGAACGGAAACCGTCTGTCCCGCCTTCGCGGTGTCACCAGTTCCCACAACTTGATCGAGGTATTGCAAACCGGATGACGTCGTAATCTCTTTCCCTTCCGATGCCGATGATTCGCTCCCGCTCATGCTGCCTCCCACTCCCATAGATGGACTACACATCACAACGATTGCGCCGAACACGATACCGCGATACAGGTTATTCATTGCGCCCCTACCTTGGATATCGGGTAAGCAAACAGCGCCATGCTGGCGGTGTACCCGTGAAGAAAGTTGCGCCCGCCGACCGGACCGATTTCGCCTTGTGCAAAAAACCCGGCAACTGGAATCTGCCCCAAGCGTTCCGTCAGCACGCCCGAATCGTGGTGGGGTCTACCAAACAGTCCTTGACCGCGCCCACAACAACTAAATACGAGCGCCCCGAGCGGCGAGTTCTGATGCCGCGCGCGATCGGCCGCCAGCAGCAAGTGCAGATCTTCGCTCGCCGACTTGGCATCGCGCAGATGAAACTGGACGGTCTGTCCTTCCTGCACCACATCTCCGATGGCCACCGCACCGGTGGTTTGGTCGGCACCCACAAGATTGCGCACGAGAAAATCGCCGCGTTCAAACCGATTGCGATGTTCATCGATCACGATGCCGACGTGCAGCGCCCGATGCGCCCGACGCCGATCGTCGCCACCCAACGACTCGAAGACCGCTTGAAGTCGCGTCAGTGCCGGCGTTCCGCCCATCTCATGCACGAGATTGTGCTCCGCCTTCGTCACCACGTAGCGCTCGCCGATCGGGCGACAACCTTGCGAGATGACCGGTCGTACCTCAATCGGGCCGCTGATCCGAACCCCGACCAACCCGTTCTCAAATGTTTGCCGCCCGAGAAACAGCCGATTCTCGCCGGCATCCTGCCCGCCACCTGCCAATCCTCCGATCGCCGCCGTCCCTGGATAGCGCTCTTCCAATAGACCCAGCACATCCTGCATCGGAGTTGAAAAGGGATCTGCGAGGAGGAGAAACGTTCCATCTCGCCCATCGGGCTCAGGCCAGCCTGGCAATGAAAATTGATCCTGAGTGGGCGAGAATGAGAGTCGGACAGGAGACAGCGTGACACCGGGAAGGCTGGCCGTCCATAACGTGACGGCTGGAGACGTTTCCAATTCCTCCGCCCCGGCAATTACCCCTTCGCCGCTGCAGCCGAGCGAGACTCTAGCCCCCAGCACATCGGTCATGGTCTCGGCGAGCAATTCAGCGCGAGACACATGGTGAGCGGAAAAAAACACGAACGCAAGATCGGGCGTGGCGCCGCCCAACTTGGCACGCACCTCATCCACCAGATCCCGGGCTGCAGCCTCTGTATCGTGATTGCGGGAGACCGCTGACACGAAGTGGAATGTCGCGGCTTGTATGGATGATATCGGAGACAAACTGGGCATGGGGATCGTCGTACCGTTACACGCCGGGATTCATGCGTTCGGATCGGTCGCTTGCCAACTTTTTGTAGTACCGCCAGAGATACGAGTGATAATCATCGAGTTGCGCCAGCAAGTAATGCAATTCGGTCGGATCTTCCGTCTCCAGCGCGCGCATCATCCGAGTCTTGAGAAACTCGGCAAATGCCTCCGTCTTCTCCACCGCCGTCAGAAGACGCAATCCTCCGCCTATCTGATATTCATTCATCGAAGCACACTCCTAAGATCAACAGTTCGAAAGCAGGATAACGAGCCATCTGCGAGAAATGCAAGCGCAGGGGTTAGATCATTCTCGCGTGGATTGTTTCGGCCTTCGTGTGCCTGTCGAAGCACGTGCGTTATCCCTGGCCCAGAATCTCAGGGCCTTGATCCGGGCACCAGGGTTTTGAGCCGATCCAGATCGATGGCCTCCACACGATGGCCGTCGCGACCGACAACCGTGGTGGCCATGGTGAGCGCGTTGAGAATCGCTTCTTCTGTGGCTTCGACCGTCGCCGCGATCATGGGATTCAGATGGGTGTCGGCCAGATGAGTCAGATTATAGGTGGGCTCTTTGGGGTAGTGCGGAATGACGTTGGCGGTGGAGAATGCGAGCATGAAATCGCCGCTACCATGGCGCGCGGTTGAACCGGTGCGGGCAAGGCCAAGCGCGGCGCGCTTGGCCAGACGCGTGAGCTGCCGACCATCCATCGGGGCGTCGGTGGCGATGACGACGATGATCGATCCTTCACTTTGACCGGGTGAGAGAACTTCCACCGCCGCTTTGGGCGCTTCATACTGCTTTCCAACCGGCACACCTCCCACGACAAGTTCCGGTCTCCGGCCATGGTTCGCATTCACCAGCACGCCGACCGTATAGCCGCCTTCGTTCTGAGGCAACCGGCGCGAGGCAGTTCCGATGCCCCCTTTAAATCCGTACGAGACCATACCGGTACCTGCACCGGCGGTACCTTCTTTGACTGGACCACTGGTCGCACTATCGAGCGCAGCCACGACATCCTGTTCAGATACATGACGTCCTTGAATATCATTCAGGCGCCCGTCATCACATTCAGCAACCACAGGAGTCAGTGTATCGTCGGAGATCCCGATCTCCGGATACCGCTTGATCATCCAGCTCATGACGCCGTTGGCCACCCGCGGCACATTGAGGGTATTCGTCAATGCAATGGGATATTCCAGAAAGCCCGACTCCGCTACCCAGGACAAGCCGGTCATCTCTCCCGTACCGTTGAGGACAAAGGATCCCGCCGCCACCTTCTCATGCCACACATCATCGCGCGGGACGATGACCGTCACGCCCGTGCGCACCGGCCCCTGGCCCGGCTTCAACGCCCCCTCCCCGGAGATGAGTGTCTGATGCCCGACCTTGACGCCAGGTACATCCGTGATCGCGTTGAACGAACCGGGCGCATAGGTCCCGATGACAATCCCCAACTCTCGCACACGTTGACGGATTTCGGCGCCCTCATTCGCATGGGCGACCGGCCAGCCACTGCATAACGAGACACATACCCCTATCAGGAGGACGAATTGCCTAGATGTCATGGCTCGATCCTCGATGCGGAATTGTTACATCGATGGAGGGATGCTCGGTCTGAATCGCTCCACCCAACGAAAGGGCCTGCTTCTCTTCACCATGGACGATGAATACTTTGCTGGGGAGCGGATTGATCGCACGGACATAGGCCAGGAGATCGTTGCGATCGGCATGGGCCGAGAGCCCGTTGAGCTTCACCACCTGCGCTCTCCGTTTCGTAGGGATTCCGAAAATGGGCACCACATCCCAGCCTTCGACGAGCTTGCGCCCCAGCGTATGCTCGGCTTGAAACCCGACGAAGACGATGACATTTGCCTCGTCTTCAATAGCGTGTTTCAAATGATGGAGGACACGCCCCCCTTCACACATCCCCGAAGCAGAGATGATGATCATCGGGCCCTTCATCGCATTGAGTCGTTTACTATCTTCCGGCGAAGAGACAAAGCGAATATAGCGCGACGCAAAGGGATCGCCGTCCTCCGTAAACGTGCGGTAGGTTTCTTCGTCATAGCATTCAGGGTGTTGGCGAAACACTTCGGTAGCCCTGGATGCAAGGGGGGAGTCGATATAGATGGGGATCGGATCGATGCGATTCTCGGCGACGAGTTCTTTAATCCGCATCACGAGTTCCTGCGTTCGCCCGACGGCAAAGGCCGGGACGATGATCTTGCTCTTGTGCGCTTTGGCGTGGGCGATCAACTCCTGTGCCTTCTTTTTCATCTCCTCGCCGGATTGGTCGTGCAGACGGTCGCCGTACGTCGATTCCAGAATGAGCACGTCACAGGGAGGCGGCGGTTCCGGATCGCGCAAAATCGGCATATGCGATCGTCCCAGATCGCCGCTAAAGAGGACGGTGGTCGTATTCCCTCTGACCGTGTACTTCACGCGGACAGCGGCCGACCCGAGAATATGCCCGGCATCGTGAAATGTCGCCGTGACTCGCGGGGCAATCTTGATGCCATCGTGATAGCGCACACCGACAAACCGTCTGGTGATGGCCTCGACGTCATTGCTGTCGAATAAGGGCTGCACGCACTTCTTGCCCCTCCGCCGCTCTTGCTTATTCACATAGCGGCAGTCGCTCTCCTGAATCCTGGCCGCGTCCTGCAACATGATCGCGGTGAGGTCCGCCGTCGCGCGCGTGAGATGGACTTTGCCGGAAAAGCGCTGCTGCATCAGCATCGGCAGGGCACCGGAATGATCAATGTGAGCATGCGAGAGGAGGACGGCGGACAATCCCTTGGGATCAAAACCAAGTTCGCGATTCCGGATCGCCGCTTCTTCCCGCCTACCTTGAAACATGCCGCAATCCAGCAGCAGCCGGCAGCTGGACGTCTCGATCAGATGCCGGCTCCCGGTCACCGAACGCGCCGCGCCATGGAAAGAGAGCTTCATGTCTTTGGCCTCACAGCGTGATTGCGTGCAATCAGATCCCACGCTTCCTGCGCGGTCTCTGCATAGTGAAAGAGTCCGAGGTCTTGCGGTCCGATCAATCCTTGCTCAACGAGGAACTCCCAATTGATCAACCGCTCCCAGAATGCCTGCCCGACCAACACGACACTGACCCCGGTTACTTTGCCAGTTTGGATGAGCGTCAATGTTTCAAACAATTCATCGAGCGTGCCGAACCCCCCGGGAAAGGCGACCAGGGCCTTGGCACGAATCAGAAAGTGCATCTTGCGGAGGGCAAAGTAGCGAAACTGGAAACAGAGCTCCGGAGTGATAAAGGGATTCGGGTGCTGCTCGTGCGGCAGGGTAATGTTCAACCCGATCGATTTGGCCTGGACATCTGCGGCGCCACGATTGGCCGCTTCCATGATGCCAGGCCCTCCGCCGGTCACGATGACATAGTCGCATCGCCCGTCGACCTGGCAGGAACTGGACACCAACCGGGCAAATTCACGTGCCACATCATAGTACTTAGAGAGATCTCGCTGACGCTTGGCAACTGCAACTTGTCGATGACGCGTCGGATCCTCCGGATGTTCGGCCACTTCTCGTTCGGCGGCAAGCAAGGCCAACTCAGCGGCAACCGGCTCCTGCAATCGTGCGCTGCCGAATACCACAATCGTGGATTGAATCCCCTGCTCCTGCTGAATGAGCTCCGGCTTCAAGAGTTCAAGTCCAAGTCTCAACGGACGCAGCTCTTCCCGTTGCATGAATTCGGTATCGCGATCTGCAGGTATATAGGAGGAAGAAGCGAGAATGGCGTCGTTAAACGAAGAACCCTCGGGATGATCTTTACCCATGACTGGCATTATAGAAGGAGGCAGAAGATGCAGCAATCAGAGAATAGCTGTTTCAGGCCAGTCTCAAAAAGGATAAGGATTGAAGAGAGGGCCGGAAAGCTGACGGAGGAAGCTCTGGTGCGTCACGACCCAATTAGAATCGCAGAGTAGCTCGTACGCATCGACCCCAAAACCGGTGCGTGAGATGATCAGATCTGGATCGACAGGCGTCCAAGGTTTCAACAACCATCCAAAGTTTATACGCGAATACTTCATATCGAGAAAACGATATGTGGCGACAACTCCAATGTAGGAATCAGTAATGGAGTCCGGCACCCCCAGCTTGGCAATGACCTCCGTCAGCGTGGTTTTCCCCGGTTCTATGAATGCCACGTCATCCTGGGTAATTGGCGTATTCAACTTAATGCGGATGACGTTACACCCAGCGTTGATTACGGACAGCGCCACAAGCAGGACGATCAGGCACGCCGAAGGCATCCGTGGCAGCATGTCAATCTCCGAATGGCCAGAAGCGAAACTCCATTCCATCCGTCCGCTTTGATGAAATGACATCCTCGACGATCCCTTCACGGTTCAGGATGACGAACAGATCATCGCTCTTGACTGACAAGCGTGAGAAATTGACGACGATGAGCAGCAAGCTGCCCGCTTTCGCATCGTAGCGATAGTACTGAAAGACGTCGCGACCGTTTACTTGAAGAAGACGATCAGGCGCTCCGAGAAGCGTGAGCACTTCGGCTTTCGTGGATGCACCCTTCTTGATTGACGCGATTGCGTCGGATTTGATTTCGTCGCCCAGGGTTCCTCTGCTGAAGGCGCAGCCTTGCGTCAGCATCAGGCCCAGAAGTGCAATACCAAGGGCTCGTACCAGCGGCATAGAGGATCCTCCTTAGGCTTCGTCAGGGCGATCTGCCAAATATTGCTGACGTCCGAGAACAAAATCCGTTTCATAGACCGAATAGGATGACGGCTTCAGACCGACCTTCCGGTAAACTTCTTGCGCCTCCCGGTTTTCCGATTCCACATAGAGACGCACACCGCAGACACCAGGATCGGCCTTCGCTCGCTCGATCACCTTCGCATGCATGCTCCGAAAGACTCCCTGTCGTCGCCAGGCCGGCTCCACATAGACGCTTTGGATCCACCAAAAGAGCGCGTTGCGCCAGTCGCTCCATTCATAGGTGATCATTAGTTGGCCCACAACCTGGCTGCTCAGAGGCCGTTCAGCCACCATGAAAAATCCGTGAACAGTCGAATTCAGCAGGGCACGCGTCCCCCGTTGAAGACGATCGGCGTCTAATTGTCTGCCTTCAGTTTCCAGGGCCATCGCTTGACTGAATGCGACAAGTCGTTCGACATCGTCAAGACGGCCTGGTCGGATATTCCATTCATGCATGGTGGTCAGCTTGATTATTTCATGGGTGCGGAGGTTGCAGCCAACCAGATGCCGGCTTGAACAGACCGGCGGAGAATTCAATTTTCATGGCATCTTCAGCAGGCAAATTCAGGGGATGTACCTGCCCTTCCGGCACAAAGGCAAGATAGCCGGTAAACGGATGGATGGCCGTTGGAACAAACACCATCAACAGCCGATCGATCGGTGAAACTTGAAGAACAGCCGGCGCATTTCCCATGACGAACCCTAATGCCCAGAGCCCATCACGCGGGAAAGGAAAGGCTACGACGGTACTCTGGCCGAAACGCGAACGAAAGTTCAAGATATCGGTCATACCTTTCATCGTCAAATAGATACTACGTACCAAGGGGATTTGGTCAAACTTCTGCTCTAGATACGATACGACTCGTTGGCCAATGACATGCGTCGTGAGAGCTCCCACGGTCAAGACAAGTAGTGTCAGAATGATGAGTCCGAGACCTGGAATCTGGAAAGGCAGATGGTCACCGATCAGGTTGGTGAGCAGTTTATCGAGTGTCCGAAAAAGGGCCGAGAGGATCATGTACGTCGCCCAGGCTGGGACGAGAAGAAAAAGACCCGTTGCGAAGACTTGCCAAACGCCACGAGACATGAAACCTCACTTGAACACGATGGCTAACTCAACAGCTGAAGTGTAACAGATACCAGACCACTGGAGAAGAACTCCTCGCTCACTTGATCTCGCTGCTTCCGATGTACTATTCTAAAGCGCACATTGAAACGTGGAGCGTCACGCGGCTAGCACAGAAGGGGCAATCGATAATGGCTATAGACAAGGACTTGTTAGCGATTCTCTGTTGTCCCGAAACGAAGCAGACGGTCACATTGGCTGATACACTCTTGATAGAACGATTAAACGAGGCCATAAAAAGCCGACGGTTGCAGAATAAAGGAAAGCAGCTTGTCACTGAACCAGTTGAAGGAGGCTTGCTACGGGCCGACGCGAAGGTTCTTTATCCTATTCGAGAGAATATTCCGGTGATGTTGGTTGAAGAAGGTATCCCGCTTGAACAGGTGGGATAAGGCTTTTATTTTCCTTCCCGCCTGAAGAACTTCACCCACTCTGCTTGTTTTTGAATACTCCCAGATTCAGTACGCGTTAGACGACGACCAATATCGTTGTCACATTCCGGTTCTTTGTTTCAGACTTATCTGCCAGGAATGGCCAAATCGCTACCGTTCGTATCGGTTTTAGAGCCGGTCGACGTCCCACAGTGCATGCAGAGATACTCATAGAGATTGCCGCTGGGCAAAACCAGTAGCAATCGCTCTCTGGTTGGCGTCGCCACACAGCAGCGTGGGCAATACAGTAACGAGGCTTTGAGAGCGCCGAATTGTGCGGCTTGTTGTTGGGAGCTACTCCCGCGCGGACTTCTCATCGTTGATTGGACGGGACTGGCCCCTGTCACTGGTTTGTGAGATCGCTGAGACATGAGAAAATTGTATGGAAGGAGCGGCTGAAGGTCAACGGACCCACATATACCACTTCACCAAAATGAACCTAGACACCCCCATCCAACGGCCTGTCTGTGCGATCTGATTTGAAACGGATCCAAGCAAATCGAATAACTTGTACGCTGATGTAGATGGCAAACCCACTCACTAGCCCATAGAGTCCGGCTCGGCTCCAAGGCCATAGCTCAGGGGCATGGAGGACAAAACCGAGCGCAAGATGCCCTCCTGCCCCAAGGCAGAGGGCAAAGATAATCCACTCTCGTGCCAAGGCCATGCTACGCGCCTGTTAGAGGGGGGTGCGGACGCCGAACACTAGATACCGAACTCAGTGTAGTCTCTTAGACGGATGTCTTAGCCGATTCGATCTCGGTCGCAGTAATGAGACTGGAAAGATAGTCCGAGACAAAGTTCAGGGCTTCTTCCCTGCCATCTGCCCGACGTCCTTTTTCACGTCTCTGAACCGACAATTCATGATCGAGGTCGGACTTCACTTCACCCAGCACGCGCTGGAGCGACGACGGTGTCAGATTGGTGTCCATGTCTTCGAGTTCCTGGCACCGATCAAGCACCCAGTTAAGACCTTCGATCCGCCCGGCGTAGTGTTCTTGCTCACCGGTATCAATTCTGGCCATCGCCGTCGCAAAGGTTTGGGCCTCATAAATGAGGTTGTAGAAACTGGTGACGGCTCGCTGCAGGCTTGAGTTCATGATGCTCCTTCATCTGAAAAAGTTTAACCTCTCAATTATACATGAGAACCTGCTAGCGACAAGGAAAAATTTTCAGGACGATTTAGGTAAAGAGAAGCGAATGGAACTCGTTCATGAAACCATAATAGAGGGGGGCAAAATCTTTGAGGCTATCCGGACTGGTTTCTTTCAGGCGCTTGAAGAAAAACACCTGAGCGCGAGGATCAAGTTGTTCAAGCAAATGGCTTAATTGCGCCATGGTGTAACTGCCAGCCGGGACACTGAGTATGTAATGGACCAGCCGTTCAACGAACTGCTGCCCCAAATACTCAGTGGCTACGTATTCTTGCGGGATTTTCCCTGATGCCAAGAGCTCATCAAAGGGAACCGCTTGTGCAGCGAATGGAACGGATGGTTTTGGCTGACCAGTCACCCAAGCTCCTCCATGATCATCGCGGAAACTAGGAAGGATCCTGCGACTGTACGTGAGGTCCTGGGACCCGTCAAGTGTACAGATGGGCCAGTAACCTGGACCAAAAGACTGATATGGCACGGACCGCGGGGTCAAAGAGAACTACTTCGACAGCCCCTTTGGTGATTCTTCAAAAATACGGGAATGAAAGAGCAGGAAGCGGCCCCCCTTAAACGTCGCTCAAAAAAGGTGAGGGGCGGAGCCCCCGAAGGAACCCCACCCCTCACTGAAGCGACCCTGACTTAACTTACAGCCAGGTTACGCGCTCGGCCGGCCGAATGTAGATCGGCTCTTCGACCTGAATACGCGCCACTTCCTTGCCCGACTTGTTGAAGCCCAGGACGGTATCGTTGTACATCTCGAAACGCTTACCGTGGATCTGAGTTTCGAACACTTTCGGACCAGGAATGACGTCGTACCGGAAGACGATCTGCTGACTGGCTCTCCAGAGCTGGAGGACCGCCAACAGTTCACGACTGGGCACGAGATACTTCTCGATGGCGTTGTCCACGCCCGGGCCAAACATCTGCCGGGCATAGCCACGGGGGCTGTGCCGCGGTGGGATGTAGTAGCCGTTGGGCTCGGTGCCCCACTGTGGGTACAGCGGAAGCGCCACCTGCTCCACACGAATCGTGTAGTACAGGGGATGCCAACGA
>Ga0105096_10000240_pt1 | contig 16958 bp, 13 predicted proteins | sample PPLLak3cmMay2015_FD_87036 | JGI IMG/M metagenome (GOLD analysis project Ga0105096, IMG submission 87036) | Freshwater sediment microbial communities from Prairie Pothole Lake near Jamestown, North Dakota, USA - PPLs Lake P7 Core (1) Depth... | ecosystem: Environmental > Aquatic > Freshwater >... | reverse complement strand
CTCGCCGTGCAGCTCTCGGAGGCCCAGGCCGCCATCGGCCGCCTGGCCGCCGAGCGGGCGGCCCTCGCGGCCACGATCAGCCCGCCGATCCTCGCGGTGTTCGACCGCGTGCTGAAGTACAGAAAGCTCTCCGCCGTTGCCCCCGTGCGCGGGGGCCGCTGCTCCGCGTGCCAGATCCTCATCCGACCGCAGACGGTGAACGAACTCCGCCGCAACGAGATCATCTACCAGTGCGAGAGCTGCCTTCGGATCCTCTATTACGAGGATCTCCCGGCCGCGCCCGCCCCGGCCGCGCCCGCCACCGGTCCCGATCCCGATCCCGATCCCGCGGAGTAGCTTCGAGCATGATCGTCAACATCGACGGCGGCTCCCGGGGAAACCCGGGGCCGGCTGGTTACGGCGCGCGGTTCACGTCTCCCGACGGCACGGTCGTCGCGGAGCTTCGCGAGGCCATCGGCGTCGCCACCAACAACGTGGCCGAATACCGCGGCCTGCTGGCCGCCCTCCGCCACGCGGTGGATCACGGGTACGCCGACCTCACCGTCCGTTCGGATTCGCTGCTGCTGGTCTGCCAGATGCGCGGCGAGTACAAGGTGAAGAACCCGGGCCTGCAGCCGCTGCACGCCGAGGCCCGGCGCCTCGCCGCCCGGCTCGGCCGCGTGCGCTTCGAACACGTGCGGCGCGAGTGGAATGCCGACGCCGACCGGCTGGCGAACGAGGCGATGGACGGGAAGAAGTCAGAAGACAGAAGGGCCTACTGACGACGGTCAGAAGCAAGAAGCCAGAAGGGCCCACTGACGTTCGTCAGCAGCAAGAAGAAGACAAGCTGCACCGGTCGGTCTTCTTCTGGCTGCTAGCTTCTGGCTTCTTACTTCTTCTTGATGATCCCAACCATCCTCCCCGCTCTCTCCCCGTCCACGCGATACGAGTGGAACGTGTCGCGATGACAGGACGTGCAGAGGCGTGACAGGTGTATCTGCGATGCCGGCACGCCCGCAGCGCGCAACTGATCGGCGTTGGCGGTCCAGGTGTCGAGGAAGACAGCCGGGCCGCCGCCGGACGCCGTGGGATCCGTGCCGGGGACGCCGTGGACGGGTTCGGAGGCCGGCTTCGGGCTGAACCAGGCGTCGAGCATGCCCTTCCAGGTTCCCGCCGCCTCGAACGCGGCGCGCACGTCCTGCCCCACGCGGTAGCAGCACGGGCCGATGCTCGGCCCGATGGCCGCAACCAGGTCGCGTGGCGCCGCCCCGAAGTGCTCGCCGAGCGCCTCGACCGCCACTCTCGCCGCGCCGGCGGCGGTGCCGCGCCAGCCGGCATGGACGGCGGCCACACTCCCGCTCCGCCTGTCGGCCAGCAGGATGGGGACGCAATCGGCCACCTTCACGCAGAGGGCCACGGATGGATCGTCGCTTGCCGCGATGTCGGCGACGTTCCAGTCCGGATCGCCGGGTGGAAACACCTGGCGGCGCGAGACGGTCACGACTCGCGTGCCGTGCACCTGCCGCAACCGGACGATCGATTGCGGCGGGACGCGCATCGCCAGCGCCACGTCGTGCCACCCGTCTCCCGCAAAGAGCGGCCCCGGTCCGAGTTCGGGCGCGCGCGTGGTAAAGCAGTGGTCGGCCGCGGCGGCCAGCGCGCGGCAACGGATGGCGGGGCCCCACGCGTAGCGCGCCCACTCGAAGGCGTCTGGCAGCGGAACTTCAGGCATACTGGAGACCTATGACGATTCTGGGCATCGGCCTCGACGCCACCGACATCCCGCGCGTCGAGAAAGCGATCGCGCGCTACGGCGATCGTTTCATCCATCGTATCTTCACGGAGGCGGAAATCGCCTATTGCTCGGGCAAGTACCGCCCCGCGCCCCACTACGCCGGCCGCTTCGCGGCCAAGGAAGCCGCCATGAAGGCGCTCGGCACCGGCCTCGCGCGCGGCGTCACCTGGCGGGACATCGAGGTGGTGCGGGGCGGCGGACCGCCCCGTCTCGTCTTCCGCGGCGGCGCGCTCGGCCATTTCGCGCGGCTCGGCGCGTCCTCGTCGCTGCTGACCATCACCCACGCGGACACGTTGGCGCTGGCCCAGGTCGTCCTCCTCAGGACCGACTGAGGCGGCAACCCGCGTTGGCATCCGGCGCGGCGGCGGACCGCGCAGGATGGCCGCGGGCGGCGGGTCCCGTCCGGATCTCCCGCTCCCTCTTCAGCTTGCCGCGCCACTGCCGTGAGCATGGCGCCAGGCATCGCTCTTGCCCCTCCTCGAACCGTGTCGCAGGCCGGCGTTCAGCACGCCGCATTCCGCGCCCGGGTCCAACGACCATGCCGGCCCGCGACACCCCAGGACCCTCTCCGCCGGGCGCGGCGCAGGCGAGGCTCGAGGAGCACATCATGGTGGTGAAGTTCGCACAGAACGACCGCGGCAACCCTCCCGGCAAGCTGGCTGACGCCGAACTCCATTTCAGCGAGGGGACGCTCGACGGCCTCAAGCTCATCGGGTTCGGAATCTGGGAGCGCAAGAACGGGAACGGCCGGAACGTGACGTTCCCGGCGCGTCAGTACTCGGTGAACGGCGAGCGGCGCAGCTTCGCGCTCCTCCGCCCGGTCGTGGACGCGGCGGCCCAGGATCGCGTGCGCGAGTTCATCCTCCAGGCCTACGCCGAGTACGAGCAGCAGCTCGTCGCGGCGGACTGAGCAAGGAGCCGGGAGACTCAGCGCCGCCCGCGGCCGTCGATCGGCTCGCGGGCGGTGGTCACCGGTTCGCCCGCCAGGAACCGCTGGCGATCACGCGGGTCGTAGAACCTCACCCGCACCGGCCTGCCGACCTCCGCGCGCGGCGGCCAGTCGAGGAGGCCCAGAGGGCTGGACGCGGCGAACCGCTCACGGAACTGAGCCTCTTCCCACGCTTCGAGAACGAAGTACGGCCGGTATCCCTCGCGGTCGAGGAACTCCACGGCCGCGTCGAGGCCATTCGGATCGAGGTGATCGAACCGCAGCGTCGTTCGACCGCCGTACATCCGCAGCGGACCGCTCTCCTGCACGCTCAGCAGGACGGCGCGTTCGGGCAGCGTTCGTGAGGCGAACGCGCCGGCCGCCACATAGCGGCTCTCGAGGCGATCAAGATCGAAGGCGCTGCGCTCGACGGCCGTGGCGACGTACTGCCACACGAGGAGCCCGACGCCGGCCACGACCAGCGGCACGCGCACGACGACCGGCGCCGCCGACGCAAGCCGGACGAGGACGGACGAGGCAAGGACAAGCAGCACTGGAATGGCCGGGAGGAGAAACCGGAGGTACCACCACTCCTCGAACGGCGAGTAAGGCAGGTAGCACGCCAGCACCAGCGCGGCGAACCCGAGGCCGAACCAGGCCTGTGCGGCCCGAGACGCGCCGGGACTTGCCGGCCCCCGGATCCGGGCGGCGAACGGCGCCGCGAGTGCGAGCAGGACGAAGGGCGTCTGCGTTTCGAGCAGCCATCGGAGGTATCGACCGCTGTTGACGGGCACATTCGCCAGGGCGAAAAGATCCGACGCGGCTCCGTAGCCCGACGCCAGGGGCGAGCCATAGAGACGGGTGTTCAGCCAGGCCAGGAACCCGGCCGCAGCGGCGACAGGCAGGGCGCACACGATGGCAGCACGCAGCAGGGCGCGAGGCTTGAGGGATTGACGATGCGCGTGGGCCATGACGGCCGCAATGATCAGCGGCGCGAGGGGCGCGAGGTTCGGGCGCGTCAGCAGGGCCGCCCCCGCGCCGAGGCCCGCCGCGAAGGGCCGCCCGGCGGCTGCTCCCCAGAGGGCGAAGAGCCAGCACGCAGTCACCGGCACGTCGCTCATCGGCTGGACCAGTTGGTAGAGGAACACCGGGCTCGCCGCGACGAGCAGCGCGGCTGCCGCTCCGCTGCCGGCGTCCGCGTACCGGCGCCCGAGGAGAAACGTCAGCCACACGGCCGCTGCGCCGAGCGCCGGCACCACCCAATACACCGCGCCCGTCCCCCCGATGCCGGCCGCCGCCGCCATCGCGAGGGGCAGTCCTGGCGGGTACGTCGGCACGATGATGCCCGGTTCGAGGCCGGGCCGGTATCCGAGCGGCGAGAGGCTCCACTCGGCACGCGGCCAGGGAACAACAGCCGCCAGCGGCTCGGTCAGCACCGGCAGGCCCTTCAGCCACAGGAGGGCCTGGCTCACGTAGCCGTAGGCGTCGGCGCTGCCGGCCACGCGGGTGCCCTTCACCAGTCCGACCAGCATGGTGAGCGCCGCAGCTGCGGCGGCGAGCCACGCCGCCAGCCGATCGCGGGCGTCCCACGCCCGGGAACACGCCGCCCGCTCCCCCGCGCCCCCCACCCGGCACGCGACGGCGATCAGGCACACTCCGGCGGCCAGCAGGTACCACGGCTGGTGCATGCGCAATCGCAGCGCGCCGATGGACCAGTCGATCCCGCCCGTGGCTGCGACGGCTGCGGCAAGCGCCACGGCGCATGCGCCCGCGACCGCGAGAATGCGCCATGCTCGGCGTGGCGCGCGGCTGGGAAAGTCGGGCATGGGTTGTCGCGGGTGTCAGGGGACGATCGGCAGCAGGCGGACGTTCTCCGCGGCGCGCCTGGGCGGGAGCGTCCACTCTTCGCGGAGGCCCTTCTCGAACTCGGACCGATAGAACGCCGCCTTCAGTCCGCCGTCGATGATGTCCCACGGGAGGACGGCGTCGTTGGACCGGTCGCGGTACACGTAGAAGCCGGGGTCGACGCCGGCCTCGGCCGCCGCCGCCCGCCACTGGCCGCCGTTCCGCTCGGCCGCCGCGATGACGGGCGCCACGCGCCTGTCGCCCAGCGACAGCAGCGCCTGGTAGAAGGCATGGCGCTCGGACTTGAGCGAGAAGTACACGTTGTCGATGCCGGCGGTGAGCGACCGCAGCCGCTTGATCGACCGCTCGATCGACGCCGGCGTCTCCATCGGCAGCCACTGGTACGCGGTGCCCGGCTTCGGCACGAGCGGGTTCACGCTGGCGGCGATGCGCCCGATCCGCCCGCGCGGCCGGCCGTGCGCCATCATCCGCTCCTTGATCGCGATCGACAGGTCTCTGATCGCCACCAGGTCCTCGTCGGTTTCCGTCGGCAGGCCGACCATGAAATAGAGCTTCAGGTTCTCGATGCCGTTGCGGAAGATGAGATCGGCCCGGTCGAGGATCTCGTGGTTGGTCATCGTCTTGTTGATCACGCGGCGGAGGCGGTCCGAGCCGGTCTCGGGCGCGATCGTGATCGATCGCTCGCCGCTCTCGCGGAGGATGCGGACGATGGGCTCGGTCAGGTCGTCGAGTCGAAGCGAGGCCGGGCTGATCGAGTAGCCCATCGCGAGCAGTTCCGCGAGCAGCCGATCGATCTCGGGGTGATCGCAGAGCGCGATCGAGACGAGCCCGATGCGGCTGGCGTGCGCGCGGGCGGCTTGCGCAATCGCCAGGATCCGCTCCGCGGGGAACGCCCTGACAGGGAGGTAGTTGTAGCCGGCCCAGCAGAACCGGCACAGGTTCGCGCACCCGCGCACGACCTCCACGAGCAGGCGCGACCCGAATTCGGTGTCGGGGGTGAAGATGACCGTCGAGGGCGGGTCCGCACCGGCCGACGCGGCCAGCGCGGCCTTGCGCACCGGCACGGCGGCGCCGGACCGCGGCGCCGGCTCGAACGCCTCGATCGTTCCCCCCTCGCCGTACCGTACGTGCACGAGAGAGGGCACGTAGAAGCCGCGCTCACGGGCCAGCGCCTCGAGCAGGCCGTCCCGGTCCGCTGCGGCGCCGATCTGGCGCACGAGCGCGGGCACGAGCACTTCGCCCTCACCGGCCGCCACCACGTCGGCGAACGGGGCCAGCGGCTCGGGGTTGACGAAGGTCACCGCCCCGCCGATCACCACGAGCGGGTGACGGGCGCTCCGCTCCGCGGCATAGAGCGGCAGCCCGGCCAGGCGCAGGAGGCTGACGAGGTTGGTGTAGTCCCACTCGAAGGAGACCGAGAACGCGAACACGTCGACGTCCCGCACCGGGGTGCCGGATTCCATGGTGGTGAGCGACCCCGGGCGCTCGAGCGCCGCGGCCAGTTCGCTTCGCCCGGGCAGGAACACGCGCTCGCACGCCACGTCGTCGAGGTCGTTGAACAGACGGTAGACCGTCTGGAAGCCCAGGTTGGACATGCCGACCCAGTACGTGTTCGGGAACGCGAGCGCAACGCGGAGCCGGCCGGCGTGCGGCTTGCGCACGTAACCGACTTCACGCTCGAGGAGGCGTGATGATTCGTCGCGGCGGGAAGCCTTGCCCATGCGTCTGTGCGCCATCACCCGGCGCCCGCGCCTCGCCGGCGCCCGCGCTCCAGCATCTCGCGCTCAGGCGGCGGCGCTCGAAGATGCCGTGGGTGTACGCACTGTACCACGAGGCCGGGGTCAGGCCTGTTTCACCCGCCGCATGAAGGCCGGCACGTCGAGGCCCTCGGCCGCGTCACCCTCGGCGGCCGCCGCGGCGTCGAGGCCCGCCGACGAATCGATGGTCAAGGCCAGCGGCACCCCGACCGCCGGCGCGGCGACACCGACACCGTGCCGCCGGGCGATGGTCAGGCGCGAGGCTCCGTCGCCGTTCAGCCACGACGTGTAGTTGCCGAGGTCCACCGGCGTATGGCCGGCGCTGCCGGGCACGACGGCCCGGGCTCCCGGCCGATCGAAGCCGGTGGCGATCACGGTGAGCTTCACCTGGCCGTCGAGCGTCGGGTCGATGACGGCGCCGAAGATGATGTTCGCCTCCTCGTGGGCGGCCTCGTGGATGATGGTCGACGCCTCGTGAACCTCGACCAGCGACAGGTCGGATCCGCCGGTGACGTTGATGATCACGCCCCGCGCGCCGTCGATGGACGCGTCCTCGAGGAGGGGGCTCGAGATCGCCTTCCTGGCGGCGTCCACGGCCCGCGTCTCGCCGTAGCCGATGCCGGTGCCCATCACGGCGACGCCCATGCCGGTCATGATCGTCTTCACGTCGGCGAAATCCAGATTGATCAGGCCGGGCAGCAGGATGAGGTCCGAGATGCCCTGGATGGCCTGGCGCAGCACCTCGTCGACGGCGGCAAACGCGTCGAGCAGCGGCGTCTTGCGGTCGATCGTGCCCAGCAGGCGCTCGTTGGGGATCGTGATGACGCTGTCGACGCAGTCGCGCAGCTCCTCGAGCCCGCGCTCCGCCTGGATGGCCCGCTTGCGGCCCTCGAACGTGAACGGCCGGGTCACCACCGCGATGGTCAGCGCCCCGAGTTCGCTCGCGAGGCTGGCGATGACGGGCGCGGCGCCGGTGCCGGTGCCGCCGCCGAGGCCCGCGGTGACGAACACCAGATCGGCGCCGTCGATGGCCTGGATGAGCTTGTCGGTGTCCTCGAGCGCGGCGTGCCGTCCGACGGAGGGGTCGGCGCCCGCGCCGAGGCCCTTGGTGAGCTTCTCGCCGAGCTGCACCTTCACCGACGCCGCGTTCATGCGGAGCGCCTGGACGTCGGTGTTGGCGACGATGAACTGCACACCATCGAAGCCTTCACGCACCATGCGGTTCACGGCGTTGCTGCCGCCGCCGCCGACGCCGATCACCTTGATGCGCGCGCCGGCATGCGACACGTCGTCCATCATCATCCTGAACGGCGCTGCGGCCGCACGTGAACCGGCTGAGGGCTGGTTGTCGATCGGGTTCGGCATCGATGGTCTCCACGCTTCGAAAGTCCACGGTGTCTAGAAGAATTCCTTGAACACACCCTTGACGAGTTCGGTCAGCCGGCCGATCCCGCGGCCGGAGGCCTGGGCTCCCTCGTGGGCGCGCAGGCGGTGCGCGCGCAGGAGCAGTCCCACGGCGGTCGCGAACGACGGGTTCCCGACGTGGTCGGCCAGCCCGCCGAGGCCCGCTGGCGCGCCGCGGCGCACGGGCATGTCGAAGATCTGCTCCGCGATCTCGACCATGCCGCCGAGGTTGGCGCCGCCCCCGGTGAGCACGATGCCGGAGTTGAGCGACTTCTCGTAGCCCGCGCGGTGAATCTCGTCCCACACGAGGTGGCACATCTCCTCGGCGCGCGGCTGCAGCACCTCGGACAGGATGCGCCGCGCCAGCGTGCGGGGCGCCCGGCCGCCGACGCTGGCCACGTCCATGGTGTCGTCGTCGCCGACCATGGACGACAGGGCGCAGCCGCAGCGGCGCTTCAGCGTCTCGGCCTCCGGGATCGGCATGCGCAGGCCGACGGCGATGTCGCTCGTGAAGTGATCGCCGCCGAGGGGCACCACGGCGGTGTGCCAGAGGAACCCGCGCTCGAAAATCGCGAGGTCGGTCGTGCCGCCGCCGATGTCGACCACGGCCACGCCGAGTTCCTTCTCGTCGGGCGTCAGCACGGCCTCGCTCGCCGCGAGCTGCTCGAGCACCGACTCCTGCACGTTGACACCGGCCTTGTTGACGCAGCTCACGATGTTCTGCGTGGTCGTCGCGCCGCCGGTCACGATGTGGACGTTGACCTCGAGGCGGGCGCCGGTCATCCCGATCGGGTTCCCGATGCCGTCCTCCTCGTCGACGACGAAATCCTGGGGCAGCACGTGCAGGATCTCGCGGCCTCCGGGCAGGCTGACGGCCCTGGCCGCGTCGATGGCGCGCCGGACGTCGTCACGCGTGATCTCGCGGTTGCGGCCGGCAACGGCCACCACGCCCCGGCTGTTGAAGCCTTTGATGTGCGTCCCGGAGAGCGACACGTAGGCGTTGTCAATCTCGATCCCCGCGGTGAGTTCGGCGGCCTCGACGGCCTTCCGGATCGACTCGACCGCGGCTTCCTGGTTCACCACGGCGCCGCGGCGGATGCCCTGCGACTCGGCCACGCCCAGCCCGATGATCTCGATCTCGCCGTTGCCCATGACCTCGCCGACGATGGCCGCCACTTTCGACGTCCCGAGATCGAGCCCGACCAGGTGCCGCTCTTTTCGTCCCACGATTCCCCCACGCTACCGTGTCAGCCCGGCGCCCGCGTTCCTGGCGGGCCGCGCGCCGGCCGTCTGTGCCCTGGCGCCGGCCGTCGCCGCGACGCCAACGTAGACGCGCTCGCCGAAGCGCACATCCACGTAATCGATGTCCGGCACCTGCTCCCGAAGCGCCGCCTGCAGGCGGACGTACGAGTCGAGGCGCCCGGCGAACTCCGTCTCGCCGAGGCGAACGACGGCCGGGTCGCCGTCGAGAATCACGCGCACGTCGTGCGGATGGCCGGCGTCGATCTGCGACACGAGCCGCGCAAGGTCGGGCCGCGCGCGAAGCTCGGACATCAGCCGCGAGACGAGCTGGCCCCGCGTGCGGTCGACTTCCGGCGGCGCCGACACGGGCGTCACGATCATGCCGTCGATGATCGGCAGGTCGCAGTCCGCGTACCGCGGCCCGTACTCGTCGATGACCGTGCCGGCCGCGTCGACGAGAAACAGGTTCCCTCCGGCGCGCGCGATGCCCATCGGCACACGCTCGCGCAGTTCGACCAGGATCGTGCCGGGCAGGCGGCGGCGGAGCGTCGCGTCGGCCACCCACGCGGAGGCGAACAGCCTCGATCGCCAGCGATCGAGGTCGACCGCCAGCAGGCCCTGGCCGGTCATCCCCTCGAGCAGGGCGGCGACCTCGCCGGCGTGCACCCGCTGGTTGCCGACGACCTGGATGTGCTGCACGCGAAGCCACGGGAGGTCGACAGCGGCCGTCGCGGCCCAGAGGCCGGCGCCCGCGAGCAGGCCCGCCAGCGCCGCCACCTTCACGACGCGCCACAGCGGGCGCGCGCGCGGGTGCCGCCGTCTGGTGGCGAGCATCGGGCTGCGGCGGAAACGGCGATCGGCCGGCGCGGTGACGGACATGTCAGCTCCGCCCTTTCTCGCGACGGCCCAGGGCCTCGAGCACCCGTGGGCCGACGGTGCCGATGGACCCGGCGCCCAGGGTGATGACGGCGTCACCCGGCTGCGCCAGCGACATCACGGCGCCGACCACCTCGTCGATCGTGCGGGCCAGGTGCAGGCGGCCCGCGAGCGGCACCGTGATGGCCTCGGCAAGCGCCTCGACGGTCACGCCGGGGATGGGATCCTCGCCCGCGGCGTAGATGTCCGCGAGCACGAGCTCGTCGGCCCCGGCGAGCGCCGGGCCGAAGCGGTCCATCAGCCTGGCGGTGCGCGAATAGCGGTGCGGCTGGAACGCGACAATCAGCCGGCGGCCGAGCGCGGCCCGCGCCGCGTCGAGCACCGCGCGAATCTCGGTCGGGTGATGGCCGTAGTCGTCAATGACCAGGACGCCGGCCGCCTCGCCGAGGCGCTGGAACCGGCGGTCAGCGCCGCGGAACCCGGCGAGGGCGCCGGAGACCGTTCCGGCGTCGATGCCCAGTTCGAGGCCGACGGCCACGGCGGCGAGGGCGTTCAGCAGGTTGTGGCGGCCCGGCACCGACAGGCGCAGCGTGCAGAGCGGCGACGTCGGCTGCGCCCGCAGCCCGACGGCGTCCTTCAGGCCCGCGCCCGGAACGACCCGGCACGCCCAGGTGTCGCCGGCCTGCATCACGCCGGTGCCGACGACGTCGGCATCGGCGGCGTCGAGGCCGTACGTGATCACGCGGCGCGTCATGCGCGGAACGAGGCCCCGGACGTGCGGGTCGTCGAGACAGGCCACGACGGCGCCGTAGAACGGCACCTTGTTGGCGAAGTCGAGGAACGACTGGCAGAGATCGTCGAAGTCGCGGTACGCCTCGAGGTGCTCCTCGTCGATGTTCGTCACAACGGCGATCGTCGGTGTCAGCCGCAGGAACGACCGGTCGCTTTCGTCGGCCTCCACCACCATGTACTCGCCGCGGCCGAGGCGGGCGTTGCTGCCGAAGGCGGAGAGCTTGCCGCCGATCACCGCCGTCGGGTCCAGCCCGGCCCGTTCGAGCACGAGCGCCACCATCGACGTGGTCGTCGTCTTGCCGTGCGCGCCGGCCACGGCGATGCCGGACCGCAGCCGCATCAGCTCCGCGAGCATCTCGGCCCTCGGAATCACCGGAATGCGGCGCCGGCGGGCGTCGGCGAGTTCGGGGTTGTCGGGCCGCACGGCCGACGAGTAGACCACCACTTCCGCGTCCCCGACGTGCGCGGCGTCGTGCCCTTCGGCCACGCGGACCCCGAGGCCCCGGAGCCGCTCGGTGGCCTCGGACGCTTTCAGGTCGGATCCGCTGACGGCATAGCCGAGGTTCGAGAGCAGCTCGGCGATGCCGCTCATCCCGATCCCGCCTATCCCGACGAAGTGCACGCGCTGCGTGCGGCCAAGCACCATGCTTCCTCTAGTTCGTGGCCGAGGCGCGCTGCGAGATGTTCAGCAGCACGCCCATGCCGGCCAGGCTGATGATGAGCGACGATCCGCCGGCGCTGACGAACGGGAGCGTGAGGCCCTTGGTCGGGAGCAGACCCAGCACCACGCTCATGTTGACGAACGCCTGCACCGCGATCATGGCGGTGAGGCCCAGGGCGAGCAGCGAACCGAACGCGTCCGGCGCGCGCGACGCGGTCCTCAGCCCGCGCCACGTGATCAGGCAGAAGCACACCAGCAGGACCGTGGCCCCCACCAGGCCCAGCTCCTCCGAGACGACGGCGTAGATGAAGTCGGTGTGCGGGTAGGGCAGGTAGCCGAGCTTCTGCACGCTGTAGCCCAGCCCGTTCCCCGTCAGGCCTCCCGACCCGACGGCGATGAGCGACTGCACCAGCTGGTACCCGGAGTCCTCCCGGTCCGCCCACGGATCCAGGAAGGCCGTGAGCCGGCGGACCCGGTAGTCGGAGAACAGCGCCGCCGCGGCGACGACGGGCACGATGCCGAGGGCGCCCGGCGCGATGAACCGCCAGGGCAGGCCCGCCGTGAACACCATCACGGCCACGATGACCAGCAGGACGACGGAGCTGCCGTAGTCCGGCTGGCGCATGATGAGGGCCAGCATCGGCACGAGGACGACCACGATCGGGCCGATGGCGTACCTGGGTTCGCCGATCCGGTCCATGCGCCGTTCGAGCACCGCCGCGGTGAACAGGATGAGCGCGAGCTTGGCGAGCTCCGACGGCTGGATGCCGACGCCCGCCACCGCGAACCAGCGCCGGGTGCCGTTGATCGTCGGACCGACGATCAGCACGGCCACCAGGGCGACGAGCGTGATCCCGACGAGCCCGAGAATCAGGCGGGGGTCGCGGTAGCGCACGTAGTCGATCCGCATCGCCACGAACATCGTCAGCAACCCCATGGCGGCGAACACGAGCTGCTTCGCCAGGTAGGCGTTCGGCCGGCCGGGTCCCCCTCCCGCCATGAGGTTCGAGGCGCTGTAGACCATCACGACGCTGACGGCGACCAGCAGCAGTGTCGTGAGGAACAGCACCCGATCGCTTTTCAGCTTGCGTGCCATGTGTGCGAAACCCTAAAGTCTCCCGCCGTGTGCACCGACAAAGGAAGCGGCGCCGGACAGCCCGGCGTTCTTGGAAGCGGCTTCATAACCCGTTCTTGCGGCACGTCCCATCCGCCGCCCGCAGGTTATGAAACCGGTCCATGTGTGTGAGCCGTCAGCAGTCATCAGTCGGATCCTGGGCATGGACACCAGCTCCCCGCGCGGGGCCGCGCGGGGTCCCAGCAGCCAGCTCCATGCCGCGCGGAGCCGACTGACGACTGCTCACGGCTCACACTCGCCTGTACGCGCGCCTTCCCCTCCCGTCATCTCCCTCCGCAGAGCGGCCACCTCGGCCTTGAAGGCCCGGCCGCGCGCGGCGTAGTCCTCGAACATGTCGAAGCTGGCGCACGCGGGGGCCAGCAGCACGCTGCCCCCGGGCGATGCGGCCGCCACGGCGGTGCGCACAGCCTCGGCCATCGAGGCAGCCATCGTCACATCGGCCGCCCCGTCGAACGCGTCCTGCATCAGCGGCGCGGATTCGCCAATCGCCACCACCGACGCGCCCCGCGACGCGAGCGCGGGCCGCAGCAGCCGGAGGTCGCCGCCCTTGAAGCGGCCGCCCATGATGACCACCAGGCCGCGGCCGAACGTCTCGATGGCCTGCCTGGCCGCGTCGATGTTGGTGGCCTTCGAGTCGTTGACGAACCGGACGCCGCGGATCTCGTCGATCAGCTCCATGGCGTGCTCGAGGCCGGCAAACGACGCGCTGGCCCCGGCCACCGCCTCACAGCCGGCGCCCACCGCGCGAGCGATGGCCGCCGCCGCCAGGACGTCGGCCAGCAGGTGCGGCCCGACCAGCCGCACGGCGCTCGTCTGCACGAGCCTGGTGTCCCCTGCCGGGCCGCGCTCCACGATCCAGCCGCCGGCCACGGTGATGCCCGCGTCGATGTGCGCATCCCGTGCGAAACGCACGACCCTGGCCCGGCCCGCGGCGGCCATGGCGAGCGCCCGCGCGTCGTCGGCATTCGCCACACTGATGTCGCGATCGGTCTGCCTCGCAAAGATGCGCGCCTTCGCGGCGGCGTACTCCTCGACGGTGGCGTGACGATCCAGATGGTCGGCGGTCAGGTTGAGCAGCGCCGCGATCCAGGGGTGGAACGTGTCCGTGGTCTCGAGCTGGAAGCTGCTCACCTCGACGACGTGCACCGTCTCGGCCGTCGACAGGGCCACGTGGCTCGCGAGCGGGGTGCCGATGTTGCCGCCGACCAGCACCCGCACGCCCGCGGCCTCGAGCATCCGCCCCGTGAGCGCCGTCGTTGTCGACTTCCCTTTCGTGCCGGTGATGGCCACCACGCGCCCGCGCAGCCATCGCGACGCCAGCTCCACTTCGCCGATGATCGGCACGCCCGCCGCCCGCGCCGCCGCGACCGCCGGCTGGTCGAAGGGCACACCCGGGCTGATGACGACGAGATCCGAGCCGGTCAGGAGGCCCTCGGGATGCGAGCCGAGCGCGAGCGAGACACCGATGGCGGCGAGCTCCGCGGCCGCGTCGAGCGCCGGACGGAGGTCGGTCAGCGTCACGCCGGCGCCGCGCTCGACGAGCAGGCGCGCGGCGGCCACGCCGCTCGCGGCCCCGCCGACCACCGCCACGCGTGTTCCGCGAACCGTGAACTCGCTCATCTCGACCTGCTGCCTGCGCGTTGCCGCCGCCGCGAGGCTCACGCCCCGGCCGCCTTGACCCGATCTGCCACGGCGTCGGTGCGGACGCCGCGGGATCCCTTCACCAGCACCACGTCGCCCGGGCGCAGCATGGGGACGAGGAGGTCGGCCGCGGCCTCGCTCGTGCCGACGTGCCGCACCGCCGCCGCCGGCATCCCCGCGGCGACGGCCGCGGTCGCCATGGCGATCGCCGGCGCGCCGCCCACCGTCACCAGGTGCGTCAACCCGGCGTGCGCCGCCGCGCGGCCGCATGCCTCGTGCAGGGCGATGGCCTGCCCGCCCAGCTCGAGCATCTCGCCGAGCACCGCGAGCCGCCGCGAGCACCCGCGCTCGGCCGCCACGGCTTCGAGCGTGCGCTGCAGCGCCTGCGGATTCGAGTTGTACGAGTCGTCAACCAGCGTGATACCGGACGCGAGGCGCCACACCTCGCCGCGTCGCGCCGCGGGCCGGATCGCGGCGAGGCGCTCGACCATGGCGCAAAGCGGCACGCCGTACTCGCCCGCCACCGCCATGGCGGCAAGGGCGTTGGCGAGGTGCCCGCGCCCGAGGAGCGGCACGTCGACGGCGGACGTGCCCCACGGCGTGGTCACCATCGCGTGCGTGCCGGCAAGCCCGCGGTCGATCACGCCGGCCGCCGACACACCGGCCGGTACGCCGATCCCGAAGGTCACGACACGCGCCGACGCCGGCGTCACCCTCGCCATCACGAGGGGGTCGGCGGCGTTGGCGACCACCAGCGACTCCGGCGTAGCGCCCTCGAGGATCTCGGCCTTGGCGTCGGCGATGGCGTCCAGCGACGCGAAGAACTCCGAGTGGACCTCGGCCACCAGCGTCCAGACGCGCACGTCGGGCTCGGCGAGATCCACGAGCACGCGGATCTCTCCCGCGTGGCTCATCCCCAGTTCGACCACCGCAATCTCGGGGCCGTGGCGGAGCTCGAGCAGCGAGAGCGGCAGCCCGATGTGGTTGTTGAAGTTGCCCTGGTTGCGGAACACGCGGTAGCGCGCCAGGAGCAAATCGGCGGTGATCTCCTTCGTCGTGGTCTTCCCGGCGCTGCCGGTGATCGCCACCACCTGCGCGCCAGACGCGCGCCGGACGTGCTTCGCCAGGCGCTGCAGGGCGCGCGTCGTGTCGTCGACCTGCACGGCCACGACCGCGGCGCCCATCGGCTGCGGCAGCGCCGAGGGATCGGAGACGACCACCCCTGCGGCCCCGGCCCGGAGGGCCTCGCCGACGAACCGGTGGCCGTCGAGCCGCTCCCCGATGATCGCCACGTAGATGTCGCCGGCCCGCAGCGTGCGCGAGTCGATCGACACGCCGCCGATCACGGCGCCGGCGGGCCCGGCGACGAGCGATCCCGCCATGGCCGCGGCCGCCTGCGCGGCGGTGAGCCGCACGGCGGCGGGCGCGCTCATGACGCCCTCCGCATGCGCCGCCGCTCGAGCGCGAGCCGGGCTTCGCTCACATCGTCGAACGGGAGCACGCGATCGCGGATGACCTGGTACTTCTCGTGACCCTTCCCGGCGATGACCACGACGTCGCCCGGGCCGGCCTCGGCGACGGCGCGGTCGATAGCCGCGCGGCGGTCCGCCAGCCGCCACCAGCGCAACCCGACGCTCGTGGTCGATGCCGCGCCCCCGGCAGGCCGGCCGCGGTCCTGCGGCGGCGCGAAGCCGAGTTCGATTTCGTCGATGACGCGATCGGGATCCTCGGAGCGCGGGTTGTCCGAGGTGAGCCCCACCGTGTCGCTCAGGCGCGCGGCGACGGCGCCCATCAGCGGGCGCTTGCTCCGGTCGCGGTCGCCGCCGCAGCCGAACACGGTGGTGAGGCGCGCGGCGGCGATCGGCCGCACCGCCTCGAGCAGGTTCTTCAGCGCGTCGTCGGTGTGGGCGTAGTCGACAATGACCGTGACGTCGTCGCCGGGCAGGGACACGATCTGGAAACGGCCCGGCACCGACGTGACGCCCGCGAGTCCCGCCTCGATGGCCTGCGCCGGCAGTTCGAGGGCCACGCCCGTCGCCACCGCCGCGAGGAGGTTGTACACGTTGAACCGGCCGGCAAGCGGCGACCGGACACGCACGGGGCCCGCCGGCGTGCGCGCGACGAAGGACAGGCCCATGAGCGCGGTCGGCATCGATTCCGGCGTGACGTCGGCAGGCCTGTCCACCGCGTAGGTCACGCAGCGGGGCAGTTCGGCGGCCAGCACGGCGCCCCGCCGGTCGTCGGCGTTCACCACGGCCGGGGCGCCGCCCGGCAGGAGCTCGAAGAGCCGCCGCTTGGCTGCGAAGTACCGCTCCATGTCGTCGTGGTAGTCGAGATGGTCGCGCGTGAGGTTCGTGAAGACCGCCGCGGCGAAACGGGTGCCGTCGACACGCTGGAGCGCGAGCGCATGCGAGGAGACCTCCATGGCGCACGCCCCGCAGCCGGCGTCGAGCATCTCGCGCAGCATCCGCTGCACGTCGGGAGCCTCGGGCGTGGTCCGCGCCGCGTCGCGCACGTCGCTGCCGACCCGGTACTGCACCGTGCCCATCAGGCCGCACGGGATGCCGGCGGCCTCGATCGCCGCATGCACGAGGTACGACGTGGTGGTCTTGCCGTTGGTGCCGGTGATGCCGACCACGCGCATCCGTCGGCTCGGATGGCCGTGGAAGTGCGAGGCGAGGAGCGCGAGTGCCAGACGCCCGTCGCTGACGGTGATCCACGGGACCGGGCACCCCTCCGGGGCGCCGGTCTCGGCGACAACGGCCGCGGCGCCTTTCGCGATGGCCTGCCCGGCGAAGGCGGCGCCGTCCGCCTGGGCCCCTCTCACCGCGACAAACAGCGCCGACGGCGACACCGCCCGGGAGTCGTATGCGATGGACCCG
>Ga0105096_10000237_pt1 | contig 17000 bp, 14 predicted proteins | sample PPLLak3cmMay2015_FD_87036 | JGI IMG/M metagenome (GOLD analysis project Ga0105096, IMG submission 87036) | Freshwater sediment microbial communities from Prairie Pothole Lake near Jamestown, North Dakota, USA - PPLs Lake P7 Core (1) Depth... | ecosystem: Environmental > Aquatic > Freshwater >... | reverse complement strand
CAACCCACCGGCCTGGTGAGAGGAATGGAAGGGGTCACTTCCTCTCTGGTGTACTCGATCGCTATCACGCTGGCGAGGCTGATCGTGGACCGAGTATGTATATAAAAGTCTACCGTACCCTGTCAATCCGAAACAAGGGGCGATTATCCTCCCCCCTAGGATTTCGATTGGAGCAGATGCAAGAGCCCTCCTGCCGCCGTCGCCCGGACCGCCTCATTAGCATCGTGCATTCCCTCCATCATCAGGGGAATTTCCTCGCGATCTCCGATATGGCCCAATGAACGAAGGGCAACAATCTTGGGACCAGGCAGTGAATCGGCCGTGAGCCCGCCCAAAAATGAGACGGCCGCCTTTGCATTCGGCTTGGTCGCCTTCCCCAGCGCAAACGCGATCGAGGCACGGGCGGCCGTATCGCTTTGCCGTGCAAGCGCTCTGGCCGTCTCGACCACTGTCTCAAAGGGCTGGCCGAGTTGCAGCAACGACGCCACAGCCGCCGCCCGCACCGTCATCTGCCCGTCTCCCAACAACTGTGAGATCGCCGGCACCGATTCGACACTGTGCAGATCAGCCAGACCCGCCGCCGCGGATTCGCGCACCCCCGGAATCGGATCTTTCAATAACAGCTCTATTTTCTCACGGGCCTCTTTCCATCCCAATTGCCCCAGCCCTCTGGCCGCGATTCCCCGTACAGACGGCTGACCGTATGTCAGCAACTCCACAAATAAGGGAGCGCCCCGCTGATCCTTCAGATCGGCCATCGCCCGCATGGCATCGGTTCGATCATCCGGGTTGGCTGCATCAGCGGCCTTACGCAGATCATCCCAGGCCTCTTTCTTCCCCAATCTGATCAAGGCCGCATAGGCAGCAATCCGCACAGGGGACAGCTCATCCTTCGCCGCCGTTTCGATAAGAGGAAGCACCGAATGATCGCCTGACCGTCCGAGCGCTTTGACAACCCGCGTCTTCACCTCGCCCGCCGGATCCTCCAGTGCCCCACGCAGCTTTTTCGACTTTCGTCCGGCCTCAGAGCGGCCCAGCCCTTCGACAGCCAACGCGCGAACCGGCGCAGATCCATCACTCAATCCGTCCTCGAACAGAGGCACAGCCTCATTCGAATCGATTTCCTTCAGTGCCGTGTAGGCGGCCCCTCGCATTTGCTCGCGCATATCCTTCACGAGCACCACAATCATGCCGAGCGCCACCTCACGAAGCACCGGCTCGTCGTCGCGCTTGAGAGACTGGGCCAGCAGATCGTACTCATCCAACGATTCTTTCGGCTTGCCCATATTGATCAGAGCCCGAATTTTGAGCCGTCTGACATCGGGAGCCGCGCTTTTTTCCTTATCGAGCTTGGCCAGCTCTTCGAGCGCCTGCTGATAGGCCTTCTTCTCGAAGGCTGTCTGGGCTTCTTTGGGAACGGAGGGCGCCCCGGCCATGAGTCCTGAGGGATTGAGCCATGCGAGCACGCACAGGAGTCCCGCGACTGCCATTCCACCCTGTTTGCAAATCCTTTGGGTCATCAGTGTTCCTTGCCGCCCCGCTACCCTTGCACTCTGGGCCCTGCGGGGCTTGCCCGTTTTTTATACCCGGGAGGCTCATCAAAATAATAATCCGGCTGAGGAGAGAGCCGGATTCGTTCGTACTCCACCGACCAGGCTCGATCGCGACTCACCAGCTTCAACACAATCCCTGCTTCCACATCAACCCATTCGAAAAATCGTTCGACCCGGCCATGGCGATCGGTCTGCACCTCAAACAACTGTGCGGGCCGACCAACTGCCGTCGCATCTCCGATCAACACCCGTTCTGTCTCACCGGGCAATAGGGGGCGGACCGGCAACACATCGTCCACATCCACCGGCGTGACCAACAACTCCTTCCGCTGTGCGAGAAGATACCAGGTTTCGGCTTTGTCCAAGCGAATAATCTCAATCGCCGCATACCCATAGTCGGTCTTGATGGCGTACTTATATTCCAGACGGATCCGGTCACCTTTCGCAAACACCTGTGCCTGATGTCGTCGGCCTTCGACCTGCTTGATGAGAGTCCCGGAGAATTCAACGGCCGGCGCCGCCGATTCACCGCCGCGGGCTGGATTGACGGCGATGCCTGACAGGACCGAGAGCGCGAGACACACAGACCCTATCCGCGCCCTCATACAAAGGATGCCTGAAGAGCCCATCAATGCTGGTGTTCCACGAGCGGCTGGATGTCGATCGAGTAGCCCAAGGACTCCGGGCCGAAACGGGGATTGTCCATTACCTTGTAGGCGGAACGATTTCCTTTGGGAGCCTGCAACGAGAGCTGTTCCTTCAGCTTGCCGTCCGCCTGAACCGTCACCATCTTGGTCAGACCTGGCCCAGTCTGTGGATGCCAGACCACCAACTGGTAGGTCCCCGGTGGAATGTGATCGATCTTAAAGGCACCGGTGCTATCGGTCAGCGCATAGTAGGGGTTGTTGACCGCCATCGCCCAGCTTTCCATATAGGCGTGAAACCCGCACTGCATATAAAAGGTCCGGCGGCCCTTGTTCAGATACACCGGCCCCACCAGAGAGGCTCCCGGGGCATGATTGTGCATGGCATGAATGTCGCCACGACGATGCAGATGATTCATCACCAGTGGAGTGTTGAACAACGTCCGTGCGCCGGCTTCCGGGGAAGTTTCATATCCTTGAATGTCGTGCATCACGGGATCCATGTTAATGACTTCCACGGCATGGCCGTTCCGAACGATCGTCATGAACGGCTGAAACATACAATCCCGCGCTTCGATCAAAGGAACCGACGTTTCGAACGGCTTGCCCGCCTCCACGCCCTCGAGCAACACAATCGCGTCCTTCAATCAGGCGTCCGGGCTCACAACGAAATCGCGCAACAACCGCCAGCCCCGGCCATTAGAGATCCGCCCGCAATAGACGGGATCCGGAAAGGTGATCAAGTTGAATCCCTTGGTTTCCGGAACGACACCATCCAGCCGCACAACGCCTTCAATCGAACCACCGTGAGGCACGTCAATCACGTCATAGGCCAGCGCCGGAGACGTACTGACCGCTATGAGCAGCAACCAGATGATTGCGATCTTTCCGTTGCCTGTCTTCTGTTGACGTGCCTGGCCATTCATCGTAGGTGCCTCCGTAGAGAAATGAACTATCCAGTTGCAGCATCGTACCAAATGGCCGCCACAAAGAAAAAGGGGGAAGCCTTGCGGCTTCCCCCTTCGCTCTCATCCCTTGTCTCCTACTAGACGCAGGAGAAAGGATGTTACCTCGCTGCGACCGGGATCACCTGCACCGGTTGCTCAACCGACGCACTCTTCATCCAGGCGCCCGTCACATGCAGCGGCAACAACCGCTGATCACCGGACGGCAACACTCGCACATAGCCCCACTGGCCGGACTGTGAGTACGGCAACCGCTGGTTGCTGTACACATAGTCGCCTGGCTGACGGTACGGACCTCCTGCCGAGGGGATAAAGGCATCAATCGTCTCGGAACCGGAGAACTCAACGACACTGATCGTGGCTACCGCTTCCATGTCGCCAAGCATACGGGTAGGCACACAAACCCGTGGCTTGTGAGATAACATGGACCGGCCTCCTTGTTATTTATGGTGGGCTATGTAGAAAAAATCGAGAAACGAAATACACACGATGCGTGTATAAAAGACCGTTGCCTTACAGACGAAATCGCCTGATCCACCTCAGAGAAGCCGCACGATACTCAACTGAAAAGTCTATGTCAACCCCTTTGGACAGTCGCGGCCATCGATGCTGAACGCGCCCAATTGCGCACTATAGCGTGATAACAACATCGCGATTCAGATGGTCGATGCTGCTCCCCGGTTCAAGGGAAAGGACTCAGTCGCCCCCCTGATCTAGGGCAAGCTACTCGCCAGATGTCGGTTAATCCGTCTGTCATTCCATGTCCCAAATCATCTAGTGGGGGATGGCATCTACCGGGGAGAGAGTTCGGGTATTTAGGCCTAGGCCCTCATCTTTTCCTTCCTCCTCCCGGTTGTGCGATAATGAAACATGCTTTGGAAACGCTGGTTGGTCGGCGACCCGCTGAAGACTGCGCAAGCAGCGCACGAACGGCTCTCTAAAACCCTCGCACTGGCGGTGTTTTCATCGGACGCCCTCTCGTCCGTCGCCTACGCGACCGAAGAAATTCTCCTCGTCTTAGTACCTGCAAGCATCGCCTTGGCCCATCTTTCCATCCCCATCAGTTTCATGATCGTGCTTCTGCTCGCGATTTTGACTCTGTCGTACTCACAGATCATCTTCGAGTATCCCGGAGGCGGAGGGTCGTATATCGTTTCAAAATCCAATCTGGGCGAGTGGCCGGGATTGACTGCAGCCGCTTCGCTCATGATCGATTACGTCCTGACCGTCGCCGTCAGCGTGGCCGCCGGAATTGCCGCCATTACCTCCGCATTCCCGATTCTCTTTCCGCACAGAACTGCATTAGGTGTGTTTGCCATCTTCGTCGTCCTCCTGGTCAACCTCCGGGGCGTGCGCGAGTCCGGAAAAGTCTTTGCCGTCCCCACCTACCTGTTCATCGGAACCTTATTGCTTATGATCGGGATTGGAGCGGGTCAACTTCTGTCCGGTCATATGCCTCCGGTCGAAGCCCAGAGCCAGGCCGGCCAAACCGCCGTAGAAACGATCTCACTCTTCTTGCTCCTTCGCGCCTTCTCGTCGGGTTGTACCGCGCTCACCGGCGTCGAAGTCATCTCAAACGGGGTCTCCGCATTCCGGGCTCCCGAACCGAGGAATGCCGCCATCACGATGGTGGTAATGGCCGCCGTCTTGGGCACGTTGTTTATGGGAATCAGCACCCTGGCCTATCAGCTCGGCGTCATCCCGAAAGCAGATGAAACCGTAATCTCACAAGTAGCCCATGCCACGTTCGGCGATGGCACGCTCTATTATTTGGTGCAAGTCACCACGATGATGATCCTGATTCTTGCTGCCAACAGCGCCTTCGCCGGCTTTCCTCGCCTGGCATCGCTACTTGCGCGCGATAGCTTCATGCCGCATCAAATGGCCGTCATGGGCGACCGCCTGGTGTTTTCGAACGGCGTTATCATCTTAGGTGTGCTGTCCGGGTTGCTGATCATCCTGTTTCAAGGCGACACCCACGCCTTAATTCCGCTATACGCCGTCGGCGTATTCCTCTCCTTTACTCTGTCACAGGCCGGGATGGTCCGACGCTGGCTCATCAAGCGGGGGCCCCATTGGAAAATGAAACTTACCATCAATGGTGTCGGCGCCGTCACTACCGCCATCGCCACGCTCATCATTGCCAGCACCAAGTTCTCGCACGGCGCCTGGATCTCGATCGTATTGATCCCACTCTTCATCTTGATGTTCCGCGGCATCCGTTCACACTACAAAGCCGTGTCGGAGCAAGTTACCCTGGACCGCCGGGGAGCCCGGCCTCCCATGCCTCGGCGCAATATCGTGGTGCTGCCCATCAGTGGCGTCAACCGCGCTGTCGTCCGTGCCGTGGACTATGCACGCAGCCGCCCAGGAGAAGTACGTGCCGTCCTCGTGGATCTCGACCCCGAAGAAACCGCCAAGATTGAAATCCAATGGGCCCAATGGGGCTGTGGGGTGCATCTCATTGCCCTCCCCTCACCGTACCGCTCCGTTCTTGGATCCCTGCTCGACTACATTGAGGAAATACTGCAAAAGGAACCGGATACTTGGGTTACTGTCGTGATCCCGGAAATTCTTCCGGCTCGCTGGTGGCAAAACATTCTGCACAATCAGCGTGCGTTGATGCTCAAGGCGGCGCTGTTGTTTAAGGATCGCGTCGTCCTGACGGATGTACCCTTCCACCTCACGAGGTAACTGTGCAGCGTGAGATGTTAGACGTGAAACGTGAAACGAGCGGACTGGCCGTCTCATTCTTCGCGCTCATCATGCTCATCAACGCACAGTCAGGACAGGCCTGGGCCTTCAAAATTCTATCCCCCGCCGACGGCGCCACGATGAAATCCGGTCAAGCCATCACAGCCAAAGTCGATCTCGGCGCGGACAGCGGCATCGTCAAGGTACGCTACTACTGGTACGGAGAACTGGCCGAGACCCTTGTGCAACAGGACGACTCCGACGCTTCGATCATGCCCCAACAAGACAAGCTGAGCGATGATCGGTTCTCTCAGAAAGACAGCATCTCCAGCGCCCCGGTCGTCGCAATAGCCGCCCTCTCGTCAGGCTCCGACCAGACCCCGCCGTTCGGCGGTGCACTGAAGATCCCGAAAGAAGCGGTGGGGCCAATGCGCCTGCTGGCCGTCGCAGAAATATCACGCGGACGTTTGGGAACTCGCACCGTATTCGACGAAGTCATTGTGAAGATCGAGCCGGAAGCGGCGCTACAGACGATCGACTTCGAGACGGACAAGCCGCTGCAACTGGGACGCACGGGGCAATCATCGGCGTTCGGCCATGTCGATTCGATGGGCAAGGTCTTCGAACTCCCCGTCGTCGGCGAGTTCGCCGACGGGGTCGTACGGCCGCTCGCCTCACCGGCCAGCGGCACGAGCTACCAGAGTGCTAACCCTGCCGTCATTAAGGTTCTGAGTAGTGGGATGCTGCAGATCGTCGGCAACGGCAAGACAATCCTGACCGTGACCAATCGCGGCAAGCAGGCGTCGCTCGACATCAATGTGACCGTGAACGACGAACCGAATGAACCGCCGGTGGCCGATGCAGGCAGAAATAAGACAGTGAAGGCCGGAACGAAAGTGAAGCTGAGCGGGTTGAACAGCCGTGACCCGGAAGGCGAAGCGCTGTATTACTCATGGAGCCAGATCCGCGGCAGCAAAGTGCCGCTCCTGGATGTGAACGGACCCGAAGCCTCCTTCCAAGCCCCGCACGTCTCCGAGCCGCGCATCTATCGATTCAAGCTCAGGGTGACGGATAAGAAAGGCGCGGACAGCCTACCGGCGTTTGTAGATATTATAGTCGAACCATAGAGATCGTCCTAACTTCTTCACCGGCTAGACCTTGCTCAACTGTACCGGTCCAAGGCTTGGCGCGCCTGTTGAAACTCTCTTTGATGTGGCGCCGAAGAACCGTGCCGAACGTGGAGCCAAGGACGGCTTCCCGGCGGGAAAGGCAACAATGCCTGGAACGGTTCTCGTTCAACCACCCGCCGTCCGGTAAGTTTGGCCGACTTCGTGGAGCTCCTTCACATGATGGCAGGTTCGCCTCAAGGGTTTGCCCTCAGAAGTTCTTTCCCCTATACTGATTTCATTACGAGATGCAGCATCCTAAGCGAAGGAACCGATCATGGCAACGCTCACGATCTCCCTTTCAGATGAAGAAATGCGGCGGCTGAAAGCACTCGGCGAGCGCGAAGGCCTCACCATCGAGCAAATGGTGCGCCTTGGCATCAACGACTTCATCGGCCAACCTGATGACGCATTCCGTGCCGCTGCCGCCAGGGTACTAGCAAAAAACGCCGAACTCTATCGCCGTCTCGCGTGACTCGATATCTCACTGTTGCTGAGGTGCTTGAGCTTCACCAATCTGTCATAGACCGGTGGGGTGGCTCTGGTGGAATTCGAGACCTTAACGTCCTTGAGTCCGCCCTCGCTCAGCCACGCCAAAGTTTCGGGGGAAAGGACCTCTATCCCAATCTCCCATCAAAAGCCGCAGCCCTCTGCTTCTCTCTCGTGCTCAACCATCCTTTTATCGATGGAAATAAGCGAGTGGGGCATGCTGCCATGGAAGTCTTCCTGTTGATGAACGGATATGAGCTCCAGGCGCAGGTTGACGAACAGGAACGTCTCGTCCTCGACCTCGCAGCAGGACAACTCTCGCGTGACATCTTCTCAGACTGGGTGACGAAGCACGCCAGCCCTATCAGGCAATAACGCGATCATCACGCCTCGCTCAGCCGCACCGGCCCGAAGACTTGGCGGGCTTGTTGAAGCTCTTTGATGTGGCGCCGAAGTGCGGGACCGAACGTGGAACGCAGAACGGTTTCCCGGTGGCGGAGGATGCGCGCTTCGGCATTCCCGATTTGCTCCTCCAACTGCCGGACCAAGCGCGCGCCTGAGCCGGTCAGCCACTTCAGGTGACCGCCTGCATATTCCAGATCTTGAATCGAGTAGCGGACGGATTCAATCTCCTCAAGACAGCGGAACCGCGCCCGCATGAGATCTCGTTGTGTTAATCCAGCCGCTTTCCACTGCTTCATTCCCTGCTTCGTCTCGGCCCACGCCGAGAGCCGCTCGAACAACAGCGCTCCCATCGTGAAGGTAAAGGTTGCGTGCAGAATCCCGCGCAACGGGCGCAAGCTTCGACGCCATGGCGAGTAAAAGATCTGCTGATTGCGATCGGCGTGATACATGACGTGCTTGCGCAGCAACAGATTCAAGTGATGGTGACTGTTCTCGTGAATCAGATCGTCGATGAGATCGAGATTGTCACGGTCGAAACAGTTGATGAAAGAGAGACCGGGGCGATGGCGGTAGCTGAAGCTGACTACACCCTTGGCGTTGAGCGGAGTAATCCGCGAGGTCAACAGCGCCAGAACCTCATGCCCCTCGGGCCACGCAGTCTGAATCGTTTCCCAGGCCCGCCGGATGCGGGCTGCCTGCTTCGGGTCTGTCGGCATCACCTTCCTCGGCTGACGATCCTTCCCATAGACCAGGGTGGAACCGACTGTCACCGCGCCGTATGAGGTACAGAGCACTTCGGCCGTGGGACGCACCGCCCAATGCCACTGACTCTGCCCGTCGGTGACAGACCAAATCGGCGCGAGCTTACGCCCGATTTTTACGGCAATCCCCGAGGCATCGACACGAAAAGCCATTCGACCGGCAGCGCTCGTCAGGAGGCGCTTCAATGAAGGCGGGGCCTCGCATTGATCCCCCGCCACTCCAAGAGGCACGGCGCCGGCCTCCTCCGCTTTCTCAAAGTTCTGCGCAAGACTGCCCGGCACGTTCCACTGCAACACCTTGCGCGTACGGCACCAGGCTGCCGCGGCGGCGGGATCGAGCCACAGGGCCTCTTGCGCAATGTCCTGAGCCAATCGCTTGCAGAGACGCGAGAGCCGCCCATCCAGGCCGCTGACATGCGGCTTGCCTTTGGGAAACAGTTCGTCGAGATAACTGTTTTCGAAAAATTTTTCCTGACACTCGGCAAACAGCTGCTCGGCAAACTCCCGGCGGTCTGACTCTCCTCGCCACTGCTGCCAAATGTCCAGGAAGTACACAAAATCGTTCAGCGACTCGATCCATCCGACCACTTTCCAATTGGACAAGTCCTCGGCGTTCAACGTGCGACTGAGGAATTGAAGATAGTCCGTCGGAAACGCGAGCTGGGATGCCAGTTCAGCGTAATCGTCCTGCAACTCCCGGCAGAGATCCTGGAGCAGCTTCCGCATGGACAGTCGAAGTTCAAGATTCAGGGCGATGAGCGATGGGGAATCGAATAGCAGCACCTTCCGCCTCCCGTAACAACCGTGTGAAATGAGGGAGACTGTAACGTAGGAAGGACAGGCCTGCAAGGAGGAACCGAGGCAAGAAACGTTCAGGCACGGCAGAGGAAAATCCCATGAGTGCGTTCGGGCTGCGGTCAACGCGCTCAGATTGTGGCGAAGGCCCTACACCAACCGTTCAGGCGGTGGCCTTCAGATGTCCTGCGAACTCCGGCACCAGCACGCCCGGCTTCAGGAGCTTCATCGCTCCGGATTTCTGAATCATGCGATGACGCAGAATCAACGGGTCCACGATATTGCCGCAGGACACACAGCGCATGCCCCGCATCCACATCGGCACACAGCTTTCCTGCAAATCGACCAGATTATCGACCACCATGAGACCTTCGCATCTGGTGCACTTCATAGCATCCTCCACATCACAGATGACGCATACTGCTTCGCAGATTCCGCACAGCCGCTATACAGAGCCTAGCAGCTTGCTGAAATCCTGCTTGCCCATGAATAGAGCAAGCCGGATGCCAGTCAGCCCATCCTCACGCTCTTGCGGGTTTCCGCGTCGAATCGTAGAGTGTGCGCAGTCGAAAAACGGCCGCGGTGGAGGAAATGTGACCGAATTGGCCCCATGCGACACAAATGGAGAAAGACCGGTGTCGCCTCTCAATCCGACAGTGGCGTGACCGAGACAAACCATGGCACTGACAACAACAGAAATTACTCGAGTGATGGCGGAACTGGCCCCGGCGCTGATCGGAGGCTGGATCCAGAAAGCCTACCAACCTACGCCACGAACGATCGTGCTGGAAATCCGAACGCCGGGACATACGCATCGGCTGCTGCTTTCAGCCCATCCCGCATCGACCAGAATTCATCTGGTCGCTCGTGCGTTACAGAATCCCCCGACTCCACCGGCTTTTTGCCAATATCTCCGGGCTCATCTCCACGGCGCGCGCATCGACGATCTTCGACAGGAAGGCCGGGACCGGATCGTCTCGCTGTTATTGACGAGCAAAGCTGGCCCGCAACGCCTGATCGCCGAATTGACCGGCAACGCCGCCAATTTCCTGGTGCTTGATTCCGAAGAACGCGTGCTGAGAGATCTGAATCGCTCAACAGACATGTATGGCAAACCATACCAACCGCCGGTTCTTTCAGCCGGCGCCGGACCACGGGAGCAGGACACCCGTTTCGCGGCAGAAGCCCAGGCGTCCTTCGGCTTGTCCGCTGCAATTGAATCGTACTATGACGAGAAAGAATCGACGGATAGCACAGCCGCCGCCAGAGAAGCCCGCGAACGCCAGATCAGAAAAGCGATCAAGAAGCAGGGACGACGTGTGGAGGCCTGGCGGAGCGATCTCGCCAAAGCAGACAAGTATAAGAACTATGCCCGTTACGGAGAATTGCTCAAAGCCAACCTGAGCACGATCAAAAAGGGGCTGGAGTCGATCGTCGTCGTCGACTACTTCGATGAGGCTCTGCCGCAACTTACGATCCCCCTCGACCCGACGAAATCGGCTCAAGGCAATATGGACGACTACTTTCGCAAACAACGGAAACACGCGACGGCTGAGCGCGAGTTGCTCCCTCGGATTGCACAGGGAGAAGCTGAAATGAATGCGCTCCGCCGGGAACTACACTCCATCGAACAAGGAACCTGGCAGCCGGCACCGGCCAGGCCGGCAGCCGACGCGCCGACCCGGCGACCGACTCGATCACAATCGAGTGATCGACCGGACGAACGACGCGGCCCCTTCCGCCGCTTCACCTCCTCGGACGGCCTCCCGATCTTCGTGGGACGCAACGCCCGGGAGAACGACGAACTGACCTTTGGCCTCGCCAAGAGCGACGATCTCTGGCTCCATGCTCGCGGCACACCGGGATCGCATGTAGTCGTGCGCCTGGAAAAAGGCAATGACCCGCCGCCGGAAACCATCCGGGACGCCGCCACGCTGGCCTTGCTCTATAGCGATCTCAAGAAGAGCGGCAAAGGCGACGTGATCTACACGCGCCGGAAGTGGGTCAAGAAGGCGAAGGGCCAGGCACCAGGCGCCGTGACCGTCACACAAGAGAAATCGCTTCATGTGAGCCTGGACAAGAAACGCTTGGACGCGCTCAAGACCCGCTCAGCCCCGGAATAGTCGCGCGTCTCTCACCGTGCCTTCCCTAACATTCTCTCACCATGCTACAGTGCCCACATATGGGCACTCTCTCGCCACAGGACGACTCACTGCGAATCATCTCAGCGCTCCTCGCCAGCAAGGGACTCCGGGAGTTCGATCGCACATTACTTCAGGAGTTACTCAAAACGCTCAATAGCGACCTCGTCGGCTTCTACCTTTATAGTGAAGCCGCCAAAACCTTCGCCCCAGTCTCAAACCTCCTGACAAACCCCGACTCTCCTGGCTACCGCATCGGACAACTGCCGGCAGAAGGTACTATCAAAGAGGCAGTCGTCCGGCAAGGCCGCGCCATTCTGGAGCATGACTTGGCCGGTTCTTCCTGGGCGGAAACCGTCGTGCTGAAGGCCGCTCCATTTCAAACCGCTTCGGTGCTCGCGGCCCCGATCACTCTCGCACCCACACGAGAAGATCAGCCCGCTCGTACGATCGCGATCATCGCAACCATCGCCATCGACCGAGTCCATGCATTTACCGAAGCAGACCGCATCTTTCTTGAAAAGCTCGGAAGCCGGTTGGGACCGGTCCTCCAGAACGTCCTGGCAGCCGAAGAACGTGACGCGCTGATGACGATCAACAGCCGTGTCGTGGTCGGCACGATGACCATCGAAGAACTCATGCCGGTGGTGAAGGAGGTGCTGCATCGCGTCATCCGCCAGGACATGACCGGACTGGTCCGATTCGTTCACTTGCCACAGGGTCCCTGGTTCGAGATCGTCTATCGCGACGGGGTCGAGATCGATCTCGCCCAGCTCCGCCGGTTTCCCTTTGAACAGATGGCTCCCGCTGAGATGATGGCCATCGGAAAACCGCTCCTCATGACAGGCCACAATCACACGCGCTTTCCGGAGCGGGCCTATATCGAATCAGTCGGCATCCTCTCCTGCATGCTCTGCCCCCTGATCGTGCGTGGGACACCGTATGGCTTTCTCGCGATCGGCAACCGACGCCGCAATGCCTTTTCCGAACGGGATCTGGCATTCGCCGAACAGATCGGATTTCACCTCTCCCAGGCCATCGCCAACATCACGGCCTACGATGAAATCCGTGCATTGAAGGAGCAACTCGAACAGGAGAATGTCTACCTCCGCGATGAGATGACGGCTTCGGTCGATTTCAACCAACTGGTCGGGGAGAGCCCCGCGCTGCAGAAAACACTGAAAGCGATCGAGCAAGTGGCGCCGACCGATTCCACAGTGCTCATCACCGGAGAAACAGGCACGGGGAAAGAACTGGTCGCTCAAGCCATCCATCGCCTGTCGCCGCGAAAGGACAAGCCGTTGATCACGGTCAACTGCGCCGCACTGCCGCCGACGCTGATCGAATCAGAACTCTTCGGCCATGAGAAGGGCGCCTTCACCAATGCGGCCGCACGCAAGATCGGCCGCTTCGAACTCGCGAACGGAGGCACGATCTTTCTAGACGAAATCGGCGAACTCCCGATCGATCTCCAGGCGAAATTTCTGCGGGTGCTCGAAACGCAGGAGTTGGAACGCGTCGGTGGCTCACACCCCATCAAGCTGAATGTCCGCGTCCTCGCCGCGACCAACGTGGATGTGGAGCACGCCATCAAGAAAGGCCTCTTCAGATCCGATCTCTTTTACCGGCTGAACGTGTTCCCGGTTCGCATTCCCCCGCTCCGAGAACGCCGCGAGGATATCCCGATGCTCGCACGGCACTTTGTGAAAAAATACAGCGGACGACATCACAAGACCATTACCCGCATCAGCAGTAGCACGCTGAAAGCGCTTGGCGTATACGACTGGCCCGGAAATGTGCGCGAGCTTGAGCACCTCATCGAACGGGCCGTGATCGTCAGCCAGGGTCCAGTCCTGGTCATCGATGAGTCGAATCCGCTGCCAAGCCATGCCGACGGAAAAGAATCCCCACGCACGTTGGCAGACGCAGAACGCACCCATATCATCCAGGCACTCAGCCAGACCAACTGGGTCCTGGCCGGAAAGCAGGGCGCAGCCGCCCGTCTCGGCATGAAACGCTCGACTCTGCAACATCGGATGAAAAAGCTCGGAATCACCCGACCCGCGCGCCGCAAGAAATGAAGCGCCCCGCAGCAGCCTACTCCGCCGAAGTAGCCACTTCGGCTACGAAGGGTTCTCCTCGCCTGCATACCCCGTAGCACTCGATAGGGCATGCGGCGAAGGAGAATAATCTGCCCACATATCGGCAGCAACTCTCCCGCACTGCCAATCCTTCGGCACATGTCACATTGATCTAGTAACAGCTCTCTCAATTTATTCTCGCGATTCTTCCTATTTTATCAGAGCCTTATAGGCCAACCACTCCCGCTCCCACCAAGATGGCACTGTCCCTGCTCTATGCCATCTCCATGAAGCAGCACCGTCCCATGACTCCTGAGCAACTCAGCCGAACTATCGAAGAGTACTTTGCCGAGCGGCAGGCGGAAATCCTGCCATCCGGCGAACAGACGAAAGACGGCAAGCGGCTGTCCTGGTGCGGCGATGTGTTGGAGTATCTGACCGAAGGACTGGCTGAGCGTCTGGCTGCGCGGGGCATTACCTTTAACAAGGCATTCCCCGGACCCTTCCGACTGATGGATGAGGATCAGCTGACCGATGGTCGACATGTTCGCCGTTTCTGGACCATGGCACTGGACCGTGGCTGTCCCATCGCCCAACTCTGCACATACTTTTTCCATCGCCACGACCAGGTGACCCTGCCACAACCACCCCAGGTGATTGCTTATCCCCTCGATCATCCGGAGCCCGATGCAAAGGATCCGGCATGAACTATGTGGCGCTCAAAATGCTGTTCGGCGATCGCGCCAAATACCTCATGCTGCTCTGCGGCTTGACCTTCGCCGTCATGCTCATTGTCCAGCAGGGTTCGATCTTCTGGGGTCTCATGATCTGGTCCCAATCCAGCGTCAGCAATCTCAACGTGCCGATCTGGGTCACGGATCCGGGCATCGCCCAAGTCGACGAAGTGAAGCCGATCGCTGACACCGCCGTGGACCGCGTCCGCAGCGTGCCCGGCGTAGAATGGGCCGTCCCGCTCTATAAAGGCTTGTTACGCGCGCGACTCTCCAACGGGGATTACCATCAGATCACACTCACCGGGTTGGAATCTTCGACGCTGATCGGACGGCCGGCTGAAGTTCTGGAAGGCCGGTTCGAAGATGTGTTGCAGCCCGATGCTGTCGTGCTCGATCAATGGGCGGTTGAACGGATGGGCGGTCCGAACGTCATCAAGATCGGCACAGTCTTCGAGCTGAATGACAAGCTGGCCCGCGTCGTCGCGATCGCCAAGACTCAAAAGAGTTTCACGAACATCCCCGTTGTCTACACCACGTATGAGCGGGCCATCCGGTATATACCTCGTGAGCGCCGAACCCTGTCCTATGTCCTGGCCAAAGCGAAAGACGGAGTCCCGGTTGCAGAGGTAACCAAGCGCATCCATGAACAGACCGGCTTGGGCGCGTTCACCGCCGAAGAATTCGGCTGGAAGACTATCGGATGGGTTCTTAAGAATACCGGAATCGGCATCAACTTCGGCACGACGATTCTGCTGGGTTTCATCGTCGGCATGGCGATCGCCGGGCAAACGTTTTACTTATTTACCGTGGAAAACCTCCGTCAATTCGGCGCACTCAAAGCCATGGGAGCTTCAACCTTCACACTCGCACGAATGATTCTCTTGCAAGCCTTCACTGTGGGACTCACCGGCTATGGAGTCGGCATCGGACTCGCGACGGTGTTCGGATTCTTCACGGCACGGAGCGGAGGATTGCCCTTCATCGAGACCTGGCAACTGCTACTCCTCGTACTCGTGGCGCTCCTGGCCATCTGCACATTTTCAGCGTTGATCAGCATCATCAAACTCGCCCGGCTCGAGCCAGCGATTGTCTTCCGGTGAGCAAGATGGACCATCCAACAGAACTGCAGACACAACCGGCTGCCGTCAGACTCCGCGGCATCGTGAAATCTTTCGGCACCGGCGACACGAAAGTGACCGTGCTCAGAGGCATTGATCTCGACATTTACCTGGGCGAGATGCTCTTGCTCGTCGGCGAATCTGGCGGTGGGAAAACCACGCTGTTGTCAGCCATTGCCGGAATTCTCGACATTGATGAAGGCGACATCGATGTGCTTGGGGTGCCGTTGAGCGATCTGCCGGCCGGCAAGCGCACGACGTTTCGTGGCCAAACCATGGGCTTCATCTATCAGCAATTCAATCTCCTGCCCGCATTGACGGCAGCTGAGAATGTCGCCGTGCCGCTCCTGATCCAGAAGATCAGCCGCTCCGCAGCGCTGCGGCGGGCACGGGCCATGCTTGATCGCGTCGGCTTGGGTGACCGGGCGGAATTTCTACCGAAGAATCTCTCCGGCGGGCAGCAGCAACGAGTGGCCATCGCCAGAGCACTGGTCAATGAACCACGCCTGCTCATCTGTGATGAGCCGACCGCGGCGCTCGACGGTCCAAACGGACAAAAAATCATGGAGCTGTTACGCGAGGTGGGCCGCGCGCCGGACCGCTGTGTCGTCATCGTCACCCACGACAGCCGCATTTTTCACTTCGGCGACCGTATGGCCAACCTCACGGATGGACGTATTGTCAGCATCGAAGCGATTACCAGAGAGGGCACCGCATGATTATTCTCAAACGTTTCAGTGTCTGGATCGCTCTGGCCGGAATCGCCTTCGCAACCTGGGTTCTGATGGGCGCCAATAAAATTGAGCCGATGCCGACACCCATTTCAGAACCGCCCCGCTCACCTTACGTACAGACCGTCGCGGCATCGGGCATCATCGAAGCCGTCAACGAGAACGTCCGCATCGCGCCACCGGTCGCCGGCTTGATTACTAAAATGTTCGTGGCCGCCGGCGATCAGGTAAAAGACCAGGCCCCGCTCTTCCAACTCGACGACCGGGAACTGCGCGCCCAGCTGATGACCCGGGATGCGGCAATCCCGCCGCTGCAGGCCCAGATCGACGAGCAGAAATACCGTATCGGCGACCTCGAAACGCAGTTGCGCCGCCTCAAACCCCTGCATAGTGAACGCGCCGTCAGCGAGGACGATCTCCAGCGCACGTGGTATGCCCTCGAAGTGGCAAAACGCACTCAACTGCGCCTCGAAGCCAATCTGAAACAGGCGTTCGCCCAGCGCGATGAAGTCACCATTCTCCTTGATCGGCTGACGGTTCGGGCTCCACGCGAGGGAACGATCCTGCAGGTGAATGTGCGAGCAGGGGAGTACGCTACTCCGGGGGCGAGCGAGCCGCTCATATTACTCGGCGATACTCAGCGGCTCCAAGTCCGCGCCGACGTCGATGAGGTCAATGCCCCGCTGGTTGCTCCACAGGCATCGGGAGTCGCCTCTCTCAAGT